>Ga0209911_100092_pt1 | contig 82197 bp, 70 predicted proteins | sample FECB21metaG_FD_188301 | JGI IMG/M metagenome (GOLD analysis project Ga0209911, IMG submission 188301) | Cyanobacterial communities from the Joint Genome Institute, California, USA - FECB-21 (SPAdes) (version 2) | ecosystem: Environmental > Aquatic > Thermal springs > Hot (42-90C) > Microbial mats...
CGCTAGCCCTGCTAGCTCAACTGATTGAATGACAGAGGCCTGGTCATCGCCCGACGGCCATGGCGCCTGGCCGCTTCGAGGGGCTTGCCTTGGGCAGGGCTGCGGCTTAGGTTGATGACATTGGGCTTTAGCCCGTCCCAGCGAGCGCAGCGAGCGGTTTGAACCACTTGTTAGGCATTGCTTGGCGGGAAGTCTTCAAGCGACCTAGGAAGGTAGCCAAAAATCCGCACCACATCGCCTGAAACTTCGTGTTCAAAACCAATTTCTCTTAATTTTTGGAGAATCCATGGAGAGTGGTCAATTACCTCGTTTTTGATGAGGCTGCCTCTTGGTCGTTCTTGATGTAGGCCGATATCGAACCACTCAACGCCCATTAAGGGGAACGGTAGGTGATACCACCATTCGGTGTCCCATCTTGAAATATGGCCATTTATCCATTTGAAACGGTATGAAGGCCGCCACTCATCCTGCTGCCTCATGAAACTTATTAATTCGTTCCACTTGGTATTATTTGCTGCGCCACTCAATCCTTTTCTAGCAACAATGGCTCGAATTTTTTCTTTTTCATCAGATGTGCCGGTATCGGCAAGCGGCGCATTATTCATTGCATTGCCTAACGTTTGGTTAAGGGGCGGGCTTTAGCCCGTCCCAGTGAGCGAAGCGAACGGTTTGAACCACTAGTTAGAGGGTGCTGCTATCCCAGCTTTTCTAATACGGTTAATTAAAATGCCTATTCCGTCAGATTTGATGCAGAGGAATAGGCCTAGGAGTATTTCAACGATTGTAACCAGTTCGTTAATTATCAACTCAGTGAGGGCGCCAGGATAGGCCTCGGGTTGGCTGAAATGATAAATTATCCAGGCGGCATTAAGTATGAATTCCGGAATGGTTTTGGTGAGTATATATATGCCTAAAACGCAAAGTGCGACTGATTGAAGTTGCTCGAATGTGATGCTAGTGCTTAGCGTACTTTCAGTTTTCGCTGGGGAAAGAAATTTTGAAATTGTCAATGGCAGCTTTACTAGTAAGAAAGCCGTGATCACCATGATGCTTACTTCTAGAATTGCAGTGACAGCATAGGTTTTATATGCATCGGGGTTTGTTGCGGCTACCTGATCCAAAGCAAAGTAATGGCGTATGACAGCAAGAAATGCCGAGTAAAATATATAAACTCCAAGCACTCGAATAGGGATGCTCAGAAGCTCAGTGTATTTCATAGATACCTCTAACTATTAATTAGACGACATTCATGTCGCGTTTCCACGCGACACCTGTCGCATAACCTTCCTTGTCGTCCTGTAAGTCCTTGTCTGGCCTGAAGATGCTCGCAGCAAACGCGACAGCACTCAGAATGAAATGCGACATGGGAGGACGGCAAGCTAATCGCCTCCGGCGCAATGCCAGCAGGCTGGCGCCAGAAGCTAGTGCATGACTGCCGGATCTGTCTATATACGAAGTCACAAGCCTGGCGGTACTCGCCTTACCCCTCCTGCGCCCGATACGCCCCAGGCGTGAGCCCCGTCCATTTCTTGAACGCGCGGTGAAAGGCCGACGGTTCGGAGAAACCGAGCTGTTCGGCGATGTCCTGAATCGCCAGTTCGTCGCGGCCCAGATGGTAGATGGCCAGGTCGCGGCGCAGGTGATCCTTGAGTTCCTGGAAGCTGGTGCCTTCTTCGCGCAGGTGGCGGCGCAGGGTTTGCGGGCTGGTATGCAGTTGCTGGGCGACCTGTTCCAGGTCCGGCCAGGTGCGGCAGTCGCGGCCGAGCAGGCGGCGGATCTGGCTGATCAGGCTGTCGCCGCCGTCCGGGCGGGCCAGCAGGTCGGCGGGGGAGTGCTGGAGGAATTGCTTGAGCGTGCGTTCGTCCTGCAGCAGAGGCATCGCCAGGTAGCGGGCGTGGAACAGCAGGCTGGTGGCGCCGGCGCAAAATCGCCGTGTGCAGGGGAACAGCAGTTCGTACTCGGCGCTGTGCTGCGGCTCGGGATAGGTGAAGGTGGCTTCTTCCAGTCGGATGCGCTGGCCGATCAGCCAACTGCCGAGGCGATGCCAGATCACCAGCAGGCTTTCCACCAGGAAATGATCCGGGTCCCACAGCGTGCTGTCGTCCACGCTCAGCCGCGCCCAGTCGCCTTCGCGTTGCAGGCTGATGCCCGGCGCGTCGGGAAACAGGCCGTAGAACATCGCACCACGGCTCAGAGCTTTTTCCAGACTGCGGCAGTGGATGATGGCGTGGCCCATCATGGCGAAGGTGCCGCGTTTGCTCGGTTGGCGGCCGAAGCCCAGGTATTCGTCGTCCAGCGCTTCCCACAGCAGTTGCATCAGCCGGGAGAATTGTTCCGGGGCGATGCGTGCGCGCGGTTCGACCAGCACGGCGCTCTGGATGCCGGCCTGACGCAGTATCGGCTCGCAGGCCAGGCCGTGGCGAGCCGCCCCGCGCAGGGCTGCGCGGACGAAGTGGCTGGCAATGGTGCGTTCGCGCATGCTGGGTTTCCGAAAGCGAAGGTGGTCGATGGTAGGCAGTTGCTCCCAGCCAGGGCAAGCCAGCCGAGCGATTGGGTCAACCGAGGCTGAGCGCATGGGTCATTGAGGGGCGGCGGGGCGGCCCTTAACCTCAAGGACATAACAACAGCGGAGGACCCGCCCCATGCAACGCAACCATTTCGACACCGAGCACAACCTGTTCCGCGATGCCTTCGCTGCGTTTCTCGATAAAGAGGTGGTACCCCATCAGGAGGCCTGGGAAGAGGCTGGCGTGGTGGATCGCAGCGTGTGGCGCAAAGCCGGCGAGATGGGGTTTCTGTTGCCCTGGGCGGACGAGGAGTACGGCGGTGCCGGGCTCAAGGACTTTCGCTACGAGCAGATCATGTGCGAGGAGCTGGCGCGCATCAACGAACCGGGTTTCATGATCCCGCTGCATTCGGCGCTGTGTGGCCCCTATATCGCCGAGTACGGTAATGCCGAGCAGAAGGCGCGGCTGCTGCCGGGCATCATCAGCGGTGAAACCATTCTGGCGGTGGCAATGACCGAGCCGTCCGCCGGCTCAGACCTGGCCGGCATGCGCACCACGGCGGTGGACAAGGGCGAGCACTGGCTGCTTAACGGCTCCAAGGTGTTTATCTCCAACGGCTACCTGGCTGACGTGGTGATCGTCGCGGCCAAGACCGACCCGGCCAACAAGCACGCCATGGGCCTGTTCCTGGTCGAGCGCGGCATGCAAGGCTTCGAGCGCGGCAAGAAACTGAAAAAGCTCGGCATGCACAGTCAGGACACCGCCGAGCTGTTCTTCAACGATGTCAAGGTACCCAAGGAGAACCTGTTGGGCGATGCCAAGGGCGGCTTCTTCTACCTGATGAACATGCTTGCCCAGGAGCGCCTGACCAATGCCTGCGGCGCGGTGGCCGGCGCCGAGGCGGCGCTGCAGACCACCATAGATTACGTCAAGGAACGCCAGGCCTTCGGCCGCCCGGTGGCGCACTTCCAGAACACCCGCTTCAAGCTGGCCGAGATGCGCACGCAGATCGATGTGGCGCAGGTGTTCACCGATCGCTGCGTGATGGACCACAACCAGAAGAAGCTCACCCCCGAAGTGGCGGCCGAAGCCAAGCTGTTCACCACCGAACTGCTCGGCAAGGTGGTGGACGAAGGCGTGCAACTGCACGGCGGCTGGGGTTACATGTGGGAATATCCGATCTGCAAGATGTACGCAAATGCGCGTATTCAGCGCATCTTCGCCGGTACCTCGGAAATCATGAAGGAGATCATCAGTCGCGGGATGAAGCTGTAGGTGTTCGCGCCATGGCGGTATTGAGGCGCTATCGTCATAGCGCGCTCACAGTGCTGAGCAGGTGAACCATAACAACAAGAAGGCGATATGACACCGACCATGAAAATTCGCCGCCATGTGCTGGAAGTGCGTTATGCCGAGGCCATTGCCGCCATGCTTGGTGATGCCGTCATCGGCTGGGAACGCTGATTCGCCCTACGCCATTCTTTGTAATCTGGAGTCACCATGTCTGGCCCGTTGTCATCGCTGAAAATTCTCGATTTCTCCACCTTGCTGCCGGGGCCGTTCGCCTCGCTGCTGCTGGCCGATATGGGCGCCGAGGTGTTGCGGGTGGAGTCGCCCACACGCATGGATCTGGTGCGCGTGCTGCCGCCGCACGATGGCGGCACCTCCACCAGCCACGCCTATCTGAATCGCAACAAGCGCAGCATCGCTCTCGACCTCAAGCGTCCTGAAGCCGTGGAGGTGGTGAAGAAACTGGTGGCCGAATACGACATCGTGCTGGAGCAGTTTCGCCCCGGCGTGATGGACAAGCTGGGCGTCGGCTACGAGGCGCTCAAGGCGATCAACCCGCGGCTGATCTACGTGTCGATCACCGGTTACGGCCAGAGCGGACCTTATCGGGATCGCGCCGGCCACGATATCAACTACCTGGCGCTGGCCGGTATCGCCAGCTACACCGGGCGTCAGGACCTTGGTCCGTTGCCGCTTGGCGTGCAACTGGCCGACCTGGCCGGAGGCTCGCTGCATGGCGTGATCGGCCTGCTTGCGGCCGTGGTGCAGCGCCAGGTCACCGGCCTGGGCCAGCAGGTCGACGTGAGCATGACCGACTGCGTCTTCAGCCTGCATGGCATGGCCGGGGCCGGCTATCTCGGTGGCGGTGTGGAGCCCGGCATGGAAAACCAGGCACTCAACGGCGGCAGCTTCTATGACTACTACCGCACCCGTGACGGCCGCTGGTTCTCCGTCGGCAGCCTGGAGCCGCAGTTCATGCAGCAGTTCTGTGCCGCCATCGGCCGGCCCGAGCTGGCGGCGCGCGGCCTGTCGCAAAAGCCCGAGGATCAGCGTGCGCTCAAGCGCGAGATCGAGATCGAATTCGAGAAGCGCGACTTCGCCGAGTGGTGTGAAGTCTTCAGCGAGCTGGACGCCTGCGTCGAACCCATGCTGCCGCTGTCGGAGGCGGTCGAGCATCCGCAGGTCAAGGCGCGTGGGCTGGTGGTCGAGGTGCCGCGCGAAGGCTTGCCGGCGCAACCGCAACTGGCCTGCCCGCTGAAGTTCTCCGACGGCTTGCCGTCACCCCGGCATGTCGGTACGGCTGTCGGCGCGCATACCGAGCAGGTGCTGGTCGAACTGGGTTATGACGCCGAGCGAATTGCCGCGCTGCGCGAGGCGCGGGTGTTCGGTTGAAGCGAGCGAGACGCCCGCTTAGGATGGGCGCCTTTATCGCAGTGGAGCGTCAGGCATGAAAGGAATCGCAGGGGCGGCGCCAGGCGTCGTGGGCTGGATCTTGGCGATGGGCATGGTCGTCGCCCTGGCACCGGTGCACGCCGCCGAGGATTCGGAAGATCCCTGCCAGCAGGGCAGCGCCATGGCGGCCTTCATGTGTCAGGGGCCGGTGTGGAAGGCTGCCGAGCAGGAGCTGCAAGGCACTTACGATCGCGTGATGGTCTCGCTCAAGCAGTATGACCCGACACTCGCTGCCGAGCTGCGCGATGCCCAACGGCTTTGGATCAAGCTCCGCGAGCAGGATTGCAGCCTGTACGCCCGCAATCGCGTGCAAGGTTCGCCCTGGACAGGATTCTGGGAGTCGGAGTGCCAGGCGGAGCAGGCGCGTGTGCGCACCGAGTGGCTGAAATCCTTCGAAGGTTAGCGCCGCTGTCGGTGTGCTGACGCCGGATCATTCCCGGCGATGCTCACCGGTGAAGTGCAGGGTCGCCTTGCAGCGCCGGCAGTAATAGCGACGCCCCTTGGCCACCAGTGCATGACGCTGAGCCGAGAAGGGGAACTCGCCATCCACACAGCTGCAACGGTAGATGAAGCGGTTGACCTGGCGTCGCTCGACTTCGTAGCTGTGGCAGCGATGCGGCGGTAGCTCGTAGACGCCGCGCATGATCAACTGCCACTCTTCACCATGCGGCTGAATGCGCGGGCCGAACAGCTGGTGGGCGATCATGTGGGCGACCTCATGAGGTACCGTCTGGCGCAGAAAATCCTCATGGTTGGCCCGGTACAGCTGCAGGTTGAAGCGCAGCTTGTTTTCCGTCAGGTGCGCGACGCCCGCCTTCTGCCCGCGCAACTTGAAGCTGATTTCGGGGCGGGCAAAGCGTTGCTTGAAGAGGGTTTCGGCCTGCTGGTAGCAGGCTTCGACGCGGGCGTGAATCTGTTCAGGCATGGACAGGCGCAGGTACGGGCTGAGCACCGATTATGCCGTAAGCGGTGTGCCTGCGCAGGTATCACTCGTCTCCTGGCGCCTGCATTCGCTCCTGCTGGGTGCCGCGGCTCTGGTCCTGCTGGACCGTGCGCTGATATTCCGGCTCCAGGGTGTAGGTCCAGAACAGAATCATGCTGACCAGAATGGTCACGATCACCAGCAAGCCGACGCCAACCATCGACGAGGCATAAAGAAAGCCCTGCTGGTTGTCGATGCGCATGAAGCGCGGCAGGCCAACGTAGATCAGGTAGGCGGCATGAGCACAGGCAAGTAGCAGGACGCTGATGGCCAGCCAGCGCGTGGGGTAGAGCGCGGCGATACCGGCCAGAAAGAAGGGCGTGCAGGCGTAGGCGATGAAACCGATGCACTGGTTGAAGGTGGGCCTGGCCTCAAAGGTACGCGACATGTAGTGCAGGAAGTAGCCCATGATGAATACACCGATCAGCGTCGCCAGATACAGCAGCACGCTCAGTTGCAGAGCGCTTGTCGCTTCCAGTCGAATGCGCTCTTCGTCGACCAGGCTCCAGCCTACCCAATGAGTACCGATGAACAGGCAAACTGCTGGCAACAGGCTGAAAAGCAACAGGTAGGGCAGGTAACTGGCGCTGTTTCGTTCCTCGTCCTGGCGAATTGCCGTCCAGGCGCGATCCGGGCGGGTAAGAAGGGTATATAGGTTCGCATACATGGGATGACCATCCGCTTGACTGCCTTTATATGTCGGGCAGCCGTCGCGGCGCAGGGTTCAACCCAAATTTCCTGGCACATGATGGGCAACAAAAGGCCGCCCGGAGGCGGCCTGAAGTTTAACCAGTGATCATCAGCTGGTGTAGACCGGGCCGACGCCCATGCCCCAGAGAATGACAGAACTGGCGATCATCGCTACCAGCACTACCAGGCCGACCGCCAGTACCGAGCTGGAGAACATGAAACCCTCATCCTCGGGAATGTTCATGAAGGTCGGTATACCGACATAGAGCAGGTAAACGGTATAGCAGATCGCGATCGTGCCCACGACCATGCCTAGCCACAGGTGTGGATAGAGCGCTGCAAGCCCCCCAATGAACAGCGGGGTAGCGGTGTAGGCCGCGAATACCACGCACTGGGTCAGGCTGGGATTGGCGTCGTAGGTACGTGCCATCCAGTGGATGAAGGCGCCCATCACGGCTACTCCGGCGAGCATCGCCAGGTAGGACATGATGGTCATCACCATCGCACTGCCTTCGGTAAGCATTACCGGTGCTCGGTCACCAATCGCCCAGCCAACCTGGGTGGTGCCGATATAGGCTGAAATAGCGGGAATCGCCGCAAGAATCAGCACATGGGTCAGATACATGTGGCTGATGGATTCTTCCTCGCCACGGATTTCTTGCCATTCTTGGTCGGGATGGGTGAAGAGCCCCCAAACGTGGTGGATCATGCCAGACACCTCCTCTTTCTTATTACGGTCGCCCCCCAGCGAACGCCCGGCGCACGTGTACAGCGCTACCGGGTGTCAGGCCAATTCGATGCGACCTTATGTCGCAGTATAGGCAGGGCCTGGAGCAGGCGTGGTGTCTGGCTTTAGAGCAAATCGCTCTCTAGAGATCAGCGGTAATAGCGCTCAAGAATTTCCATGGCCAGGTTTATCGACTGCAACCGCTCTGTGCTGCCGCCTCGGTCCGGATGATGCTCGCTGACCATTTGTCGGTAGCGCAGCTTGATTCGTGGCAGATCGAGCGTCCGTTCATCGGCCAGTTCGAACAGCTCCAGCGCAGCCTGCTTCTCTTCGCCGCCCTGCATGCGCGTCCAGAAGCTGGTGAGCAGACGCTCGACGTCGCGTTCGTCGGTGTCGCGCAGGTGACTCATGTCCAGATAGTAGTCACGCAGCCCGTCGCGCTCGCTGAGCGCTGCGCTGCCTGGCTGGTAGGGCAGCAGGCGGATACACAGCGGGCTGATCTGCAGCAGATGGCTCCGTTGCTCCCATAGCCGTTCGCGCAGGCGATAAAGGGCGTTGAACAGCAGGAAATGAGTGCGAAACAGCACCAGTTTGTCGGCCAGGGGCAGATTGGGAATGTGGCCGCTGTGGCAGTCTTTCAGCCTCTGGATCAGGGTGTATTCGGCAAGGCCGTCGGGAGCGGCCTGCAGCAGTTGCAGTACCTGCTCGGCGAGGTCCAGGTTGGGGTCGAGGTCGTCGTTCATCGGCCGAGACTAGCATTTAGTTGCTGGTGGGGTGGGGACGCGGCGCCATTGTGCGTAAAATGTCGCGCTTTCGTTCCCACCCCTCGGATTTCGACGCACCATGGGCACCCTTTCGGTCAACCAGAACAAACTGCAGAAGCGCATTCGCCGTCTGGCCGGCGAAGCCATCACCGACTTCAACATGATCGAGGATGGCGACAAGGTGATGGTCTGCCTGTCCGGCGGCAAGGACAGCTACACCATGCTCGACGTGCTGCTCTACCTGCAGAAGGTGGCGCCGATCAAGTTCGAGATCGTCGCGGTGAACATGGACCAGAAGCAGCCTGGCTTCCCCGAGCATGTGCTGCCGGCCTACCTGGAATCCATCGGCGTGCAGTATCACATCATCGAGAAGGACACTTATTCGGTGGTGAAGGAGAAGATTCCCGAGGGTAAAACCACCTGCTCGCTGTGCTCGCGCCTGCGTCGTGGCACCCTGTACACCTACGCCGACGAGATCGGCGCGACCAAGATGGCCCTGGGGCATCACCGCGACGATATCCTGGAAACCTTCTTCCTCAATATGTTCTATGGCGGCACGCTCAAGGCCATGCCGCCCAAGCTGCTGTCCGACGATGGCCGCAATGTGGTGATCCGTCCGCTGGCCTACTGCGCCGAGGCCGATATCGAGGCCTACAGTCAACTCAAGGAGTTCCCCATCATCCCGTGCAACCTGTGCGGTTCGCAGGAGAACCTGCAGCGTCAGGTGGTCAAGGAGATGCTGCAGGAGTGGGAGCGCAAGAGCCCAGGCCGGGTCGAGATCATGTTCCGCGCGCTGCAGAACGTGCACCCCTCGCAACTGGCCGACCGCAACCTGTTCGACTTCAAGAGCCTGAAGATCGACGACAGCGCCACGCCACGCTTTCTCGATGTGATGAGCCTGTAAGCCATCGCGGCTAAAGTCCCTCCCACAGGCAACTCAATCCGTGGGAGGGGCTTTAGCCGCGACGCTTGCCAGGCCGCAAAGGCCTGGAGTATGGTTCGGCCATCGCTTTGGAGAATTCCATGTCCGTCAGCCTCAAGTCCCTGTCCATGCTGCATGCCGGTGCCACTCGCGCCGCGCTGGCGCGTGCGCAGTCGGGCGTGGCGGCGGCGTATTACTTCTTTGGGTATTGGTTTAGCCACAGGCGCGCCTGATACCCCACAGGCGGCCTGAGACACCAGGGTCGCCACCAGAGACGTTTTCCAGAAAACCCCCGGTCGGCAACCCGACCGGGGGTTTTGTTTTTTCCGGCCGAAAAACGGCCAACCACTTAGAGGATGTGCAGATGAACCGTTACCAGAACTATTACCGCAACGACTGGCGATTTAGCAGCGTCACCACTGCCCTGACACCTTTGCAACGAACACTCAGTTAGCGCCGCCGCGGCATCGACCGCGCCGGCCAAGGAACCGCCAGATCATGAATGCATCCGTCTCCGCTCAACTCGCTTCCACCGTCACCTCTATCGCCCGCCGCAGCGCCCAGCCGCTGCCCAGTCCTGCCGTTCTGCGCCAGCGCCTGCCGTTGCCTGGCGCACTTGCCGAACGTATTGCCGCCGACCGTGGTGCCATCCGCGCCGTGCTCGATGGCCGCGATTCGCGTCTGCTGGTGGTGGTCGGCCCTTGCTCTCTGCATGACCGCGCCAGCGCCCTCGAATACGCCGAGCGCCTGGCCGAGCTGGCGCCACAGGTCGACGATCAACTGCTGCTAGTGATGCGCGCCTACGTGGAAAAACCACGTACCACCGTGGGCTGGAAGGGCCTGCTGTACGACCCGCATCTGGACGGTAGCGGCGACATGGCCGAAGGCTTGCGCCAGTCGCGGCAATTGATGCTGGATATCCTCGCTCGTGGCCTGCCGCTGGCCACCGAACTGCTGCAGCCGATGGCCGCCGGCTACTTCGACGACCTGCTTGGCTGGGCGGCGATTGGCGCCCGCACCAGCGAGTCGCAGGTGCATCGCGAGATGGTCAGCGGCCTGGATCTGCCGGTTGGCTTCAAGAATGGCACCGACGGCAGCGTCGGCATCGCCTGCGACGCCATGCGTTCAGCGGCGCACCCGCATCAGCATTTCGGTATCGATGACCTTGGCCACCCGGCGTTGCTGCACACCGCGGGCAACCCGGACACCCATCTGGTGCTGCGCGGTGGCCACGGCGCGCCGAACCATGACGCCGTCAGCGTCGCCGCCGCGCGTGAGGCGCTGCAGCGCCAGGGCATCGCGCCGCGCATCATGGTCGACTGTAGCCATGCCAACAGCGGCAAGGACCCTTTGCGTCAGCCGGCGGTGCTGGACAGCGTGATCGAGCAGCGCCTGGCCGGCGACGCCAGCCTGCGCGGAGTGATGCTGGAGAGTCACTTGTTCGACGGTTGTCAGGCGCTCACTGGCGATCTGCGTTACGGCGTATCGGTAACCGATGGCTGCCTGGGCTGGGCAGGCACCGAAGCGACGCTACGTCAGGCAGCCGAACGTTTGCGCGGCGCTTTGCTGTAGGAGCCGCGCCTCGCGGCGAATGTGCTCAGGCCTGATGCGTAGAGGCAAATCGCTTCGCCCCGGGGCGGGGCTCCTACAGGACTTGTACTCGGGTGCTTACTCCGTGCAGGCTCTGTCGTCCGTTTCATGAAGGATTCGATTCATGCGTGATTACAAGTGGCTGCACGAGTTCTGCCTCAACCGCTTCGGCTCGACGAAGGCGTTGGAAGCTATGTTGCCGCAGCCGCGCATCGACGCCGAACTACGTGCGCTGAGTGACGACCGCTACTTGTCGCTGATCAGCCTGCGTATTTTTCGCGCCGGCCTCAAGCACAGCCTGGTAGATGCCAAGTGGCCGGCGTTCGAGGAGGTGTTCTTCGGCTTCGACCCGGAGAAGGTGGTGCTGATGGGCGCCGAGCGCCTGGAGAACCTGATGCAGGACACGCGGTTGATTCGCCACCTGGGCAAGCTGAAAAGCGTGCCGCGCAACGCTCAGTTCATTCTCGATGTGCGTCGTGAGAAAGGCAGTTTCGGCGCGCTGATCGCTGAATGGCCAGTGAGCGATATCGTCGGCCTGTGGAAGTATCTGGCCAAGCATGGCAGTCAACTTGGCGGTCTGTCGGCACCGCGTTTTCTACGCATGGTGGGCAAGGACACCTTCGTCCCTACCGATGACATGGTCGCCGCGCTCAAGGCCCAGGACGTGATCGACAAGGCACCGACCAGTCTGAAAGACCTGGCCGCCGTGCAGGCGGCGTTCAATCAATGGCAGGCCGAAAGCGGCCGGCCGCTGTGCCAGCTATCGGTGATGTTGGCGCACACGGTCAATCACTGAGGCTGTCGTTGAGGGCGTCCAGCCACTCTCTGGGCACGTCGCGTTTCATCGCCAGTTGGCACTGCTGGCTGTCAGGGTCGAAGACGATCACCGCCTCGCCCTTGTCCAGGGCGCGGCGTACGCGTTGTACGCGGGTTTCCAGCGGGGTTTCATCGCCGTTATCGGTACCGTCGCGAGTCACGAAATCTTCGATCAGGGCGGTGAGGGTGTCGGCTTGCAGCAGGTCAGCGGGGATCAGCACAACGAGTGGCTCCAGTTATTGGCGCCCATGATAGAGCCAGAGTGCGCCGTGCTGCGAGTTCTCTCAGTGCACCATGCCGGGCCGTTTGAGGTGACGTTCCAGCGTGCTGTAGAGCAGCCCGCTATCCAGCGGTTTGCCGAGAAAGTCGTCCATACCGGCATCCAGGCCGTGTTGGCGGTGCTCTTCGAGGATATGCGCGGTCAGCGCGATGATGGGCACGGCGGCGAGTTGCTGGCTGCGCTCCAGGCGACGAATCTGCCGCGTGGCTTCGAAGCCGTCCATCACCGGCATCTCGCAATCCATCAGGATCAAGTGCACGGCGGCCGGGTCGCGGCCATATTCATCTACCGCTGCCTGACCGTTGGTTACCAGACGTACGTTGTAGCCACGTTTTTTCAAGAATCCCTGAACCACCAGTTGGTTCACCGGGTTGTCCTCCGCCACCAGAATGCAGGGGGCTTCGCTGTTATCGCTGCGTATTTCTCTGACCAACTGCTGTACCTGTGCTTTGGGTTCTTCATATAGCCCGTTCAAGGCCTGACGCAGCGCGTTGATCGCCACTGGCTGGGCCAGGTGTTGCAGGCGCAGACCAAGGCTCGCCGGCAGTTGCTGGCAGGCCTCGGGCGGGCAGACCAGCAGCACGCGCTGTTGCGCCTGCAGCTTGGGCCGCAGCGAGTCAAGCCAGTGGTTGACGCCACCTGGCCAGGGCGCCATCAGCACCAGCAGCGGCGGCGCGGCGAAATCCTCCAGGTAGTCCTGCAGGCGCTCCGGGGTCTGGCAGCGCTCGGTACGCATGCCCCAGCGTCCGAGCAGGCGGCTCATGGCATCCAGGCCCAAGCCATCGAGCGAGGCGAGCAGGGCGGTACGTCCGGCCAGCAGGCGGCTGAGCTCGTCGACCGTTTCCTGTTCGGCCAGCAGCGGCATGTCGAAGGCGAAGCGAGTGCCCTGGCCCAGGGTGCTCTGCACTTCGATTCTACCGCCCATCATCTCCACCAGCTCCTTGCTGATGGCCAGCCCCAGACCGCTGCCGCCATAACGGCGGGTGGTGCTGGAGTCGCCCTGAGCGAAGGATTCGAACAATTGCGCCAACGCCTGCTCGCTGATGCCGATACCACTGTCGCTGACGGCGATCACCAGGTGCGGCCTGCCATGGCTGTCACTGCGGCGGCTGACGCTGACCGCCACATGGCCTTCGGCGGTGAACTTCAGGGCGTTGCTGAGCAGGTTCATCAGGATCTGTTTAAGCCGCGTCGGGTCACCCTGAATACGTCGTGGTACGCCGTTCTCCAGGCTTATGTAAAGGCGCAGGCGTTTGTCCAGGGCTTGGCCGGTGAACAGGCTGAGCGTCTCTGAAATCATGTCTTCGAGATCGAACTCGATCTGCTCCAGACTGAGCTTGCCGGATTCGATACGGGCGTAGTCGAGGATGTCGTTGATCACCGCCATCAACGAGCTACCGGAACTGGAAATGGTGTCGACGTAGAAGCGCTGGCTGCGATCCAGAGGCGTTTCGCGCAGCAACTGCAGCATGCCCAGCACGCCGTTGAGCGGGGTGCGAATTTCGTGGCTCATCTTGGCCAGGAAGCGACTCTTGGCCTGGTTCTCGAAGGCGGCCTGCTCGGCCGCACGACGCGACTGGAAGCCTTCTTCCTTGAGCAGATTGATGCGGTCGGCAAGACCGATGGACAGGGTGATCAGCTCGATGGTCACGCCGATCTTCACCACTGTGGCGCCAAACACGCCGAACACTTCCAGGCCCAGCGAGCCGGTAGTGGCCTGGATGAAGGCGAACAGCAGGATGGCCCAGGCCAGGGTGTAGTAGGAGCCATAGCGCACGCCGCGCCGCCACACGTAGATGCCGGTCAGCAGCAGGATCAGCGAGACCAGGGACACGGTGACGCTGGCCAGGATGTTCCAGGCGGCGAAGCCGATCAGCGGCACCGACAGCAGACAGCCGCCGCAGATCAGCATCAGCAGGCGCAGGCCGGTATCCAGGCGCGGGAAATACTGGCGTGCATGCAGGAAATGGCGGCTGAACTGGATGGCCGTGAGGCAGTGCAAGTACATCAGGATGTAGATGCTGACCGACTGAAAGGCTACGTGCTCGGGCAGCAACTTGAACAGCATGCCATCGAAGCAGGCCGCGAGCAGACCGACATTGAGGTTGTAGGCCAGGTACCAGAGATAGGCCGATTCGCGCAGCGACACATAGAGGAACAGGTTGTAGCAGAACATGGCGAACAGCACGCCGTAGAACGCGCCGTTGAAGCCCATCAGATTTTCCTGCGCCGCCGCGCTGGCACCGTAGGTGGCGAAGAACAGCGGCACGAACACCGTGCTGCTGGTTTCCACACGGATCAGCAGGGTGTTGACGCCAGGCTCCAGCTGCATGGGAAACCAGAAATTGCGTACCTGTACGGGTCGCTGGGAGAAGGCGAAGCTGTCGCCGCTTTCCTGTTCCAGGTGCTTGCCGTCGGGGCCGATCAGGTGAACCTGGAGGCGATCGAGCAGCGGATAGTTGACTTCGAGATAGCCGCCCAGCTCATGCTCCAGAGCATTGACCAGGCGAGCCTTGAACCACCACACGGATGCATTCTTGCCAAGGTTGGCGTGTTCGCCGCCTGGTTTGCGGAAGGCATCGTCATCCAGGGCTTGCACCTGCTCGACGCTGAGGGTGCCGTCCACGTCTTCGTAATAACCGGTGTAAGGGCCCAGGGATAGGCGCAGGTCGTCGCTATCCAGCGGTGCGGGTGTAAGGGCCCAACTTGGGCAGGCGAGCCAGAACAGCAATAAGGCCAGACAAAGGCGAGGCATCCGTGAACCTCAGAGGGCCATGGGAAATGGCCGGGAGTCATGTTCAACGTCGCTTGGCGACGGCCCGAAGGGTGGCCACTGACTGCTGGCCGGAAAAAGGGGAGCTGATGCTCCCCTGTCGTCCTTTGTGTCACTTTGCCTTTATGCGTGGAAGCCTTCAAGCATCCCGATCATGTTGCCCGACCAGGCTGTCCACAGGTGGGACGCGGGTATCGCTTTCCATCTGCGCATCGTGCTCCAGTTGATGGCTGAAACGCTCCAGCGAACCCTGCGCCGGCTGCGCGTCACTGGCGAATACCGGCGGGCTCATCATGTAGGCGGTGAGCAGGCGGCTGAGTGCCTTGAGGCTATCGATATGGGTGCGTTCGTAGCCATGGGTGGCGTCGCAGCCGAACGCCAGCAGCGCGGTACGAATGTCATGGCCGGCGGTGACCGCCGATTGCGCGTCGCTGTGGTAGTAGCGGAACAGGTCGCGACGTACCGGCACTTCCTGTTCGGCCGCCAGGCGCAGCAACTGGCGTGACAGGTGATAGTCATAGGGGCCGCCGGAATCCTGCATGGCCACGCTGACGGCGTGCTCACTGGACTGCTGCCCCGGCGCAACCGGAGCGATATCGATGCCGACGAACTCGCTGACATCCCAGGGCAGGGCAGCAGCGGCGCCGGAGCCGACCTCCTCGGTGATGGTGAACAGCGGGTGGCAATCGATCATCGGTTGCAGGTTGTGATCACGAATCGCCTTGAGCGAGGCCAGCAGCGCAGCGACGCCGGCCTTGTCATCGAGGTGACGGGCGCTGATATGGCCGCTCTCGGAAAACTCCGGCAGCGGATCGAAGGCGACGAAGTCACCGACGCAAACGCCCAGTGAATCGCAATCGGCGCGGGTGGCGCAGTAGGCGTCCAGGCGCAGTTCGACGTGATCCCAGCTTATCGGCATGGTGTCGACGGCGGTGTTGAAGGCGTGCCCCGAGGCCATCAGCGGTAGCACGCTGCCGCGAATCACGCCGTTGTCGGTGAACAGGCTGACGCGGCTGCCCTCGGCGAAACGACTCGACCAGCAGCCTACCGGCGCCAGGCCAAGGCGGCCGTTATCCTTGATCTCGCCGACGATGGCGCCAATGGTGTCGAGGTGCACGGAAACGGCACGGTCGAAACGTTCGTACTCGCTCTGACGCCCGCGCAGGGTGGCACGGATGGTGCCGCGTCGGGTCAGTTCGAAGGGGATCTCCAGCTCCTCGAGGCGTTCGGCGACGTAGCGCACGATGGTGTCGGTGAAACCGGTGGGGCTGGGGATGGCAAGCATCTCCAGCAGCACCTTCTGCATATAGTCGAGATCGGGTTCGGGTAGTTGTTGCATGTAAGCTCCTCGGCGTTGGGGTTTCCCCTCTCCCGAATGCGGGAGAGGGCCGGGGGAGAAGGGTCAGTTCGGCGTCTGGCTGAGCGGGAACAGCAGGTCGACGAAGCGCTCGGCGGTTGGCTGCGGTTCGTGGTTGGCCAGGCCGGCGCGTTCGTTGGCCTCGATGAACACGTACTGCGGCTGGTCGGCAGCGGGCACCAGCAGGTCGAGGCCGACCACGGGAATTTCCAGGGCACGCGCAGCCTTGATGGCAGCATCGCGCAGGCTCGGGTGGAGGATCGCGGTGACGTCTTCCAGGGTGCCGCCGGTGTGCAGGTTGGCGGTCTTGCGCACGGCCAGGCGCTCACCGGCGGGCAGCACACTGTCGTAGTCGAGGCCGGCACCGTGCAGGGTGCGCAGGGTTTCGGCATCCTTGGGGATGCGGCTTTCGCCACCGGTGGCGGCCTGGCGCCGGCGGCTCTGCGCATCGATCAGCTCGCCGATGCTGTGGCGGCCATCGCCAATGATTTCGGCCGGACGGCGGATGGCCGCGGCCACCACTTCGTAGCCGATCACCAGCACACGCAGGTCGTGGCCCTCGTGGTAGCTCTCCAGCAGTACGCGCTGGTCGAACACACGGGCGCGTTCGATGGCTTCCTGCACCTCGCCCGGCGTACGCAGATCGACCGCCACGCCCTGGCCCTGTTCGCCGTCGACCGGCTTGACCACCACCGAGCCGTGCTCGGCGAGAAAGGTCGCGTTGTCTTCGGCGCTACCGCTCAGGCGCTGGGCCGGTACGCCGAGGCCAGCGCGCGACAGGGCGCGATGCGTCAGGCGCTTGTCCTGGCACAGGGTCATGCTCACGGCGCTGGTCAGGTCGCACAGTGATTCGCGGCAGCGGATGCGGCGGCCACCGTGGCTAAGGGTGAACAGCCCGGCTTCGGCGTCGTCCACCTGCACTTCGATGCCGCGGCGCAGCGCCTCGTCGACGATGATGCGTGCATAAGGGTTGAGCTCGGCCTGTGGGCCGGGGCCGAGGAACAGCGGCTGATTGATGCCGTTCTTGCGCTTGAGGCTGAAGGTCTGCAGCTCGCGAAAGCCGAGCTTGGCATAGAGCTTCTTGGCCTGTTTGTTGTCGTGCAGAACCGACAGGTCGAGATAGCTCAGGCCACGGCTCATGCCGTGTTCGATCAGATGACGGACCAGCACCTCGCCGACGCCTGGGCGGCTGCATTGCGGGTCGACTGCCAGGCACCAGAGGCTGCTGCCGTTTTCCGGGTCACGGAAGGCGCGCTGGTGGTTGAGGCCCATGACGCTGCCGATCACCGCGCCGCTGTCTTCGTCCTCGGCCAGCCAGTAGGTCGGGCCGCCTTCGCTGTAGGGCGTGAGCTTGGCCGGGTCGATCGGCAGCATGCCGCGGGTCTGGTACAGGCAGTTGATTGCCTGCCAGTCGGTGTCGTTCTGCGCCCGGCGGATACGAAAACCACGGAAGCTACGACGCGCCGGGCGGTAATCGGTGAACCACAGGCGTAGGGTATCGGAGGGGTCGAGAAACAGTTGCTGTGGCGCATGGGCCAGCACCTGGTGGGGGGCGGCCACGTACAGCGCGATATCGCGCTCGCCGGGCTGCTCGCCCAGCAGGGATTCGGCCAGCGCGCTGGCGTCCGGGTAGGTGTGACCGATCAGCAGGCGGCCCCAGCCGCAATGAATGGCTTGTGGCTGGCTGGGCTGGCTGGTGTGATCCTCGGCCAGGCGTGCTTGCAGACGTTCGTAGGACGGTGTCTGGCCGCGCAGCAGGCGTTGGTTGAAGGCAGTGGAGCGCATGGAATAGTCCCTGTCCGTGTTCACTACGTCCGGTCTGAGCCGGATCGTCATTGAGTCGCGACAAATCCCGGCTTTACCGGGCTACGACCATTGATGCTGCAGGAGCGGCCCGAGGGCCGCTCCATGTGAGTTACAGACCCTGTTCGCTCAACCACAGGTTGAGTGCCGCCAGTTGCCACAGCTTGGACCCGCGCAGCGGGGTGAGCTGGCTCTGCGGGTTGGTCAGCAACTGATCGAGCATGGTCGGGTTGAACAGACCACGATCCTGGCTGGGGTCGAGCAGCAGGTCGCGCACCCAACCCAGGGTGGCGCCTTCCAGATGCTTGAGGCCCGGCACCGGGAAGTAGCCCTTGGGCCGGTCGATCACCTCGCTGGGGATGACCTTGCGCGCCGCTTCCTTGAGCACATATTTACCGCCGTCAGGCAGCTTGAACTGCGCGGGGATACGCGCCGACAGTTCGGCCACGCGATAGTCGAGGAACGGCGTGCGTGCTTCGAGGCCCCAGGCCATGGTCATGTTGTCCACGCGCTTGACCGGGTCATCGACCAGCATCACCGTGCTGTCCAGGCGCAGCGCCTTGTCCACCGCAGCACTGGCGCCGGGCATGGCGAAGTGCTCGCGAACGAACTCGCCGGCCATGTCGCCGGTCAGCCAGGCGGGCTGTACGCAGGCCGCGTATTCGTCGTGCTCGCGGTCGAAGAAGGCGGCGCGGTAGGCGGCGAAGGCATCATCGGCGCCGTCGACCTGCGGGTACCAGTGGTAGCCGGCGAACAGTTCGTCGGCGCCCTGGCCGCTCTGTACCACCTTGCAGTGCTTGGCCACTTCACGCGAGAGCAGGTAGAAGGCGATGCAGTCGTGGCTGACCATCGGTTCGCTCATGGCGCGGAAGGCTTGCGGCAACTGCTCGAGGATCTCGTGCTCGCCGATGCGCAGCTGGTGGTGCTGGGTGCCAAAGCGCTGGGCGATCAGATCCGAATACTGGAACTCGTCTCCGCGCTCGCCGCCGGCATCCTGAAAACCGATGGAGAAGGTCAGCAGGTTCTCCACGCCGGCTTCGCGCAACAGGCCGACCAGCATGCTCGAGTCGACGCCACCGGAGAGCAGTACGCCGACATCCACGGCAGCGCGCTGACGAATCTCCACCGCTTCGCGCATGGCTTCCAGCGTACGGTCGCGCCATTCTTCAAAGCCGTAGTTCACTTCCTCGCCTTGCGGGCCGAACTGCAGCGTCCACCAGGTTCTCTGTTCGACCTTGCCGTCGGCGTCGATGCGCATCCAGGTGGCCGGTGGCAGCTTCTCCACGCCCGCCAGGATGGTGCGCGGCGCCGGCACCACGGCATGGAAATTCAGATAGTGGTTGAGGGCTACAGCATCCAGCGTCTTGGCGATATCGCCGCCCTGCAGCAGGGCCGGCAGCGACGAGGCGAAGCGTAGGCGCTCGCCAGTACGCGACAGGTATAGCGGCTTGACGCCGAGACGGTCGCGAGCGATGAACAGGCTTTGCTTGTCACGTTCCCAGACGGCGAAGGCGAACATGCCATTGAGCTTGGGCAGCAGTTTCTCGCCCCAGGCGTGGTAGCCCTTGAGCAACACCTCGGTGTCACCGCCGGAGAAGAAGCGGTAGCCCAGCGTCTCCAGTTCGGCACGTAGCTCGGGGTAGTTGTAGATGGCGCCGTTGAACACCATGGACAGGCCTAGATCGCTGTCGATCATCGGCTGGCCCGAGGCTTCGGCCAGATCCATGATCTTCAGGCGGCGATGGCCCAGGGCGATGGGGCCCTGGCTGTGGAAGCCGTGGGCGTCGGGGCCGCGAGGGGCCAGGTGGTGGGTGATGCGTTCGACTGCCGCCAGGTCCGCGGGGCGTCGATCAAAACGTAGTTCTCCAGCTATTCCGCACATAGTTCCTTACCGGTATTGCCGTTGGGGAGTGGCTCGTGGCCGAGCCTTTTACACCAAAACAAAATAATGCTTTCATGTCAAAGTTTTGGTTGTTATGAATTGGTGCTTATGACTGATAAAAAAGTTCCTGATGAAATAGTTCTGTCATCTGTCATGGCCTTTGAAATGCCACTATTCCAGGCCCTGCGCCGCCTGCAGCAGGCGGGGGAGGTGCATGCCAAGCGCCTGGCCCGTTTTGGTGGGCTGACGCCCATGCAGTTGATGGTGCTGCAGGTGCTGGCCAGCGAGGCACGCATGACCGCCAGCGTGCTCAGCAGTCGCGTCAGCCTCACGGCGGCGACGCTTTCCGGCCTGCTCGACCGTCTGGAAGAGCGTGGTCTGCTGCAGCGTCAGCGCGATGACCAGGACCGTCGCCGTCAGTGGTTGCTGGTCAGCGACGCAGGGCGTGAACTGATCCAGCAGGCGCCGTCGTTGATGCCGCCGGAATTCAACCAGCGTTTCGCCGCGCTGGCCGACTGGGAGCGCCACAGCCTCACTGCTGCTCTGCTGCGTGCTGCCGAGTTGTGCACAGAGATGGAATGAGGTGGGCCGGTGAACGCGCCTTTTTCAGAAAAAATTCAAGCAGGGTGTTGACTTAGCATCGCCGCCTGCATAAAGTGCGCGCCTCGCTAAGGCACATGGGTGATTAGCTCAGCCGGGAGAGCATCTGCCTTACAAGCAGAGGGTCGGCGGTTCGATCCCGTCATCACCCACCATAGCCCTAGAGAGAAGGACGAAAGTCCACCGACGCGCAGCGGTAGTTCAGTCGGTTAGAATACCGGCCTGTCACGCCGGGGGTCGCGGGTTCGAGTCCCGTCCGCTGCGCCATTATTTCCCAGATCGATGCTTCATCGGTTTGAGATGGTAAAGCCCGTAAGGGCGCCATCGGATGCAACAAGTCTTCAAGAGTTCTCTGGACGAAAGTCCAACCGACACGCAGCGGTAGTTCAGTCGGTTAGAATACCGGCCTGTCACGCCGGGGGTCGCGGGTTCGAGTCCCGTCCGCTGCGCCATATACGAAACCCGCTGATCGCGAGATCAGCGGGTTTTTTATCGCCTGCGACTTTTCGTCATCTTGTCTTCATTTCGCCAACGTAGCTTGCTATCGATCAGCTGAAATGACAGGAGAACAGCAGATGGACGATTACCAGGAAGAATTGCTCGAGCGCGGTGCCTTCGATCAGGACATGACTGAAGCCGACGACGCCACCGAGCTCTGAGCTTCGCCACCGGCCCTGCGTTGTGCGCGTCGGTAGTCGCCGGGCGTTTGCCCAAGCCAGCGTTTGAAGGCGCGCTGAAAAGCCTCGGCCGAGGTGAAGCCGAGCAGGTAGGCGATCTCGCCGAAGGCCAGTTCGGTATCGCGGATATAGGCTGTGGCCAGGTCGCGGCGAGTGTCGTTGAGGATGGTGCGAAACTGCGTGCCTTCCTCGGCCAGCTTGCGCCGCAGCGTCCAGCTCGGCAGGTGCAGGCTGCGCGCGACTTCCTGCAGATCCGGCTCGTGGCCGTGCAGCAGTGGGCCGAGTAGCTGGATCACCCGTTCGCGCAGGCTGCGTGTGCGGGTCAGCTGTTCCAGTTCGCGTTCGCACAGCTCCAGCAGGTGCCGCCAGGTGCCTGGGCAATGTTGTGGGTTGCGCAGGGCCAGGGTTTCGCTGCTCAGGCGCAGGCGATTGGCGTTGGCGGCGAACTCCACGGGGCAGCCGAATAGCGGTTCGTAGCGTTCGCCATAGTCGGGTGCGGGAAATTCGATCTCGACCTTGTCCGCGATGAGGGGGCGGCCGATCACCAGGCTCAGGTTGGTCTGCCAGCCCGCCAGCACCGAGTCCACCACGAAACGGTTGTAGGCGTTGTATGGGCTGATGGAATAAAAAAGCAGCCAGGCGCCTCGCGGGTCCTCATCGAAGCCCGAGCGGCCGCGGTAATTGGCCGCATAGAGCGGCTCGAAGCGCGTCAGGGTGCGCGCAGCCTCGCGCAGGTCGGGCGCTTGCGCGGCGCAAACGCCGGCCAGGCCGATCTGGCTCAGGTGGCTATGACGTCCCATGTCTAGGCCCAATGCCGGATCGTCGCAAAGGGCGATTGCGCTATGACCTAGTCGCATAAAACGAGGAATCGACAGGCGTGCGCGGGGTTCCCCCAAGCGCGCGGTATCCAGACCGAATTGCTCGAACAGCGGCTCGGGATCTTGGCCTTTGGCACGCAGCGCATCGGCCAGCGCCAGGGTGAAACCGACGGAAAGGTCGCCGAGGCGAACGCGCGAGGCTTTCATAGCCACAGGTTGATCAGTTGCGCGCCGCGCTCGCTGGCGCTTCGTTCGCTGTGTCCGGCATCGAACGCCAGTGCCTGCGGCTGACCGCTACGCTCCCACAATCTGCCGCGCAGATGGACTTTCAGCCCGGCACGAATGCCGTGGGTCTGCAGCTGTTCGGTGAAGTCGGCGTCGTCCGTCTGAGCATCCAGGTCGCTGGGCATGGCCAGCAGCTCTACGGCCGCGCCATCGATTGCCTTCGCTTGGAGCTGGTCGATAGTGCCGCCTAGCAGTACGCCAAGCCGGCCTGCCGGGGTCTCCAGCACCTGAAGGGCTTCCGGCGCTTTGGTGGTGAGTGCGCCGGCACTGAAGGCGTGGCGTTGTGGCTGGCCCTGCGGGTTGCCGGCCTGATCGAATACCAGGCTGACGTTGTACAGCGGCCCGCGACCGACTTCGAGGCGACCCCGTTCCACGCTGGGCTCGGGCAGAACGATGGAGCCAGCCACCAGAGTGATCTGGTAATCGCGGGCCAGGTCGCCAAACAGCTGCTGATAGTCGCGCGCCATGGTCTTGGCCTTGGTACGCAATAGGGCGTCGTCCAGGCGCGCGTCGCTGCCAGCGCTGAGCAGGGCGCCGAGAAAATCCACTGGATTGCTCGCCGCCAGCCAGCGCATGGCCTGGCGGCGCTCGGCGGCGCGGTAGAGCTCTTCCTTCTCACCGACTGCCAGCAGCCAGGTGCCGATGTGTTCGGGCAGCACGACGACGGTGCGTTCATTGAGCATGCCCCGGTCACGGGCGTGATCCAGGTAAGCGGCCAGCTTCAGGCGCAGGCGCGCGAGGCTCTGATAGTCGGCGGCGAACAGTTCCGGCTGGATGCCCAGCAGGTTGCCGCGTGGGCCAGGCTCGCCGATATCGAGCGCGACCTGGCTGCGCAGGTCGGACAGGTAGTGGCTGCTGGGGCGCTGCTCGATCCAGTGGGCGTAGCTGCCAAGACCGGCCAGCAGGGCGAGGGCGAGCAGAAGAGTGATCAGTAGGCGCATTTGGTTTTTTCGGCTTGATTGCGGTGCAGGTTAGGTCGGTCGAGCCGTGCTGCCAAGAGATGTTGCTACTTTTGATCATTATCTTGTCAGTTTCGATCATTGAGCATGGCTGGCAGCCTCTTTATTGTCTGGCTCCATAACCGACCGCGTGACCATGAGACCGCGGCAATCCGTGAACTGCACCGCGATGTGGAGAATTCCATGACTGCTCGTTACCCGCACCTGCTGGCCCCGCTCGATCTCGGCTTCACCACGCTGAGCAACCGCACGCTGATGGGCTCCATGCACACTGGCCTGGAAGAGAAGCCGGGCGGCTTCGAGCGTATGGCGGCCTACTTTGCCGAGCGCGCCCGTGGCGGCGTTGGTCTGATGGTCACCGGCGGCATCGGCCCTAACGAAGAGGGCGGCGTGTATGCCGGCGCGGCCAAGCTGAGTACGGTGGAAGAGGCCGAGAAGCACAAGATCGTCACCCAGGCCGTGCACGAGGCGGGCGGCAAGATCTGCATGCAGATCCTGCATGCCGGGCGTTATGCCTATAGCCCGAAGTCGGTCGCGCCGAGTGCCATCCAGGCGCCGATCAACCCGTTCAAGCCGCGCGAACTGGATGAGGAGGGCATCGAGAAGCAGATCGCCGACTTCGTCAATTGCGCCGCGCTGGCCCAGCAGGCTGGTTATGACGGTGTCGAGGTGATGGGCTCGGAAGGTTATTTCATCAACCAGTTCCTGGTCGCCCACACCAACCACCGCACCGACCGCTGGGGTGGCAGCTACGAGAACCGCATGCGCCTGCCGGTGGAAATCGTGCGTCGCGTGCGTGAGGCGGTCGGGCCGAATTTCATCATCATCTATCGCCTGTCGATGCTCGATCTGGTCGAGGGCGGCAGCACCTGGGACGAGATCGTGCTGCTGGCCAAGGCCATCGAGGCCGCTGGCGCCACCTTGATCAATACCGGTATCGGCTGGCACGAGGCGCGCATTCCGACTATCGCCACCAAGGTGCCGCGCGCCGCATTCACCAAGGTCACTGCCAAGCTCAAGGGGGAGGTGAGCATCCCGCTGATCACCACCAACCGCATCAATACCCCGGAGGTAGCCGAGCAGGTGCTGGCCGAGGGCGATGCCGACATGGTGTCGATGGCGCGTCCGTTTCTGGCCGACCCGGACTTCGTCAACAAGGCCGCCGAAGGCCGCGCGGACGAGATCAACACCTGCATCGGCTGCAACCAGGCCTGCCTGGATCACACCTTCGGCGGCAAGCTGACCAGTTGCCTGGTCAACCCGCGCGCCTGCCATGAGACTGAGCTGAACTACATCCCCACCACCGCGGTGAAGAAGATCGCCGTGGTCGGTGCCGGACCGGCCGGGCTGGCGGCTTCCACTGTCGCCGCCGAGCGCGGCCACAACGTGACTCTGTTTGACGCCGCTGGCGAGATCGGTGGCCAGTTCAACGTGGCCAAGCGCGTGCCGGGCAAGGAGGAGTTCTTCGAGACCCTGCGCTACTTCAAGCGCAAGCTGGAAACCACTGGCGTCGACGTGCGCCTGAACACCCGCGTGTCGGTGGACGATCTGCTCAAGGGCGGCTTCGACGAAATCATCCTGGCCACCGGCATCGCCCCGCGCACCCCGGAGATTCCGGGTATCGAGCATGCCAAGGTGATCAGCTACCTGGACGCGATTCTCGAGCGCAAGCCGGTCGGGCAGAAGGTCGCTGTCATCGGGGCCGGTGGTATCGGTTTCGACGTGTCCGAATTCATCACGCACCAGGGCAAGGCCACCAGCCTCGACCGTGATGAGTTCTGGAAGGAGTGGGGCATCGATACCGCGCTTGAAGCACGTGGTGGCGTGGCGGGCGTCAAGGCGCATCCGCACCCAGCGGCGCGTCAAGTGTTCCTGCTGCAGCGCAAGAAGTCCAAGGTCGGCGATGGCCTGGGCAAGACCACCGGCTGGATTCACCGCACCGGCCTGAAGAACAAGAACGTGCAGATGCTCAACAGCGTCGAATACGTGCAGATCGACGATGCCGGCCTGCATATCCGCATCGCCGGTGGCGAGGAGCAGGTACTGCCGGTCGATACCGTGATCGTCTGCGCCGGTCAGGACCCGCTGCGCGAGCTGCAGGAAGGCCTGGAGAGCGCCGGTCAGCGCGTGCATCTGGTCGGTGGCGCGGATGTCGCCGCTGAACTCGATGCCAAGCGGGCGATCAACCAGGGCTCGCGCCTGGCGGCTGAGCTGTAATGACGACGCCCCGTCTAGTGCGGGGCGTTGGCTATCTGGCCTGACAATAACAAGGAGAAGCCGATGTCTCTCGATGTCCAGCTACACCCTGCCGCTGCGGCTAGCCTCGAACGCTGGCATCAGTTCGTCGCCGCCAAGGACCTGAGCGCCTTGCCCGAGTTGCTGCACCCTCAGGCGGTGTTCCGTTCGCCCATGGCGCACACCCCGTATCCGGGTGCGCAGGTGGTCAACCTGATCCTCAATACCGTGCTCAAGGTGTTCGAGGATTTTACCTATCACCGCGAACTGGCCACCGCCGACGGCCTCAGTGTGGTGCTGGAGTTCTCCGCGCGGGTAGGCGAGCGCGAGTTGAAGGGCATCGACATGATCCGCTTCGACGACTCGGGACGAATCGTCGAGTTCGAGGTGATGGTGCGCCCGATGAGCGGGTTGCAGGCGCTCGGCGCAGAAATGGCGCAGCGCCTGGCGCCATTTCTCGCAGCCGCCAAAGGCTGAAGGGGGCTCTACTTGAGCACGCCCACCTCACGATAGAAGCGCTCGGCGCCAGGGTGCAGAGGAATCGGCAGGCCACTGGTCGCGCGTTCCAGTCTGATGTCCTTGGCGGCTGGATGCGCTTCGGCCAGGCGGTCGAGGTTTTCGAAGAGCAGCTTGGTCATCTGATAGGCCACAGCGTCGGAAACGCTGGTCTGGCTGACCAGAACGTTGGTGATGGTCGCCGTCACCACGTCGTTGGTCTGGCCCTTGTAGGTGCCGGCAGGAATGGTGCCTGACTGATAGGCGCTGCTGCCGATACGTGACACCACTTGCTCTGGAATGGCGACGAAGGTGATTGGTACGCGCTCGGCCAGGTCGCGAATCGCGGCCATGCCCAGGCCGGCCGACTGCAGGGTGGCGTCCAGTTGGTCTTTCTCGATCAGTGCGACCGATTCGGCGTAGGGCTTGAATTCGACGTGGCCCATATCCGCGTAGCTGAGGCCCGCAGCCTTGAAGATGGCCCTGGCGTTGAGCTCGGTGCCCGAGCGGGGTGCCCCCACGGAGATACGTTTGCCGCGCAGATCCTCCAGGCTGGTGATCCCCGAGGCCTTGCTGGCGACGATCTGGATGTAGTTCGGGTAGATCCCGGCGATAGCGCGCAGGCGGTTACGCGGGGCTCTGAAGCCGGCTTCTTCGTCGCCTCTCCAGGCGTCGGCCACCGAGTCACCCAGGGCGAAGGCCAGTTGGCCACGGGCGATCTGCAGCAGGTTGAGATTCTCCACCGAGGCCTTGGTGGCCCGCACACTGGTGGTCGAGTCTTCGATGCCTTGGCTGTAAAGGTCGGACAGGCTCATGCCCAGCGGGTAATAAACGCCACTGGTGCCGCCGGTAAGGATGTTGATCGAGGTCGGGCCAGCGTGAGCGTTGAGGCTATTGGCCAATATCGCGGCAGCAGCGAGCAGGCCAAGGCGCTTGGCTAAGTACATGGGGTGTCTCCGTTGTTGTTATTTTCTTTGACTAAGGGGGGAGTCACTGCTGCGCTTGTCGCGCAGTCAGTTTGCCGGGGTCGGCAGAGGCCTCCGCGAAGCAGATTGAGCGATGAGGGCTGGCAGTGAAGGGATGGCAGAACATGGCGGATCTCTTATCTTTTTTATCAGTCCGGCCGCGCCACACGCGCGGGCCTGCGTGGTGCCGAGCAGATGACGTGCCAGGTTGTCGGGCCACCGTTCTAGAGCGGTCGAGCCCAATGCCGTCGTTTATCATGGGCGGAAGTTCGCTTGTCTGGCGCGGAGGAAAGGCAAGAATCCGCCGATCGGGCGGCGGTTGGCAGGCGCTGAGTCATGTCGGCGGACCGGGTCGCTGGCAGCTCTCGTACTTTCCGCTCCTGTCACATTTCTGCGCTAAGCAGTGGCATATCCGGCCTGGCTCGCAGAGTGAGTGCCAACCCAGTCACATTGCTGGGGTGGGGTTTTCCCCTAGACTTGCCCGAGGTATCAAGGATGGTATCAATGCCAGAGTAGGCGTTGCTCTGGCACGCGACTACGCGCGCGTATTCCCGGTTGGTTCAGAGGGTCTTCAATGAGCATGCAGAACAAGCCGCAGATGGTGGAAGCCGTGATGTTCTTCAGTGAACGCGGTATCTGCAAACAGATGATGTTCCCTGAATTCGAAGCGTTGCTCGATGGTGTGGTGAACATGCCCGAGTTCGCTGACGAACAGATGCGTGCGGTATTCGTGGTGATCAACCCGCGCCTGCTGGTCAGGGCGGCGGTTTTCTTCTTTCTGGATTTCGACGAGGACGGTCGCCCCGACAAGGGCTGGAACATTCCTCTGCAACATCTGGCCGAACGTGCCGGCCGTGGCCCGGATCTCGGCGCTGGGCCGATTCGCCTGGCTTGTCGCAGCCAGTGCCCGGTTTCCTGGCATCAGATGCATCTGTGGGACCCCAGCCTGGCACCCGCTCAGAACGATCTGGTCCTGTTGCGTGATGCCGTCAAACGCAACCAGCTCGGGCTTTTGATCGAGGACGACAGTGCCCAGTCGGTGGTCGCCGAGCGTTTGCAGGTTGCTTCCGAAGACAAGTGGTATGCGGCCGACCCGGCCAAGGAAGTAGCCGATCAGTTGGCGCAGAAAATGGATCAGGAACATCGCGCCAAGACCGCGCAGCTGATTCAGCAGCAGCGCCTGCGCATCACCAGCCTGACCCAGCAGCACGAGGAAGAACTGGCCAAGTTCAAGCTGGCCAGCGAGGAGCAGAGCAAGAATCTGCAGGCGCAGTTGCATGGGCTGCATCAGGCGCTGCGCCAGCAGGAAGAGCTCAATGCCAACCTCAAGGCGCAACTGGCCGCCCAGGCCGAAAGTTTCCAGAGCAGCCGAGAGGAAATGACTCAACAGCTGCGCGCTCTTGAGCGCCATGGTCGTACCGAGGGCGATATCCTGCGTGCGCAGTACGATGGTGAGGTGCGCGCCAAGATCGCTGCGGCCGTGGCGGAGTACAAGGAACAGATCGCCATCCGTGACGTCGAGCTGGCCTATCGCAACGAGCTGGATGCCCAGCTGCAGGCGGAAATCGAACGCCTCAAGCGTGAGCGCGATGCGTTCGCCAGTCAGGGCGGTGATCAGGTACTGGATCGTCTGGCCAAGCTGGGCGTGGTGTTCGTGGTGTACCATCCCGGTGCCGGGCACCTGACCATTCCCCTGCAGGATGTCGCCCGCTATCAGGACAACCCCATGGCTTACGCCGCTGGCAAATGCTTCGTTTCCGAAGAGCAGTATCGGCACTGGCTGGCGCATTATCAGCAGCCCAGTTGTGATGCGTCTTTGCCTAGCGGTGAGCGCTGCGCCATTCCTATCGACCGCGTCGATACGCCCAGCCGCTTCACTCTGGGTGATTCGAACTGCTGTGCCCGGCACAAGGCCAGTAGCCGTCTGCGTACTGTCGGCTGATTTTGCCGATACGGATCCCCCCCTGGCGCCCGCGGGCGCCGCTGCAACCTCTGCAACTGAACTGGCTCGAGGCTGCCGGCGTCGAGCTCGCCTGTCTGCGCCTGGATCTTGTCGATCCGCTGGTGTCCGGCAACAAGTGGTTCAAGCTCGCACCCTATCTTGAGCAGGCCGCTGCGACCGGCGCGCAGGGGGTGATAAGCCTGGGGGGAGCGCACTCCAATCATTTGCATGCGCTGGCCGCGGCGGGCCGGCGTTTCGGCTTCGCCACCGTCGGCCTGTTGCGTGGCGAGGAGCAGCAGACCCCGACCGTCGATGACCTGCAGCGCATGGGCATGGCGCTGCACTGGCTGGGTTACGGCGGCTACCGTGCGCGCCATCAGCCTGATTTCTGGGCGCCCTGGCTCGCCCGCTATCCGGGTTTCCAGGTGATCGGCGAAGGCGGTCTGGGCCTTCAGGGCGCTAGTGGCTGTAGCTGTCTGGTAGCGATGGCCGAAGCGCAGTTGGCTGATATCGGCTGGTCTGATTTCGATGCCTGGTGGCTGGCTACGGGGACCGGCACCACCCTGGCCGGTCTGTTGCTGGGTGATATTCGGCGCAGCGTGTTCGGTGCTCAGGCCGTACCGAGCGACCACGGCGTCGCCACTCAGGTCGCCAGGTTGCTGAGCGAGAGCGGGGCGTCGGAGCGGCGCTACCAACTGATCGACGCCGCGCGCGGTGGTTTTGCACGTCTCGACGAGCCGCTGCGCCAGTTCATCCTGGAAACTGAGCAGGCCAGCGGTGTGCCGCTGGAGCCTGTGTATACCGGCAAGGCGCTTATGGCGCTGCGCGATTTCTGTGAGCGTGGTCAACTTGCGCGCGGCAGTCGGCTGATATTCATTCATACTGGCGGCTTGCAGGGGCGTCGGGCGTTGATGGGCGCCAGCGCCGACTACACTCAGGTCTGACCAGCGGAGCCTGGAAATCCTCATGAGCGAACCCCTTACCCTCGAACAACTGCGCAGCCTGACACCGCTCAATGTGCTTTCCGAGCAGCAGTGGCGCGAGTTGCGTAGCCAGTTGGTGCCTCAGCCTCTGTTGGCGGGGCAGTTGCTGTTTCGTCAGGGGGATCAGGCGCGCCTGACCTGCTATCTGCTGGCCGGTGAGTTGCAGTTGCAGGATGCCGAGGGCAGGGTGCTGAGGGTGCAGGCTGGCAGCGAGATCAGCTGCCATCCCTTGTCACCTGGGCTACCTCGGTTGCATGACGCCCGCGCCTTGACCGATGTCAGCGTGCTGATGATCGACAGTGCCACGCTCGATCGCCTGCTGACCTGGCGCCTTGCCCATCAGGACCTGCTGCTGGCATTGCAGCAGAGCGGCGCCGATGTCGAGTGGCTGGAGCGGCTGCTGGCAAACCCCTTGTTTGCCAAGGTGCCGCCGGCCAACGTGCAGAACATGCTCGCTCGCTTGCAGAAGATCGAGCTGGCGGCGGGCAGCCAGATTATTGAAGAGGGTGCCACTGGCGATTGCTGCTATTTCCTGGAAAGCGGCCGCGCCGAAGTGATCCGGGGCGCTGGTAGCGAGCACCAGGTGCTGGCGGAACTGGACGTGGGCGCCTGTTTCGGCGAGGAGGCCCTGCTTGCCGACCGGCCGCGCAATGCCACGGTGACCATGGTCGAGGCCGGCAGTGTGCTGCGTCTGGATCGTCAGGATTTCTTTGCCCTGCTCAAGGCGCCGGTGGTGGCCGAGGTTTCCCTTGGCGAGGCCGCGCGGCTGCTGGCGCATGACGCGCAATGGCTGGATGTTCGGCTGCTGGAAGAGTACGAAAAGGCGCATGCGCCGCAAGCGTTGCATATGCCGCTGCAGCTGTTGCGCCTGAAGGCGCGCCTGCTGGAGCGATCACGCACCTACCTGTGCTACTGCGACAGCGGCAAACGCAGCAGCAGCGCGGTATTCCTGCTCTCGCAACTGGGTTACAGCGTTTACGCCTTGCGCGGCGGCCTGGACGCCCTGCCGGCGGTGCAGCGCGATGCGCTGCTCTGTGAAAGTGGGGCAGGGTATCTGGCGCGTTCCGGTGGGCGTACCGAGCGCAGCCGCTGAGCGGCACGCGTCATTGAGGGACGTAGCCCGGATGAAATCCGGGGGTTACAGGCGCATGCCTCCCGGATTGCATCCGGGCTACGAGCGCATCGGCCATTGGTCGTTGACCAGAAAGATCCGCTCGACCTCTCGCCAATCCCCGGCATGATCTTCCTCCAGGCGTACCAGTAGTTGCGCCTGAGCCTCCGGGCGCAGCGTGTTCAGCCATTGCTGGAGCATTTCATCAGACCAGACCCCATCGGCATTCACCAACGCCGGTGCCAGCCAAGCCAACCTGGGCAGCGGCTGCCAGTGCGCGCCTGGCTTCATTGCGGCGAAGTCATGCCAGTGGCGCTGATGCAGCCAGCGCCCCCGGCAGTGTTCGGGCGTGACGCCGCGAGGCGGTGAGGAGTCGTCGGGCCAGGGATAGAACAGGTAGCCGCCGAGCCAGAAGGCGGATCGAGTTTCGCCCAGTTGCAGGTCGTTCAGCGCTCCCCGTGCCTCGCAGCGCGAAGACAGGGGTAACTGGTGCTGCGCGAGGTGGCTCAGTTTCAGATCCAGCCGGTCATGACTGCCCGGGCCGAGCCAGTCAGCGGCGTCGCTGCCGTGCGTACCGAGATAGAACTTCACTGCCAATTCAAGATGGTGTTCACCTTCTTCGTCGCGCAGCAGCAGGTCCAGTTCACCCAGCGTCTGGCCGTTCTGGCGGATCGGCAGGTTGGCGGCGACGACCTCGACATCTGGCGCAGCGTGCAGGGCGAACTGCCATAGGCGTTCGTAATAGAGGCCGAGGCGGCGCACCGGTTTCGCGGCCAGCCAGGCGTGCAGGGCGCCGGCATCGTTGTCCTGCTGCACGAGCCAGTCTGCCAACCGTTGCGGTTGCCGCGTCCAGCAACTGGCCTGTAGCGGATGACGCTGGACTTGCGTGGTCTCACCCAGCATGGGTGGCGAAAACAGCGCCCAGGCCAGGTCACGCACAGCCGGAGTACGCAAGCCCAGCAGCAGATCATGCAGCGAGTCGGGTGTGTTCATGAGCCGAGCATAGCCCAGCAGGCCATTGAAAAACGTAGGCGAGGCAGCCAGTGCAAGGCAAAAACAGGCGAAAAAGCGGAGTTTACGAGCTGTAAATGAGCATTTTGAGCCTGTTTTTAACGCAGCAATGGCAACGCAGGTAGTTTTTCAACGGCCTGCGAGTAACAGTGCTGGTTTGCTGCGGCCCAGGCCTTTGGCCGATAATCCCCCATCGTTTCTTATCTGTCTGGCGGGAGTCCCATGGAGCAATTTCGCAATGTCGGCATCATCGGGCGCCTGGGTAGCACGCGGGTTCTGGAAACCGTGCGCCGGCTCAAGCGCTTTCTGATCGATCGCCATCTGCATGTGATCCTCGAGGACACCATCGCCGACGTGCTGCCTGGGCATGGCTTGCAGACCTCTTCGCGCAAGATGCTTGGCGAGGTCTGCGACCTGGTGATCGTCGTCGGTGGCGACGGCAGCATGCTCGGCGCCGCCCGCGCCCTGGCGCGGCACAAGGTGCCGGTGCTGGGGATCAACCGTGGCAGCCTGGGTTTTCTCACCGATATTCGCCCTGACGAGCTGGAGCTCAAGGTGGCGCAGGTGCTCGAAGGCCAGTACCTGACCGAGAATCGCTTTCTGCTCGAGGCTGAAGTACGTCGCCAGGGCGAAGCCATCGGCCAGGGCGACGCGCTCAACGACGTGGTACTGCACCCCGGTAAGTCAACGCGGATGATCGAGTTCGAGCTGTACATCGACGGTCAGTTCGTCTGCAGCCAGAAGGCCGACGGCCTGATCGTCGCCACACCCACGGGTTCGACCGCCTATGCGCTGTCCGCTGGCGGGCCGATCATGCATCCCAAGCTCGATGCCATCGTGGTCGTGCCGATGTACCCGCACACCCTGTCCAGCCGGCCTATCGTGGTCGACGGTCACAGCGAGCTGAAGGTAGTGGTGTCGGCGGACATGACCATCTATCCGCAGGTGTCCTGCGATGGTCAGAACCACTTTACCTGCGCGCCGGGCGATACCCTGCATGTCGCGAAGAAGGCGCAGAAGCTGCGCCTGATCCACCCGCTGGATCACAACTACTACGAGGTCTGCCGTACCAAGCTCGGTTGGGGCAGCCGCCTGGGAGGGCAGGACTGAATGTCCCACGACCCCCATCGTGGCTATGACCTGATCGGTGATATTCACGGTTGCGCGCGCACCCTTGAGCGCCTGCTCGAACGTTTGGATTACAGCCGCCAGAGCGGTGTGTGGCGCCATCCGACGCGCATGGCGATCTTCCTGGGTGACCTGGTCGACCGCGGCCCGGGCATCCGCGAAACCCTGCATCTGGTGCATGACATGGTTCGCGCCGGCCAGGCGCTGTGCATCATGGGCAACCACGAGTTCAACGCACTGGGCTGGAGCACGCCGGCGCCCCCCGGCAGTGGCCGCCAGTACGTGCGCGACCACAGCCCGCGCCACCAGCGCTTGATGCGCGAGACATTGGCGCAGTTCGAGGATCACCCGCAGGAATGGCGCGAATTCCTGCGCTGGTTCTACGAGATGCCGCTGTTCATCGATGCCGGACGTTTCCGCGTCGTGCACGCCTGCTGGGATGACGAGTTGATCACACCGCTCAAGGCGCAATTCCCTGATGGCTGCATCGACGAACACTTCCTCCAGGCCTCGGCCGTACCCGGCAGCTTCGCCAACATGGCGCTCGATCGCCTGCTGCGCGGTACCGACATGCGCCTGCCGCACGGCCTGACGCTGACCAGCGGCGACGGCTTCACCCGCTCGTACTTTCGCACCAAATTCTGGGAGGAGGACCCGAAGACCTACGGCGATATCGTCTTCCAGCCCGATGCCTTGCCGGAGATGGCTGCGCAGACGCCGTTGACCGAATTGCAGAAGGACGAGCTGCTGAGGTACGGCGCGCATGAACCGCTGTTGTTCGTCGGCCACTACTGGCGGCGTGGCAAGCCAGCGCCGATACGGCCCAACCTGGCTTGTCTGGATTACAGCGCGGTGGTTGGTGGGCGCCTGGTGGCTTATCGCCTGGATCAGGAAACACGTCTGGACGCGGGTAAATTTGTCTGGGTCGATGTCGATCCGCAGGAGGCGCCGCGATGACGGCCGTAGAAGTGCTGCGCTTGCCGCTGGATACCGATCTAAGCGGTTTTGTGGGGCTACTGCAGCGTTTGAACGTGCCGCACCGGGTATCGGAAGAGGGCGGCGAGCAGGTGCTGTGGGTGCCGGGGCAGGAGCTTGCAGAGCAGGTGCGCGAGCTCTATGCGCATCATCCGCAGGGCGATGACGCCGGAGAGCTGCCGCCAAGCCTCGCCCCTGTGCGCGAGAGCTTCGCCACTCAGCTACGGCGCAGCCCGGTCACGGCGCTGGTGTTGCTGGCCACCTTCTTCGTTTTCGCGGTGACCCTGGCGGGTGAGAATTTCTCGGCGATTCGCTGGCTGAGCTTCGTTGACTTTCGTATCGACGGCGAACGCATCTATCTGACTTACCTGGATGCCACCCTGAACAGCGGCCAGTGGTGGCGCCTGATCACGCCCATGCTGATCCACTTCGGTTGGCTGCATCTGGCGATGAACAGCCTGTGGTACTGGGAGCTGGGGCGGCGTATCGAGTTTCGCCAGGGCGCCATTGGTCTGCTCGGGCTGACCCTGCTGTTCGGTCTGGCGTCGAATTTCGCCCAGTATTGGTGGGCCGGGCCGTCGTTGTTCGGTGGTTTGTCTGGCGTGCTCTACGGCCTGCTCGGGCATTGCTGGATCTATCAGCGCCTGGCACCGAACCCGGTTTATCGTCTGCCACCCGGCGTGTTGGTGATGATGTTGATCTGGCTGGTGGTCTGTATGACCGGCATCTTCGAAACGCTGGGTATTGGCGCCATTGCCAATGCTGCACATGTCGGCGGCCTGCTCATCGGCTGCCTGACCGGGCTGCTTGGCGGTATGCTGGCAAGACGCTGATTTATTTGGTGGGCTGAAGCGGAACGCCGCCCGGCCCACCCTACGATCTACTTGGAGACCTTCATGTCGTCCTTTCTCGAAGCGATTGAAAACATCACCCCGGAAATCTACGAGAGCCTCAAGCTGGCTGTGGAAATCGGCAAATGGCCTGACGGCCGCAAGCTGACCCAGGAGCAGAAGGAACTGAGCCTGCAGGCGATGATCGCCTGGGAAATGCAGAACCTGCCGGAAGAGGAACGCACTGGTTACATGGGGCCGCAGGAGTGCAAGTCCAAGTCCGAGTCGGTGCCCAACCTGCTGTTCAAATCCACGGATACCCTGCACTGATGAGCGAGTTGGGACGTGGCTCGCTGAGCAAGATGAAGGCGCACCTGGACGCACCGGTGCAATACGCCTTCCGTCTTGGCGACGAAGAAGTACCGGTCAACCCGTTGGTGGGCAAGCATCTGCGCCTGGAATACCTCGGCGCCATCCATTGCACGCACTGCGGACGCAAGACCAAGACCAGCTTCAGCCAGGGGTATTGCTACCCTTGCATGCAGAAGCTGGCGCAATGCGATATCTGCATCATGAGCCCGGAGAAGTGTCATTACGACGCCGGTACCTGCCGCGAGCCGAGCTGGGGCGAGCAGTTCTGCATGACCGACCATATCGTCTACCTGGCCAATTCCAGTGGCGTAAAGGTGGGCATCACCCGCGCCAGTCAGGTGCCGACGCGTTGGATCGACCAGGGCGCGACCCAAGCGCTGCCCATCCTGCGTGTAGCCACCCGGCAGCAGTCCGGCTTCGTCGAAGACCTGCTACGTAGCCAGGTGGCGGACAAGACCAACTGGCGTGCGCTGCTCAAGGGCGATGCCGTACCGGTCGATCTGCTGGCGATTCGCGAGCAACTGTTCGATAGCTGTGGCGCGGGGATCACCGAGTTGCAGCAGCGCTTCGGCCTGCAAGCCATCCAGCCGCTGAGCGCAGCCGAGATGTTGGAGATTCGTTATCCGATCGAGGCCTATCCGGCCAAGATCGCCAGCTTCAATCTGGACAAGCAGCCCTTGGCCGAAGGTACCCTGCTCGGTATCAAGGGCCAGTACCTGATGTTCGATACCGGCGTGATCAATATCCGCAAGTACACCGCTTACCAGCTGGCCATCCACGAGATCGCCGCCTGACACCCGATTGCCACCGGCGCCCGGGGCGCCGCAGACGAGAGGCCAAGAGCCATGCGCACCGAACAATCCAAGACCATCTACCTCAAGGACTATCAGGTTCCCGACTACCTGATCGACGAAACCCACCTGACCTTCGAGCTGTTCGAGGATCACAGCCTGGTGCACGCGCAGCTGGTCATGCGTCGTAACCCCGAGGCCGGTGCCGGCTTGCCCAAGCTGGTGCTGGATGGTCAGCAGCTCGAGCTGCTGGAGCTCAAGCTCGATGACCGTGAGCTGGGCGAGGGTGATTACAGCCTCACCGATAGCCACCTGAGCCTGCAGCCGACCCAGGAACGTTTCGTGGTCGACAGCAGCGTGCGCATCCACCCGGAGAGCAACACTGCGCTGGAAGGCCTGTACAAGTCCGGCACGATGTTCTGCACCCAGTGCGAGGCTGAGGGCTTCCGCAAGATCACCTTCTATCTCGACCGCCCGGACGTGATGAGCAAGTTCACCACCACGGTCAGCGCGGAACAGCATGCCTATCCGGTGCTGCTATCCAACGGTAACCCGATTGCCAGCGGCAGCGAGGAGGGCGGTCGCCATTGGGCCACCTGGGAAGACCCGTTCAAGAAGCCGGCCTACCTGTTCGCTCTGGTCGCCGGTGATCTCTGGTGCGTGGAAGACAGCTTCACCACCATGAGCCAGCGCGAGGTGGCGCTGCGCATCTACGTCGAGCCGGAGAACATCGACAAGGTGCAGCACGCCATGGACAGCCTCAAGCGCTCGATGAAGTGGGACGAGGAGGTGTATGGCCGCGAGTACGATCTGGACATCTTCATGATCGTCGCGGTCAACGACTTCAACATGGGCGCCATGGAGAACAAGGGCCTCAACATCTTCAACTCCAGCTGCGTGCTGGCCAAGGCCGAGACGGCCACCGATGCCGCGCACCAGCGCGTCGAAGCGGTGGTGGCGCACGAGTACTTCCACAACTGGTCGGGCAACCGCGTGACCTGCCGCGACTGGTTCCAGTTGTCACTCAAGGAAGGCTTCACCGTGTTCCGCGACAGCGAGTTCTCCGCCGACACCCACTCGCGCACGGTCAAACGCATCGAAGACGTGGCCTACCTGCGTACCCACCAGTTCGCCGAGGACGCCGGCCCCATGGCCCACCCGGTGCGCCCGGACGCGTACATGGAAATCTCCAACTTCTACACCCTGACCATCTACGAGAAGGGTTCGGAAGTGCTGCGCATGATCCACACCCTGCTTGGCCCTGAGTTGTTCCGCAAAGGCTCGGACCTGTACTTCGAGCGCCACGACGGCCAGGCGGTGACCTGCGACGATTTCGTCAAGGCCATGGAAGATGCCAGCGGCCAGGACCTGACCCAGTTCAAGCGCTGGTACACCCAGGCCGGCACGCCGCGCCTGGAGGTCAGCGAGGCTTATGATGCCGCCGCGCAGACCTACAGCCTGACCTTCCGCCAGAGCTGCCCGGCCACACCGGGGCAGAGCGAGAAGCTGCCGTTCGTGATTCCGGTGGCGCTCGGCCTGCTCGATGCCCAGGGCAATGAACTGCCGCTGCGCCTGCAGGGTGAGAGCGCGGCGCAAGGCACCAGCCGCGTATTGTCGGTCACCGAAGCCGAGCAGACCTTCACCTTCGAGGGCGTTGCCGAGAAGCCGCTGCCGTCGCTGCTGCGTGGCTTCAGCGCGCCGGTCAAGCTGCACTTCCCCTATGACCGCGACCAACTGATGTTCCTCATGCAGCACGACAGCGACGGCTTCAATCGCTGGGAGGCTGGCCAGCAGCTTTCTGTGCAGGTACTGCAGGAACTGATTGGCCAGCATCAGCGTGGCGAAGCCCTGGTGCTGGATCAGCGCCTGGTCGCTGCACTGCGTACCCTGCTAGAAGACCAGTCACTGGATCAGGCCATGGTCGCCGAGATGCTCTCGCTGCCGGGCGAGGCCTATCTCACCGAAATCAGCGACGTGGCCGATGTCGAGGCCATTCACGGCGCGCGCGAGTTCGCCCGCAAGGAACTGGCCAGCGCGCTGTTCGCCCCGCTGTGGGCGCGCTACCAGGCCAACCGTGAAGTCTCCAAGGCCACGCCTTACGTGGCCGAGGCCGCGCACTTCGCTCGTCGCAGCCTGCAGAACATCGCGCTGTCCTACCTGATGCTCAGCGAGAAGCCCGAGGTGTTGGCGGCCTGCGTCGATCAGTTCGACAACGCCGACAACATGACCGAGCGCCTGGCGGCCCTGGCCGTGTTGGTCAACTCACCGTTCCAGGAGGAGCAGGGCAAGGCGCTGGCGATGTTCGCCGACTTCTTCAAGGACAACCCGCTGGTCATGGATCAGTGGTTCAGCGTGCAGGCCGGCTGCCCGCTGCCGGGGGGGCTGGAGCGCGTGCATGCGCTGATGCAGCACGAAGCCTTCACCCTGAAGAACCCCAACAAGGTGCGTGCGTTGATCGGTGCTTTTGCCAATCAGAATCTGATCAACTTTCACCGCGCGGACGGGGCGGGCTACCGCTTTCTCGCCGACCAGGTGATCACCCTCAACGCCCTCAACCCGCAGATTGCCTCGCGCCTGCTGGCGCCGCTGACCCGCTGGCGCAAATACGACAGCGCCCGCCAGGCACTGATGAAGGCCGAGCTGGAGCGCATTCTCGCCTCCGGTGAGCTGTCCAGCGATGTCTATGAAGTGGTGAGTAAGAGCCTGGCCTAAGACTGATGCCGATCAGGTAAGGCTCCGGAAGCCGTGTTTCGTAGGAGCCCCGCCCCGGGGAGAAGCTTTTTGAGTCCGCCTCGCCCAGATTCGCGGCGGGGCGCCGCTCCTACAGACTCGGTGTGTCGGCGCTTGACTGGTTGGCTTTAGGCCTGAAACAGGTTTTGCTGTACAAAAAAAGTGTTACCGACCTCTGGTTGGTAACACTTTTTTGTTACCCAATGAAATATGTATGCAATTCGTTATGCCTTTGCGCACTTAAGTTCGGGCTTCGTCGCTTGACAGCGAGGTGATATTCATCGCCCAACTGCGCTGCGAGGCGCGTGGCAAGTGGCATAAAGCGTCGGATCGTAGGACAAAGTGCGCCAGTTTTTCTGACGTATTGGTCAGTGGCTGATCAGTCACGAAAAGAAACCGGCCAACAGCTCTCCCAAGCCTGTTTGCGCTGATACACCCGTTTGAATTGGCACCATGGTTGCAGTACCGAGCAGGATCTGGCCGCGTGCGAGCGCACGCTGGTCGTTGGAACATATCGCTGCAAATAAAAACAGAAGCCGTCGTCAGTACGGCACTCGCGACCCGGATACGGGATCGCCCAAAAGAATGATCTGTCCACGGAGTGAGTCTCGATGGAAATTAAGTCCCGCAAGCCCGTTCTACGTTTTGCCCCGGCCAAGGCCGGCTTTGCGTTCGCAGGCGTTCTGCCGTTGCTGGTCGCCGCTCACGCTCAAGCGGTAGAGTTCAGCTTCGCCGATAACGAAATCACCGGTTCCATCGACACCACCGTCTCCTACGGCCAGCTGTGGCGCGTACAGGGTCAGGACAAGACCAACGACGACATCAATACCAACGATGGCAACCGCAGCTTCGATACCGGCCTGGTTTCCGAAGTATTCAAGATCACCACCGACCTTGAAGCCTCCTACCAGAACTACGGTGTATTCATTCGCGGCACCGCGTTCTATGACACCCAGATCATGGACAAGCGCAACGACTACTACGACAACAACTCTCCGGCACAGCCTAGCCAAAGCTATCCGCGCGACAACACCTTTACCCGTGAAACCCGCCACAAGGCCGGCCGCGATGCGCAGATTCTCGATGCCTACGTCTATGGCAACTGGGATGTGGCTGATATGCCGGTCTCCGGTCGTTTCGGTAAGCAGGTGTTCAACTGGGGTGAAGGCCTGTTCTATCGCGGCGGGGTGAACACTACCAACCCGGTCGACGCCGCCAAGTTCCGCCTGCCAGGCTCTGAAGTGAAAGAAGTGCTGGTACCGGTCGAAGCGCTGAGCTTCAACATAGGTCTGACCGACAACCTGTCCATGGAAGCGTTTTACCAGTGGAACTGGAAAGAAACAGCTATTGACCCGGTGGGTACATATTTTTCCGAGACCGACCTGTTTGCCGATGGTGGCAGTACTGCCTACTCGACTCAGGCTGCTCTAGGTTCTGCTGCGTTTCGAACCAACTACGCAGGTTTGAGTGCTGGTGGCGTCGGTGGCTTGCAGGGGACTCAATACCTGGACAGCAATGGTGTGTTCAAGGTAGCGAGCGTCGGCTCAGATATTAATGCCAAGAATGATGGCCAGTTTGGTGTTGCTTTCCGCTACATCGCCGAAGAGCTCAATTCGACAGAGTTTGGCTTCTACTTCGTCAACTACCACGCCAAAGAACCTAGTATTTATGCTGATCTAGATGGCTTCAACGGGTTGGATTTGGATGCCATCGCAACTGCTGCAACTGGTGGCTTGATCACCGACTATGCGTCGCTTGTGGCCGCTGCAGCTGGCGGCGTTCCAGGTACCGCCGCCGCGCTTGGTCTTGTAAATGGAGCTGCAACAGTCGATACCGCGAACCGTGTCAACGCCCGCCGTGAGTACGCTGAAGATATCCGCATGTACGGCTTCAGCTTCAACACCACTGTAGGTAACGCTTCGGTATTCGGTGAGTTGTCCTACCGTCCCAATCTGCCTATTGGTATCGCCGCTACCAACGACTTGCTCGGCGATCTGCTGACCCAGGCGCCCCAATTGGCGGGCGGTGGTGTCGTGAATATCGGCGGCCAGCAAGTGCAGTTGGGCGACCAGATTCATAACTACACCCGCGTTGAAGCGTTCAACACCTCCCTTGGCTCTATTTACAACTTTGGCCCGAGCTTTGGTTTCGACTCGCTTTTCGGTGTAGCTGAGCTGGCTTCCGAGCATCTGCGTGGTGACAGCCTGCAGTACAGCTCGCCTACCGGTAACCGCTACTACGCCGGTCGCGGCAACGGCTCCTACATCTCCGGCTACGAGCGCGACGATCAGGTCAACAAGAACGCCTACGGCTATACCCTGGTGCTCTCTGGTACCTGGAACGACGTTTACGCTGGCGTGAACCTGTCGCCGTTCGCCGTGTTCAAGCATGACTTTGAAGGCAACTCGCACCAGACCGGCAACTTCATCGAAGGTCGCAAGGCTTACACCCTCGGTATGCGTGCCAGCTACCTGAACAGCCTGGAAGCCGAGATTCAGTACACCGAGTTCTACGGCGCTGGCCAGAACAACGGTGCGCGCGACCGAGACAACATCGGTCTGAACGTCAAGTACTCCTTCTAATACCCATAACCAGAAAAAACGCCGGGTGCCGTTGGGCGCCCGGTCAGACTCTTCACGGAGAATTACCCATGCTGAACAAGCACAGGCTGATGGCTGTAGCCGTTGCGCTGGCGTTTTCCGCCGGTTCTGCGCTGGCTGCCGTTTCCCCGCAGGAAGCCGCCAAGCTCGGCGATACCCTGACTCCCTTCGGCGCCGAGAAGGCTGGCAACGCTGCCGGCACCATTCCGGCCTGGACCGGTGGCATCACCCAGGCGCCGGCGGGTTATACCCGCTCGGGCCAGCACCACGTCAATCCGTTCCCGGAAGACAAGCCGCTGTTCACCATCACCGCGGCCAACCTGAGCCAGTACGAGGCCAATCTGACGCCGGGTCAGATCGCCATGTTCAAGGCTTACCCGGAAACCTATCAGATGCCGGTCTACCAGACCCGCCGCTCCGGCTCTGCGCCGCAGTGGGTCTATGACAACAGCATCAAGAACGCCACCAGCGCCAAGCTGGTCGATGGTGGCAACGGCTTCTCCGATGCCTATGGCGGTATCCCGTTCCCGATTCCGCAGAACGGTGTCGAGGCGCTGTGGAACCACATCGCCCGCTATCGCGGTACCTACATCGTGCGTCGTGCCTCGGAAGTAGCCGTACAGCGCAATGGCGCATACTCGCTGGTGACCTCGCAGCAGGAGGCGCTGTTCAAGTACTACCTGCAGAATGGCTCCTTCGCCGACCTGAACAACATCATGTTCTACTACCTGTCCTTCACCACCAGTCCGGCGCGTCTGGCCGGTGGTGCGGTACTGGTTCACGAGACCCTGGATCAGGTCAAGGAGCCACGTCAGGCTTGGGGCTACAACGCCGGTCAGCGTCGCGTGCGTCGTGCGCCGAACCTGGCCTACGACACGCCGATCGCCGCTGCTGACGGCCTGCGCACCGCCGATGACACTGACATGTTCAACGGTGCCCCGGATCGTTATGACTGGAAACTGGTGGGCAAGAAGGAGATCTACATCCCCTACAACAACTACCAGGTCACCAGCCCGGACGTTAAGTACAAGGATCTGCTGCAGGTCGGTCACCTCAACCCGGCAGTCACTCGTAACGAGTTGCATCGCGTATGGGTGGTAGAGGGCACGCTGAAGAAGGGGGCTCGCCACATCTACTCCAAGCGCACCCTGTTCCTCGACGAGGACAGCTGGCAAGCCGCCGTGGTCGATCAGTACGATGGCCGTGGCGAGTTGTGGCGCGTTTCCATCGCCTACCTGAAGAACTACTACGACCTGCCGACCACCTGGTCCGCGCTCGATGTGTTCCATGATTTGCAGGCGCGTCGTTACCACGTGCAGAACCTGGACAACGAAGAGAACAACACCATCGACTTCACCCAGGCCACGCCTGACGACGGTTATTTCAAACCGGCCGCGCTGCGTCGCCGCGGCACGCGATAATAGTCGTGTAGTCTCACGCGAAGGCCGCTACAGTAGTAGCGGCCTTTTTCGTATCAGCTTGGCGAATAGGCTTCTATCACGCGGGTTTTGCCTTAACAAAACATAACGTCGCGCCAATTGTCAGGGCTTTCCGAAGCTCGCTAGGATGGGCGGCCTGCAAATCAGTAGTACCGCCTATAACAAGAAAGGGGGAAGGTATATGAGTGAGCCCGTCATGCGGCGCACCCAGTCCGGTCTGGCGCCCATCCTGGCGCGCAAATCGGCGCTCCGTGTCCATTCGCCGCTGGCTAAAGCGCTCTCGCTGTGCAGTGTGCTTTCCATTCTGGCTTTCGCCGCCGCACCCTTGCAGGCCGAGACCTCGACTGCAACTGATGGCGGCTACGCCATCGAGTCTCCCAAGGCCGTGCACAGTCTGTTGCTCGATGTGGTCAATACCGGTGAGCGCCTGGTTGCCGTTGGCGACCGTGGCCACATTCTCTATTCCAACGACCAGGGACAAAGCTGGCAGCAGGCCAAGGTGCCGACCCGGCAGATGCTGACTTCGCTGTTCTTCGTCGATGCCCAGCATGGCTGGGTGGTCGGTCACGATGCGCAGATTCTCGCAACCGCCGATGGCGGCTTGACCTGGACCAAGCAGTACGAGGACCTGGAGCGCGAAGCGCCGCTGCTCGATATCTGGTTCAAGGATCTTCAGACCGGTTACGCCGTGGGTGCCTATGGCGCGCTGCTGGAAACCACCGATGGTGGCGAAAACTGGGAGGACGTCAGCGATCGTCTCGACAACGAAGATGCCTATCACCTCAACGCCATTACCGCCGTGAAGGATTCGGGCCTGTTCATCGTCGGTGAGCTGGGCGGCATGTTCCGTTCGAGCGATTGGGGCGAAACCTGGGAAACCGTCGAGGACAAGCCCTACGAGGGCTCGCTGTTCGGTGCCCTGGGCACGAACGAAGCGGATACGCTGCTGGTTTACGGCTTGCGTGGCCACCTGTTCCGCTCCACCGATTTCGGTGACAGCTGGCAGCAGATTCGTCTCAACACCCCGAACAATGGTCCGCTGGAGTTCGGCCTGGCCGACGGCACCTTGCTACACGACGGCAGCGTCGCCGTGGTCGGCCATGGCGGCACCGTGCTGCGTAGCACGGATCACGGCCAGAGTTTCAGCCTGATCAATCGTCCCGACCGCCTTTCGCTGGCCGGGGTAACAGCACTGGATAACGGCAACCTGATCCTGGTAGGGCAGGGCGGCGTTCACCTCGCCGCCTCGACTGGCGCCGATCTGGGCCAACAATAACAAGCCGGGAGCCTTTGCATGACCAAGCCTCAACACAAGCCCGCCTCCTTTCTCGAGCGGCTGATTTTCAACAATCGCCCGGCGGTGATCCTGCTCTGCCTGCTGATCAGCATCTTCCTGTTCTACCAGGCTGCCCAGGTGCGCCCGCAGACCAGTTTCGAGAAAATGATTCCGCTGGGCCACCCCTACATCCAGAAGATGCTCGAGCACCGTAATGACCTGGCCAACCTGGGCAATACCGTGCGGATTTCGGTGGAGGCCACCGATGGCGACATCTTCAGCAAGGAGTACATGGAGACCCTGCGTCAGGTCCATGACGAGGTGTTCTACATCCCCGGTGTCGACCGCTCCGGTCTCAAGTCGCTGTGGAGCCCGAGCGTACGCTGGACCGAAGTGACCGAAGAAGGCTTCGCCGGTGGCGAGGTTATTCCGCAGACCTACGACGGTTCCGCCGACAGCCTCGAAGACCTGCGCAGCAATATCCTCAAGTCCGGTCAGATTGGCCGCCTGGTGGCGAACAACTTCAAGTCCAGCATCGTCGACGTGCCATTGCTCGAGTCCTATCCGGACCCGAATGATCAGAGCAAGATGATCAAACTGGATTACCAGAGCTTCTCTCACGAGCTGGAAGAAAAGATTCGCGAGAAGTACGAGGCGCAGAATCCCAACGTCAAGGTGCACATCATCGGCTTCGCCAAGAAGGTCGGCGACCTGATCGATGGCCTGGTGGGCGTGGCGTTGTTCTTCGCTGTCGCCATCGGCATCACCTTCGTTCTGCTGCTGTGGTTCACCCACTGCTTCAAGAGCACCCTGGCCGTGCTGATCACCACCCTGATCGCGGTGATCTGGCAACTCGGTCTGTTGCACACCCTGGGTTTCGGGCTCGATCCCTATTCGATGCTGGTGCCATTTTTGGTATTCGCCATCGGTATCTCCCACGGGGTACAGAAGATCAATGGCATCGCCATGGCCTCGGGCCAGGCGACTGACGCGCTCTCCGCTGCGCGCATGGCTTTCCGTCAGCTGTTCATCCCTGGCCTGGTGGCGCTGCTGTCCGACGCCGTCGGCTTCGTCACCCTGCTGCTGATCGATATCGGTGTGATCCGCGAACTGGCCATCGGTGCATCGATGGGCGTGGCGGTCATTATCCTCACCAACCTGATTCTGCTGCCGGTATTGATTTCCTATATCGGCATCGGCAATCGCGCGGTGAAGAAGAGCCGCGAGGAGGCCGCCAAGGACCATCCGGTATGGCGCGCCATCTCCAACTTCGCTCATCCGATGGTGGCACCGATCTCCGTGGTGATCGCCGTGGTGGCGCTGGCTGGTGGTGTCTGGTACGGGCAGAACCTGAAGATCGGTGACCTCGACCAGGGCGCGCCGGAGCTGCATCCGGATTCGCGCTACAACCTCGATAACGACTTCGTCATCCGCAACTACTCGACCAGCTCCGACGTACTGGTAGTCATGATCAAGACCGGCCCTGAAGGTTGCTCGACCTATGACAGCCTGGCCGCGATGGACGAGCTGATGTGGAAGATGGAGAACACCGAGGGCGTGCAGTCGGCCATCTCCATGGTCACCGTGTCCAAACAGGTGATCAAGGGCATGAACGAGGGCAACCTGAAATGGGAAACCCTGTCGCGCAACCAGGACGTGCTGAACAACTCCATCGCGCGTGCCGAAGGCCTGTACAACGCCGACTGCTCGGTGGCGCCGGTGCTGGTGTTCCTCGAGGATCATAAGGCCGAGACGCTGTCGCGCGCCGTGGCTGCGGCCGAAGAGTTCTCTGCGCAGCACACCACTGACGAACTGCAGGTGGTACTGGCTGCCGGTAACGCCGGTATCGAAGCCGCGACCAACGAAGTGATTGCCGCGTCCGAGACCACCATGCTGATCGCTGTCTACGCGGCGGTGAGCATCATGTGTCTGCTGACCTTCCGTTCGCTGGCTGCGACCCTGTGCGTGATTCTGCCGCTGGTGCTGACTTCGGTGCTGGGCAACGCACTGATGGCCTTCATGGGCATCGGCGTGAAGGTCGCCACCCTGCCGGTGATCGCGCTGGGTGTGGGTATTGGTGTCGACTACGGCATCTACATCTACAGCCGTCTGGAGACGTACCTGCGTCAGGGGCTGTCGCTGCAGGAGGCCTACTACGAGACGCTCAAGTCCACCGGTAAGGCGGTGCTGTTCACCGGCGTCTGCCTGGCCATCGGTGTGGCGACCTGGATCTTCTCGGCGATCAAGTTCCAGGCCGACATGGGCCTGATGCTGACCTTCATGTTCCTGTGGAACATGATTGGCGCGATCTGGCTGCTGCCGGCACTGGCCCGCTTCCTGATCAACCCGGAGAAGCTGCGCGCCAAGGGCTGACGCTCATCGCGTAGAACGAAAACCGCAGCCCAGGGCTGCGGTTTTTTTATGTGCGTATAGCCGGCATACGAGATGGCAAGCCGACTGCTGGATGGCTGCCTGGCGTAGGAGCCCCGCCTCGGGGCGAATGCTTTTGTTGCCGGCGTGTATGGCCCCCGACCGTTGCAGCTGAGATCAGGCAAGCTGCTGTGTGGTGTGCAGATTCGCGGCGGGGCGCCGCTCCTACAAGGGATGCGTCGGATTCATGGCGTTTGCCCCGTCCGCCAATGTTCTGCCTTGTGTAGCCCGGATGAAATCCGGGGGCTGTGTCGGTAATCATATCCGCAGGCTGTGCGGGGGCCGCTCAGGGTCAATGCCCGCTTGCCGGTCACACCTAGGACGGAGACAGCGCCATAGTCACTTGGGAGGTGCATGCGACGCTGCCAATCAGTGCGTAGGGTGTGCCGGGCGGCGATCCGCTTCAGCCCACCAAGGTCAGCCTGAAGCCCACCCTGCCAGTTGCACGCCTCGGACTGCGTATCCTGCAAGCCCATCGCGCGCCTAGCGCGGATACAGCGGCGGCAGCGCGCTGCTGTCCTGCGGCGTGCTGCTTGGCTCCTGGGCGGCCGGCAGGTTGCGAATCACCTTCCACAGCTCCTCGCCTTGCCATTGCTGGCCAACTTCGCTGTACAGCGCGCCGTTGAGACCGTCCAGGGCGTCCGACAGCGGCACGTGGCGTGCGGCCATGTCGGCGAGGGTTTCCGGCTGTTGGCGGGCCCAGGCGTCGAGTGCATGCCGGGTGGCCTGGGCATCGCCGGCCTGGCAGGCACGCTTGATGTCGTCGAGCAGCGTGCGTGGGCTGGGGCCGCTCTGCGCCGCGCGCTGGATCGCCGGCTGCCGGCGCGCATGCCACCACAGGCCGAAGCCGAGCAGGGTGGTCAGGCTCAGCACTGCGCAGGCCAGTTGCCAGGGCCACAGTTCCGGCCCCTCGATCACCTGGGTCGTCACCATCGGCGTATTGGGTTGCTCCTCGCTCTGCAGTTGCGGATTTTCGGCGACCTGCAGGGTGCGGGCGGAGAGGGTGGTGCGTTCCAGCGTGTCGGTCTGGGTGTTCCACCACAGCACTTCCAGCGGTGGCAGCTCGAAACTGCCGGCGCGATTGGGCACCAGGGCTTCGCGTTCTTCGCGGGTACCGATGATGCCGGTCTCGCTCTTCTGGTCGTTCATCTGCGGCTGATCCGGATAACGCCGCAGGCCATCGACCTGGGTCGCCGGCAACGGCGGCAGTTGGGCGCTGGAAAGACCATCGACCTTGAGAATCAGGCGGCGGGTCAGGGAGTCGCCGACCTGGCTTGTTTCCGGTTGCGGGTTCCAGGTTTCCGCCAGGCCCAGGGCGCGCGCCGGTAGCCAGGGCACGTCAGCCGGGTAGTCGGCGGGTTTGGGTTTGACCTGCAGTGGAATGTCCGGTGATTTGACCCGCGAAACCTTGCCGGCGCGGGGGCCGAAGGGCAGGAAATCGTTGTTGCGCGAGCGGTCGACCAGGGTGGCGCTGAAGGTCTGTCCGGGGATCATCAGCTCGCCGCTGCGTTGCGGGTAGATGGCGTATTGCAGTTCGATCACGCCGTGCAGCACGCCACCGATGCTCTTCTCGTAGGTGCGTGGTTCGCCCAGTTGCTCGACACGCGCATCCGTTATACGCAGGGGCGTCAGGCTGCTGTCGTCGTACATGGACACCGAGTGGTAGATGCGCAGGGTCAGTACGGCCTGGGCCTGGACGTAAACGTTCTCCTGATCGAGGCTGGCATCGATGAATACCGGTGCCAACTGTTCGCCATTGCCAGTGCTGACGGCTGCCTCGACGTTCAGGGTGATCGGCAGGGTTTCGGCGTCCTCCAGGCGAATCGCCGGGATCGTCACTTCGCCGTTGCGGCGTGGCTGTAGGGTGAGGATCCAGCGCGTGCTGGCGCGTGGCGTATCGCCGATGCTGCTCAGACGATTGACCTGGCGACTGCCGAGCACCTCGAAGTCCTGCTCCAGTGGTGTCAGATCTGGGCGGCCGAAGCGGGTCGGGTCGGTCGACTCCAGCGTCAGCACCACGGTTTCACCTTCGCTCAGGCGGGTACGGTCGACGCTGGCGAAAAAGGTTTCGGCATGGGCCTGTCCGGTGAGCAGTAGAAGAAGCAGGAAGACCAGACGCTTCATCGATTCGAGTCCTGACGCTGTTGCTGTTCATACCAGAATTTGCGCCGCAGCAGTTCGGCCGGGTCATCCGGGATCTGCCGCAGCCATTGTTCCAGCGCTTGTCGGCGTTCCGCCGCAGTGCCCAGGTCGGCTTCCGTACGCGGTTGCTCAACGGGCTCGACGTAGCCCGGGGTTTCACTGCTGGTGCCGGGTTGGGTGTCTTCCCCGGCGCCATTGGCGGAGCCCTGTACTTCGCTGCTTTCACTGTTGTCGCCACTACTACCCGTTTTGGTGGGCTGTGCGGTAGCGTTCTCGGCGGGCTGGCCGGCCGACGATTCATTCGGCTGCGGTTGCTCGTTGGCTTGTTCCTGCTGCTCGGAAGCATCACCTTCGCCGGACTGCTGCTGATTCTCGCGCTGGCGCAGCGCTTCTTCCACCAGCGCTTTGTTGTACTGCGCCGCGGCCAGCTCAGGCTGGCGTTCCAGCGCTTGCTCGTAAGCGTCCAGCGCTGCCTCCAGTTCGCCGGCCTTGGCCAGGGCATTGCCACGGTTGTAGTGATCGGCTGCCGAGTCGCCCTGAGCGAAGCGCTGCGCGGCGGCGGCATAATCCTCGGCCTCAAAGAGCGCCTTGCCTTGCCACTGCGGATCGACGAAACGTTGCGCCGCCTCGGCCGGTCGCTGAGATTCCAGTAGGCGTTGGCCCTGCTGGTCGGGGCGTAGCCAGAGGTCATCGAGCTCGAAGGCATGGCTGTTCTGTGGTGGCAGCATCAGCAGTAGCGGCAGGCAGAACAGCCAGCCGCGACGACCGGCGCAGGCGGCGAGCAACAGCAGCGGCAGCAGTAGCCAGTAGCCCTGGTCGACATAGCTGTCGAGCAGTGTCGGTTCACCGGCGGCGCGCATTGCCTGGGTGCCGTCGAGCAGGCCCAGGCGCCGCAGGTCTTCGTCGTCCAGGCGGATCGCGGCGTAGCGGCCGTTATGGGCTTCGGCGGTTTCCCGCAGGCCGCGCGCATCGAGGCGTGGAATCAGAATGGCGCCGCGCGAATCCTTGAGGAAGCTGCCATCTTCCTGCACCACTGGCGCACCTTCGCGACTGCCCACGCCGAGAATCAGCAAGGGTACCGAGCGTTTTTGCAGCGCTTGCTGGATGCCGCGGCGCTCCGCTTCATCGAGGGTGCTGGTGATCAGCAGCAAGCGACCCTGGCCCAGTTGCGCCTGGTCGAGCAGTTGCAGTGCGCGCGCCACGGCCAGATCGGCGCGACGGCCCGGTTCCGGCATCAGCGAGGGTTTCAGTGCCTCGAGCAGGTTGCGGCTGGTGGCCAGGTCATCGGACAGCGGCACCAGGCTGTGCGCACTGCCGGCGTAGACGATGATCGCCGTCTGCGCGTCGCGACGCGCTTCGAGCAGATCGAGCAGCTTGCGCCGGGCCTGTTCCAGGCGGTTGGGGCGACCGTCGGTGGCAAGCATCTGTGGCGTCAGTTCGAGCAGGATCAGCAGCGGGTCGGCGGGCTTCTGGTTACTCTGTTCCACGCGCTGCCAGCTGGGGCCGAGCAGGGCCAGTACGGCCAGCAGCCAGGCCAGGCCGAGCGCAAGCCAGGGCAGCTTGCTGGAGCGGCCGCTGCCGCCTTTGAGCAGCGCCTGATGAAACGCCACTGGCAGCAACAGTTGCCAGCGCCCGCTCTGCCGTTCGCGATGCCACAGGCGCCAGAGCAGCCAGGCCAGCAACGGTACGGCCAGTAGCCACAGTGGGCGCAGCCATTCCGGCCAGAGCAGGCTCATGCGCGCCTCCGCAGCCGCAGCAGCAGGTCGGGCCAGAGTACCTGGCAGACCAGTAGCAGCGAGCCCAGCAGCGCCAGCGCCAGTGGCCAGGCATAGAGCGCCTGGGCAGGGCGGGCGAGGGTCGGTTGCTGAGCTACCGGCTCGAGGCGGTCGAGGGTCAGTTCGATCTGGGTCAGCTCGGCCTGATTGCGCGCGCGGAAATACTCGCCGCCGGTGACGTCGGTGATCGCGCGCAGGCTGGTTTCGTCCAGATCCAGTGCGCTGAAGCCGAAGCTGCCGAAGGCACCGCTTTGCTGCGGATCGGCGCCGATGCCGATGGCATAAATGCGCACGCCTTCATCGGCGGCCAGTTGCGCGGCCACCATCGGATCGATTTCGCCGCCGTTGTTGGCGCCGTCGGTGATCAGCACCAGCACGCGACTTTGCGCCGGACGTTGGCGCAGGCGCTTGACCGCCAGGCCGATGGCATCGCCGATGGCGGTGTTCTTGCCGGCGATACCGATCATGGCTTCATCGAGCCAGGTGCGTACCGTATGGCGGTCGAAGGTCAGCGGTGCCTGCAGATAGGCCTGGCTGCCGAACAGGATCAGGCCGACCCGATCACCACGGCGGTCTTCGATGAAGTCGCCAAGCAGGCGTTTGACCAGTTCGAGACGGCTGATCGGCTCGTTGTCCCAGTGCATGTCCTCATAGGCCATCGAACCAGAGACATCCACCGCCAACAGCAGGTCGCGGCCGCTGGCTGGCAGCGGTAGCGGTTCGCCGACCCACTGTGGCCGCGCCGCAGCGCACAGCAGCAGGCACCAGAGCAGCGCGAGCGGCGCTTGCTGGCGCCAACTGGGCAGGGCGGCGCGGGCACGGCGACCGCTCAGGGCCTGCAGCTCGTCGAGAAAGCCGACGCGCAGCGCCGCATCGCCGCTATCGGCGGGCGGCAGTAGCAGGCGCAGCAGCCAGGGTAGCGGCGCGAGCAGAAAGACCCAGGGCCAGGCGAACTCAAACATGCTTGCGGATCCAGATGGCGATGGCCTGATCGAGTTCCACTATGGCTTTGTCGCTCAGCGTGCACTGCGGCCTGTAGCTGCCGTCGACGAGGATCATCCAGCGGGTCAGACCCGCTGCCGGACAGCGGTTGTCGAGAAAGGCCAGCCAGGCGCGGCTGCTCAGGGTGTGGCTAGCGCTTTCTGGGTAGCGTTCGCGGCACAGGCGCTTGAGCAGGGCGTTGAGCTGCTGCAGCCAGGGGCCTGCTGGTGCGCCGTCATAGGGTTTGCTCAAGCGTGCCAGCTCATCGAGCGCTGCCTGGCGCAGTGGATCGAGTGTTTGCTGCGCAGCTACCTTGGGTGCACGTCGACGCCAGTTGCGCAGCAAGCGCCACAGTCCCCAGCCAAGCACTGGCAGCAGCACGGCGAGCGCCCACCAGCCTGGTGCCGGCGGCCACCAGAGCACGGGGGGCGGGTCGATCAGCGGCTGCAACTGGTCGATGGGGTTCATAGGGACTTTCTCGAATGCAGGGTGCTGAGCTGCTCCTGCAGTTGCTCGACCAGTTCGAACTGCGTGCTCAGCGGCAGCAGCGGTACGCCGAGCTTCTGCGCCAGACGCTGCCAGCGCGCCTCGCGGGCCTGGGCCTGGGAGCGATAAGCCTGGCGCAGGTCGCCATTGTGGCTGTCGAGCTCCAGCTGCGCACCGTTCTGGGTGAACCGCAGCAGGCCAGCGGCCGACAGGGCGTGATCGAGCGGATCGGACAGTGGCAGCAGCAGCAGATCCGTATGGCGCGCGAGCAAGGTGAGCTGCTGCTCGGCGTTATCGCTGAGGGCGCGCTCATCGCACAGCACGATCACCAGGCTGCCTGGGCGCAGTACTTCGCGGGCGCGACGCAGGGCCAGGCCGAAGTGGTCGCGGCTGGTGTTGGCCTGGCCCTCCGGACCGAGCACCTGGTTGGCGCGGGCCAGCAGGTTGAGCAGTTGCAGCAGGCTCTGCTTGCTGCGCCGTGGCTTGACTTCGTGATGTTCGTTGTCGGCGAACACCAGGCCGCCGATGCGGTCGTTATGGCCCAACGCGGCCCAGCCGATCAGCGCCGCCGCGCGCGCGGCGAGCACCGACTTGAAGCACTGGCCGGAGCCGAAGAACAGGCGCTGGCTCTGTTCGCTGATGATGAAGATGGGGCGCTCGCGCTCTTCGTGGAACAGCTTGGTGTGCGGCTCCTGGGTGCGTGCAGTGACGCGCCAGTCGATGGTGCGCACGTCGTCACCCGGCTGATAGACGCGCACCTGGTCGAAGTCCACGCCGCGGCCGCGCAGCTTGGAATGATGCAAACCAGTCAGCGGGCTGCGCCGCGCCGGGGTGGAGAACAGCGGCACTTCATGCACCTTGTGGCGCATGTCGATCAACTCGCCGAGGGCGATATGGATGCCGGGGTGGCTGGCCGGGGTTTGCATGGGCTTCAGCCCGTAGCCCGGATGCAATCCGGGGAGGCAGCGTGATCAGTCCCGGATTGCATCCGGGCTACGTGGGACGGGCGCATTGGGCGCGGCTGCATCAAGCTACCGCTACCACGTCGAGGATGCGCTGGATCACGCGGTCCTGGTCGACGCCTGAGGCCTCGGCCTCGAAGGACAGGATGATGCGATGGCGCAGCACGTCGAACAGCACCGCCTGGATATCTTCCGGGCTGACGAAGTCACGCCCAGCCAGCCAGGCGTGTGCGCGTGCGCAACGGTCGAGGGCGATGGAGCCGCGCGGGCTGGCGCCATAGGCGATCCAGTCGGCCAGCTCGGTATCGAACTTGGCCGGGGTACGGCTGGCCATGACCAGTTGCACCAGGTACTCCTCCACGGCATCGGCCATGTACAGGCCGAGAATTTCCTTGCGCGCCGCGAACACCGCCTGCTGGCTGACCCGGTGCTCGGGCTTGGCCTCGCCATTGAGGGCCTCGCCACGGGCCTGGGCGAGGATCTTGCGCTCCACCGCCGCGTCGGGAAAACCGATCTTCACGTGCATCAGAAAACGGTCGAGTTGGGCTTCGGGCAGCGGGTAGGTGCCTTCCTGCTCGATGGGGTTCTGCGTGGCCATGACCAGAAACAGCGGTGACAGGTCGTAGGTGCTGCGGCCCACCGATACCTGGCGTTCGGCCATGGCCTCGAGCAGCGCCGACTGCACCTTGGCCGGTGCGCGGTTGATCTCGTCGGCCAGCACCAGGTTGTGGAAGATCGGCCCCTGCTGGAACACGAAGCTGCCGGTTTCCGGACGGTAGATCTCGGTGCCGGTGATGTCCGCCGGGAGCAGGTCGGGGGTGAACTGGATGCGATGGAACTCGCCCTCGATGCCTTCGGCCAGTTCCTTGATCGCCTTGGTCTTGGCCAGACCGGGGGCGCCTTCGACCAGCAGATGGCCGTCGGCGAGCAGAGCGATCAGCAAACGCTCGATGAGCTTTTCCTGGCCGAGAATCTGGGTGGAGAGAAATTGGCGTAACGCGACCAGCGCTTCACGGTGTTCCATCGTCGGGCTCTTCTGGCGGATGGGCGAGGCTGTTGACAGCCGCGCGTGCAGACCGCCGACTTTAATGCATTTACCGCTTCAGCCGCTATGTGCGGCGCGGGTCATGAACAGTCTGGCAACAGAAATGCGAGGGATGTCGCCAACGCTGAAGTGACCCGCCTCTGGCGAGGGCGGGTCATGCAGCCAAATACGACGCTATTGCCACTGCGCCAGAAGCCGGCGCTGGGCGAGCAGGGCGCTGTCCTGCGTGGTGGGCGTCAGGTGCACACTCTGCCCTGGCAGGCATTGCGCCAGTCGAGCCACGGCCTGGGGCGTCAGAGCGCCGAGGCGCGGATAGCCACCGATGGTCTGGCGGTCGTTGAGCAGGATGATCGGTTGGCCATCCGGCGGCACCTGCACGGCGCCCAAGGGAATGCCTTCGGAGATCATCGAGCCGCGCTGGCATTGCAGTTGCGGGCCGTTGAGACGAATGCCCATACGGTCGGCGCGCTGGTCGATCAGCCATGGGCTGTTGAAGGCATCGAACAGGCTCTGGCCGCGGAAGTCACCGATCTGCGCACCCAACACCAGCTGCAGGCGCGGCGCATCCTGATACTCGGGAATGAATTCGGCGGGCATCTGCCGCGTTGCGCTGGCGCTGCCGTTCCAGCCCAGCGCATCGCCGACAGCGAGGGCGCGGCCATCGCCCTGCAAACCGCCGAGGCCTTCGCGCAGCATGCTGGCGCAGCTACCCAGCACCAGCGGTGCCTTGAATCCACCCGGCGCTGCCAGATAGGCGCGCGCGCCCTGACGCGGCTGGGCGAAGCTCAGGCGCTGGCCCTTGCGCACCTCGAAGCTGCGCCAGGGCGCCAGCGGCTGCTCGTCCAGCCGCGCGCCGAGGTCGGCACCAGTTATCGCCAGGGTGGCGTCACGACTGCATTCGAACTCGGCATTGCCCAGGGTGATCTCCACCACTGCGGCTGTCAGCGGGTTGTCCAGCAGCCAGTTGGCCCAGCGATGGGCGATCCAGTCCAGCGCGCCGCACTGGGTCACGCCGAGGTGACGCACACCGAAACGGCCACCGTCCTGCAGCTGAATGAAGGGGCTGCTGCGCAGCACACGCAAGCCAGCGTCGATAGCGCTCATTGGCTGGCCTCCAGCGGGCTGTCGTCGCCACCCAGGCGGATGAATTCGGCACGCTCGATGGGTACGAAACGCACACGATCACCGGGTTGCAGCAGGCTGTAACCTTCGATATCGCTGCCGAACAGGCGGCTCGGCGTGCGCCCGATCAGGTTCCAGCCGCCGGGCGAAACCACCGGGTAGGCGGCTGTCTGCCGTTCGGCGATGCCAACGCTGCCGGCGGCGATGCGCTTGCGCGGGGTGCTCAGGCGCGGCGCGGCGAGGATTTCCTCGACCAGGCCCATGAAGGCGAAGCCGGGCGCGAAACCCAAGGCGAATACCTGATAGGCATGGCCGCTGTGTCGAGCAATGACATCGGCTTCGCTGAGCCCGCTGCGACGGGCCAGCAGTTGCAGCTCCGGGCCGACGCTGCGGTCGTACCAAGTGGGCAACTGATGCTCGCGGCCGCCTTGCAGATCGGCAGGCTGCAAGCCATCGAGTGCTGCGGCGACCTTCGCTCGTGCCTGCTCGCTGTCGAGCTGGCACAGGTCGTAGTGCAGCAACAGCGTGGTGTAGGAGGGCACTAGGTCGATCAGCGCGCCGCCGAACACTTCCAGCAGGCGTGTACGTGCGGCCAGCATCCACGGCATGTTGGCTTCATCGATAACGTCGAACAGGCGCAGGATCAGGCTGTCGATGCCGGCGACTTCGAGCCGGGCGTTGGGCGCCTTCATGCCTGAACCAGGCTGTCGAAGGCCTGGCGGATACGTTGCACGGCGGCGACCGAACTGGCGTTGTCGCCATGCACGCACAGTGTCTGCGCGGCCAGGTGCAGTGAGCTGCCATCGCTGGCCTGCAGGGCACCGCCACGCGCCAGGGTGACTGCCTGGCTGACGATCACCTCACTGTCGTGATGCACGGCCCCCGGCAGGCTGCGGCTGACCAGAAAACCGGCGGCATCGTAGGCGCGGTCGGCGAAGGCTTCGAACCACAGGGTCAGGCCGAATTCATCGCCCAGCGCCTGGGCAGCGCTGTTGTCGCGGGTGCACATGAGCATCAGCGGCAGCTGGCGGTCATACTTGGCCACGGCGCTCGTCACCGCGCGCAGGGTGGCGGGCTTGCGCATCATATCCTGATACAGCGCGCCATGTGGTTTGACGTAGCTGACACGGGTGCCCTGGCTGCGGCAGATGCCTTCCAGCGCACCGATCTGGTAGAGCATCAGGTCTTCGACTTCCTGTGGCGTGCAGTCCATCGAGCGACGGCCGAAGCCGACCAGATCCTGATAGGCGGTGTGCGCGCCGATACGTACGCCATGGGCCACGGCCAGGGCCACGGTCTTGCGCATCACGCTGGGGTCGGAGGCGTGGAAGCCGCAGGCGATGTTGGCGCAGTCGATGTAGGGCATGACCTCGGCGTCCAGGCCCATGGTCCAGGCGCCGAAGCTTTCGCCGATGTCACAGTTCAGAAGCAGATCGTTCACGCGGTAGCTCCTCAGGCAGGCAGCCGATAAGCCGGTGCTGGCACGGCTTGCGACGGCCGTAGCCGTCATCCATGGCTGTCATTTTTCAACGGCCTGCCGGAGGCGTCCAACTAATTAAAGCGTGCGCCCGATATAGGAAAAGTCGATGAGGCTCAGGCCAGGCGGAACTGCCTGGCGCTTCGCCCAAGTGCATCGACCTGGGATGACAGTCCCTCGGTGTGACCGCCCAGGGTATGGCGCAGATCCTTGCTTTGCCCGGTATGCACGTTGATGGTTTCCATCTTGTCGGCGATGTCCTCAGTGGTGGTAGACACCTCCTCGATGGCGACCACGACCTGATTCATTTCACCCGTCAGGCGCTCCATCGCCGAGGTGATGGCGCCGATCGCGTCGGCCACCTGCGCGGCATGTCGCTCGCTGTCGGCAGCCAGATTCAGACCGTTGCTCATCAAATGGTGCATGTGCCGGGTCTGTTGCTGGAACTCGCCGACGATGGCGCTGATGTCGGTGGTTGCCGCCACCGTCTTCTGCGCCAGGGAACGTACCTCATCGGCCACCACCGAGAAGCCGCGGCCGGCATCGCCCGCCCGGGCGGCCTCGATGGCCGCGTTGAGGGCAAGCAGGTTGGTCTGGTCGGCGAGGCTGTTGATCACATCGACGATGCCGCTGACCCGGGCGCTGCTTTGGCCGAGTGCGTCGACCTGGCTGTGGGTGTCCTGAATCAGTCGTGCCAGACGGCTCATGCTGTCGACGCTGGCGGCTATCACTTCGCCGCCATTGCGCGCGGCATCGTAAGCGCTGGTGGTGGCGGTGCCGACTTGCGCCGTGCGCTGCGCCATGTCGTTGAGGGTGGCGCTGATCTGGTGCGAGGCCGAGGCGGCCTGCTCGGTCTGCATTTCCACCTGGGTGCTGTTGTCACCCAACTGGCGCATGGCATCGCCCAGGTGATGATGCAGACGGCTCAGTTCGCCGTTGGCGCGCACCACTTCGGCAACGATGCCGCCGATGCCCTGAATCATGCGGTTGGCGGCGTCGGCCAACTGGTTGAACTCGTCGCGCGGGTTGTTGCCCACCGGCAGCTTGCCGGTGAGATCGCCGGAGGCGACCTGGGTGAGTAACTGAATGACGTTGCGCAGGCGGGTGACCAGGGTGCGTGAAGCCTGCAGCAAGGTGAGGCAGAGCAGGGCGGCGACAGCGAGAAAACTCAGCCCCATCATCCACAACGCGGACAGGCGCGCTTGTTCCGCTTCCTGCGTGCGGCGCAGCAGCAGGCCGCTCTGCAGTGCCTGCGCTTGTTCGTCGATGCGTGTCTGCAGTTGCTCGCCCAGCTGGCGTAGGCGCTGATTGGTGGCGTTGATGCGATCGATGCTGCCATGAGTGTCAGTGAACGCCTGGGCATAGCCCTGCACGTTCTTGCCGATCGGCGTGTCCTGCCATTCGAGGTCGGTGATCTGCTCCTGCAACTTGCCGATTGCCGTCAGGGCAATCTGGGCGAACGCCGGATCGAAGGTCGACAGATAGTCGCGCTGGCTGCTCAGGGCACTGGTTATGAAGGGCTTGATCAGGTCGAAGCTGATCGCCTCCAGGGCCTTGCCTCTTTCAGTCAGGGTTTTGCGCTGGCCTTCGAAGGGGGTCAGGCCCAAGGCCTGGTTGAGGCTCAGCCACTGGCGCTGTTGGGCCAGTTCCTCCAGCAGCACGGCCTGGATCTGCTGGGCGTGTTGCACCGTGGCGTCGTCCTGCAGGGCTTGAGCTTTCGTCAACAGTTGTCCGACAAGCTCTTGCAGCTCATTGAGACCGGCGCCGAAGGCTTCCTGCTGTTCGGGGGTGATCTGTTGGCGCAGTGCGTTCTGTCGCCACCAGTGGTTCATCAGCTGGGTACTGGCGCTGGTATAGGCTGCCGCCTGCTCCCTCGCCTGTAATGCACTGCTGACGCGATGGTTGGCCCATAACGAGGCGGCCGCCATCAGAATCAGACTGATCAGGGTGAGCGCGACCAGGGCGCGGAATTTTTGTTGCCAGGACAGTGAAAAACTCACGATAACGCCTCGCCATCTTCTTCAGGATGATGCTCAGGAATCGGCAAGTTGTCATACAACTTGATTAAAAGTCTATGGCCATCTTGTTTTCCGAGAAACGCGAACGGGGCCGCGAAGGCCCCGTCATCAGGTTGAAGTGCTTACCAGAGCGCCAGGGTGTAGCTGAGAATCAGGCGGTTCTCGTCGAGATCGTTGGCGAAATTGGAGCGAACGGTGGCGTTACGCCATTTCAGCCCCAGGTTCTTCAGCGGGCCGTTCTGCACCACGTAGGCGATATCGGTGTTGCGCTCCCATTCCTTGCCCTCGCTGCTGCGACCGGCCACTTCGACATTGTCACCGGAGATATAGCGGGTCATGAAGGTCAGGCCCGGGATGCCGATGCTGGCGAAGTTGTAGTCATAGCGCACTTGCCAGGAACGCTCCTCGACGTTGGCGAAGTCGTTGATCTGCACGAAGTTGACCAGGAAGGGGTCGCTGCTGGCGATATAGGGGAACGGGTCGTCCCCGCTCATGCGCTGGTAGCCCGCGCCGAAGGCATGACCGCCCAGGCTGTAGGTGAACATGGCGCCGAACGCCTTGTTGTCCAGATCGCGGAAGTTGCCGTCCTCGCGGCTTTGCGAGTAACGCAGGTCGGTTTTGAACGACTGGCCCTCGCCCAGCGGCAGCACATGCACCAGGGTGCCGTAATACTGCTGGTAGACATTCTCGAGGATGCCATGGTGCAAGCCGGCGGTGAGTTGCGGGGTGATCTTGTACTCGCCACCGCCGAACACGAAGGAATCGCTGCTGCCGCCGATGCGGTTGCCGGTCATCTTGGTGTAGTCGGTGGAGCTGTTGGCCTTGATGCGGTTGATCTTGCCGCCTTGCAGGGTCAGGTTGTCGATTTCCTGAACGTTGAGCAGGGCGCCCTGGAAGGTCTGTGGCAGCAGGCGCGAGTCGTTGGCCGAGACGATCGGGCTGCGAAAGTGCAGGGCGCCGACTTTCAGCGTGCTGTTGGAGAGCCTCACCTTGCCGGTCAGGCCGAGCTTGGAATATTCATCCTGCGAACCACCGGAGCCATCGGCCGGTAGCAGGCCGCTGCCGGCCGTGCCGTCAGCGGAGTCGAGCTTCAGACCGAGCATCCCCAATGCATCGATACCGAAGCCGACGGTGCCCTCGGTGTAGCCCGATTCCATGCGCAGCAGAAAGCCCTGCGCCCATTCTTCGGCCTTGTCACGGGCGCCGCTCTGGCGGAAATCACGGTTGAAATAGAAGTTGCGCATCTCAACGCTGGCTTTGCTGTCTTCGATGAAATCGGCATGCGCGAGCGTTGGCAGGCCGCTGCCGAGCAGCAGCGCGGATGCCAGTGGGTAATGGGGTTTCATGGGTGCAGTGTCTCCTGTTGGGAGCGCGCAGCGGCGTGGGCGGCTGCTTGGCAGAGCGCGTTTTGAATGGTCTTGTTGTGGTCTGCGCAGAGCGCGGCGCCATTCTTCAAAGCGTTGTTCGGCTGCGTCCAACGAGAAAAAACAGGGGGCCAGCGATAGGAAAATTCATCGGCTGGGCGAAAAACCTCTGGCATACAACCTGCTACGCCTGAGGCTGCGTGGGCGCTGCAAATCAGCCCCTGAGAAGAACATTGCGAAGAGGCGTTACGGCATGAATCTGAGATTTCTCGAGACCTTCGTCTGGGTGGCACGGCTCAAGAGCTTCCGCCTGACAGCCGAGAAGCTGTTCAGCACCCAGGCGTCCATTTCCAGCCGTATCGCTGCGCTCGAGGATGAACTCGGCACACGTCTTTTTCTGCGTGATTCCAAGGGCGTATCGCTGACCCCGGAAGGGCAGAAGGTGCTCGAATATGCCGAGCGCATGATCGACACCATGCAGGCCTTGAAGCAGTCGATCAGCGATACTGGCAACATCCAGGGGCGTATTCGCGTCGGCGCGATGGATACCGTCATTCACACCTGGTTGAGTCCGTTCGTAACACGGGTGATGGAGCGCTACCCCGCGGTGGAGATCGAGCTGACGGCCGACACTGCGCGCAACCTCAACGAGCAATTGCTCAAGGGTTATCTGGATATCGTCTTCCAGACCGACATGGTCAACGGCGACAGCGTGCGCAACCTGGAACTGGCCGCCTTTCCGGTACGCTGGATCGTCCCGACCGGCTCGTTGTACCACCGCAGCTACGCCTCGATGGAGGAACTGGCACGTGAGCGCATCATCACCTTCTCGAAGAATTCACGGCCGCATCAGGACATCCTCAACCTGCTGCATGCCGGCAGCGTCAGCGCACCGCGCATCAACTGCGTCAACTCCATCGCCGCGATGACGCGTCTGGTACGCGACGGTTTCGGTATCGGCGCGCTGCCGCAAGCGCTGGTGCATGACGAGCTCAAGCAAGGGCTGCTGAGCATTCTCGACGAGGTTCCCGAGCCGCCATCCTTGCCGGTGGTCGCCACCTGGCGTACAGGCGTGGGGCTGGAACTCAGCGAAGACATCATCGCCTTGGCCTGCGAAGCACTGGACATCTACGCCGAAGAAATGGGCGCAGCCTGCATGGCGCGTGTGGCGCCCGTGCCGGAACAACAGAGCGCCTGAGCACCTTCGTTCAACAGCTTGCGGGCCCGTCCAAGGCTGCCCGCTGCTGGTGCATTGTCTGCAGAAATGCCCCTTTTCATCCCATAACGATTTCCGATCATGCGCCTCCGGTTTTTCTAGTTGGACAGGGTAGGGCGATGCGCTGAGACTCGAAATCGTCTTCCCGCCGCGCTTTGCGGCGCACAAACAACAATGAACAGGAGAGCACCATGAAAAGCATCGCATCGCGTTTCGCCATTACCGCTCTGGCTTGCGCACTGGGCTTCGGTGCCCAGGCCGCCGAGCGCTGGAACATGAGCGTCGAACAGCCCGATGGCAACTTCATCACCACCGTGGCCAAGGAGTTCGCGCAGGATGTGGAGAAGGCCAGCGGCGGTGAGCTGCAGATTCGTGTGCACGCCAACTCGGTGCTGTTCAAGCGCCCCGAGGTCAAGCGCGCCGTGCAGACCGGCCAGGTGCAGATGGGTGACGTGCTGATGTCGGTGCTGGGCAACGAAGACCCGATCTTCGAAGTCGACAGCGTGCCGTTTTTGGTGCGCAACTACGAGCAGGCCCAGGCCCTGTGGGACGCGAGCCGCCCAGCCGTGGAAGAGCGCCTGGCCAAGCAGGGCATCAAGCTGCTCTACGCCATGCCCTGGTCGCCGCAGAGCATCTTCACCAAGACCCCGATTGCGAGCATGGACGACTTCAAGGGCATGAAATTTCGTGCCTACAACCCGGCCACTTCGCGCATGACCGAATTGATGGGCGCAGTGCCGACCGTGATCCAGACCGGCGAAATCCCGCAGGCCTTCAGCACCGGCATGATCAACGGCATGCTCACCTCTCCGACCACCGGCGTGGACTCCCAGGCCTGGGACTTCTCCTCCTACTACTACGACGTCAAGGCGTTCATCCCGAAGAACTTCGTCATCGTCAACGCCCGTGCCTTCGCCCGCCTGCCGGAAGCGACCCAGGCCGCCGTGCTGGCTGCTGCCGAGCGTGCGGAAAAACGTGGCTGGGCGATTGCCCAGGAGAAGACCAGTGAGCTGGTCAAGACCCTGGCCGACAATGGCATGCAGGTATCCGAGCAGGCCCCGGCCGCGGTGGAGAGCGGCTTCGAGCGGATCGGCCTGAGCATGACCGATGAGTGGCTCAAGCGTGCTGGTGCCAATGGCAAGGCGATTCTCGACACCTACCAGCCGTGACTCTGCTGCCCGCCGCGCTGGTTGCGGCGGGCTTGTCTCGTGGCTTGCCCAGGGAGCCCGTTGTTCATGACCCCACTGCACAAGCTCTACACCCTGTCCGGATGGTTGTCCGGCGTGTTTCTCGTCCTGATCTGTGTACTCGTCGTGGCACAGATCGTTGCCCGCCAACTGGGCACCATGGTGCCCGCCGCCGATGAGTTCGCCGCCTACGCGATGGCTGCGTCGGGCTTTCTCGCCTTGCCCTATGCACTGCAGCGCGGCGCGCACATCCGTGTGGAACTGCTGTTGCGCCTGCTGCCCGCTGGCGGTCGCCGTGTAGTCGATGTATTGGCCACGCTGGTCGGGTTGGGGATCGCCACCTATATGGCCTGGTACTGCGCGTTGTTCGTTCTGGAGTCCTACGAGTTCAAGGAAGTGTCGTCCGGTCTGTTGCCGATTCCCATGTGGTTGCCGCAGCTGCCGATGTTGCTTGGCACGCTGATTCTGGTGGTGGCCATGGCCGAGCGCCTGGTGTTGAGCTGTCAGGGCAAACGCTTCGAAGCTGCCGAAGCCGGTACGGCGATGAGCGAGTGAGCCTGCGGGCTCGACCCCTAATTGCGGCCATCGCCGCACTGCATTCGTGAGTGAACCCGTGGACTACACAATTATTACAATCACCCTGCTGCTGGCGCTGTTCGTTCTGCTTGGCGGCGGCGTCTGGGTTGCCCTGTCATTGCTTGGCGTCGGCATCATCGGCATGGAGCTGTTCGGCGGTGCGCCGGCCGGTTCTATTCTCGCTTCCACCAACTGGGCACACAGCGCCAGCTGGACACTGACGGCGCTGCCGCTGTTCATCTGGATGGGTGAGATTCTCTATCGCACACGGCTTTCCGAAGACATGTTCAACGGCCTGGCCCCCTGGATGCGCGGCATGCCGGGGCGGCTGCTGCACGTCAACGTGTTCGGTTGTGGCCTGTTCGCGGCGGTCAGCGGCTCTTCTGCTGCCACGGCTGCCACCATCGGCCGTATCTCCCTGCCCGAGCTGAAAGCGCGCGGCTACCCGGAGTCCATCGCCATGGGCTCGCTGGCCGGTGCCGGCACGCTCGGTTTGCTGATTCCGCCGTCGATCATGATGATCGTCTATGGCGTGGCGGCCCAGGTGTCGATCTCGCGCCTGTTCATCGCCGGTATCCTGCCGGGTCTGCTGCTGGCGATCTTCAGCGGCTACCTGATGCTCTGGGCTGCCTGCAATCGCAGCAAGCTGCCAGAGGAGGGCGAGCGTCTGCCGTTCATGGAGAAACTGCGTCGGGCCAAACTGTTGATCCCGGTGCTGGGCCTGATCATCGCCGTGATCGGTTCGATCTACGGCGGCATCGCCACGGCCACCGAGGCAGCGGCTGTAGGTGTGGTCGGTGCGCTGCTGATCGCGCTGGTCTCGGGGGCGCTGACCCGGGAAACCTTCATGGCCAGCCTGATGGGCGCGGTGTCCACCTCGTGCATGATCTTCTTCATCCTGCTCGGCGCGGCCTACCTGACTTCGGCCATGAGCTTCACCGGCCTGCCCGCTGCGCTGGCCGACTGGATCATCGCCAAGCAGCTGTCGCCGTACCTGTTGCTGCTGGCGCTGACCCTGTTCTTCATCGCCCTGGGCTGCTTCCTCGACGGCATTTCCATCATTCTGCTCACCACCGCAGTGATTCTACCGGCGGTGCAGGCTGCCGGGATCGATCTGCTGTGGTTCGGCATCTTCGTCATCCTGGTGGTGGAAATGGCGCAGATCACCCCGCCGGTAGGCTTCAACCTGTTCGTCATCCAGAACCTCACCGGGCGTAACCTGGGCGCCGTGGCACGTGCGAGCTTTCCGTTCTTCCTCCTGCTGGTGCTGGCTGCGATCCTGATCACACTGTTCCCGCAGATCGTGCAGGCGCTGCCCGAGGCGATGCGCGGCGCCTGATCTCTCGCTCTGGCCCGTTCGCGCTCCTCGTGCGGGCCATGGCTTTCTCTTTTTGCACCGCGCCGGTGCAGCCTTGAAAGAAAATGTCGCAGCACCGCAAGCGGTTGCAGGCCAACCCTCGTTAAGCTCGCTGGTTATATGTGACCAGTCGGTCGCTCCCTTCACGCCGGTCCGCATGCGACTCCGCAAGTGTCATCGTCGCTTCATGGACTAACGTTGAACTAGCAGGCCGTTGAAAAACGTAGACGAGGCAGCCAGTGCAAGGCAAAAACAGGCGAAAAAGCGCAGTTTACGAGTTGTAAATGAGCATTTTGAGCCTGTTTTTAACGCAGCAATGGCAACGTAGGTAGTTTTTCAACAGCCTGCTAATACCCAGCGGCAGCGATCCAGACGTCCTGTCGAACCACCAGCCCAATGGAGCAAAACCATGGCGTTCTTTACGGCGGCCAGCAAAGCCGACTTCCAGCACCAACTGCAAGCGGCCCTGGCACAGCACGTGAGTGAGCAAGCGCTGCCACAAGTAGCCCTTTTCGCCGAGCAGTTCTTCGGCATCATCGCCCTCGAGGAACTGACCCAGCGGCGTCTGTCCGACCTGGTCGGCTGCACCCTGTCGGCCTGGCACATGCTGGAGCAGTTCGATCACGCCAAGCCGCAGGTGCGCACCTTCAACCCCGATTACGAGAAGCATGGCTGGCAGTCCACCCACACGGCGGTGGAAATCCTGCATGGCGACACCCCGTTCCTGGTCGACTCCGTGCGCATGGAGCTCAATCGTCACGGCTACAGCATCCATACCCTGCAGAACAGCGTGTTCAGCGTGCGCCGCGACAAGAATGGCCAGTTGCTGGAAATCCTGCCGCGTGGCACCCAGGGCGAGGGCGTGCTGCAGGAAGCGCTGATGTTCCTGGAAATCGATCGCTGCGCCAGTTCCGCCGAACTGAAAACCCTGGAAAGGGCCATTCACGAAGTCTTCAGTGACGTGCGCATGAGCGTCGCCGACTTTCAGCCGATGAAGGCCAAGGCGCGCGAACTGCTGGCCTGGCTGGATCGCGCCAAGCTCAAGGTGGACAAGGCCGAACTGGATGAAATCAAGGTCTACCTGAACTGGTTGCTGGACAACCACTTCACCTTCCTTGGCTATGAGGAATTCACTGTCGCCCCGACCGCCGATGGCGGCCGCATGGTCTATGACGAGAAATCCCTGCTCGGTCTGTCCAAGCGCCTGCGCACCGGATTGTCCGCCGAGGAGCTGCACATCGAGCCGGAAGCGGTGGCCTACCTGCGCGAGCCGCAGCTGTTGTCCTTCGCCAAGGCTGCAGTGCCGAGCCGTGTGCATCGTCCGGCCTATCCGGATTTCGTCTCCATCCGCGAACTCGATGCCAAGGGCAACGTGGTAAAGGAATGCCGCTTCATGGGTCTGTACACCTCCGCGGTGTACGCCGAGAGCGTGTGGAACATTCCCTACATCCGCCGCAAGGTGGACGTGATCAAGCAGCGTTCGGGCTTCGACAGCAGCGCGCACCTGGGCAAGGAACTGGCCCAGGTGCTGGAAGTGCTGCCGCGTGACGACCTGTTCCAGACCCCGGTTGACGACCTGTTCAACACGGCGCTGGCTATCGTGCAGATTCAGGAGCGCAACAAGATTCGCGTGTTCCTGCGCCGCGATCCCTATGGCCGCTTCTGCTACTGCCTGGCCTACGTGCCGCGCGACGTCTATTCCACCGAAACCCGGATGAAGATCCAGCAGGTGCTGATGGAGCGCCTGCAGGCCACCGATTGCGAGTTCTGGACCTTCTTCTCCGAATCGGTGCTGGCGCGCGTGCAGTTCATCCTGCGCGTCGACCCGAAGAACAAGACCCAGATCGACCCCGTGCGCCTGGAAAAAGAAGTCATCCAGGCCTGCCGTTCGTGGAAGGACGACTACGCCAGCCTGATGGTCGAAAGCCTCGGCGAAGCCCAGGGCACCAACGTACTGGCCGAATTCCCTGGCGGCTTCCCGGCCGGCTATCGCGAGCGCTTCGCCCCGCATTCGGCGGTGGTGGACATGCAGCACCTGCTCAGCCTGAGCAACGACAAGCCGCTGGTGATGAGCTTCTACCAGCCATTGGCCCAGGCAGGGCAGCAACTGCACTGCAAGCTGTACCACGCCGACACGCCGCTGCCGCTGTCCGACGTGCTACCGATTCTGGAAAACCTCGGCCTGCGTGTGCTCGGCGAGTTCCCCTACAAGCTGCGCCGCAATGACGGCCGCGAGTTCTGGATTCACGACTTCGCCTTCACCTATGCCGAAGGCCTGGACGTCGACATCCAGCAGCTCAACGACACCCTGCAGGACGCCTTCATCCATATCGTCGGCGGCCATGCCGAGAACGATGCGTTCAACCGCCTGGTACTGACCGCCGCCATGCCCTGGCGTGAAGTGGCGCTGCTGCGTGCCTACGCGCGCTACCTCAAGCAGATCCGCCTGGGCTTCGACCTCAGCTATATCGCCGCGACCCTGATCAACCACGCCGATATCGCCAAGGAACTGGTGCGACTGTTCCGTACCCGTTTCTACCTCGCGCGCAAGCTCACCGCCGAGGACTTGGAAGACAAGCAGCAGAAGCTTGAGCAGGCGATCCTGGCTGCGCTGGACAACGTCGCCGTGCTCAACGAAGACCGCATCCTGCGTCGCTATCTGGACCTGATCAAAGCCACCCTGCGCACCAATTTCTTCCAGACCGATGCCAGCGGCGCGGCCAAGTCCTATTTCAGCTTCAAACTCAGCCCGCGCCTGATTCCGGAAATTCCGCGTCCGGTGCCGAAGTTCGAGATCTTCGTCTACAGCCCGCGCGTCGAGGGTGTGCACCTGCGCTTCGGCGACGTCGCCCGTGGCGGCCTGCGCTGGTCGGATCGCGAAGAGGACTTCCGTACCGAAGTGCTCGGCCTGGTCAAGGCGCAGCAGGTGAAGAACGCGGTGATCGTGCCGATGGGCGCCAAGGGCGGTTTCGTGCCGCGCAGGATGCCGATCGGTGGTTCGCGTGACGAGGTGCTGGCCGAGGGTATCGCCTGCTACCGCATCTTCATCAGTGGCCTGCTGGATATCACCGACAACCTCAAGGACGGCGAAGTCATGCCACCGCAGAACGTGGTGCGTCACGACGCCGATGACCCCTACCTGGTGGTGGCGGCGGACAAGGGCACCGCCACCTTCTCCGACATCGCCAACGGCATCGCCGCCGAATATGACTTCTGGCTCGGTGACGCTTTCGCTTCCGGCGGCTCGGCTGGCTACGACCACAAGGGCATGGGTATTACCGCCAAGGGCGGCTGGGTTTCGGTACAACGTCACTTCCGCGAGCGCGGCATCGACGTGCAGAAGGACGACGTCACCGTGATCGGCATCGGCGACATGGCCGGCGACGTGTTCGGTAACGGTCTGCTGCTGTCGGAAAGCCTGCAGCTGGTAGCGGCCTTCAACCACATGCATATCTTCATCGACCCGAACCCGGACGCGGCCAAGAGCTTCGTCGAGCGCAAGCGCCTGTTCGAGCTGCCGCGTTCGAGCTGGGCCGATTACGACGCCAAGCTGATTTCCGACGGCGGCGGCATCTTCCTGCGCAGCGCCAAGAGCATCGCCATCACCCCGCAGATGAAGGCGCGCTTCGATATCGCCGCCGACAAGCTGGCGCCCACCGAGCTGCTCAATGCACTGCTCAAGGCGCCGGTCGACCTGCTGTGGAACGGCGGCATCGGCACCTACGTGAAATCCAGCAAGGAAAGCCACGCTGATGTCGGCGACAAGGCCAACGACGCCCTGCGCGTGGACGGTCGTGAACTGCGCGCCAAGGTGGTGGGCGAGGGCGGCAACCTGGGCATGACCCAGCTCGGCCGCGTCGAATTCGGCCTGCATGGCGGCGCCAGCAACACCGACTTCATCGACAACGCCGGTGGTGTGGACTGCTCCGACCATGAAGTGAACATCAAGATTCTGCTGGGCGAGATCGTCTCGGGCGGCGACATGACCGAGAAGCAGCGCAACAAGCTGCTGGCCGAGATGACCGATGACGTTTCCGAACTGGTACTCGGCAACAACTACAAGCAGACCCAGGCGCTGTCGCTGGCCGAGCGCCGTGCCCGCGAGCGCGTAGGCGAGTACAAGCGTCTGATGAATGCGCTGGAAAGCGCCGGCAAGCTGGATCGCGCCCTGGAGTTCCTGCCTTCGGACGAGGAACTCAACGAGCGCGCCACCAACGGCCAGGGCCTGACTCGGCCGGAACTGTCGGTGCTGATTTCCTACAGCAAGATCGACCTCAAGGAGTCGCTGCTCAAGTCGCTGGTGCCGGACGATGAGTACCTGGCGCGGGAGATGGAAACCGCCTTCCCGGCGATCCTCACCGAGAAGTTCGGCGACGCCATGCGCCGTCACCGCCTCAAGCGCGAGATCGTCAGCACGCAGATCGCCAACGATCTGGTCAACCACATGGGCATCACCTTCGTGCAGCGCCTGAAGGAGTCCACCGGCATGAGCGCGGCCAACGTCGCTGGTGCCTACGTGATCGTGCGCGACCTGTTCCGCCTGCCGCACTGGTGGTCGCAGATCGAGGCGCTGGACTACAAGGTATCGGCCGATCTGCAACTGCAGTTGATGGACGAACTCATGCGTCTGGGCCGCCGCGCCACGCGCTGGTTCCTGCGCAGCCGCCGTAACGAGCTGGACGCCGCGCGCGACGTGGCGCATTTCGCACCGCGTATCGAAGCGCTGGTTGGCCGTCTGGACGAACTGCTCGAAGGTCCGGCCCGCGAGCAGTGGCTGGCGCGCTACCAGAGCTTCGTCGAAGCCGGTACGCCGGAAGAGCTGGCGCGCGTCGTCGCTGGCACCAGCCACCTGTACACCCTGCTGCCGATCATCGAAGCGGCGGACGTGACCGGCAAGGACACCAGTGAAGTGGCCACCGCCTACTTCGCTGTCGGTGGAGCGCTGGAGTTGTCCTGGTACCTGCAGCAGATCACCAATCTGCCGGTGGAGAACAACTGGCAGGCGCTGGCCCGCGAAGCCTTCCGTGACGACCTGGACTGGCAGCAGCGGGCGATTACCGTGTCGGTACTGCAGATGGCCGATGGTCCGCAGGAAATCGAGGCGCGCGTGGCCCTGTGGCTCGACCAGCATCAACGCCTGGTCGACCGCTGGAAGGCGATGCTGACCGAGCTGCGTTCGGCGACCGGCACCGACTACGCCATGTACGCGGTGGCCAACCGCGAGCTGATGGATCTGGCGCAAAGCGCCTGAACCGTTTGCTGAAATAAAAGAGCCCCGCCAAGTGCGGGGCTCTTTCTTTTTGCAGCGCTGCATTCACAGGCTGACGTAGCCCGGATGAAATCCGGGGACTTTTCCGCCGCTGCCCCGGATTACATCCGGGCTACGGACTCAAGTTCTACGCAATGTGCTCCCCTCCCCCATTTATTGGGGGCACGCCTAGTGGAGAGGGGCTGGGGGAGAGGGCGGTAGCGCCGCGAGTTGTCTGTCTCGCTAGACGGAAACGCGTAGCCCGGATGCAATCCGGGGCAGGCTCAAGAACGCCCCGGATTTCATCCGGGCTACGCATCCAGGTTCTACGCAATGTGCTCCCCTCTCCCATTCATGGGAGAGGGGCTGGGGGAGAGGGCGGTAGCGCCGCGAGTTGTCTGTCTCGCTAGACGGAAACCCGTAGCCCGGATGCAATCCGGGGGCAGGCTCAGGAACGCCCCGGATTACGGACTGCTGCTAAGGTCAGCGCAGCATCTGCTCGACCAGGCGCTTCTCCTCGGAGAGTTCACGCTGACGGGCATCAATGCGTGAGGCCAACTGGAAGTTGTTGCTGGCGCGGCGCTTGGCGAAGTCCAGCTGTTCGATGGCCTGGTTGTAGTCGCCGACCAGGGCGAAGAACTCCGCGCGAGCCTGGTGCAGGCCGATGGTGTTGCCGCTCAGGCCACGTACTTCGGCGACCTGATACCAGACGTCCGGGTCCTTGGCGCGAGTCTTGAGCAGATTGTCCAGGGCACGCTCGGCGTCCGCGATGCGTTGCTGCTTGAGTAGCAGGTCGACGCGGGCCTGCTGCAACGGATAATTGCTCGGGTAGAGGCCGAACATGCGCTCCTGCCGACGCTCGGCGGCGTCCAGGCGATTGGCCGCCATGTCCAGCTCGATCTGCGCCAGGTTGTAGGTGATGTCGTCCGGGGTCTTGCTCAGCACCGGCGCCAGGGTTTCACCGGCTTCGGCGAGCTGACCGGTTTTCATCTGTGCCAGTACCAGGCCGTAGCGTGCGGCATCGAGGCCGGGGTTCTCGTCGAGCATGGCGCGAAAGCGCTTGGCCGCGACGCCCGGCGTCTCTTCGTAGGTCAGCTGCACGCGGGCGCGCATCAACTGGTAGCGCAAGCTGTCTTGGCGACCCTTGGCCGGGAACTGCTCGGCGCGGTTGCGGGTGTCGGCGATACGTGACTCCGAGACCGGGTGAGTCAGCAGGAATTCCGGCGGCTTGGCGTCGTAACGGTACTGACGCATCAGCCGTTCGAACATCAGTGGCATGGCGCGTGGGTCGTAACCGGCCTTTTCCAGGTTGACCAGGCCGATGCGATCGGCCTCCTGTTCGTTCTGCCGGGAGAAACGCCGTTGTTCCTGAATGGCAGCGGCCTGGGTCGACATGATGGTGGCGATACCGGCGTCACCGGCACCTGCTGCAGCGGCGACGATGCCGGCGAGCATCGCGGCCATCAGCGGCAGTTGCATGCGTTGTTGCGCCTCGACACCGCGAGCGAAGTGACGCTGCGACAAGTGCGCCAGTTCGTGCGCCATGACCGAGGCGTACTCGGCTTCGGTCTGGGCGTAGAGGAACAGGCCGCCGTTGACCCCGACGATCCCACCAGGGGCGGCGAAGGCGTTGAGCTGCGGGCTGTTGAGCAACACGAACTCCAGGCGGCGGTCCTGCAACTGGCTGGTTTCCGACAGGCGATAGACGCTGGATTCGACGAAATCCTTCAGTTGCGGGTCGTCCAGTTGCGAGACCTGGCCACGCAACAGGCCGAGCCAGGCACGGCCGAGCTGATGTTCTTGCTGTGGCGAGACGATCGAGGAACTGGCGTCGCCTAGCGACGGCAGATCACTGGCACCCGTATGGGCGGCGAACAGGCAGGCCAGCGTCAGCAGGGTGGGGCGCAGAAAAGTCATGCACTCAGGGCTCTCGGGAGGCAAAGGCGTTACTGTAGCCGGCCAGCTACTGCGCTGGCCAGGGTTGTGGCGGCTTGGGTATCCTAGCCGACCTATCAGGAGTAGATGATGACAGACGTACCGGCTTTCGATACTGAACTCGATGCTTGCGGGCTGAACTGCCCGCTGCCGTTGCTCAAGGCCAAGCTCGAGCTCAATCGCCTGGCCAGTGGTGCCGTGCTCAAGGTCAGCGCCACCGACGCCGGCTCGCAGCGCGACTTTCGCGCCTTCGCCAGCCTGGCCGGGCATGCACTGCTGCATGAAGAGGTCGAGGCAGGCGTTTACCGTTATTGGCTGCGCAAGGCCTGAGTAGCTGTTGCAGCTTGAAACATATCCCAGTGGTCATTCATGCGCGGCGTGCGCCATTTTTCATATGGCGGGCGTAGTGAAGGAAGCGGCATTTCTCTGCGTTAAGGAATTCTGATGGTCAAGGTTTTGCGTAGTTGGCTGTATCGTTACTTCTCCGACGAGCAGGCCGTGGTGCTGGCTGTGCTGCTGGTGCTGGGCTTTGCCGTGGTGCTGACGCTCGGCGGCATGCTCGCTCCGGTGCTGACCGGCCTGGTGCTGGCCTTTCTCATGCAGGGGTTGGTCAACGGCCTGGAGCGCTTGAAAGTGCCGCAGGTGCTGGCGGTCTGGCTGGTATTCACCCTGTTCATGGGCGGCCTGACGGTGTTTCTGCTGGTGCTGATGCCATTGCTCTGGCAGCAGTTGAGCACGCTGTTCAATGAACTGCCGCGTATGGCCGCCGAATGGCAGTCGGTGTTCCTGCTGCTGCCGGAGCGCTACCCGAACCTGATCACCGACGCGCAGGTCGTGCAACTGATCGACAGCATGCGCGGCGAAGCTGGCAAGTTCGGCCAGTGGGCGTTGTCATTCTCCCTGTCCAGCCTGCCGATGCTGGTCAGCGTGATGATCTACCTGGTGCTGGTGCCGATCCTGGTGTTCTTCTTCCTCAAGGACCGCGAGCAGATCGGCCAGTGGTTTCGCGGTTATCTGCCGCGCGAGCGCGCGTTGATCACGCAGGTCGCGCAGGAGATGAACCAGCAGATCGCCAACTACATCCGTGGCAAGTTCATCGAGATCATCATTTGCGGGGTGGTCACCTACATCGCCTTCGCTTACCTGGGCCTCAACTACGCCGCGCTGCTGGCGCTGCTGGTTGGCCTGTCGGTGGTGGTGCCTTATATCGGCGCGGTGGTGGTGACCGTGCCGGTGGCGCTGATCGGCCTGTTCCAGTGGGGCTGGAGCGATCAGTTTCTCTACCTGATGGTGGTCTACGGCATCATCCAGGCGCTCGATGGCAACGTGCTGGTGCCGCTGCTGTTCTCCGAGGCAGTCAACCTGCATCCGGTGGCGATCATCTGCGCGGTGCTGCTGTTCGGCGGGCTGTGGGGCTTCTGGGGCGTGTTCTTCGCCATTCCGCTGGCGACCCTGTTCAAGGCCGTGATCAACGCCTGGCCGCGTACCGAGCCGGTGTCCGCCGAATAAGGCGTCGATGACAAAGGCCGTGCTTGGGTAATAAGGGTTCCAAAGCGGCCTTGCGTAGGAGCCCCGCCCCGGGGCGAAGCTTTTCAATTGCGCGCCGCCCATGTTCGCGGCGGGGCGCCGCTCCTACAAATGCGACGCGTAGCTGCTTGGCTGAGCGCCGGGTTTTGCACAGCTCAAACCAGGCTATCTCCCAACAAAAAACGCCGCGACGGCCATTGGTCGTCGCGGCGTTTCATTTGCAGGGCAGGGGCTCAGCCTTTGTTCAGCGCTTCGGCGGCCGCCAGCACCTTGTCGACATGGCCGGCGACCTTGAGGTTGCGCCACTCTTCACGCAATACGCCGTCCTTGTCGATCAGGAAGGTGCTGCGCACGATACCCATGTATTCCTTGCCGTAGTTCTTCTTCATTTGATAGACGCCGAACAGGTCGCACAGCTTGTGCTCTTCGTCGCTGATCAGTTCGAAGGGGAACGCCTGCTTGCACTTGAAGCTTTCGTGCTTCTTCAGGCTGTCCATCGACACGCCGAAGATCAGGGTGTTGGCCGCCTTGAACTGCTCGAAGCGAGTGCTGAAGTCCATACCCTCGGTGGTGCAGCCTGGGGTCGCGTCCTTCGGGTAGAAATACAGCACGACCTGCCGGCCTTTGAGGTCGGACAACTTTACCTGCTGGCCACTGGTGGCCTCGGCCTGGAAGTCGGCAACGGCTTTGTCGAGTTCAACGGGCATGGAAACTCCTTCATTTAGAGGTTGTCGGCGATCTCGCGAGCTAGAGCTTGCAATACCGATGGCGGCCCCGCAGAAACAGGTGAGGCCCGGCCGGGGTCGCGTACGACTTTACGAGTTGTAAATGAGCAGGCCGAACCTGTTTCTAACGCAGCAGGGCCGACGCGCAGCAGATCGTCATGGATTCTGCGGGCGCCAGGGTTCGATCAGCGCATCCAGATTCAGTGCATCGGCAAAATCGAGGAACTGATCGCGCAGCCAGCTGATCTGCGTGCCGGCCGGCAGCGTCACGGTCAGGGTGGCGTTGAGCATGGTGCCGCCGGTCTGCGGCGCCTGGTAGGTGTCGCAGGTCAGGGCTTCCAGCTCGACGCGGTGGTCGATGAAGAACTGGCACAGCTCGTTGAGAATGTCCGGGCGGTACACGGCGCTGACGTAGGCAACATAAGGCAGCGCCTGTGGGCGCACCTCGGCGGCGGCGCTGCGGGCCAGGTCCACAGTGAAGTCATGCTTCTTGGCCAGCAGTGGCAGGCTCGACTCCAGGCGCGCCAGCGCGTCCCAGCTACCCGACACCTGCAGCACCAGAGCGCTGAATTCACCGTGACGGCTCAGGCGAGTGCTGATCACCGCGCAACGGTTCTCATGGCTGGTGCGGCTGAGCAGGTTGGTCAGGGCCATGGCATCGCGGCCGAGAGCGCTGATGACGAGGAATTGTTCGCGAACGAGGGGGGTGGACATGCAGCCTTCCTAAAGCGATGAACGGTCCACGCACGAGAAGCCGCAGACCAAAGACAGCAGGTTAGCGAAAAGCACCGCCGAGGGGAATGGCGAAGCCTTGTGCATCGGACGACGGTCAGCGCCGATAGCAGGCCGTGGAAAAACCCAGGTCGTGTACAAACGAGCTGATAAGCCCTTGTCCGTTGCTTGTGCCGGATTGGTGGCACCAGTACCATTACCGCTCAATTTTTCCGGCAGGAGCGGTTGCATGATTGCGGGCAGTATGGTGGCACTGGTCACGCCCATGGATGCGCAGGGTGGTCTGGATTGGGAGGCCCTGAGCAAATTGGTGGATTTCCACCTGCAGGAGGGCACCAACGCCATCGTCGCGGTCGGCACCACCGGTGAGTCCGCCACGCTGGAAGTGCCCGAGCACATCGAAGTGATCAAGCGCGTGGTCAAGCAGGTTGCCGGCCGTATCCCGGTGATTGCCGGCACCGGTGGCAACTCCACCCGTGAATCGGTCGAACTGACCCGTGCTGCGCAGGAAGTCGGCGCCGACGCTGCCCTGCTGGTCACCCCGTACTACAACAAGCCGACCCAGGAAGGCCTGTACCTGCATTTCCGCCACATCGCCGAAGCCGTATCCATCCCGCAGATTCTCTACAACGTGCCGGGCCGCACCGTGTGCGATATGCTGCCGGAGACCGTCGAGCGTCTGTCGAAGATCGACAACATCATCGGCATCAAGGAAGCCACCGGCGACCTGCAGCGCGCCCAGGACGTACTGGATCGCGTCAGCAAGGATTTCCTCGTCTACTCCGGTGACGACGCTACCGCCGTGGAACTGATGCTGCTTGGCGGCAAAGGCAACATCTCCGTTACCGCCAACGTTGCGCCGCGCGCCATGAGCGACCTGTGCGCTGCTGCCATGCGTGGCGAGGCAGCCATCGCCCGCGCCATCAATGACCGTCTGATGCCGCTGCACAAGGCACTGTTCCTCGAATCCAACCCGATTCCGGTGAAATGGGCGCTGCACGAAATGGGCCTGATGGGCGACGGTATTCGTCTGCCGCTGACCTGGCTCAGCCCGCGCTGTCACGAACCGCTGCGCCAGGCCATGCGCCAGTGCGGTGTATTGGCTTAACTCAAGGATTCTACGCATGAAGCGACTGGCCGGATTTTCCGCCCTTGCTCTGATCGTCTCCAGCACCAGCGGTTGCGGCTGGCTCTGGGGTGACAATGGCTACTTCCGTGATCGCGGTAGCGACTACCTGGAAGCGCGCCAGACTGCACCGATGCAATTGCCGGCCGATGTCCAGGCCAAGCGCCTCGACCCACTGCTGCCGGTGCCTGCCCAGATTGCCAGCACCACTGAAACCTCCGGCAAGTTCGAAGTGCCGCGCCCACAGGGCCTGCAGGTGCGTGCCGACGAGCGCGAGTTCAGCCTGCAGCGCAGCGGCGACTCACGTTGGGTCGTGGCCCAGCGTGTGCCGGCCGAAGTCTGGCCGCTGGCGCGCCAGTTCTTCGAAGACAATGGTTTTCGCATTGCCAGCGAGCGTCCGCAAACCGGCGAATTCACTACCTCCTGGCAGCGTTTCGATGAGCTTTCCACGAGCATGGCGCGGCGTCTGAGCAGCCGCGTTTCCGGCGTTGCGCCGGACGCCGAAACCCGCGTGCGCGTGCGCATCGAACCGGGCGTACAGCGCAACACCAGTGAAGTCTTCGTCACCAGCGCCGAGCGTCCAGCCGGTAGCACTGCCGATGTCGATTTCGCTGCCCGTAGCGGCAACGCCAGCCTCGAAGCTGCACTGCTCGACGAAATGCTGGTGAGCATGGCCCGTGGTGTGGAGCAGGGCGGTTCGGTATCGCTGCTCGCCGCGCGCGACTACGATGCACCCAGCCGCGTCAGCCTGAGCGAAGACGGCAACGGCAACCCGGTGCTCAACCTCGGCGCCGACTTCGACCGCGCCTGGTCCGGCGTCGGCCGTTCGCTGGAACTCGGCAACGTGCGCGTCGATGACCTCAACCGCAGCCTTGGCCTGTACTACATCAACATGGCCGAGGGTGCTCAGGCCAACGAGCAGAAGCCCGGTTTCTTCGGTCGCCTGTTCGGTAGCGCGCCGAGCAAGGAAGAGATCGAAGCTCGCGCCGAGCGCTATCAGGTACGTCTGACCCCGGTTGGTGATAGCGTCCAGGTCACCGTGGAAAAAGACCTCAACACCGTCGCTCCGGCCGACGTATCGCGCCGCGTGCTGAGCCTGATCCAGGATAATCTCGGCTGACCGGCGCCCGCAGGTCGTTGAAAAACGGCCTGCAGCGCGCTCCAGCCGTTAATCGATGGGCGAAACCCGCAAAGGTTTCGCCTGTTTTGTTTGCCAGAAACGGAAATGCCGACATGAGCACACCCACCACCCTGAGCCTGAAGAAGATCTACTCGGGCAAGGTCCGCGACCTCTACGAAATCGACGACAAGCGCATGCTGATGGTGGCCACCGATCGTCTGTCGGCATTCGACGTCATCCTCGAACAACCGATTCCGGAGAAGGGCAAGATCCTCACCGCCATCTCCAACTTCTGGTTCGACAAGCTGGCTGGCGTGGTGCCCAACCACTTCACCGGTGACAAGGTCGAAGACGTCGTGTCCGCCGCCGAGCTGCCGCTGGTCGAGGGCCGTGCGGTCGTCGCCAAGCGCCTCAAACCGGTCGCCGTGGAAGCCATCGTGCGTGGCTACATCGTCGGCTCCGGCTGGAAGGAATACCAGAAGAGCGGCACTGTCTGCGGCATCGCCCTGCCGGCTGGCCTGAAGGAAGCGGCCAAGCTGCCACAGCCGATCTTCACCCCCTCGACCAAGGCCGCCGTGGGCGATCATGACGAGAACATCAGCTTCGAGCAGTGCGAAGCCATCATCGGCGCCGAACTGGCTGCCAAGGTGCGTGACACGGCGATCAAGCTGTACACCACGGCTGTCGAGTACGCCGCTACCCGCGGCATCATCATCGCCGACACCAAGTTCGAATTCGGCCTGGACGAAGACGGCACCCTGACCCTGATGGACGAAGTGCTGACTCCCGACTCCAGCCGCTTCTGGCCGGCCGACAGCTACGCTGAAGGCAGCAACCCGCCGAGCTTCGACAAGCAGTTCGTGCGTGACTGGCTGGAATCCACCGGCTGGAACAAGCAAGCCCCGGCTCCGGCCGTACCGGCAGACGTCGCGCAGAAAACCGCTGACAAGTACCGCGAAGCGTTGACTCGTTTGACCGCGTGAACCCTGCCAGAGAAGGCCGGGGATACCCCGGCTTTTTCACAAGCGCCTGATAGAACACGAAATTTTTTCAAAATAAGCTTCGCCAAAGCGCGTTCAGCTGTTATGATTCGCGCCGCTTGGGAAGATGCCGGAGTGGTCGAACGGGACGGATTCGAAATCCGTTGTGTCAGCAATGGCACCTAGGGTTCAAATCCCTATCTTCCCGCCATATCCAAGCCAAAGCCCCTGAAGCTCCCAGAGCTTCGGGGGTTTTTGCTTTCTACGGCATGCAAGGTGTCGAAGAAGTGTCGAAAGCGGCTGGAGACTGCAGCTAGCTCTGAACCGGTGGCCACATCCTGGCGACGTGCACCAGGGCAAGAATCCAGACCGCATCACGTTCAGTCTGATAGACGAGGCGGTAGTTCTCGTGAGGGATCAGCTTGCGGGTGCCGGCGACCAGATCCCAATCTACCCTTATCGGGAAAGTTGGCCAGACTAGAGGCAGCAGCACTGAATAGCTCGTCCATATATACCGCAGCGCGAGGGTTCTCAGTGGCGATGTATTCCCAGATATCCAGACGGTCCTGCAGGGCCTCAGGTGTCCAAATAACCTGCATCAGTGGCCTAGAGCCTTAGCGCGGCGAGCGGCGAATTCAGCCTCTATATCATCGTTGGATCGGCCGCGACCAGCTTCTACCGACGCCCTGGCAGCAGCGACCTTACGTTGCACGAAGTCATCATGCTCTTTGGCCTGTTGCTGCTGGCGGATGTAGTCACGCATGAGTTCGCGCATGACCTGAGAGGCCGGCCGGTGTGCGGCTTGAGCGGCTGCCATGAAGTCTTCGCGCAGTTCGGGCTCAAGCTTCAGATTGAAAACGGCTTCTTTGGCCATGGTCGTCACCTGTCGGTCGATTCGTAACTACAACGTATATATGTTGTATACATGCTAAGCAATGCTCGCGGCACTGGTAAGCACACGTCATTGGGAAGAGCTATGGGGTGATGATGCCGAGAAAGCGCTGGCGGTCGAAATCTGACAGCGTTCTGTAGGTGATCAGGTGCCAGGAGCGGCGCTTCAATGGCAATTGGCAAAGCGTAAAGTTCGCCTGACGGCGGGGGGATCAGGCAGGTGTGATGGTTTTCTTGTGGTTGTGGTGAATAGCGAGACTGTCGGAACAGGCGAGTTCTGCAGCGGAATAAGGCCGATAACAATGATGATCTCTGGGATCGATTGAACGCTTGGCCCCCGCTACGCGAACTACAGAATGGCCAGGGCGATAGTGCGCAGCACGGGCCGGATATACGAATGCAACTGCGCTGACGGCGGGATCGAAAAGCTATTGCTCACTGCTTGTGGGGAGAATTCATATACCTATTGTTAGACGCCATACTTGTTGTAAGCAGGGCTTGCGTAGTAGGAAACCCAGCCGGAAATGTAAGGCAACAGCGATATAAATAGGAAGGCCAAAAATACTAGCGCACCTCGCCAGCCTCGCGTATGGATGAGATACGCCGGTAATACAATGGGCCAGAGGAAGAAAATAAAAGCGCCGAACTCATAAGGACGATGGAAATCGTATTTCTTTGCGTCATCCAGACACCACAAGGCAACCATGAGCGCGAAAGACCAAGCCATTAAATTTTCATACTCAGGCGCAGGGTCATAACCCAAGTAACCCATGATTGAGTAATGGGCTATAGAGATTGCGACTACGATTGCGATGTTTATGTGCTTACGCATAACTTCCTTATGGTGTCTAACGCAAAGTGCAGCGGCCGTTTATGGGGTGGCTCTTTGTACTAGCGTAGCGCCCAGCACAAAGGAGCCACGGAATGAACTGTCTGACTGGCACGTATTGTTATGCATTTTAAGGCTTCCAAACCTCAAGCTTGCCATCTGCGGAGGAGCCCATAATTATCATTTGGCCACGCCAGTCAACGATTAGTAGCTCTTCCTTTTTATTTAGGGACATGTATGCACTGGTTAAGGCATTGTTGCCGGCCTCGGAGTAAACTGAAGCAGCTAATGACTTAATTACACCACCTTCAGAAATACCGTAAAGTAGCGCGCTTTCACCGATAGAAACGCTAAATCCGTTTTTCACCTGCCCCAAAGGACTTGACACCGTGGTTAGCAAAGGCGCTGGCTGCAGTGTCGCCCCGTCAAAGTTAGAAAGTTCTTCAATGGTTAAGGCGAGCTCTTCTCGTTGAATATTTCTAATATAGATATTTTTCCAACCAGATGAAACTCGATTTTTTTGTTCAAAGGATTTATATTCGGTGAGCTTTGACTTGATGGCCTCAAGCTGACTTTTTGGAAAAAACTCAAGCTGACACCATTCATCCTCGTGAAACTCTGGTGCGCCTTCAAATGACTCTTTTGTTGGGGAAACAAACTCAATTGAATCGCCTGAAATCGTTGGCATTGAATAGAGTATTGAATTCACATCAATCATTTCAGGTTTCGGCTGCGCATTTGCGCTAATCCCTAATACAGCGAGAATGTTCGCAAGTAACTGCTTCACTCGATTACTCCTGGTGCATTGTATGGTTAAGGGACGGGCTTTAGCCCATCCCGGTGAGCGTAGCGAACGGTTTGAATTGTTATGCGATTACTGGCTAGATGCCCCGCCAAGGATTTCACGTTCTAACTTTTTTGCATATCTGCACGCTTCATCTTCAATGCCATGCTTACAGCCAGTTTTTAAAGCAGTTAGGGCGAGATTTGTATTTTTTTCAATGCCGATTCCTCTGGAAAGAACCAAGGCATACATGGTGCAACCCCAAGCATCGGATTTGTTGCAGGTGAGTTTAAAGCTCTTTGCATAGCATTCTTTTCTTTCAGGGCTAAATCGCATCATGCCGGCTGCCCTGTTTGTGCAGGCAGTCACTAGCCCTTGCTTGCAGGCCAATGCATATAATTTCTCTGCATATCTCTTGTCTACTTCTTCGGCCTGGAGGAGGTTCGCTAGACCGAGGCAGTAGTTAGAACTTCCCTTCAAGCATTTACTAAGACAGGAAGTCGAATCTGCTGCGCAGGTTGAAGTGTGATTTTCGTATTTTTTCTCTGGGTCGCTATATAGCGCAGCAGGGCATGAGTTTTCAATCAGCTCAAACTCGCCATGGCCATCAATAGTCGATAGTAAATTTTTGACCTCTGCATGAGCAAAAAGAAGAGGGGACATTGTTAGAAGAAATATAGAGAGGTACTTCAATTTTAATCCTTTCGCATAACACCCGGCTCACACGCCGGTTTGGAGCTGCGAAGCAGCGGAGATTCGGTCGTTATGCAGCTGAATGTTAAATTATTTTCTGGGCAACGATTGAATACGTGTGCCAGTGTTTTTTCTTGCCAACCAAGGTCAGGCCTTCCGAATTATTCTCATATAAATCCACAATCTTAAAAGTGTGTTCGAAAAGCTCTTCCAAGTCAGCGCGGGTATGGACTGTAAGATCTCCACGCGCCATTTTCGCCCAAGAATCATTCGGCCCCATAAGGTGCCCACAAAAAACACCCCCACGAAGAATTGACTCAGTGATTTTCAACCATGCAGAGGAAAAAAGCTCTGGAGGGCAAAAGAACAGGCTGGAACAAGCAGTTACCAAAGATGATCGCGGATACTCGAATCGATCAAAACTGCACACTTGAGGAAAAAGCTTTTCATAGAGGTGGGCAGGACACATCTCCTTCAGGCGGGTAATGGCCGCATCACTTTTATCATACGCGTGTACCGTAAAACCATTCTCAGCCAAGTACAAAGCGTCACGCCCAGCACCACAGCCCACATCTACCGCCACTTTTGGCAACGAAAAATCAATCAAGTCAAGAGCCATCTTGAGATGAGGATATACCTCTACAGCCAAGGATCGCTCATAGTAAACCGGCTCACTCATTCTCGACTCTCAATGAATTTGACGTTTGGTTAAGGGGCGGGCTTTAGGCCCGTCCCAGCGAATGCAGCGAACGATGTGAAACAGTTGTTAGAGGCCAACTGCACGACTAACAAAATGCGGTCCTATGGTGATTATTATGCTGTTAATGGTTTAATGGCATTTTACAAAAATATTCATGAAACCCCCATTCGATTGAGTTCAAATAAAAGCAGTCACCAGCCCATGTGTATACGAATTCCTTGTTATTTATTTGTGAGTTGGTAATCAATAAAGTAAATGTTTTGTCATTGGAGTTTGTAATGGAGAATTTTCCCCACTCAAGATCATCGAGTTTTTCGTGATCGTCCGCGAAGTAGATTGCACTTCTATTGCCTTTGAAGACGATGGTCAGTTTTCCTAGCTCTCTATGCAAGAATTCTTTTTTCTGATTCGACAGCTTCACATTATCCTTTAGGTTTTCGATAGTTAACTCTTTGTTTGATCTCCACTGTCCTTCCAGAAAGGTAGATTCTACATCTGTACATGCTGCCAGCATGAACGTCAGAAGGATTACGATATATCTCATGTGTCTCTAACGTTTGGTTAAGGGCGGGCTTTAGCCCGTCCCAGCGAGCGATTTGAATGCTGTAATGGACTCTCCCCGCGCCACCGTTCTATACCGAGAACGGTGGTGACTGAAATTGGGAGAGTCGTTATGAAGCGCATTGCCGTTGATCTGGCCAAGTCCGTTTAC
>Ga0209911_100093_pt1 | contig 81426 bp, 61 predicted proteins | sample FECB21metaG_FD_188301 | JGI IMG/M metagenome (GOLD analysis project Ga0209911, IMG submission 188301) | Cyanobacterial communities from the Joint Genome Institute, California, USA - FECB-21 (SPAdes) (version 2) | ecosystem: Environmental > Aquatic > Thermal springs > Hot (42-90C) > Microbial mats...
AGATTAAGCCTATTTTTTTGGTTTTAGAACTAAAATCATTGGCTATAACCTTGAAATTACGTTTAACTCTTGAGAAAATTCTCAACTATTTATCTAAAACCTAAATACCTACCCTTGAAAGATCCCCTTGTCCCCCCATCCCCCCATCCCCTTGTCTCCCCATCCCCTTGTCCCCCCATCCCCTTGTCCCCCCATCCCCTTGTCTCCCCATCCCCATCCCCCCTTTCTTAAATACATACTTGTAGCTAAGATGGCAGCGCGATCGCAAAATTTGACAAACAATTAAGCAGATACACTACTGAATAACTCATAATGGCAGTATATTTGCCATTCAATTCGCCTTATGAGAGAACTGGAGCGGTACTACAGAATTTTAGAGTTGGAGCCTGGAGCGTCACTTGAAGAAGTTAACCAGGCTTATCGGGATTTGGCTTTTATTTGGCACCCGGATCGAATTCCTCAAGAAAAGCAGCGGTTACAAGAAAAAGCACGCAGAAAGCTACAGGAACTCAATGAAGCTCGCGAAAAGTTGCGCTCGATTAAAACGCATTTAAAATCTAAGACTACAACTTACCCGTCTTCGGAACTTCGCGATCGACCTAATTCCTACGCACCTTATCAAGAAAAACCGACTCCCAATACACCTCACAGAAATCAAGCTCCTTCACAAAAATCCGATTTGAGCGGACAAGATTTTAGCCACGCTAATCTGAAGGGGAGAGATTTATCTGGTAGGAATCTGAGTTACGCTAATTTAAACGGTGCAAATCTCAGTGATGCTTTTATGCATAAAATAATCTTGCGAGGTGCTGACTTGTCCAATGCTAATTTATTCCGAGCTAACTTACTTTTAGCCGATATGAAAGAAGTTAATCTTCAAGGTGCTGATTTAATTGGTGCTGACTTGAGCGGTGCTGATTTGCGAGGTGCTGACTTGCGGGGTGCGAGAATTCGTTCTGGCGATCGCCTACTTGTTAAACTGATTGGAGCTAATTTATCTGGAGCAATTATGCCTGATGGTTCGATTCACGAATAAGTTGAATTTACTACTACGTTAAATTACTTAATTTTATTGTTTAAATAAGTTATTAATAAACATCTTAACTATTGGTATATTTTTGATTTTAAGTCAAATACAAGCAATTGATATCCAGCATCTGACTGTAAATTCAAGTTGAAATCAATACAATATTATCAATACTTGTATCTATTACTTTCTCTCTTGACTGTTATTTTAAAGGTTAAAGAGAGATTTTTTTGTCAATAATTAGATTGAGAATGACAGATAGATTAACTACTAACGTACTAAGATAAACACGTAAATCAACTGTGTAGATAGCTGGTAAATAAAATCACTATAATATTGATTTTGTTTATAAGTGCCTACAATGTGAGAAACTTGGGCTAAGTAAATATCAAACAAGAAAAAATATGAGTATTACAATATCTGACGTTGTTGTCAAAACCATGGATGGGAAAGAGAAGAAATTGGGTGAGTATATTGGTAAAGTACTCCTAATTGTCAATGTGGCTTCATACTGCGGTTATACTCCCCAATATGTAGGATTAGAAAAGTTACATCAAAATTACAAAGAAGCTGGTTTAAGGATTCTGGGTTTCCCATGTAACGATTTTGGAGAACAAGAATCTGGAAGTAATGAGGAGATTCTCGATTTCTGTACCAGAAATTATGGCGTAACCTTTGAATTATTTGATAAACTTCATGCTAAAGGTGAAGAACAACATCCACTTTATGCAAGGTTGACAACTTCAGTAGAACCAAAAGGACCTATAGCTTGGAACTTTGAAAAGTTTTTAATTAACCAGCATGGAGAAGTCGTAGCACGGTTTAAAAGTAGTGTAAAGCCTAATTCTCCCGAATTAATTTCTGCTATAGAAAGGGAATTAGCCCAATAATTATCAGTTGCGATAATTATTTTAAATTACTATAATTCCGATATTCTAGGAGAGTTAATATATCAAATTCGATAGTTTAAACAGATAATTCGAGTAAATGTAGTATATGGCTTCGGCAAATATTCAATGAACAAAATATACTGCGTTACCTAATTACTGATAACTGGTAACTGATAACTGGTAACTGATAACTGATAATCAAGGGTGCTTTTGTTTGATGAATATAGCAATTATTGGTTGTGGATATGTAGGTTATGCAGTAGCTAAATACTGGAAGCAAAATGATGATTTGGTTATAACTGTAACTACAACAAATTCAAGTCGTGTGACAATATTACAAGAAGTTGCTCACAAAGTAGAAATTGTTCAAGGTTCGGATGCTCAAGCTTTAAAATCAACCTTACAAAATCAAGATATTGTACTTTTAAGCGTTGGTGCAAAAAGCAGTGATACCTATGAAGAAACTTATCTAAAAACTGCTGAAACTATAGTTTCAGTATTAGAACAAATTCCCACTGTAAAACAGTTAATATATACAGCAAGTTATTCAGTTTATGGAGATAGAAATGGTGCTTGGGTAGACGAAGAAACACCAACCACACCGAGTAATCCTAATGGTGAAATATTAGATCGAACTGAACAAATTTTGCTTTCAGCAAATAGTGACAATTTACAAGTTTGTATCTTACGATTGGGTGGAATTTATGGCAAGGGTAGAGAATTAGTTAAAATATTTAGTAGAGCTTTTGGTCAAACTCGTCCCGGTAATGGTGAAGATAGCACAAATTGGATTCACTTAGATGATATTGTCGGTGCGATTGAATTTGCCCGTCAAAATCAATTACAAGGTATTTATAATTTAGTAGATGATGCACATCTTTCAAGTCGAGAATTAATAGATAATTTATGTCAAAAGTACGATAAACCAAAAGTTATATGGGATGCTTCTCAAACTAAAACTCGTGGATATAATGCCAAAGTCTCTAATGAAAAAATAAAACAAGCCGGATACAAATTAATTCATCCACAGATGATTTTTTAGATAATTTTTGAAATATTTTTTTGATTTAAACCAATGATTGCTCAAACTAAAACAGCAAACAAAAGTCAATTTTACACCTGGAATAACTTCAGTTGCGCCTACGAAGTTTATACTCCTACAAATTCAACACCTAATAGCATTCCATTACTATTAATTCATCCGATTGGTGTTGGTTTATCGAAAAAATTTTGGTACAGGTTTTGTGATGAATGGGATAAAAAAGGTAATGGCAATTTAATTTATAATCCCGATTTATTAGGTTGCGGTGAAAGCGATATGCCACGCATAGCTTATACTCCTATAGATTGGGCAGAACAATTAGAATACTTTATCGAAAGTGTAATACAAAAACCTGTAATTTTAGTAGCTCAAGGTGCATTATTTCCTGTAGCTATAGAATTGGTTAAAAAGCAACCAGATTTAATCGCTGGAATTATTTTGTCTGGACCACCTGCTTGGAGTATAATGACGAAGCCAGCACCAGAATGGCAGCAAAAATTATTATGGAATTTGTTATTTGATTCACCTTCAGGTAATCTATTTTATCGTTACGCAAGACGTAAAAAGTTTTTAGCGGATTTTTCCGTCAAACAACTATTTGATTCACAAGAAGACGTTGATGATGAATGGTTGGATACCTTACGTGAAGGTGCGAAAAATCCAGCAAGTCGTCATGCAGTTTTTTCGTTTTTAGCAGGATTTTGGCGAAAGAATTATCAAAAAGACATAGAATCAATTACGCAACCAACATTAGCAGTTTTCGGTGAAACAGCATCGAGTATCAGTCAATCGGGCAAAAAAGATTCCACCGAAAAACGTTTAGCTGATTATCAATTATATCTACCCCAAGGAAGCGCGATCGCAATTCCGGGAAGAAATGTTTTACCTTATGAATCAACAGTCGAATTTGTTGAAGCAATTACACCTTTTGTGAATGAGTTAGTTGACAGTTGACAATTGACAGTTGATAGTTAACCTTTAACCATACAGTTTTCTTTCAACCAAGCTAAAATATCATGTTTACTTTCTGCTAAACCTTTGTAAATTAATGATTTTGGTGTCATTGATTCAATGGCTTTGTATAGCTTATCATTTAAAGCAGCATCTTTTTTAATAATTTGACAATCTCTAAAATAAGTTCTAATTGTAAAAATAGCCGCATCATATTCAGGTAATCCCCAGATTACTTGACGCTCAATTCTGATAAATAATTTGGGATTTTTTTGATCAAACTTTCTACCGTGCCATTCTTGTAATGTTATACCATTAGGTGGTTCGGGATGGTGATTTAAACGAGTATCGGTACTCAAACCCCATGCAAAACGCACCATTGGTTTTCTTTCAATCATTGTGTTGACAATAGCTTTTGCACGCCGATTGATTTTTTCTATCCCTGCAACTGGTAAATGTACTGTCGCAAAATCTTTACCAATCTTTTCCTCTGCTGACCAATGATTGGGATAACATAAATGAATTAAACTCATCCAGTTTTCATCGTTTTTATTACGGCTAATTACTACGATATCCGACTGTATTTGTGTTGCTAAAGCATCTAAACTAGAAACGTAAGCAGGAAAAGTACTTTTATTTGATAACTCGCATTTTAATAATTCTAAATTTGTATTTAAATATAAAATTTCTTGAGTAAGTTGGCTATGAAATATTAAATAATTATCATTGCGAATGCAATTAAAATATTGTGGATATTCATGAGTCAAACGGTTGATTATTAGTTGCGCGACTGCTTTAGCTACTGAACTACTATAATTAAAACTTTGATAATACTTATTCAAGTTTGAGCTACGTGCTGCAAGTTTTACTTTTCGATAATCGTGAAAATTACTATCAATTTGAAATAACTGATTATCAATTTTATGATTACCGAAATTGGAATCTAAAAGCATCATACCAGGCTTTACTTCATAGCGTCCGTTTTGCAAGGGAAAGTAATAAGCACTATCTTTTGATTCTTCAACGGTTTTAACTTGTTGGAATAAATTATTTGGCATAATTGATTTGAAAGTTAGTTAATTAATATCAAATCTGTTGATATCGTAATTATATATTTTTAAACGCAGAGGAACGCAAAGGAATCGCTAAGGGGCGCAAAGTTTTTTTTTTGCTGATATATTAAATAATTCTTCAGTTCTGATTCCACTAATTTACGCAATTACGCAATAGTTAGTTAACACGACTTCAGTTTTCGCTTCCAGTTTCAGTCTGGGAGCGAGCAAATAAGTTTTAACATTTAACCTCTAACCTTTAACTTCTTTTATAGCCACACCCTTATACATATAACCTGCAATTTTAGGAGTTTTTTCCATATAAAATTCTTCCAAATTTACCCGATTAAATTGTTGTTCTACAATAGAGCGAATATTACGATTAAGATGACAGCCATCACCGATTATTTTTTGTAGTGGAGTTAATCGATTTTGCCAAGTTTGAATATCAGTTTCATTACTTAAACCATGTTCAATAAAGAAGTATTTACCACCAGGTTTCAAAACTCGATGAATTTCTTTGACAGCTTGTTCAACCTTTTCAATACTGCATAAAGTCCAAGTACTGACAACAGTATCAAATGTACTATCTGCCATCGGTAGATTTTCTCCGCTTAAAATCCGATGATCAACGGTTATGGAAGATTTTTCAATTCGCTTTTGAGCAAGTTTATGAACTCCTGGATTATTATCAACGGTAATAATTTTATGAATCTCTTCTGGATAATAAGAAAGATTCAAACCTGTACCAAAGCCAATTTCTAATACTTCTCCTTTAACTTCTGCTAACACTTCTTGACGATATTTAGTAAATAGACGAGATGATAATGACCAATCAAAAAGATAAGGGAGAATATTTTCTGAATAGAATCCCATATATTTATCCTCCAAAATTATTTTAAGTCTATCTAAAATCTTTATTGCAAACTATATTTTTTATCCTAATTCAGCAATTCACAACAAAATGTTTTGATTTCTTAACAAAATTAAGTAAAGTTTATCTTTTTGCAGATGGAGTATGGAGCATTGTTAATCAAAGAATTATTTGACATATGTTCATACCGTCTCTAACAAGTAATAATTGATTAGTGAAAGCTGATAATTGGTAATTGTCATGGAATATTTACATACAATGGTTCGCGTTAGCGATTTAGATGCATCGCTAGACTTCTATTGCAACAAGCTGGGATTAGTTGAAGTGAGGAGAAAAGAAAGTGAAAAAGGACGTTTTACCCTAGTCTTTCTCGCCGCACCCCAAGATTTAGACAAAGTAAAAGAATCAACATCACCTCTAGTTGAACTTACTTGTAATTGGGACTCCGAAGAATATCAAGGTGGGCGCAATTTCGGACACCTCGCTTATCGAGTTGACGACATTTACGAAACCTGCAATCGCTTGAAATCCGGTGGTGTCACCATTAACCGTCCCCCACGAGATGGACACATGGCTTTTGTGCGATCGCCAGATGGTATTTCAATTGAATTGCTACAAAAAGGAGAGGCACTACCACCGCAAGAACCTTGGGCTTCGATGGAAAATACCGGAAGCTGGTAGAAGAGATGGGGAGATGGGGGGAGCTTTCAAGGGTAGGTATTTAGGTTTTAGATAAATAGTTGAGAATTTTCTCAAGAGTTAAACGTAATTTCAAGGTTATAGCCAATGATTTTAGTTCTAAAACCAAAAAAATAGGCTTAATCTAAAAAACCTACCCTTGAAAGGACAAGGGGATGGGGTGATGGGGAGAAACTCCTCACTCCTAACTCCTCACCATGCTCTGGATACAATTGAGCAAGTTTTCTCATCGCTTCTTTGGCAAGAATTATCACATCGGCACGTTCTACCGCATCTAATAAATCAAACTCAGAAGCAACGGTATCTAATAACGATACATCTGTTCCAGCAATGGTTTTATCTAAACTTTGACAGCTACGAACTCCTTCCTTACGCACAAAATCTATCACCGCATTTCTAGCTACTGTAGCTGCCCAACAGTAAAAATTATGCTTTTGATGAGTACGAAATTTCCCTGTTTTTACCGCTTGAAAAACCTTGATATGAGCCGTTTGCGCCGCATCTTCCCAAGACATTGAACTGTTACAAGTGTGTTTACGGGCAATTTTTTCGACAATCTGTCGATATTTCGAGTCTATCAATAGTTGTTCACTAGGTTCTGCCGTCTGTTTTGAAGGCATATCAATATCTCCTCCTTAACGAGGAATTTCATAATACATTCAGTCGCACAAATTGTAACACGCAATATTCGCCGATTTATCAAAAGACTAATCGTGCAAAAAACGTGTTCCACTTGTTACCAGCGCCAACAACGAAATTTGTTAAGCTGCAACGCTTTTTACCCATAGGTTTGGACTGCGATCGTTTATGGATTTTGAGGATGCAAAACTTAATATACTTTGCTGTAAATAAGTAGTGTTTATTTATACTTTAATGCTATTTGAATGGATTTCGGTAGAAGCAGTTTTTCCTTTTTTAAATAACTACCATTCGAGAGGAATTTCTGCGGGATTTTGGCAAATTACTGGCAACCAACTCGCGCAAGGAAAATCATTTTCTAAACCTTGCAGTTTCATCCTGGCTTCGCGTACCGATTGATACAACGGTTTTTTGCGAGAAAATTCCGTCAGGAAATTCTTTAAAAACTCCTGTGCAACCTTGTCAGGTATGGGTTCGCGCATCACAATCAGTTGGGGTATATGTAAATCCGCTAAGTTGCTTGCGAATCCCAAACCGTCGCAGGAGTTGAAAATAGCTAGCTGCAATCCTTGCGCGATCGCTTTAGTAAGTGCGTTTTTTAACTCAGCAACCGTTAGACTATCGGTTGGGTTGATGCGGAAATAGCCAATTCCTGCTTCAGATTCGGTAAAACTATGACCTGCAAAAAAGAGGATATCCCATTCTTGAAGCCACAGTTCATCGTTGAGAACTTGACGTTGTGGTTCGACTAAAAAATTGACCTCTGTATTGGGTAATTGTTCGAGTAAGACTCTATCTTTCTGAATATTTATACCAGTACTGTTCCCTAATATAGCTAATATCTTCACATGGGATTTTGGAGATTGAAATTTTGATTTTCTTTCATAGGTAGTTGAGGAAAGTGCCATTTCTGCTTGAGAATAGCGTTCAAAAAAATCCCACAGATGTAAGGGTATTCGTCGCAGTTGATTGTCTTCGGTTTGTAATAGAATACGAATCGATTCGTCAGGGTTTAATTTTTCTAATAGTTGTTCTTTGAGTGGACGAAATAATTCGGAATTCAACCATAAATTTACTTGTTGATGTAAATTAAAAGAAAGGCGATCGCATTGTTTGAATAAGTCCCTTTTACTAATATTGGTAACTTGTGTTTCTGGGAATTTGATGCGTAAGTTTCCTTGTAAGCTGTGACGATAGGATATTTGCCATTGAGTATATGTTAAAGCTAATTCGGTTGCGGGTGGTAATTCTCCATTGGATTCAAAATAGGGATGTTCTCCTTCTAAACTAATTTGTAGTGTTACGGGGAATCCCGTATTTAAATTACCTTGACCTAATTTTAAAACTACTAACTTACCCAATGTTGATTGTTTTTGCGTTTTTTCAACAATCGGAGCTATCAATTGCATTAATTCTTTTAATTCTGCTTGATTTTGGCGATATAGGGTAATTTGTTCGTCTTTACTTTTTAATTCTGCTTGATGTCTTGCTTCTATCTGTTGGAGTGCAAATTGATAATGTTCGTAAAAATCAGCGTGAATTTTTTCTTTATTGATAAATTCCGGTACATCTACCCGTACTAAAACAACACCATCACCTTTATTTTCAATGCTTTTAATTGCTAAAGGAATGTCTTCATTATTCAGTTTAATATTTGCTAAAGCCGCAGATAAAGCCTGTAAATCTAAACCATTACGGAAAATTAAATCGACGGTATTTATAGCGACTTGAAATAGTTTTGTAAAATCTCCTGGTGCGAAATTTCCACTACTCGGACGACGTTCTTGTTGATTATTTAATAGATAAACATAGTTACAAATCACTCCATCTAATTGAGTTGTACTATCAATATTCCAGGCTGACAAACAAGCTGCGGTTAAATTTGCTTGCTGAAAATTGGTATTTAAGGCTTGAGTTTTTGTCAAGTTGGCAAATTGTAAGTTAGCTTCTGTTAAATTTGCCAAGCTCATATCTGCTTCTGTTAAATCAGCATTTTGCAAATTCGCAAAAGCTAAATACGCTCCTTTTAAATTACACCCTTGATAGGATTGATTTACTCCATTATGGGTGACAATTAAGTCACGGACTCGATGATGAATTAAAATTGTATTTTCAGCTTTAATTTGATGAATTTTATTTGCTAAATAAAAGTTTGTATCGATTAACTTAGCATCACTAAAATCTGTACTTGTAAATGTGGCATGAGTAAAATCAGCACCCGTGAGATTTGCTTTTCTAAAGCTAGTACCACCAATTGTACAAAAATTTACAGCTAGTTTATAAATATAAATAAATTTGCCATTACTAGCTGTCACTTGCCAACTAATATAACCACAGATAAACGCAAATAATACAATTACTATTAAATTTGGCAACCAAAAATCATACCAATTGATTGATGTGTGTTTTAATAAACGCGAAGCATTACTACTTAAAATAGCACCAATAACCCACCCAATCCATAAAATATAACGATTTGACCGAAACAGCAATTTTGCAGCCACAAATATGACTGTACCAAGGGTGAAACCAACAAACTCCCAAGCAGCAGCACCTAAAAGACTCCAACCAGTTTGACTTGCGATCGCAGTACCCGACAAACCAAATACCAACCATAGATAACCCCACAGTATTGCAGCGACTAATCCAGTCAGTATTCCAGTTGCGATCGCTAAATCTCCACCAAAACCCCGTTGCACCATAATCCCAAAAAATAGGATAATGGCAAACAAGCTAACAATGCCGGGAGCGATAGTAAATTTTTGAATATAATCACTATAAAATAATGTTGTTAAATTGACGCTAGCCAAAGCCGATGCACCACCACTTACCCCAAACAGTATAAACATTGCTATCAACAATAAAGCAACGTTTCTGGGTTGAATTCCAGCTTTGGCATTTTGAAAGTTAGCATTTTCTAAAATTGCATTAGTAAAATTAGCACCACGAATATCAGCGTTGCGAAAATCTGCACCAGTCAGATTTTTTTTTCTAAAATCACAACCCTGGAGATTTTTACTGGAAAAGTTAGTAAACTTTGCTAATGCCATAATTTCACATAATCATATTTCAGGGAAAATTTTGAATTTATCATTCATGGTTAAAGTCAGATTAAACTACAAAATTTTCGCGAAAATTAGTATCACCTAAAGCGACTTGCACGCTAAATATTTCTCCCACTTCACAACTAAATTTGAGTTGCATATAAACATCTGCCCTTCTAGCTGTAATTTCCCGCAATATATTCCCAGAATCATCAATTAAGATTAGCTTTAAATCTGCTGGTAAATAATCATCATTAGCTGTAGGATAAACTTGCAAAAGTACGCTCACATCCCCTTCAACTTTTTGTAATAATGCCACAGCTAAAGCAACAGCTTTCCCTGCGATTTCCATACCTAAATCGATCAGTCTTACTCTTCTGATACCAGCAGCAGGATTTTCTGGGTCAATTTTCCGTAAACTTTCTACAGCTATCCACAGAGTTTCATCATCAGATGTGCTTCGTAACAAATTAACTAAAGCTTGAACCGCATCACTACTACCAACAGCAATTTCTCCTAACTGTTTGGCTGCATTTTGTCGTTGATTTTCGTCATTTTCAACCGATAATTGTTGAATCAATGACAATATATTTTGTTCGATATTTTGTGATTCACTATGGCTGCGGGTTGCGATAACTAAGTTTGGAAATGTAGAAATAGCCTGCCATTCAGGTTCAAAATTATTTTGCCACCAGCGACTGAGAATAATTTGTGTTTGATTAAAAGAGTTAGATAAGGAGTTAATAACTCTATTTTGATTAAAATCAACTTCTATTAATTCCTGCTCTATCTGCAAGCAATCACTCAGAATTTTATTTGTTAAATTCGCACTTTTAATGTATCTATTATGAGCCGCAACTGGTATTGTTAAAACATCGCTCCAAGCGGTTTCTCTTTGATGAAAAAGAGCAATTTCTGCCACATCTAAAGCCTTCCTCTTTCCTACCTTTAACCCCAATTCTTCAATATCACTAATTTCTGGCTGTTGATTTACTAAACCATAATAATAGTCTCCGACATTTAGCAATAGGTCATAAATATCGCGTGATAACCTCTTTCCAACTAACTGTAATAAATTAAAAACAAGCATTGGTTGTACGTGCCAAGTTTCAGCAAGTAAATCCTGCCCTAAATCTGTAATATGGGTAGGAATAACTAAATCAATATCGGAAATAAAATCGGTTTCCGCAGACAATATCATTACAGAAATAATATCTACCTCTGGCTCCGTGACAATCATTACATAACGGGGTGGAGTGTCACCTTCTAAAAAGCTTTTAGCCTCAATTGAGTAAAGTTTATTATCTTTATTTAGAGAAAATTCTTCAGAAAATTGTACATGACGGTTTAATTCCCAAATTTCTCCAGGTTGTGGTGATAGTGAAGGTTTTCGCATATTCCCAGATTTAGATTTCTCACAGCTTGTACCCATAGATTTAGTATTTCCCAATTTAGTATTTCTCAATAAGGATGGCTAATAGTATGAACAAACGAATAGATTATCCTATGCCGATAAATAATAAACTTTTTAAAGACTTGACAAAATGGTCATCCAATTTTAGATTTTAGATTTTAGATTTTGGATTGGTTTCACGGATGTAGCTTGCTTCCCGTAGGGTATCCGGGGATTTGTACCATCAAGGACTATTTGGTCAGTTTAATTTAAAAAAAATTACCATTGGACTTTTGAACGTCTGCGAGTATCTTTGAGTTTACTATTTTGTTGTTCACCTTTAATCGCTTCGGGTTCGAGCAATCCTAATGCGATCGCTACACGTCCGACTAATTCCTTCCAACGCTTAGAAACTTCCCCTTGACTGACTCCTAACGCAAATGCTTGTTCGGTTTGGGTTTTCCCGGCAACCATAAGTTGCCATAATTTGAGATAACCGCGTTTTGGGTGTAGGGAATCGAGATCGATAATCGCTTGTTTTGCCTTGATAATTAAATCTGCACGCGCTACTGCTTCTAGCAGGTTAAACTCATCCGCAATGGTATCAACTAAACATACATCCGTACCAATAATAGTAGCGTCTAGACTTTGGTGCGATCGCAAAGATTCTTTTTTCACAAAATTGAGAATCTCATATTTAGCAACCACTGTAGCCCAACGTTGAAATTCTACTACCCCTCCCTGATGGAATTTTCCAGCTTTGACAGCTTCGTAGACTTTCATCATTGCCGTTTGGGCTGCATCTTCCCAATTTGCATAACAATACTTACGGGCAATCTTGACAATTACTTCTTGGTGTGATGCGTCGATTTGTAGATCTGCTATTGATTTCGACTGCATAAGCATATTTCCTCACCTGTATGAATCTTGGGAATGTTGGAGATGGAGACGGTTGCAGATTAGTTAGGAGGACTAAGCTGGGGTGTGATATGTTCCTAGTTTGACAAGTATTTTTACTGGTGTAAATATTAAGTAGTTTGACGAACTTGATATATATATATGTTTGGGGGTTGGGTTTAATGCATCGACGGAACTTATGCCTCAAAATCATGGATAGAAAGGCTTTGATAACTGTTGCGTCTTAAGTAGCAAAAATTTTCAGAAAATTTCGGAATAATGTGTTTTTCTCGTTTGTTGATAGAAGTGAGGACAACAAAAGACACCTCTACATAACAACAAATGATTGAAGGTGAGGAATTAGAGATGAAACGGAATATTAAAATCAAAACAATGATTCTGGGCTTACTGGTAGCTAGCACTACTCCTGGAATCATATTATCCAGTACAAAGGTTATGGCGGATATAGTTCCTGTACCTGCTATTCCCGCTCCAGTTTTACCAAAAATTTGTGTAGAACGTAATCTTTCGGTATTTAATTGTAAAAGGCTGTTATCCGAGCTTCAAGAAAGTCGAATTATTCCGAATCTTGATGTTCTTACAATACCTAAAATAAGAATTCCCGATCGCTGTCTTTCTTGTCCTCCCAATTCTCGGATTAAGATTCCTATTCAGCCCATTAATCAGCAAAATGACAATTAAATATTCTTGGCATTGAGAAGCATATTTCTTAACTATAGGAATCCAATTTAATTATTGGAAGTACATGATGTATAACTTAAATCTGAAAAAACTAACCACGATTCTGGCTCTAGGCATTGGCTCATTAGGTATTACTTTCTCTATCTTAAGTAGTCCTGCCAAATCGCAAAATGCCTGCTTTGATCTAGACAGTAGAACAGGTGTTGGAACAATCAACGGAATGTTACGCCGTATCAGACCTCAGTTACATCTTAATCAAGTAGATGCAACTGCCAAAGCTCGCAATGCAAAAGAGATTTACCTTCCTGGAGATAATTGGGCAAGCTTAAATATTGATGGAACCACTCGCAGATTTGCTCTCGAAGATTTTCCCCCCTATAGACGTGTGCGTCGTGCTCATTACTTACAAGATTTTAATTCCAGTCGTGTTGTTGTTTTACCTGCAAGGGATAGTGTACGTCTACGCATCGAGTTTGAAACTGATGGAACTGAAATTAAAGGCTGGTGTACAGATTGTCTCTTAGGTAATCGAGATGCAAGAGCCGCTGACGCTAATATTATCCCCCAACGAGGTGAAACAGTTCCTTTTGTGGAAATGTTAGTTGATGCTGAGATTCAGAATAAAAAGGTGACACGTTTTCAACTCAGAGATGTCCAATCTTCAATGAGTGTTGATGCTCGTGGATTTCTTAGCTTATTTGAGGGTGCAATTGGTTCCAATATTCGCTCAAGGGCTAGTTCCGCAGTAGAGCAAGCTTGGAGTCGATTTTCACCAGAAATTATTGCAGCAATTGAGTCTGAGTTGGGACGTGGACCGATTAATGACCTCCGATTCGAGGGAGAACGTGCCATTATTTGTACTCGTTAGCACCGTATTATCCCGCATTTAGGTCGAGAGTAAACAATCGTCCCAGGCTATACTTTTGCACGAATTGAAGGATATATCTACCCTGCAAACAAATGTAGTGAAATGGCGTACTTTTGACATTTGTTGCCAGATTTTAGGGAATTGGTATTAGGGGTGTGAGAATACTCAAACCCCTATCTAACCCTCTCCTGGATTGATTCGTATTTCGCCCAAATTGGACACCACAAACTGCGTTATTTTTCCCATTCCAGGAGTTTTTAACAACTGTTCAAAAGTCACTTCCGCAGCACTTAAAAAATTTACAGCAACATCCGCGTTAGCATTAACTAATATATAATTTGCCAATTGCCGCAAATCTTGAGTTGCCCGATCCTTGATAATTAATCGATAGCTCATGCTTGGTTCGGATTTTCTATGTTATTTTCCCCCAAAACTGTCGAGCGTAGATTTTGCCAATATTCAGGTGTTACTTCCTCTCCTGGAGAATTAATACCTTCGAGCCTTCATAGCTTCCAATTTTGCTTGTGCTTTGCGTTTTTTATCTTGCTGTACTAAATCTAAAAAATATTCACCAATACTGTTGTAAGCACCTGCCGTTATTTGTGCCTCAAGGTAAACGCGCACCTCCGAAAGGTATCTCAATATTGATATTCATCGGGATTTGATTTTAGCGATCGCCTATTATTTTAACTTATTTGATTCACGGAATCCAGCTACCCATAAAAATGAGTAGAGGACACGATACTCACGCTTGAATCGCTACGTGAACGCTTCCTAAAAAATCATCATCGATCAAGTTCACCTCAACCCCAAATTACTCATCACAAGACAAATTAGTTCAAAGTAAGTTCGATTTAAATGCTCATGATATGGATTCAGAAACTTTAATAATTTTAAAGTTATATGCTTTCTTATTTGGACTTTCAGCTATTAGTTTGGCATCCCTTTGTACTGAAGAACCAAAATAATGAATCATTGATTTACTCCCATTCTCTAAATTCATCATTAGTATTATTAAGTAAAGAAGTAAGTTGTTGACGACGACTTTCAAAGTTGGCTGCGATGAATATCAAGCTAATCCCAACTAATAAACCTATTACCCATTTGAGGAAGGGATAACGCAGGATCGATATTACCAAATGATAGAATGCTGTGACTAAAAATGTTGCGGTACCAATATACAAAAAGGCACGTATTCTTAATGCTAATCCCGCAAATATCGCAATCAAACTCAAGATTCCCGGTATTAAACCCGGTATTAAAAAACTATTTTGATAAAATACAACTGCATATCCACAAATTATTCCACTACCTAGCATTCGTAGCCAGTGACGGAATGATTTATTTTGCGGTAATTTGAGTTGCGGATCGAATTGAGCAATATATAGTAAGGATAAGCCGATTGAGGAAATATACCATAAGCCATCACTTAAATTTAAATCGCTAAATCCACGCCACAAAGTCCAATTAACTAATATTAAACTGATGTAAGTAAAGCGGAATTTCGTGGTAATTTTAGCAATGAAAATATAGTAACCAGCTACCAATAAAATAGATATGGAATAGACTTCTATTCTAGTTTCCCACAACGATATTAACGGGATGACGTATGCAGCAATTTGCCAAGGTTTTTTAGACCATTTCCAACGTTCCCACGGTAAACTATAAAGTGAATAAGCAATTAAACAGGAAACTGCTGCTTGCCAAGGACGTATTTGTTCTAAGAAAAGACGTACTATTGAAGTATCTGGTAAAAAGTATCTTAAACAAGCAGCTTGGACTAAACCGATATAAACCCAAATTTCTGCTTGGAATTGTAATTCATCAGTCTGTCTTCCTTGAAATATTGCGTAGCAAGTTAAAGATAATCCTGTTGCTAAAGCTAATAAGTGAGCTTCTATGGGACTATTAATTGCAGCTATTAATAAAACACTACCCAAAGCCCAATGAAAATCAGCGAACATTTTCAATTCTTTGTAACTCAGGTGTAGATAACTTGTTAACCAAGGCGAGAATAAGCGATAAATATAGCTAATAACCGCAGCTAAGGTAGCTAAAGCAATCCAACCATCACCAATAGCACCTCCAGACACTTGCTGAAGTTGATAGACTAAAAGTTCGTAACCTGCAATTGATACACCGATAAGTCCTAAGTAAAGCAGCGGTTTTAATTTTGGATTGCGTCTTCCCACACCAATAACAATTAAAGCTACAACCAGCGTAGATAAACCAGTCCAGCTATCAAAGGTATTCAAGCGCAGCAACAAACCGAAAAGAGCGTATAACAAAGGTAGAATATGCCAGCGAATGGGAATTGATAGTTGCTGCTTTCTACACCACCATTCTCCAAATAATTGCGTAATTAAACCCAAAGCAATATTCGCGATTGCAATATATATAATTTGCTTGGTTTGAGTTGCCAATATTTCAACAACCAGCAATTCTACACACCACGCAATACCGTAGAATGTCGAGTTTGTCGGTTGTTGCCAATGACGAAATGATAAAGCTACTAAAATAATCGCTGCGGAAGTTACATATAGTAAAATATCTGGCGGAGCAAATAAGTAAACCGATACCGCGTGTAAACTTAACAATAACAATTCACAACAGCAGAGTATAGTCGCCCAAAAGTCTGTAGCAACTGCATATATATGTGTTAATTCGTTCCCACGCTGCAATAATTTGCGAATTACCCACAAACTCAAAATAATCGCTGCCGACAACACAAACCAACCTGCAATCGACAATGAAGCACTTTCCCATACCGCAGCAAAAATAAAGCTTAAAGGGAAGCCTACCGTAATTACGGCAGCTATTTTGTTGTTTAAATATCTCGTATTAACAAACATCACCGCCGCACCCATTGCTAAACCGATTAGTCTAATTCTAGGTAACGGTAAAGTTAATAACTGAGCAAATAAGACTGATAAAATACTAATTGTGATTTGCTGATATTTTCTTTCTTCCCTGGTACGACTACTAATAATACTCAAGGTTACGGGCGTTATGAACCAAGTTAATCCCCAACTTGATTGATTTATATAAATACCATTCCAAATTGATTCTACATTTGTCCATAACAGCAAATAACTCAAACCCGCAAGCACCAAACCGATATGCCATGCACTACGTCGCAGAATTCCCTCACCAACGCTAAATAACCACTCCCCAACCATTACAACCAAGCAAATAACCGCCCAAACCTGTTGTGAAAGACTTGGGAAAAATAAATTTATCCAGGAAAAAAGAGTGAGTATTGCTGTAATGTGAGTTAGATAAATGAGGGGGAGATGGGGGGATGGGGAGATGGGGGGATGGGGAGATGAGGAGATGGGGGGATGGGGAGATGAGGAGATGGGGGGATGGGGAGATGAGGAGATGGGGGGATGGGGAGATGAGGGGATGGGGAGAGAAATAGAGATAGAAGAAGATATTTGATTAAAGTGCCTATGGGTTACTATGGCGAGGGTGATGGTAGATAAAAGTAAGTTTAGGGAACGTAATGTGGGGTTTCCCAAAGCAACAGCAGTTAATGTAAACCCTAAAATTAAGGTTAATTTTTCGCCAAAGCTTGCTAAATCAGCTTTATTTTTAACATAAAATCTATCCGTAAACGCCACCATAAAAATAATGTAGGGAAACAATCCCACACTCAATAATGCCCAGGGATAATTTTGAGAATTAGTAAATTGACTAGCAGTTGTAACAATCGAAGCTTGAAATTCAGCAGGTAATAATCTCCAACTCAACCACATTGATTGCAAACCTACAACAAAAAAAGCTGTAAAATCGCTTTTTAAACTGTATAAATGCAACCGACTATTAAAAAACCACAAACCCAAACCGCTAACAGCAATTGCTTGTAAAGGATTACTTTCAACAGTTGCATACCAACCGAGGAATAATAAGACACCCCCGATTGCTTGGGAAGGAAAAGCCCAAGAAGAAGAACTCTCCTTTTCTCCTTCTCCCTGTTGCGCTAACCAAGCCGTTAACCATCCATAAATACCAATGGCTAAACCTAAATTTGCAACATTTACACCAGCACCAAAAATTGCTCGCAGTAATACCACCATTGAGGCATAAATAATTACTGTAGCAGTGATATTTTTTCCCCAATCCCTTTCAGATAAGCCTTTTTTTTCTACTTCCTGTTGTCGAGTACGAATTTGAAAAACGGTAATAATAGTTGTTCCGATAACAGCTAAATAAACTGCAATTAAGGGAAATCCGACAAACTTCCAACCCCAATGTAGGTAACTCAATCCCAGAATATTTATTAAAGATAATTTACTAAATTGAATACCTCGGCTAAATATTGATTGTTTAAAAAGTAATACAGTTATTCCTGTTAAAATAATTGACGCAATACCAACTAAAAGCAAGTTTATCGGATTCTGCCACAAACCAAAGCTATCCATTGCCCAAAAATTAATTGGAATCAGCAGCATTGTCACAATATACAAAGCGCCACTTGTCAACCGTAAATTTGCTTGTTTACCAGTCCAAAAACCGAGTCCCCAAAAACCCAAGGTGTAAGCAAATAAAACCCCATATTGTAAAACAGGTGTAAATCTCTCCCACTGACTCGCAGCAAGCGCTCCAGAAGATACTACTACACTAAACATTCCCAAAAATAGCAGCCAACGGACACTCAATTCTGCCCGTAGCGATCGCCATATTGAACTGAAAAAATTGGGTGTAGCCTTTACCTTTTCCCCAGCTAACTCAGGTTGTGAAACAACTTTTTTAGTCTGGGTTTTAGGTATAGTTTGAGGCTCTAAAATCACCTGACAAACTAATTTTTCTCGGCATATTTGCTTAACTTGAGCATCAGATATCAAATCCAAGCGCAACCATTCATCAAGCCCTTGCAATAAATGGGGATGTTCCCCAGGAAGTCTGACTTCAAATTCAAACGAGCGGTTAGAATTGGATGGCATAAGAGAATGCACTCTAATAGTACAATAATTACATCATCCCTTAGATGTATATTTTCGGATGAGTTATTTATAACACTTCTGTAGCTGAATAAAGTAGTTATACCAATTCCTAATTAACCGCTCGCTTATGATTAAAAAATTACCAATTACTTTTTCTTAAGCTTCAAATTTGTAACAGTACCCAATAATGTACTCACAGCGAGCAAACCTAATATTCCATTGTGTTCTGGAACTTTCTGCACTGGAATAGGAAGTAGTCCGGCACCACTACCTTCTGTGTTATTATTATTGGCAATGTAAGTACCACCAGGACCACTCGGTGGTTGAGTAGTTTGCCAGTACCTTTCTCTCAGCAAAAACCTGTTCACGCTATCATGTGAAACATCTTCTAATATTTCCGCTAATCTACTACACTATCCATGCTTTGGCTCTGATAGCAAGAACAGGGTGTAATGTTCCAAATTACATTGTGCTGTCGAGGGTTTGCTGATTTCTCTGATTGTCCGATACCTTAAAAGTAGACCACACCTTTTCTTTATGCATTATTTTACCATTGCGTCAATGCGTAAGTCCTATACATAACTCCTTATTTCTGTCAAATTTTCTGTTAAGAAAGATGTTTATAATGCATAGAGCGGGGGTTGGGGGGTTGATCGCGAAATTTATCTAATATGCTGGATTCCAGTATCCGGGTATCGTATTTCTACTGGAATTGTTGGTGGAATAAGAATATAATCACGTTCTCTACCTTGACCATGACTCCGGTAAGTACCACCATTTCCAACAACATTTAGAGTAGAACTTTGACATGCATTAACACGAAATCTACCATTACTTCCATTAACATACAGAAAACTTAGATTATAAATACACTGATTAGGATTTAATTTTATAGATATGGATTCACCAGGCATAAGCATTTTCGCTACATCATCAAAAGCATTTTCCCATTTATCAGAATTTTCTGATTTAATATATGCAGAAACTATTATTTGTTTATTTTTATTTATGATTGTTAATTTTCGTGAATTATTTGCTTTTGCTACACTATTATTGATAAATGCTGATGCTACTATTAAAGTAATTAATAATAATTTATTTTTTTTCACAACAAATCTCCAGAATATAAAAGGTTAGAGTTTTATACTGTTTATATTATATTTCTCGAACAAATATCTCTAAATCGCACATCTTATGAATTAATAAAATTTAACAGTATATATAGACATTGAGAAATTAAAAAATATTAATAATAATCTAAATATATAACTTACGCATTGACAAAAACAATCAAGTATGTAGTTAGGTTTTCAATGCCTTTCAATCTGATTTTTCCACAAAGCGCGATCGCTAGCTACCTGTCCTTAGTTTTGTCATCAACAGCCTGAAACGACCGAATTCCGTTAGTACAGATGATAGTCGATTTGTATAGTGCGTAAGTTCTAGTAAATTCACTGTTCGCGTAGTTTAGATAAATTTAAAATTAAATACTTAAAATTTGATGAGAATTTAAGCAGTGTTTACCAAGTATTTATATTTAAGCTTTTTAGTGCTATTGTACTAATTCATCATTAGGATAACCAATTCGCAGACGGATATTCCACTCATTCCGTCGAAGCCATAATATATACTTAAAAAGAAGAGAGTGAAGAGTTAAAAACCTTAACTCTTCACTCTCTTCTTTTAAAAAACGGGCGGGAAGGGATTCGAACCCCTGACACCGTGGTCCGTAGCCACGTGCTCTAGTCCACTGAGCTACACGCCCTTATAACTCGTTAATCATAGCATATGTCAACCACATGACACAAGAAGATTTTCAAAATTCCTCAAATTCAGTTCCTCAGAAGGGTTTAACTCATTTAGATCATCGGGGAGAAGCCCAGATGGTCGATGTGTCTACAAAAATTCCCACTGTTAGAGAAGCTGTAGCTGTTGGTAAAGTGCGGATGAAACAAGAAACTTTTGCCGCAATTCAATCGGGAAACGCTCCCAAAGGTGATGTTTTGGCAACTGCAAGACTTGCTGGAATCATGGCTGCAAAACAAACATCGGCTTTGATTCCTTTATGTCATCCTTTACCGTTACAAAAAATTGAGGTACAAATCACAGCTTTATCTCAACTACCAGGTTATTCCATTCAAGCAACAGTTAAAACTAAAGCTGAAACCGGGGTAGAAATGGAAGCTTTAACTGCTGTTTCTGTCGCTGCACTCACTTTATACGATATGGCGAAAGCTTTAGAAAAATCCATACAAATCGAATCAATACATTTAGTTAGTAAAACTGGTGGTAAATCCGGAGACTATTCCTAAGCAATTAGTCCATTTCGATGGACTTAGGAAGGTGTCGCAGCGAATTTAAGTACTTAAGCAAAATTATTTATATAATTACTACTCAGTTATATTACTGTTCCCTTTTGCCTATTCCCTATTCCCTGCCTAAAAGAAATGTCTAATTAATGAAGGCATAGGTACTTATTTACCATTTAGTTTGTAACATTGATTTCCCAGGCTTCTACCATCGGAAGTAGAAAAATTATCAACGCCTGCTTTACAATATGAGAATATTATTTACAAATATTAAAAAATGCAGGTCAGTACAGTTCCTTCTACAGCTCCGATTCCCGGTAAATATTGGCAATGGCGCGGACATAACGTTTACTACGTGAAAGCCGGAGAGAATTCCCAACGTCCGCCTTTACTATTAGTACATGGTTTTGGTGCTTCCACAGACCACTGGCGCAAGAATATCATAGAACTGTGTCAGGATTTTGAAGTATACGCGATCGACTTGTTAGGATTTGGACGTTCGGAGAAACCCAAGTTACAGTACAGTGGTGATTTATGGCGCAACCAATTACACGACTTTATCACTGAAGTTATTGGTAGAAAAGCCGTATTAGCAGGTAATTCCCTTGGTGGTTATGCAAGTTTATCTGTAGCAGCCCAGCATCCTAATTCTGCTGCGGGTTTGGTATTGGTTAATAGTGCAGGTCCCTTTAGTCAAGACCAGCCAACAGTGGAACCCGAAGCCTTACAATCAGAAATTGAACCACCTTTAAATCAAAAGCTGCAAAAGTTATTTGGTGATTTTGCCAAGTTAATATTTAAGCAACCCTTTGCTCAATTTGTTTTATTTCAATATATTCGTCAACCTTGGGTAATTCGTCAAACTCTAGAAAAAGTTTATCTAGATAAAAGTGCAATTACAGACCAATTAATAGAAGAAATTCGTCGTCCTTCCGGTGACAAAGGGGCTTTTGATGTCTTTTGCTCAGTTTTTAGTACTCCCCAAGGAGAGAAAGTAGACGTACTTTTGCAGCAATTAACTTGTCCGTTGTTATTGTTGTGGGGAGAAGCAGATCCCTGGATGAATGCAAAAGAACGTTCTCAAAAATTTCGTCAATATTATCCACAGTTAACAGAATATTATCTCAGAGCAGGTCATTGTCCCCATGATGAAGTTCCGCAGCAGTTAAATCCATTATTGCGAGATTGGGTTTTTTCTATTGTTAATTGGTTTAATTAGCAGTGCTTTTACATCAATTTCGATGGTAACGATACGCAAATTATCAGCAACAGAACCGGCTGTAGGTACAGTTTTGTATTTCGCAATCATTGCGAGCTTGGTATCGGTTATACTTTTAAGTTGGGCTTGGAAAACTCCCACTTTTAACGAATGGCTGATGTTAATAACAATAGGAATTTCTAGTACTTTAGTCCAATTGTTAAGTTGTTACGCATTTAATTTATATAAGACTAGCGAGCGAGACGTATGTCCTTACGGACACGCTACGCGAACGCACTACAATATTTTCACGGTTTCGCATTATACAATTTAGCTGCACATCAGCTTAACAACTCGCGGTTATGCATCTGCACCTGCTTCTCAAGTGGGAATTTTCTCTTATGCTTCGGTAATATTTGGGGCTTTGATTGGTTGGTTATTGTGGCATGAATTATGGGATATTACATTGCTTTTTGGTGCTGTATTTATTATCGCTGCTGGTTTGCTGACACTTCGCGATCGCTCTCTAATTGAATGACTTAATAAATTATAAAATTTTGATAATTTTCAATCTTACCAACCAATCGTGAACCTAGCAACGGACTTGCATCTTTCAAAGCTTCATAGATTATGATAGCTTCTTCTCGATATTTAATAATTTTGTCTTGATTCCAATGCTGTGGAGGTGGTTGTAAATTACTAATTCTATCTGCTAGCTTTACCATCCATATTTCTTGTGGTTGCTCTTTTATCCTGCGTAAACTATCAGACATTTTCAGAGATTTTTCTAAGCTTGAATCTTTTGTTAATGCAAGGACACCATTGGCTACTTCTTCCCCAAATTCAGACTTGATTTGCTCAAAAGTTGTATCAGTATCTTCTATCGTATCGTGCAAAATAGAAGATGCAATTGCTAAGTCTCCATCGCGTTTTGATTCTATATTCAAAGCAGCAATTACTTCCATGCTGACAAAACTCAAATGTTGAATGTAGGATATTTTTGTACCTGGCACTTTTTGATCTTGGTGTGCGAGTGCCGCAAATTTATAGGCTTTAATATAGTTTTCTTGTGACCAGTTGTTTAGCATAAATTGGTATTGATTTTATTTACACATTTCCGATTTGTGGATTCGCAAGCAACCCTATCTTTATAAGTGAAATTCTGAAAACCCTTGAAGAAAAGTAACATTGTTAGCTTTCTTGCTATTTTTATTTGGTGTTGTTGAATTAACGGGAATTTGACGATTATCACAGAAGTCGGGTTTTTACGATAAGTATCTATATCAGAAAAAAGTAATAAAAACCCGACTTCTTACCCCAGAAAAAATCCAGGGTGTTTTGAAAGTTTTGAAAGTCTAATTTAATACTTTACCTGGCGCTTTGTTACCGCGTCTGCACAGTCAAAACCCACGGAGGTGGATTTAAGGATATTTTTATCAATCGCAATTTAATCATCAATTTGTCCCTGACGACGAATATTGATAATATCGCTCATTTTTCTAATTTGATTAAACACTTGCTCTAATTGCTTTTTATCAGAAACTTCTATTCCCAAATCTATTAACGCTGGTTGATTTATGGCGGTTTTTACATTAGCATGAGACACGTTAATTCTTTGGTCGCTTAAACGAGATAAAATATCTTTGAAAACTCCCACACGGTCTAATGCTTCAATCTGTACGTTGACGCTATAAGTTTGATGATGATGCAACATTTCCTGGCAATTATTCCAGCTCACGGGTACTAAACGTTCGCAATCTGTGTGTTGCAAATTCTGACATCCTTGTCGATGGATCGAAATTCCCCTACCCCGTGTAACTACACCGATAATCGGTTCTCCTGGAATCGGATTACAGCAACCTGCTACATAATACATTAATCCTTCTACACCAATGATTGGGGAATTACTGTTGCGAAATGTAGTACTATTTCCTTCCCGTAATGCTTTTGGTGCGGAGGTTGGTAAATTTGAAAGAACTTCATCCAAATTTATCGCTATGGGTTGTTGCTCTTTGATTATTTCTCGCCATCTATTTAATACTAAATTTAAAGTGATTTCACCATAACCTAGAGCTGCTAACAAGTCTTCAACATTGTTATAATTACATTTTTCGGCAACTGTTTGCATCGGTCCAGATTTAAGTAGACTTTCAAAACCAGATTTACCCAATTCTTTTTCTAACAATTCCCTACCACGGGCAATATTTTCATCTCTACGGGAACGTTTATACCACTGTTTGATCCGATTTTTCGCTGCTGAAGTGGCTGCAAAGTTTAACCAATCCAAGCTCGGATGACTATTTTTCTGGGTGATTACTTCCACAATATCGCCATTATCTAATCTTGTGGAAAGTGGTACCATGCGTCCGTTAACTTTTGCTCCTGCACAATGATTTCCGACTTCGGTATGAATACGATAAGCAAAATCTACGGTGGTGGAACCGGGACTCAATGCAACCAAATCACCTTTCGGGGTAAATACATAAACATCATCTTCAAATAAGTTATCTTTAATGCTTTCTAAGTATTCCTGAGCATCCTTAAGGTCGTTTTGCCATTCGAGCAACTGTCGCAACCAGGTAAATTTCTCGTCCGCTGCGGTCATTTGAATGTTATTGGAACCACCTGTTTCTTTATACTTCCAGTGGGCTGCGATACCATATTCAGCAATGCGGTGCATTTCTAAGGTGCGGATTTGCACTTCTATCGGACGACCCCAGGAACTAATTACCCCGGTATGTAATGATTGGTAACGATTGGGTTTTGGTAAGCCGATGTAATCTTTGAATCTGCCGGGAATTGGACGGAAGGAATCGTGAACTAATGCCAAAGCACGATAACATTCTTCATTGGTTCTGACAATAATTCGTAGCGCGGCTAAATCGTAAATTTCATGAAATTCTTTATGTTGGCGCTCCATCTTTTGGTAAATACTATAAAGATGCTTAGGACGACCTGATAATTCAATACACTCAATTCCCGCTTGTTTCAAACGAGAACGTAAAGTTTCGGCTACTTTGCTTAATCTTTCTTCTCTTGATGTGCGTTTTTCGGCAACTAACTGCTGTATTTGACGATAAGCATCGGTTTCGAGATACTTAAAAGCTAAATCTTCTAATTCCCATTTAACGTGCCAAATACCCAAGCGATTGGCTAAGGGAGCAAAGATTTCCCTAGTTTCCAAAGCTTTATTGCGGCGACTATTTTCTGGCATTGCGTCCATTGTCCGCATATTATGCAAACGGTCAGCCAATTTTACAACTATAACACGGATATCTTGCGCCATCGCCAAAAACATTCGCCGAAAGTTCTCTGCTTGACTTTCTGTTTTGCTTTTAAAATTAATTTTAGAAAGCTTGGTAACTCCTTCCACCAAACGTCCTACTTCTTCTCCAAATCTTTGTTCTATTTCTTCAATTGTGACTTCTGTATCCTCTACTACATCATGTAAAAATCCAGCTGCTATCATTACAGGGCTGCCCCCTAAATCCCGCAGCAATCCGGCAACGGCGACGGGATGACAAATGTACGGCTCTCCTGATTTACGATACTGACCTTGATGTAAATTGTAGGCAAATTCAAATGCCCGACAAATTAAATCTTTACCAGCATAATCTGGGTCATTTTCTAGATTATTTTTATCACCTGAATCATTTAGACAATCTTTTAACCATTCCGGAAGAATAATATTAAATTTAGAATCTACAATTGTATTGTTCATATTTGAATAAAGAGGTTTAGTATTATTAGGGGATGGGCGACGTAAACGACGTTGCCGTCGTACAGATGCTATTTTCATCGCTAAGGATAGGTTTACTAATGTGAAAGGAATTGTTTCGATTAGCAATTTTTTTCTGATCAAACAAGTGTTACGCATGATAATCTAAACAAGATAGAAAGGGCAATCAAGCCTCAAAAGTTTGTTTGAGGCGCTTGTAAGAAAAAGTTTTTAAAGAATTAATTGTATGAGATAAAATTCATGAAACTAATAATATCTCAATAAATGTTCTTATGTCTCTTAATAAGCAGAAATATCTTGCATTTACAACTATGTTGCAGCAATTGCGTTCTGATATCTCTTCTAATTCAATCAGCGCCGACTTACTACGTCAGCATCTGACATCTTTACGGAACTTTTTTCAGCAGGATATTATACCTTTAGCTACTCAATTTCCAACAGAGCAGTCTTATCAAACTGAAATCAGCAAGCAGTTACAGTTATTGGAGATAGATATAATGTTTTTTCAAGGAGCGCGACAAGCTCCATCGGCTGTTGCCAGAGTAAATGCAATTTCCGAACGATTGACAACCCTGATTAGATACTGCGATGCCATTCTGAAGATGGATAAAGTAGCAGATGAATAATGAAAAATCAAAAACAATGCATTAATCAATTATTAATCGATTAAAACATTTTCAAGTATTCTCTTACACAGAGATTTTCCTTTTGAAAAAGAAAAACCATTGTAAAAGTTTAGTATTCACGCGCATGTGATTTCAGCACTTCTACCCGTATAGTTGTCCTAGACTCTCAAGTCGATATTAACATTTTTCCGGGAAATTTTAGCAAATAACTTCTATCTACATATATAGATATATAGAAGTATTTTTTTTCAACCAATTTTTTGCGTGTTTAGGAATAAGGAGTCTATTTAATTCACCCTCCAGGTAATTATCGCCATGGCTCAACCTCCAAGCTTTAGTTCCCAAGTTCAGCCTGGGAACTCGATCAAGAGTTTCCAGCTCTTGTTGAAAATCAGTGGAAATTACAGAGAATATACGATTAAAGTAACAAGTTTTATCAAGCAAATCTGATAAAGTATAAAAAATTTAAGTGTCTAACTTATAACTAATAACTTAATCACCGATAACTAATTATGAACGATGCTTTATTGTCAATTGAAAATTTGCGGGTAGGATATGCTACGAGCGGTACGGAAGAAGAACAATGGGCAGTTGATGATGTCTCTTTGATTTTGCAACCCGGTGAAAGGATGGGTTTGGTGGGAGAATCTGGTTGTGGCAAGTCTACTTTGGGACGTGCAGCGATGCGTTTATTACCAGCTTCTACACGGATTCAAGGACGGGTAATGTTTCAAGGACGCTCTGTATTTGATATGACCTCAGAGGAATTGCGGAGATTTCGGGGAGAAGCGGTAGCATTAATCTTTCAAGACCCCATGACTCGCTTAGACCCTTTAATGACAATTGGCAACCATTGTTTGGAAACTCTCAAAGCACATTCGCCTCAATTATCCAATTTACAGGCAAAAGAAAAGGCGATCGCCACTTTACAAAAAGTAAATATTCCCCCGGAAAGATGGAGTCAGTATCCCCACGAGTTCAGCGGTGGAATGAGACAGCGGGTAGCGATTGCTTTAGCTTTATTATTAAATCCCAAATTAATCGTTGCTGACGAACCCACCACCAGTTTAGATGTCACGGTTTCCGCTCAGATTTTACAAGAATTGACCAGATTGTGTGCTGAAGACAATATGGGATTATTGTTAATATCCCATGACTTAGCGATGGTAGCTGAATATTGCGATCGCATTGGGGTAATGTACCAAGGAAAGATGGTAGAAACGGGTTTATCCAAGGAAGTATTCCGCAATCCCCAGCATGAATATACGCGATCGCTTTTGAAAGCAGCATTGCACATTCAAACATTTTCAGACGATAGTGACGCAGATATAAAAGATGAATTAGCTACCAGTCTCAAGAAAAAAGCATCAAATGTCACACCGTTGTTAAGAATCAAAGAATTAAAACAGCATTATACTATCGAACCCAATTTTATCGAACGAATATTTAAAGGACAAGGACAAACCATTAAAGCAGTAGATGGGATCGACTTAGAACTGTATCAGGGAGAAATTCTCGGATTAGTTGGTGAATCGGGTTGTGGAAAAAGCACCTTATCGCGGACAATATTGCAATTAATTCGTCCTACCGGGGGTAAAGTAGAATTTCTGGGTAAAGAATTAACTAGTTTATCTCGTCAACAAGTACGCTCCGAAAGACGACAAATGCAGATGATATTTCAAGATCCTCACGCTTGTTTAAATCCCACAATGACAGTAGGACAAAACATAGCTGACCCATTGATTATCCATCATATCGCCAATGCCGGAACCGCAAAAGAACAAGTATTGTGGATGCTTGATAAAGTAGGGTTAAATCCATCAGAAATGTACTATCAACGTTACCCTTCCGACTTATCCGGGGGACAACAACAAAGAGTTGCGATCGCCAGAGCTTTAATTACTCGTCCCAAGTTGGTAATTTGTGACGAACCTGTAAGTATGTTAGACGCTAGTGTACAATCCCAAGTTTTGGATTTGATGTTGGAATTAAAAGCAGAATTTGACTTAACTTACTTGTTTATCACCCATGATTTATGGTTAGCCAGGTTTTTGTGCGACAGAATTGCCGTGATGAACGGTGGTAAAATCGTCGAACTTGGTGCGACACAGAAAATTTTCAGTAATCCCCAGCATCCTTATACTAAAACTTTACTTGCTGCTGCTCCTTTGTTAGCAAGAGCTTAAGGTAAGTTAGGAGTTAGGAGTTAGGAGTTAGGAGTTAGTTGACAGTTGACAGTGGACAGTTGTTTATTACCAATCTATAACCTTTAACCTTTAACCTTTAACCTTTAACCTTTAACCTCTAACCTCTAACCTTTAACCTTTAACCTTTAACCTTTAACCTTTTCCCCTTAGTTAAGCATGGGATAATCATTTAAATTCGTTCCGTATAGTTCCAAGAATCTTCTGTAAAGCGACATACTTTTACAGTTGGAAACTCTGCTTAATTTTAGTAAGCTGTCTCGATTTTTTTCTGCAAGACTGCGTAGATAAGGTAAATCTTCAAATAGAGTTAAACAAGAAGCAAAATGCAGTAATAGCTGCAAAAATGGTTTAAACCATTCTAAATCGCTGTAAATATCAACAAAGAAATAATGCTCGTTTTCATTCAAAGGAACGGCATGAAATATCACAGTTATTCTTTTAAGATTGTAAACTGGAATACTCAATTCTATAGTATAAGGATTGTGCAAAATTAAATCTACTTCTACAATCGGTTGTCTCCAAATCCGCAAAGGGTTAAAAGGAGAATCCAACATAGTTTGAAATTTAATTACTCCACCATTATCTGTAAGTTCAAAGTCACTAATACCTACAACTTTCAAGTTATTTAAACTAAATTTATGAATACTTTCTAGATGTTTTAAATTTAATAAATGATAAATTTGGCAAATGTAAGGAAAAGGTAATATGTATTCCTGACTAATCATGTATCTTTGCTTTAAATTAGACTTGAAGCCATTAGTATTACAGCAGTTTTCCTGTAATATTGCGTCTTCACAACTATCAGGTGAATTTTCCGGTCTCAAAAATAACCAGCTTGCAAAGAAGAAAGAAGCTGTAAATAACTGCATGACTTCCATTACTGACAAGTAACCATCAGCAAATGCAGCTAAACTTCTGTCGCTAATACCAAACAGCCAAGATGGAATACCAAACAGCCAAATACCGCTTCTGATTCTACTGAAAATAAAAGCAATTTCAACTGCTTTACTGCTTTTTTTATCTATTGCTAATTCTGTTTCTGTAATATTATCCATAAGATATTTCCATAGATGTTGGTATAGCAAAAAATACCTCCTCAACCGCATAATTCAAGAGGCTTTTGTCTGCAAAATATTGTTTTAGTGATGGAAAGTTTTTATTGCTTGAGAAAGTCAACTCTGATGTCCCAAACAAATTAACCTTAATAACTTTTATTTGCGCTTTCGCGTTTAAACATGAGTCTCTTTAAAGCATATAAATGATGTTAACAACTGACTTAATTTTCCTTAATCTGCTAATCAAAATATAGGTTATCAGGATACATATATGTATTTTAGTAAAATAATGTTGACTTTTACCGCATTTTAACCATTTATGTCTATGGTCTGAAGTTTATTGAAGAGTGGTAATTTGCATCAGTCTGAAGACAGGGGAGGGAATAGGGAGTAGGGAGTAGGGAAAGTTATTATTCCAATATTCCACCACATAAGTTATGATGGGTAATGCGTTTGTAGTGGGAGCGTCTCGCTCCCTGGTGGTAAGTAGCGAGCGGGACGCTCGCACTACCTCAACCCATCAAAATTAATGGGACAGACTACTAGTACTTCACCACATAAGTTATGAGGGGTAATGCGTTTGTAGTGGGAGCGTCTCGCTCCCTGGCGGTAAGTAGCGAGCTTTCCGGTATGCCCCTCTGGGGCAGGCTACGCCAATGCACTACCTCTACCCCTTAAAATTAATGTAGTGAACTAGTAGGAGTAATATCATGTCCGGATAATTAGTTTTTATTCTTACATCTGTGTTAGAAACTAAAAATCCTTTTTTTCCTTTACTCCCTACTCAAGTAATTGATTATTAATTATCTTTGCATCGCAAACTGCATTAAACCGGGGAAGAATTTATAAGCAGCGGACATAAATGATCCTGAACCAACAACAACTTCATCTTTTTGATATTTCACCGCATCCCAAATTGCATCAGCGACATCTTCGGGTTTACTCGATAAAGGTGATTTGAGAAAACTATTCATAGAATTGCGACGTTTTTCTGCTTCTTGTTCGCTACTCCCGCGAAATTGCGCTCTTTCCATAAAATTACTATCAGTAGCACTCGGATGCACCGCACTAACGTGAATACCTTTCGGTTTCAATTCCAGTCGCAAAGTTTCTGTTAAACCTGTAATTGCGTACTTGCTGGTACAATAAGCGGTCATTTCCGGTAAGGGTAATTTACCACCGATAGAACCCACATTGACAATTGTTCCCTTCTGTCGCTCTAAAAAGTGTGGTAAAATGGCGTGAATTGTGTGGATGTATCCCCAAAGATTTACGTCTATGATGCGATGCCAATCACTTAAAGAAGTATGTTCAATTGGTCCGGTCATGCAAATACCAGCATTATTGATTAAAACATCAATGCTGCCAAAAAATTCTAAAGCTTTGGAGATTAAGATATTTACCTCTGCTTCCTGACTCACATCACAGGGAATAGCCAGTACTTTTGTGCCGATTTTGCTTACTTCCACCGCTGTTGCTGATAAAATTTCTGGCGATCGCGCAGTTAAAACTAAATCATATCCTTTACGAGCAAATAAAAGTGCTGAAGATTTACCAATTCCTTGAGAACCACCTGTAATAATTGCACTAGGCATAACAAATACGATCAATATTTCTGTATTATTTCTTCATATTGTCGTTGATAAACTGCCAATGATTATCCGTCATGGGACTGAGAATGATTTACCTGCCATTGTGGCGATATATAATGCTTCTATTCCTGGTCGTATGGCAACAGCGGATTTAGAACCTGTATCGGTAGCAAGTCGAGTTAACTGGTTTAGAAAACGCTCTCCGATGAAACATCCTCTTTGGGTAATAGAAATTGGGGGTATTGTTGCTGGATGGTTGAGTTTCCAACCTTTTTACGGTAGACCAGCTTATCATGCAACTGCCGAAGTAAGTATTTATATTAGTTCAAATTATCATCGTCGTGGTTTGGGAAAACAGCTTTTAGCACAAGCGATTGAGCAAAGTCCCGACTTGGGTTTAAATACCTTAATTGGATTTATTTTTGCTCATAATCAAGCAAGTTTAAACCTATTTGAAAAGTTTGGTTTTGAAAGTTGGGGTTATCTACCGAAAATTGCTGAGATTGATGGTGTCGAGCGGGATTTGGTGATTTTGGGGTTGAGGGTTGATTAAATAGTTTAACTAGTACAGCGGGCGCGTAAATAAAGCAACCATTGCCAACGGTTAAAATCCTGATTACTTATTACGATTACGAACTCGCAGCGGTACTAGTGTATCTTGTTCTAGAGATGATACTCAAATTGTCATAAAACTCTTAACGCAATTTCTTAAATCAAATTAAATCGGTTTCTTTCTACAATAAATTTGATTATTTTTAATTAAATTGAGATTATTTATCAGATGATTTCTTTTGGGTATTGATGTTTTTAGTAAGTTTTGAAATCCAGCTTGGGGTTTCAGCATTTTCCCAACCCACAGGACGTTTAGAAATGTACCAAGCAATCGAACCAACAATTGTAGCTAAGAGAAAACCACCCAATGTGATTGCTAATAAAGAAATTTGTAGAGATTTTGTATAAGTAGGATTCGCTGTTATTTCAAGAATAATAAACATTTGATAGTGAATCTCCTGACATAGATTTGGTATTATATCCTACAATTTATCACGAAAATCTATGCTCTTCAATCCCACACAGGGGCATATAAAAATTTTGAGGTTGGTAAATATGGGTGTGGATTGAGATTTCCCAGACGTAGCACTACTACGTCTTTATATGGGTTTGGGTTATTCATTAGCGTTAATATGTCTAATTTAAGACTTTACCTGGTGGTTGAAATCGAGTCTACACACTCAAAATCCACCTCCGTGGGTTTAACCTTGATGCGGGATTAGTCTACGATAGAGCCAGTGAGTTAGTCCCGGCTCCCTCCGTTGTAGCAATCGGCGTGCGGTTTAAACGGCCGGATACTTTTAAAACAACCTCTAACGCTGTCTTAGTTATTACTAATTTTTAATGTCTTTCAATGAATTAAGTATCATATCACTAACTACACACATGATATAAATAATTGTGGTTATAGTACTACTCATAAAACCCCAGATAGTAATTAGTTTATATACCCATTCTATAGAATTATTCATCTCAAACTGAGAATTGACACTCGGCAATATTAAAAGAAATTTTCCAACTACTGTAATAATTAGGCAACTATTAAAGATACTACTACCAGAATAGATGAAACCAAGATAAAACTTAATTTTTTTAGAAGTGATTTTTTTCGCTACTATAAACCATATTATACCGACGAGAGAACCAGTTAAAACACTTATTAATGTATAGAGAGTATATTCCATAATTTGGTATTTCTATGACTATTTGATGCAGGGGAAATGGGCTAGTGTTTTGATTTACTTCCTCAAAAAATTATCAAATACTTGAAGATTTTTAAAATCAAAACGCATTATCAAAACGATAGCAACCCATCTTGTTTGATTCTGCTAGCCATGAGACAAACACGACTAAAATCAGTTATCAGTTATCAGTTATCTTTAGATTTAGAAGTCGGGTTTTAAATTAATTAGTACAGCACAGCAGTGGACAAAGCGGCGTGTAGTAAAGCCAGTGCGTTGCCCCCCAGAAGAAGCCTTGGGAAATGTTCTTCCCAAGATTTCTGATTCCTGCAACGGGAGGCTCCCTAGTTCTCTGTTCAGTATTATCAAAACTAACAGTCTGTCATTTTTAAAACTGATAAGGGGAAAAAACGGAATAGGTGTTTCACCCCTCTCTGGAACTTGATTAACAATTCTCCAAAATAACTAGCTCTCTAGTAAGTTGCACTCCACGCTAGTTGTGGTAAGTTGAAATAAGTAGATAAAAATTAATCGCAAAAACATAGTGATTTATTAAAGGTTGATGTCAAAAATCATCCGCCTTTAAAATTTACTTAAACTTTTACATACTAGTGATGTAGAAGTAATTTTTGGCACCAGATAATACAACTTTAAATTACTAATTATAAAGATTATTCTGCGTGCTAAAAAAAACAATCTTTTTTTGGGTAGCATTTACTTACAAGGAGGTATCTATGAACCGCCTACTTTACGAAAAATCCTTGTCCTACAAAGGATATCTCATCATACCATTTGTTTTTGGCAAAGCAGATAATCACGAAATTTATTCGTATAAATTGATATCAGATATTGGAGCTAAAAGCCAATATCATAAAGCAGAAAACCCTGCACAAATCTATGGCAGTAGCGTTGAGAATATCATAGATATCGCCAAAGAACATCTAGACCAACATTTAGATGCCGTTAGCGATCGCGATATGTTTAAACATCGCTATACCTTCCGCAACAATTTAATTATCGTCTCCCAAGAAGCTGGTAAATATTATTACGACCATTATTTACCAGATTCATTAAACAACATTGCCGCACCAAAGTTATTCAACTCGGAATACGAATGTTGGTGTTGGGTAAAACAGGGAATTGATGCGTTAAATGTCGGTCAAAAAGTCAGGTAGAAATACCGACTAAATAACTACAAACTTTCAGGAGACGTTGTATTGCAACGTCTCTAAATTACTATTTAGTTGCGTACTGAGCAACACAAATTTGATAATTGATTAGTGGTAATTGATTTATGGTAGCCAGAAATTGGGGACAATCAATTGACTAATTTCTCGGACGCTATTATTTATAGTTCTAGCAGCTTGTATGTGTGCTTCATCTCTTTCTACTGGTAAAATATTTGCATTTACACCTTGTCCTAAATAGGAAACTACTAAATTCGCAGCTTCCAAACCTGTAACGTAGGCTTTTTCTTGTGACCATGAACCATGACGGCTAGTAATCCAATCACCGCTCATAAATACATTATCAAAACTTGTCCTCGCTGGTAGCATATATTTATAGCTACCCGGTGAAAAGTGAGTTACAGCTTGGGGTAGACGAATGACACTGCTATCAATTACCTTGGCGATCGCAAATTCGGGAATACAAGTTGCTAAATACTTTTGTACTATCGGAATTATTTCTTCATCGTTCAAAGGAATAAATTGATTAGCATGGTAAAAATCAACTTCTACAACGGTTCCCGGCTCGTTTTTATACTCATCGTGAAGTGCATTTAAATCAAAAAATGTCCATCCGGTAGTTTGATCAAAACCAAAACAAGCATTAGAAGCACGAGGAATATTGATTTTGCGATCGAACCATAAACGAGTTGCTAATACGTCAATTGCACCTAAATTGTTCAAATTGCGGAATTCTTCACGACTTTGTAAACTTGCACTATGAGAAACAATTTTCTTAATTCCGCTGATACCAACACTAAAAACTACTGCATCGGCTGCAAAAATTTCCTCGTTACAAACAACACCTTTTACTTGATTTCCATCAGTAATTAAATCAGTAACTCGCTTATTTGCAAGTACCTTTGCTCCCGCTTTAGCAATTTTTTCTACCCAAGGATGGAAGATTTGTTCACCGACAGTACCCCGACACCAAACGACATCAAAATCCGGTTGATGAGCCAAAATAAAATAATAAAGCATTCCTAAAGTTGCAGCAGCCGAACATTGTTCCCCTGGTGCAAATAAACCGACTAATAACATCGGTTCAAAAGATTCACGGTAAAGTCTTGCCGAAACCCCAAATTGCTTGAATAATTCCCGTGCTGTAACCGAATCGTAACGTCGCCAAGCAGCATCGGAATTATCAAAGTCGATCAAAGCGTAAAGTAAAGGTAAAGCGCTGATTCTGTCGATTAAAGGTAATCGTTTAAACTGAGTATAAATAAAAGTTCCTAAAGGTGTGGGAAGTCTGGGTAAGTCTTGAAAAATCGGTGATTCAACTTCCAAACCTGCGGGAGAATACTGAGATGAACGAGTCCAGGTAGTGAAAGGATTGATATTTAACTCGTTGATCAACGCAAAAATATTTTTGTAAGGGTACCAAAATCCGTGAATACCCGCTTCAACAGATTTACCTCCTCCAGTTTTCCAACCCGCAACTAACCCCCCTGGATAGGAACCAGCTTCCAAAAGCGTCACATCATAACCTTGTTTTGCCAAATGATGAGTTGCGCTCAAACCAGCCCAACCCGCACCTATTACTACTACTTTTTTATTTGTATATGGTTGTATCACTTCAGTTTGCAATTAACAATTATAACTATCATATATTTTGGGTTGTGCTGGGAAAAGGGCTTGGATGATTAAGTTCGATCATGTGGGCTATATTAAGAATAAATTTTATTGGGTATTTGTTAGCTAACTTTTCCCAAAATCGGAATTTTAGCTTTATGTAAGTTGATAATTAGATAGATATAGATAATGGGAAATATTTCAAATATAATTCAGATATTTCAAGCAAAAAGGCAACAAATACTATTAAGCATCGTTATTTTCGGTACGATAATTATTTTTCTGTTATTATTGCCAAAGTTATATCAAATTGACTGGATTGGTTTTGGACCTGTTTCAGATATTCTGATTAGTGAAGAAGAAGCGATAAATTTTAAAACTGGAGAGATTGTTACTCTTCATAAGATAACCAGACAGATAAAATCCGCAAAAAAACTTTGGGATTGGTTAGCATTGCTAGGTATTCCAGTATTATTAGTTATTTTAGGTACTCAATTTCAAAGTAATGAAAAGAAATTAGCCGAAGAAAAAGCCAAGGTTGAGAAAGAAAGAATTGACGAACAAGTTCAAGCTGAAAAACAAAGAGCCGACGAACAAGCCGAAGCGGAAAGACAAAGAGCCGATGAACAAGCTAAAGCAGAAAAAGAAAAAACAACTAATATTCTCAATGAAGAAGCTTTACAAGCTTATATTGATCGGATGTCAGAGTTATTGCTTGATAAAAATTTGAAATCTTTATCTGCTGAAGATTCTTTACGACAAGCAGCATTAGATGTTGCAAGAGCGAGAACTTTATCAGTATTACGGAGATTGGATGTAGATGGAGAGCGTAAAGGAAGCATCATTCGGTTTTTAATTGATGCAGAATTTATCAACGAATTGCAGCTAGATTTGAGTTATGCCAAACTCAGTAATGCTGATATGAATGGAGCTAACTTGAGTGGGGCTAATTTTTACGGTGCTAACTTCTACGGAGCTAACCTTAATAATGCAAAGCTGAGTGGAGCTAATTTGAGCGGTGCTAACTTTTATGGAGCAAAGCTCAGTGGTGCTAACTTTTACGGTGCTGATTTGAGTGGAGCTAAACTCAGTGGAGCAAAGCTGAGCGGTGCTAATTTTTACGGCGCTGATTTAAGTCGTGCTTATTTGAGTGGTGCTAATTTGAATGGGGCTAATTTCTACAGTGCAAATCTCAGTAGTGCAAATCTTAGCAGTGCAAATCTGTGTTTTGCTAACCTTAGTGGTGCTAATCTTTGTTTTGCTAACCTTTTGAGTGCGTATCTCAGTAGCGCTAAACTCAACGGAGCAAACTTGAGTGGTGCAAATTTCTTTAATGCTAATCTTAGCGATACCAAACTCAGTGGTGCTGACTTTAGTAATACTAAGCTTAGCAATGCTAACCTCAGTGGTGCTAATTTAGTCGAAGCCAAAAACTTAACTCCCGAACAAATTAAGCAAGCTAAAAACTGGGAGAAAGCCGTGTATACTGCGGAATTTTATAAGCAGTTGTATTTAGAAGAAATAGGGAACTTTTAACAGTTTTACCCTTTTTATTAAGAATTTTTTCTAACTTCTCACTCCGGTGGTACTAAGTTGTCGCGCATTTAATTTGTATTTTTCTAGCGGGCTGTCGGGCCCACACTACAAGACTTTAATAAAATTTGAATATACAAATTAAAGACTTTTTAACTTAACTCCTAACTCCTAACTCCTAACTCCTAACTCCTAACTCCTAACTCCTAACTCCTAACTCCTAACTCCTAACTCCTAACTCCTAACTCCTAACTCCTCACTCCTAACCAATTCAACCACCGTATCAACAATTGTATTTGCATTGATGGGTTTAGATATGTGTTCTTGAAAACCAGAGTTAATTGCTTGCTGTCGATCTGTTTCACCTGCATAAGCGGTTAAAGCAATTGCTGGAATTGATTTACCATTCTCAGATGCTCTAATTATTGCCATCAATTCATAACCATCCATTTCCGGCATTCCGATATCGCTAATTAACAAGTCTGGAACTGAGTTGGCAATGTTTTCTAGTGCTGCTGATGCTGATGATACTGCTACCACTGTGGCTCCTGCTTGCTCTAATACAAAGCTAATTAAGTCGCAGGAATCTGGTTCGTCGTCTACTATTAAAATATTTATACCGTTTAAATTTGATGACGGTTCATTAACTCGCGGTAAATTTATCGTATGATTTGCAACTAATGTAATTGGTATTTTTACTGTAAAAACTGCACCTTGTCCTTCTCCTGGACTGTCTGCGGTTACGGTTCCCCCGTGGAGTTCGACAATTTGACGTACAATTGCCAATCCCAAACCTAAGCCGCCAAATTTACGAGTTGTGGCGCTGTCTTCTTGGCGAAAATGCTCGAATATATAAGGTATAAACTCTTTTTTAATTCCTTTTCCCGTGTCTTTTATCTGGATTTGAGTATAATTCTCAATTTGGGTTAATTTTATTGAAATATGTCCGCCTTTGGGAGTAAATTTAACTGCATTAGATAAAATATTCCATACTACCTGTTGCAAACGTCCGGCATCTCCGTTTACCATTGCTACCGATGATGATTTTTCGGTATGAATAGTAATTGATTTAGCTTCTGCGGCTAACTTAACTGTTTCTAAGGCTGCTTGAATAACTGTAGTTAAATCTACTGCTGCTACATCTAAGCTGAGTTTACCCCTGATAATTCGGGATATATCGAGCAAATCATCAATTAGTTGCGTTTGTAGTTTAGCGTTGCGTTCGATGGTTTGCAGGGCTATTTGGGTTTTCTCCGCGTTGAGATGACCTTTTTGTAATATTTTTGTCCAGCCAAGAATCGGATTTAAAGGGGTACGTAATTCGTGGGAAAGAACTGCTAGAAATTCATCTTTGACGCGGTTGGCTTGTTCTGCGGCTTGTTGAGCGCATTTTTGGTCGTGGATATCGGTACAGGAACCAAACCATTTGATAATTTCTCCGCTATCATTGCGTAGGGCAATGGCTCTACCTAAAAACCAACGGTATTCTCCGTCGCTATCTCGACGAAAACGGTATTCAATATGATGATTATTTCCAGTGCGAAGCGACTCGCACCAAGTATCTATACATTTTTGCAAATCGTCGGGATGCAGCACGGGTTCCCAGCCCCACCCTTGTGCTTGCTCTAAGGTCATGCCAGTATAATTAGTCCAACGTTGATTATAGTAGTCTATAAAACCACACGGAAGAGCAGTCCAGACGATTTGCGGCATAGAATTCGCTAAGGTGCGAAAGTTTAACTCGCTTTCACGTAAAGCTGATTCGGTTTGTTTTTGCTCGGTAATATCGCGAGCGACACAATAAAGAAGGTTTCGTTGGGGAAATGTTGAAACATTCCATGAAAGCCAGCGGTAAGAACCATCTTGAGTGAGGTAACGGTTTTCAAATCCAATGGTGTTAATTCCTTGTGCCAGTTTTTCGGCTTCTGCGAGGGTTGAGTTTTTATCTTCGGGATGGACAAAATCAATATAAGGATTTATTGTTAGTTCGGTGTAATTCCAACCTAAAGTTCTTTCCCAAGACGGATTTACTTGCACAAAGTAGCCTTCTAAGTTGGCAATTCCCAGCATATCCGCAGACAAGTCGAAAAAATTGTCTCGTTCTTCGGTAACTTGTTTGAGTTGAGTTAGGTTAAGGATAAAGGCAATAACTTCTTGATTTTGGTTAAATGGTTCGTTAAGTGAAGCTGCTCCAATTAAAATCGGAATTCGTCGTCCATTTTTATCTAAATACACTTTTTCATAAGGTGTACAAACTCCTTTAGTTGTTAATTCTTCTACTGCTTTGGCATCTAATGGTGTAAACTCTTTGGGAGTCAATTCATTCCAACGTACTTGACCTGATTGCATTTCTTGGAGAGTATAGCCACTCATATTCAAGAAGTATTCGTTACCGTAGTACAACCTACCACAGTTGTCACTCAAAACCACCCCAAACATATTTGATTCTACCAGCCGTCGCAATCGTCGCTCGCTTTCTCGTAATGTTTCCGCTGCTTGTTTCTCTTCGGTAATATCTTCTGAAACTCCAGCCAATCGGTAAGGGTTTCCCTTCGCATCACGTATTACAAAACCGCGATCGCGTATCCAGCGAATCGAACCATCGGGACGCACAATCCGGTATTCTTCACTTAATCTTGAATTTTCAATGCATCGTGTTGTAGCCAATTGGATGCGATCGCGATCTTCTGGATGAACTGTGTCAATCCAACCAGCAAAATTACTGTACAAAGATTCGCATGAACGTCCCCAAATAGTCTCGTAAGCAGGTGAAACATAAAGATGCTGTTGTGCTTGCAAATCGAACAGCCAAAAGACATTTTCAATCGTCTCAGCCATTTGGCGAAATCGTGCTTCGCTTTCCTCAAGAGCTTCCAAGGCTTGCTTACGTTGATTAATATCAGCAGTTACGATCGCGATTCCTTCCGGCACGGGATAAACTCGAATGTCAAACCAACGATTCCAAGTCGGGTAATAATACTCGAACTGGCTAATATTGCGTTCGAGCATCACTTGATGTATCCGTTGTTCGACTTCGCTACCAACTAAATCGGAAAACATTTCCCAAACATTCTTACCCAAAACATCTTCGCGATTCATCCCGATAATTTCAACTTCGCGATCGTTAAGGTAAATAAACCGCCAGTTATAATCTAAAATCAGAAAACCATCGCGAATGCTTGATAAAACATTGTGCATTCTAGTTTCTGCGGCTTCTGCCGATTGACGTGCGGTTTCCCGAATTTCAGCTATCTTCCGCTCGGTTTCCCAAGCACTAGCATTACTTATTGCATTCGCAATTTGTGCCGCAACTAAATCAAAAAAACTGTGATAATTTTCGTCATAAGGTCTTATTGGACTAATGCCCGCAATCAAAAATCCATTGATCTGAGCTTGTCCCGACGCGATTAATGGTACGACAACGGCTGTATTCGGCGATCGCGCACTTCCAAACAGTTCTCCAAATTGTGACTGTAATCCTTCTATAATCTGACTCTGATTTGTCTCTACGACAGTCGATAACTTCCAGTAATTACAAATTTTGTTTTCTGAATCAATTTCAATCTCTTGCAGACTGGTGGGCGTTCCTGCTTGTAATCCGGCAATCCCCGCAAGTCTCGCTTGGGAGCGGGTATCGTCGAGTAAATACAGCAGCGCAAACGGTACATCATCGGAATTATTCGCTAAAATCCGGGCTGAAGTTTCACAAGCTTGCTCAACTGACTTGGCTCCAATATTTTCAGCCGCTAATTCTCGTAAGGTTCTCAGTTGTCTTTCTCCGATAACCCGCTCGGTTGTCTCCGAACAGATAACCAGCGTACCGTTAATCTTACCATTATCATCTCGAACCGGACTGTAACTATAAGTCCAGTACACCTCTTCTAAATAACCATTACGAATAATCGGCACTAAATGGTCTTCATTCCACGTAGATTCACCCCGCTTGATCACCGCATCAATTTGCTCACCAATAACATGCCAAGTTTCAGTCCAAAATTCTCTTCCTTTGGCTCCCAAACATCGGGGGTGCTTTTCCTCTCCCAAACTCAGACGGTAAGCATCATTGTAAAACTGAATTAACTCTTCTCCCCACCACAAAAACATCGGTTGACGAGAGGTAAGCAATATATTTAAAGTAGTTTTTAAGCTTTGTGACCAAGTTTCCACAGTACCAAGACTAGTCTGTGACCAATCAAAGGAACGCATCAACACTGCCATTTCGCTATTACCGATAAAAACATCTTCTCCCGTCATTGGATTTTAGATTTTAGATTTTAGATTTTAGATTTTGGATTGACTGTGACGCTATGAGTAAATTTGACGTAGCGATAAGACTTGTAGCGTCACGCACCATCCGAGTCTTGTGACATTCACCCTTCTTGGTGCGGTTCCGAAGCGTAAGTCCTGAGTAATATTTTTATAGTTCTAACAATCGTTTTATTAATTAAGGCTACTTCAATAGATTCAAATTCATCGACAAATTTACTTTCTTGAATAGTATCCAATTTTAAATCTACCTTTAAATCCAACTTTAAATATTTATATCACAATTAACAGTTAATCCTTCCCATTAAAATAAATAATCTATAACTAATTTTATAACTAATTTTAACTCGATCGCAATTTTTATGTGGTCATGTCTTTCTCATTTACTTTTACTTTCATTACAGATGTCTAACTAAATCTTCTCCAAGAATATCATTTCTCAAGATAGATGATTAGTTTTTAATCCTAATTCTTCTAATAACCCTCCCTTCTGTCTTAAGGATGATTTGTTAATCTACCCATTGACTTTTGCTGTAATACGTCTGTAGTATACAAGAATGAAGGCAACACTGCACAGAAAACAAGCGCGTGCATCATGGCAAACCTACGAGATATCGTTAATTCCTATCGTCCCTATTGGGGGCTGAGTATATTCAGCATTGCATCATCCAGTGTTTATGAGATTCTAGATTTACTTGTACCTTATGCGATTGGTCAGTTATTAAACCTGCTTTCAGGACAACCGTTGGATGGGTTTTCCACAACTGTGATTAACAGCATTTCTGGAATTACAAATTATCCGGTAAATCAGACTTTATCATTTGGTGTTTTGCTCGGCTTAATTTTCATTGTAACAGTGTTGAGAGCGCCGACACAGCCTTGGCTGAGTGGTTGGTTTCACTGGTACATTTCCTTAAAAGCACGTCGCGATCAAAACCAACAAGCAGTAGCAAAAATCCTCACTTTACCTTTAGAATTTTATGATGAAAACAATCCTGGAAGGATAGCTTCGCGGGTAGCAAAAGGAATTTCTAATCAGACTTGGACTTATCCCGAAATCACCGGACAACTACTTCCTAAATTGTTTAGAGTTTTAGGAATTTTTGTATTTATTTGCTTCGTTGATTGGCGGATTTCATTGCTGTTTTTAATGTCTTTTGTAGTAATTCTCAGCTTTACATTAAAGCATTTACAACAGTTAATTAAATATGAAAGTCGCTTAGATGAATATTCTGAAAATACAGAAAGTAGAACTTCGGAAATAGTCAGTAACATCAAAACAGTCAAAGCATTTGCCACCGAAGCCAAAGAATTGCAGCGTCAACAACAGCGATTGGATCGGGAATTTAACGTAGTTGTATATCGGATTCACAAAGGTTACGTGAAACTGAATACCTGGCAAAAAAGCTTAATTCAACTTTGCGTATTCGCGATACTTGGTCTAACTTTAGCTGCAACGATAGATGGTAGAATTACCTTGGGTCAATTCATTATGACCTTGACTTTATCGAGCATGGCATATGCTGAACTAGAACCAATCAGCATTCTTGCAGAAATATTTGCTCGTCGTTACAGTTCAATGTTGCGGTTTCACGAATTTCTTCAAGAACCATCTGGAGTTGATTCTAAAGGACTTTTAGAACCGCGAAAACCAGAAAAATCCTATAAATTTACAGGTAAAGTTGAATTTTCCCATATAGATTTTGGTTACGAACCCACTCGCCGAATTTTACACGATATCGATCTACTAATTGAACCATATCAAACAGTAGCATTAGTCGGTCGTAGCGGTTCGGGAAAATCAACTTTGGTAAAACTGCTATTTCGTTACTTTGAACCACAATCAGGGAAAATACTAATTGACGGTGAAGATATCCGCAACTTAGACGTAGGAGAATATCGCAGGAGATTGGCGATCGTTCATCAAGAAGTAGATATTTTCAACGGTACAGTTTTAGATAATCTCACCTACGGAAACGAAAACGTCAGCTTTGCAGAGGTAGAGGAAGCCTGTAGAATTGCCAAACTTGACGAAGTAATCAACTTGTTACCTGAAGGTTACTATACCGTAGTCGGCGAACGCGGAGTAAGACTATCGGGAGGACAAAGGCAAAGACTTGGAATAGCTAGAGCATTGTTAGTTAATCCCGACGTACTTGTATTTGACGAAGCGACATCCAGCTTAGACTACGAATCCGAGCGTTCGATCCAATTAGCAATGCGTTCAATTCAAGGAACCCGTACCACCATAGTCATCGCTCACCGACTGAGTACCGTCAGAGAAGCCGATAAAATCGTTGTCTTAGATCAAGGAAGAATCTTAGAAGTCGGAAGCCACGAAGAACTATTGCAAAAACAAGGAATTTACCGCAGATTGCATTCATTACAAGAAACAGGAGAGCTTTTGAGTTAGTTGACAGTTGACAGTGGTTTATTACCAATCTATAACCTTCCACTTTTAACCTTTGAAAACTTTCTCAAAAAAACTTTGGCATTTTCCAAACCTTGTGATACTATTAATAATCGTGAGACTACATGGGTCGGTGTCCGAGTGGTTAATGGAGGCGGACTGTAAATCCGCTGGCTTAGCCTACGCTGGTTCGAATCCAGCTCGGCCCATTTCACATCTAGATTTTGGATTTTGTTGATAATAATCCAAAATCTAGAATCAAGGTTTTTTGCCGATGTAGCTCAGTGGTAGAGCACACCCTTGGTAAGGGTGAGGTCACGAGTTCGAATCTCGTCATCGGCTTATGGGAATTTTACATTTTAGATTATCCCTCTTTTGTCACTTTCCGAGTACTATTATTAAAGGAATAAAAATAAAAAACTCTACAAGCAAGGTATAGCAATGGATGTAGATCTACAAATTCTTAAACATTTGGCTGTCTTACGCACATTTTTTGTGATTATCAACTGCTGCGAATACTTCCCACAGGGTACTCAATATAATATTGTCATTACAAATAAAATTAAAATTCACTTTTCGTGTCTAACCCAACTTACAAAGTAATTACTAATTAATACTAATTAATAATGCGGGATTACCAGCAGCTATTTGAAATAATCTCAGAATTAGTGATGCATCATTCTCCGAGTGGTGCAGAAATGGAAATCAACCAATACTTAATGCAGCGATTTGCGGCTTTGGGTGTAGAAGTATGGCTTGATAGAGCCGATAATATTATTGCCAAAATTCCTGGAAAAACCAACGAATATCCGATTGCAATTACCGCTCATAAAGATGAAATTGGCGCAATTGTCAAGACTATTGGTGAAGCAGGTAAAGTTGAAGTTCGTAAATTAGGAGGTGCTTACCCATGGGTTTACGGAGAAGGAGTAGTTGATTTACTCGGAGATCATCAAACTATCAGGGGTGTTCTCAGTTTTGGTTCCCGTCACGTATCCCACGAATCACCACAGAAAATCTTTCAGCAAGATGTCGCAGTAAAATGGGAAGATGCTTGGATTGAAACGAAATGCAGCACCTTAGAGTTAGAAAATGCTGGGATTCGTCCGGGAACCAGAATGGTGATTAGTAAGCATCGTAAGCATCCTATTCGTTTAAAAGACCATATTGGCAGCTACACACTAGATAATAAAGCATCGGTTGCCATCTTGCTTGCTTTAGCAGAAAAACTCAAACAGCCAGCAGTAGATGTATATTTAGTTGCTTCAGCCAAAGAAGAAGTAGGAGCAATTGGAGCGCTTTATTTTTCTCAAAATCAGCGTTTAGATGTATTAATAGCCTTAGAAATTTGTCCGTTATCTTCAGAATATCCCATAGAAGACAGTAAAAATCCGGTAATACTTTATCAAGATAGCTACGGAATTTACGATGAAAACCTCAACGGACAACTTCGTAATTGCGCCAAACAACTAAATATGTCCGTACAATTAGCAACTCTGAGTCAATTTGGTAGCGATGCTTCAATTGCCATGAAATTCGGTCATGTTCCCCGTGGTGCCTGTTTAAGCTTTCCCACTCAGAATACTCACGGATATGAAATTGCACATTTAGGGGCGATCGCCAACTGTATAGATTTATTGAAAGAGTTTTGCGAAACTGAATTTGAATAAATATAAATATTTAAATCAATATTAAAATCAATAACTATCAATTAAGTAACGATGTATTAACCCTCCGAGCTTCAGAGCCGCAATTTCTTACAATAATTGCAGGGTATACAAAAATAATCAAATAAATGTTAAAAACTGTTGCTGAAGTAATGACTCCCAATCCAATAACAGTAAAGGTAGAAACTCCTTTACGGGAAGCGATTAAAATTCTAGCAGAAAAAGGTATTAGCGGCTTACCTGTTGTAGATGATGCAGGAGAATTAATCGGCATTATCTCAGAAACAGATTTGATGTGGCAGCAAGCTGGTGTTACTCCACCGGCATACATTATGATTCTCGATAGCGTAATCTATTTAAAAAATCCTATTGATTACGAACGCGAGTTACACAAGGCTTTAGGACAAATTGTCGGAGAAGTGATGAGTAAAAAACCCATTACTATTTCAGCCGACAAGCCTTTAAGAGAAGCTGCAAAATTAATGCGCGATCGCAAAATTCATCAGTTACCTGTTCTTGATGATTCCGGAGAATTAGTCGGCATTCTCACACTAAACGACATTATTCGTGAAATGGCAGCATCTCAAGGTTAGATAGTTGACAGTGGACAGTTGACAGTTGACAGTTGACAGTGGTTATTAGAAAAACCAATAACTAAGCTAAAAAGCGTTTAATTTGTATATTCAAATTTTATTAAAGTCTTGTAGTGCGGGCCCGACAGCCCGCTAGAAAAATATAAATTAAATGCGTAACAACTTATCAACTAACAACCATCGACGAACAACTATCAAATAAAATTTTAATTAGAGAGAATAATCAAAATGAGTATTACTCCCGATACAGTAAAACAAAAGCTTGAAAGTGAAGATTTGGGCGATCGATTGCGTGGAGTGAATGAAATTCGTCAGTTAGAACCAGCAATTGGGTTTGAACTAGTTCAAAGTGCGATCAAAGACAAAAATGCTCGTGTGCGATACTCTGCTGTGAGTCAATTTGATACTTTGGGGGGACAAGATTTAGATAAATCCCTCAATCTATTGCGGGAGTTGCTTCAAGATCCAGAAGCAGACGTACAAGCAGCAGCAGCAGATTGTTTGGGAGGACTCAAGTTAGTCGCAGCTTTCGATGATTTGCAACAACTTTATCAATCGACAAGTGAATGGATTGTCAAATTAAGCGTTATCGCAGCCTTGGGGGAGTTGGGAGAACCACGGGGCTTTGAAATGCTCAAACAAGCCCTTTCTGAAGAGAATGATTTAGTAAAAACTGCTGCTATTAGTTCTATGGGAGAATTAGGAAACCCCGAAGCAGTATCAGTTTTAGCACCTTATGCGACTAATTCAGATTGGCAAATCCGCTACAGAGTTGCTCAAGCTTTAAATCGCTTAAGTATCCCAGCAGCTAAATCTCTGTTAGAAAATTTGGCAAATGATCAAGTTGAAGCAGTTGCAGAGGAAGCAAAGAAAAGTTGTGGATAGTGGACAATTGACAGTTGACAGTGGACAGTTGACAGTGGATGGTGGATGTTGATTAGTGTAATAATTGACAACCATCAACCATCAACCAACAACTAACAACTAACAACCATCAACCAATAACCATCAACTGATTTGCTTCGATTTCAAATATTGACGTAAGCTAAGTAAATGTACTGTTTGTCCTAAAGATAGTGGTAAAAAGGATATCCCTTCTAAACGAGACTGCACCCAGCCTTCTCCCCAATACCACTCATGAAATCCGTCAATTCCTTGACTGAGTATTAAACGTAAGCTATTGGGAGTTGCGACATCTACTTGGTGATGAATTGATACGAGTCCAATACGAGTAGTAAACTCCAATCCACTGGAAAGTTGTTCTGGCATTCCAGAAGGAAGGCTGCCGGTAGGTAACCATTTTCCCAATTGAGTAGGGTGTAAAAGGCTTTCACTAATTACCTGTTGCGACGCATCTATTTCGATTCGCAGTTGACTTTTTTGAAAACTACCAAGCATTTTTTACCAAGTTATTTGAGTTGATAATTTATAGTATGGCGAAAATTTGGTTGATGTTTCCTCATGAAAAAAAAATTACGCCTTTATTTTACAAGCTTACTCATATTAGACCCGTCCAACGAGCATTTTAATAATATTGAAATCTCTTAAAACAAACATCATACAATAGATGAAGTTTGTATTTTAAGAAATGTAAGGTTAGTCAATGGCGGATCAATTAATTCGCGCTACAGCAGCAGACGGTGGAATTCGTGCAGTAGGTGCTATTACTACAAAGTTAACCGCAGTTGCACGAGAGCGTCACAAACTTTCCTACGTAGCGACAGCTGCGCTGGGTCGAACTATGACGGCAGGTTTATTGATGGCTTCTAGTATGAAGCGTGTTGATTCAAGAGTCAATATCCGAATTAAAGGCGACGGACCCTTGGGTGGTATATTAGTAGATGCCGGGTTAGATGGAACTGTACGCGGTTATGTAGGAAATCCAAGTGTTGAATTGCCTCCTAATGCCCAAGGCAAATTAGACGTTGGGGGTGCAGTTGGTAACGGATTTTTATATGTAGTCCGCGATGTCGGTTACGGCTACCCTTATTCAAGTACGGTAGAACTAGTTTCTGGTGAAGTGGGAGAAGATGTAGCTCATTATTTAGTAACTTCGGAGCAAACACCTTCAGCTGTAGTCTTAGGCGTATTTGTGGGAGCGCAAGGAGTGACAGCAGCGGGAGGTTTGCTATTGCAAATTTTGCCTAAAGCTGCAAGAGATGAAGCCTTAGTAGAAACCTTAGAATCCCGTGTATCAGCGCTCCAAGGATTTACACCTCTGCTACAATCCGGAAAAAATCTCACGGAAATTCTTCAAGATATTTTAGGAGACATGGGACTACATATTTTTCCAGAAACCCAAATGTTACGGTTTCATTGTAGTTGCTCTTTTGACAGAATGTTAGGAGCGTTAAAAATATTGGGAGAAGCAGAACTAGAGGATATGATTGCCAAAGATGATGGTGCAGAGGCAACTTGTGATTTTTGTGGCGAGATATACCAAGCCAATGGCGACCAATTAGCTCAGCTAATAGCCGATTTACAAGCAGAGTCTTCAGTATCGCAATAAAGTATAAAAAAGTACTGATAAAAACTAGGAAGTAATGGTATTTATGAAGATATTATGCTGTAAAGATAGCTTTTTTTTTAAAACTTTTTTTATAAATTAAAAGTTACTATAGCAAGTACTTCGCTTCCTCGAATCAATAAACCCTTATTAATATAATGTGGTGTGAGAGATGGCAGAACGGGATATACCAGAAGACTGGTCATCAGCAAGAAGAACGCAGTCAGATGAAGTGACTCGATTATTCAAAACGGAACAATTGGCTAGTCATAAGTCTGGTGTCCCGACTACTGGTTCTAGCGCTAATTCTGTGTCAAGTGAAAACAAAAGCAATTCAAAAAAATTGATTTTAAAAGAAGAAACGATTCCGGGTAAGAGTGATTCGAGAAAATTACCGCGCTGGATTACGAATTGGGTTTTGTGGGCGTTTTTATTAGCGTTCATTCCCGGTACAATCGGATTTATGGCAATGGCAATTTTGTTAAAGTTGCCCTCAGCCCCCAATTGTCCTTCAATTTTCTGGCCTTTGGCTAGTGCTTCAGTACGAATGCATTGTGCTGAAGTGGCAGCTTCAAAAGAAACGGTCAAAGATTTGCTGCAAGCAATTGATTTGGTCAAGAATTTGCCAGAAAATCATCCATTACGTGCCGAAATTGACCGTTCTATGGAAGAATGGTCTCGCAGAGTACTAGACTTAGCCTCCGAAAGTTTCCAAGAAGGTAAATTAGAGGAAGCGATTGAAATTGCTCGTAAGTTACCTAAAGATGTTTCTGTTTCTAAATTAGTAGATGAGCAAATTAACAGTTGGAGGTTAACTTGGTCAAAAGCTGAAGATATTTACAAAGAAGCAGAAGAGCATATGCGTGAACAGCGCTGGAATCAGGCTTTCATGGTGTCGGCGAAGTTGCTACGTTTGGATAATAGATTTTGGTCTGGTACCAAGTACGAAGAATTAAATAACTTGATTGTGACAGCCAGGGAAGATGGTGAAAAATTAGCACAAGCTGAAAGTTTGGCTAAAAGTAAAAATGTAGATCAAATACTTAAAGCCATAAAATTGGCGCAATCGATTGGTAAAAGTAGCTACATTTATGAGAAAGCTCAGCAAGCAATTCCAGAATTTGGACTTAATATACTGCAATTAGCGGAGAGTAAATTAGAGCAAAGAAATGCAGAAGAAGCAATCTACATTGCTCAAAAAATTCCCCCTATTTCTGGAATCGAAGCGGAAACCACAGATTTTATTGCTTTGGCTGAAGCGCAACGCAACGCTTGGACTGGGACAATTTCTGGTTTAGAAGCTGCAATTGCTTCTGCACAGCAAATTGATTCTAATCGAGCAATTTATCAAAAAGCGCAGAAATTGATTGCTAGTTGGCAATTGGAAATACAAGATGTCTCTCGTTTGGAAAGAGCGCGAACCTTTGCTTCTCAAGGAACAATCGGAGATTTATCGGCTGCAATTGCTGAAGCAAGATTAATTCCTCAAAACAACCCCCGCGCTCAAGAAGCCAGAAAAGAAATTAACGATTGGTCAACTCAAGTACAGACTATTGAAGATAGACCATTTTTAGAACGTGCTGAAGAACTGGCATTGTTTGGAGATACTTCTTCCTTAAGAGCGGCGATCGCCGAAGCAAGTAGAATTGGTCGGGGACGTGCTTTGTATCGAGAAGCACAGAAGAAAATAGCGAATTGGACTAGTAAAGTTCAGCAAACCGAAGACCAGCCTTATTTAGACCAAGCGCGAACACTGGCTAACAGCGGTGATTTGAATGCAGCAATTAACACGGCTAGACAGATTAAGTCTGGAAGAGTACTATCACAACAAGCTCAAAGAGATATAAATCAATGGCAAGCTGAAGTCACCGCTAGAGATAGTTGGAGAAGAGCGCGAGAAGTTGCATTAAGTGGAACTCCCAACGCTTTATCCCAAGCAATTGCCTTAGCACGTCGTGTACCTAGAGGTACCCCTTTACGTTCTGATGCTCGAATTGCCATGGATCAGTGGAGTCAGCAATTATTAGACATCGCTCGTACTCAAGGTCAATCCGATATTATTCGTGCGATTGAAACAGCCAAATTGGTTCCCCAAGGTACACAAGCTTACAATGCAGCGCAAAACCAAATCCGTACTTGGCGCGATTTTCTCAATCCTCCCCAACCAGAACCACAACTAATTGAGCCAACAATTCCTGAGCCGGAACCTGCTACTGGGAATACTTTGTAATTAGTGGACAGTTGACAGTGGACAGTGGACAGTTGACAGTTGACAGAGAACAGGGAGTAGTAATAGAACAATTGAATTGTTCTATTATTGCTTGAATTTATAGGTGAAGCCCTCTTTTATGGAGGGTTTTTTGTTGATAATATTTACCATCGCGGGTTGTTTTATAAAGTTCCACGCAGGTGGACTTTGCTTGTGTAGTAGCGGTTTTAACCGCCAGATTATACATAAATTTCTCACAGATAAAGGCGAGCTTTCCGGTATGTCCTATGACGCTATCGCGTCACGCTTTGCCCTCCGGACACGCTTTGCTAACGCACTACAATGTTGTTCTTGAAGACTCTTGAATTGAAGATAAGTACTTAAGCAAAATTATTTATATAATTACTACTCAGTTATATTACTGTTCCCTTTTGCCTATTCCCTATTCCCTGCCTAAAAGAAATGTCTAATTAATGAAGGCATAGGTACTTAATTGTCCAATTAGAAAAGATAATGCACCGCAGAATTTTGCTGTTCTTCGTGATATTGCAGTTAATTTATTAAGTCAAGAAAAAAGTAAAAAAATTGGAATCAAAAATAAACAATTTTTAACTAACTCTCAATCTGCCTTACCACCGTCAAAGCTGAATAACTTACCCCCGCAGTACCTTCACCGGGATGAGTTGAATCACCCACTAACCACAAATTCTTGATCGGTGTACGATTGGCAAAACCAAAGGGGCCAAAAGTCGGAATTCTTTGACCAATTCCACCAACGATTCCTTTATCTCTAGCTGTAAAATTATAAAAAGTCCGGGGTGTGGCTGCTTCTACATGAATAATCGTTTCTGGTTTTAAGTAGAAAAATTTACCAAGATGAGATATAGCTTGTTGTGTAAAAGACTGCTTTAAATCCTCGTAATTATCCTGATTAAACCATCTATCTACATCCACAAAAGAAGAAGCAATAATCGTTGCTTTCCCCGCAGCAGCACGACCATCACCAGGACGACTTACTGAAACAAATAAGGAATTATTTTCCCCAATCGGACCATTTGCATCGTAGAGAAACTGTAAATGTGGCGGACATTCAGGGGGAATTGCGCTTTGATCAACCCCTAAATAAATGACAAACGCTCCTGATGCGGGAGGTAAGTTTTTAACTCGGTTTTTATAACCCCTAGGAGCTTTTTCTCCGAGCAACTGGACTAAATTTTGTACGGTAACATTAGCTACTACATGGTCTGCCGATTCAGTCCAAGATTCTCCAGTTTTTTGATTGCGAATAACTACCGCAGTAACTCGATTGTTTTCTACTTTAATATGTTCTACCGTATGACGCATTAATAATTTACCACCGTCCCTTTCCAAAGATTCTACAAGGCGATCGCTCAATACTTGCATACTTCCTTCCAGGTGGTACAATCCTTGCGGTTCCTGGGATACGCTCAATGCAGTAGCCGCATAAAGTAGCGCCGTTTCCTCTGCATTTACCTGAGAGTACAGCTTTAATTGCAAATCTAAAAACGTTCTTAAACGGTGATTATTCCCTTGTCCAGTAAAACGTAAAGCATCCCCAACAGTAAACAAAGTATAGGGAACCGTAACTAAAGTATCCAGACGCACTGCTGTGGTTAATTGTAGTAAATCCCACCAGTTACGCGGTGGTAATACGGGGTCACGAGCTTGAAATTTCCAACTTGCTTTGAATAAAGTTGACAGCAAATTCCAAAAAGGTTCGCTACCTGGGAACTGTCGCGATCGCTCTTCTTGCCATTTCTGCGGATTGCGCCAAACATTAATCGGAGTAGTTTCTCCTGGTAAGTATACCGCACAAGCGGGGTCACAAGGTGTAGCTGTGGGCAATTCTATTTCTAACTCAGAGAAAATCCGGTGATGAATTCCTCCCGGCTCCAAACCTGCTACTTGAGTTGCACCCACATCAAATGTAAAACCCTTACGTTTGAAAGTCGATGCACAACCCCCCGGTACAAGTGCTTGATCTAAAATTAATACTTCGTAACCTTTATGTGCTAATAAAGCACCAGCGGTAAGTCCGCCAATTCCAGCACCGATAACGATTACACGAGATTTACCCGAACCATTTGACATTGATAGTTAGTTTACATATTTTAATATTTATATTTATTATTTTATAGCTTTTGGAGAGGTAATAGTGCTATGTTAGTCCGGCGTTAAAAATTGTGCTTATAAAAAGGGAGTAGGGAATAGTTAGGAGAATATTTTCGATATTTAAATAAGTTCTAGTTATGATAAAGAAGAAGTAAGTCGCTCTGATTCATAACAACAAATGTCCTCAACTCTGCTCAAGTTTCCTCGTCTAAATGCCCCAAAGCTACAAAACTTACCCAATGGTTTGACGATAGTAGCAGAGCAAATGCCAGTAGAAGCAGTTAACCTCAATTTATGGGTTAATGTGGGTTCTATTGCTGAAAGTGATGCGATTAATGGAATGGCTCACTTTTTAGAACATATGATTTTTAAAGGAACTAAACGACTGGTAAGCGGAGAATTTGAACGTAGAATTGAAGAGCGTGGTGCCGTTACCAATGCTGCTACTAGTCAAGATTATACTCATTATTATGTAACTACTGCTCCTCAAGATTTTGCCACACTCGCACCGCTACAAATTGATGTAGTCATGAATGCTTGTATTCCCGATGATGCTTTTGAACGGGAACGTTTGGTAGTGTTGGAAGAAATAAGACGTAGCGAAGATAATCCCCAACGTCGTAATTTTGCCAGAGCAATGGAAACTGCTTTTTCCAAGTTACCATATCGTCGTCCGGTATTGGGACCCGAAGCAGTAATTTCTCAACTCAAAGTCGAGCAAATGCGTTGTTTTCACGCTCAAAATTATCAACCAAAGTCAATCACTGCTGTTGCTGTTGGTAATTTACCAGAAGAAGAATTAATTGAAATTGTTGCACAAGGGTTTGAAAATTATGAAAAACGAGATATAGGTAATATAGAAACCCAAGATATCGCATCTCTACAGCCAGAACCAGTATTTACAGAAATTATTCGCAGAGAATATATTGATGAGAACCTTCAACAAGCCAGATTAATTTTAATGTGGAGGGTTCCTGGTTTAATGCAGTTAAGTCAAACTTATGCGCTCGATGTACTTTCAGCTATTTTAGGACATGGACGCACATCTAGATTATGGCAGGATTTACGAGAAGAACGGGAACTGGTTAACTATATATCTGTCAGCAATATGACTAATCAGTTACAGGGAACTTTTTACATTGCAGCCCATTGTGAAGTAGAAAATTTAGCTGGTGTTGAACAAGCAATAGTTGAACATATTCGTAAAATTCAAATAGAAATAGAAGAATCAGAAATTAGCCGAGTTCGCAAACGTGTAGCTAACAGATTTATTTTTGGTAATGAAAGACCAAGCGATCGCGCTAATTTATATGGATATTATCAAACTTTAGTCGGCGATTTAGAACCAGCTTTTGATTTTCCTGATCATATTCAAGCACAAGATGCAGATACTTTGATCCAAGCTGCAAAAACATATTTATCTACTGATGCTTATGCAGTGGTGGTGATGAAACCGGAAGAAAGTTAGGAGTTAGGAGTTAGGAATTAGGAGTTAGTAATTAGAAGTTGTGTCCAATATCAATTAGGATTTTATTATTATGAGTTATGAATTATTTCTAATTTTTCATATTACAGCATAATTATTTTATGTTAATTAATTGCGATTAAACAGACAAAAAGTAACGTATTACAAGATTTTTAGATGAAATATTATGTTTTATGTGATTGTAAAATATGTAAATTCACAACTCATTACTTCTAACTCATAATTCCCAATTCCTCACTCCTAACTCCTAACTTTTTTAAATGATGTGGACTGAAATTGATGCTCAAATTAGCAAAGCAACTGGTGAACAATTCCAAACTCAGCAGCGACGAAGTGTTTCTGGTGGATGCATCAATCAAGGTTATTCTCTAACTGATGGTGTACGGACTTTTTTTGTGAAGTTAAACCAAGCTTCCCAGATAGAAATGTTTGCAGCGGAAGCTTTGGGTTTACAGCAAATGTACGATACTGATACTATCCGCGTTCCTAAACCTATTTGTTACGGGATTGCAGAAAATTCCTGCTACATCGTTTTAGAGTGGTTGGAAATGGGTAGAGGTAATAATAAATCCTCAGAAGATATGGGTAGGAAATTAGCTCAATTGCATCGCAAATCTCTGAGTGAAAGATTCGGTTGGGATATGAATAATACCATCGGTTCAACTCCACAAATTAATAGTTGGACTGATGATTGGGTAGATTTTTTTACTACGCATCGTTTGGGATATCAATTTCAATTAGCTAAACGTCGGGGTGGTAGTTTTCCTCAAGCTGAGGAATTGTTGTCTGCAATTCCAGAATTATTAGCTGGACATCAAGTACAACCTTCCTTGGTACACGGTGATTTGTGGGGAGGAAATGCTGGATTTACAGTTGATGGGGAACCTGTAATTTTTGATCCTGCTACTTATTATGGCGATCGCGAAGTTGATATTGCCATGACGGAAGTTTTCGGTGGTTTTCCAGCAGCATTTTATCAAGGTTATGAAGAAGTGTTTCCGTTAGATGATGGCTATGAACGGCGAAAGACTTTGTATAATTTGTATCATATTCTCAATCACTTCAATTTGTTTGGTGGGGGATATGCTTCCCAAGCTAATGGGATGATTGAGAGGGTTTTGCGGAGTTGAGGAGAATAAAAATTAGATTTTTTATACCGTTTTATTTTAATGATGATATGCATCTATGTAGAGACGTTGCACTGCAACGTCTCCTTATATTTCGATTGGTATCGATAATTTGATGAAATAGACATCTCCGACAAAGAATGTAGAGACGCGTTAGCGTTCACGCGAAAGCGTGCGGCTCAGCGTGCCCGTTAGCAAAGCGTGACGCGATAGCGTCATAGGGCATAATATCGCGTCTCTACAAGGGTTTCAATTGACGCATATTTTATTTCCGGAGATGTCTAATGATATGACTCGTCACAAACAAAGATTTGGAGACGTAGCAGTGCTACGTCTCTACATCATAATTTCCAAATCATAGGCTTGACACAGGGATTTAAGATTTTCTCGAAAGCGCGATCGCACTTCTTCTGGTGATACGATTACACAATCTTTGCCATATCTAGTAATTTCACGGAAAAACCAGAATGTACCTGATATATTTCTGACAACTCTTTTTATTGGTGGTTCTCCTTCCAATTCGCTGACAAATATATCTTCTGTTTTGCGTTCGTAAGCAAAGGCTAAACCACCTGAAAGATGAAATTCTACAGCTATTCGTTCTAAATCATTCAACCAAGTTTTATCAATCGAAACCACCGCAGCTTCTTGTATTCTATCTAAACGCAACGTCCAATTGTGTTGTACTCCTTCCACATCGTGATTACCTTCAGATTCTTCCGCACGACACATTAAATACTGTCGCTTTTCTATAGGTACAACTTGAGCGTGTAAAACAGTGTAACTCCATAAACGGTCTGCTGCATCTCGGTAGGAAATTCGGAATGGTTGCTGTCGATGAATTAAATTATCTATCTGTTGTCTCCAAGCTGGTAAAGGATTATCAAGAAAAGTTTCGATTTGTTCACGAAAAGGAAGAGTTAATTCGCTTCTAGATTTTAATAACTGGGCTATTTCCTTGGCTTCATCGATTTTACCCAAATCTATCAAGGCTTTGCGGGCTGTTTCTAAAGCTTTGATGCGTTCGTTTGTCCAGTTGTTGTTCGGAGCAATAATTAATTGACGACGCGCTATTGATTCTATCAGTTTTGAGATGTTAGGGCGATCGCCCCAGGTACATCCAAACTCTAGCGCTAGGGTTTCTAACTCGGCTTTATCTTTATCTGAAATTGAAAGTGTTATCGATTGACCTTTTCTACTCATTTATTTATACGGACACTTTTATACGGATATATCTTGTCAATCTCTATTTTGGATGTAATGATGTGAATTAACAACAAGTTACGGACACTGTTTAGTGATATGTCCTACTACAGCATTTACCTCAAACCCGTTTATTCTCGGACTGTACTTACACCTGATGGAGTGAAGTTACCGGAAGATTGGTCGCTTTCTTGGCATCAAGTAGAGACTTTGAAGGCATTACAAGACCCAAATATTGAGGTTATTTTTAATACTGCAATGACGGGAGATGGTAAGAGTTTAGCGGCATATTTAGCAGCGATGAATAAACGCACGTACACTTTAGCAATGTATCCTACAAATGAGTTAGTCAGAGACCAGCAAAAGCAGGTAGAAGGGTATAAAGCGCAGTTTCAGCCAAAATATGACCCGCAGATATATCGTTTGACAGCGGCTATTTTAGAGGATTATGTTGAGACAGGAAAACTGCCTGCTAAGTTGGAAGGATTGGAAGATATTTCAACTAATAATGAAATACTTTTAACCAATCCCGATTTATTTCATTACATCCATAATTTTTACTATTTGCGAGGCAAGATAGATAATCCAGATAGATTATTTCGTCGGATTGATGAGAAGTATAAACTATTTATTTATGATGAGTTTCATATTTTTTCATCACCACAGATTGCGAGTGTTATTAATACTATTTTGTTAATCAAAAATACTGCTAATCACTCCAAAAAGTTTTTATTTTTATCTGCTACACCTAATGAGTTACTGCAAGAGTTTTTAGAAAATGCTGGGATAAAAACAAAAATGATTAATCCAGCGGATGTTGGTGCTTATAAATTTGATTCTGAGGGAGATAATCAAGGGTGGAGGCAAATTAGTCAGCCGATAAATTTAAGTTTTCCTCAAGGATTGGAGCCTAACTTACGTTCTACCTATGAATGGTTAGAAGAAAACATTGAGAAAGTAATTTTAAGATTTTTTCAAGATAATCCTAATAGCAAAGGTGCAATTATTCTTAATTCTATCGCAGCAGTCAAGAAATTATCACCTAAGTTTAAAGCAATTTTTGAGCCGCGATGGCAAGTAAGAGAAAATACAGGTTTAACAGGAGAAACAGAGAAACGGGACTCAGTAGCGGAAGCAGATTTACTTTTGGGAACTTCTACAATTGACGTTGGTGTAGATTTTCGGATTAATTTTTTAGTATTTGAAGCTGCGGATGCGGGAAATTTTATTCAGCGTTTTGGTAGATTAGGAAGACATGAAGGTTTTGAAACTTATCAAGCTTATGCATTAATTCCAAATTTTTTGATTGCAAGATTATTTGAAGATAAATCACCTTTACTTGAAGATAATCAAACCTATGACAAAATCACATTTACTAATGCAATTCGTAATTCATGGATAAATAGAAATGAATTTGAAAGATACCCAAAACGCTGGGGTGGAATACAATCGGCTTATATTTACTCTAAGCTGCAAGGGAATAAACATATGAAAGAAAAATATCCTGATGTGGCAAACAAGTTTGGTGGTGATATTCAAAAAGCTTTAGGAATAAGTATTAAACAAATGAATGGACAGTTTTATCGCTGTCAGAATGAAGGGAAACTCAAGATTATTGATGAAGCGAGGAGTTTTCGAGGTAGCAGTCAGTTAGATTGTGCAATCTATGATTTAACTAATCCTAGTGAACCCGAAGCAGATAGATTTAAAATGTATAATCTTCCTGGTATTCTTGGTAATTTTATTTTTGAATTATGGGATGAAAAAAGTTTTATTGAAAAAGCGAAGACAGCAGGAATTTTTACTAAGAGATTTGAAAAAGCTTTATGTTATTTGAAGTTAAAAGACTTTCAAGAAGTCCGAGAAAATTGGCATTTTTACTATCCAGGGAATATCAAGGAATTTGCACAGACAAGTAAAGTGCAAGTTCTCAAGGATTTGGAGATTTGTCAACCCCAAGGTTACGGTATTCAACAAATCAGTGATGCGGTGAGCCGTCGTAAATTAGTTTGTTTTATTTGCGATCGCGATCGCAATTATTTGCGTGCTGTGCTTAGATTACCAATGCACTTCCAAGTTTACCCCTTAACTAACGAACCAGAAAATAGAGGTTCTTGGTATTCCATAGCTTTTGGACAAGATGCACTGCTATTAGAAACCCTAACTTGGCATTGGAAACCCAAGGATGATCAAGGATGGATATGTTAGAAATATTATCGACATATTTATCGTAAATTTGTTAAGGTTAACACGACAAATTATCCAAAAAACAGTTCAAGAACATAAATCAATTGAATTTAAGGATAGAGGTACATGACAGAATTTAAAGATAATTTTGATGACGATTTACCGGAAGAAGTGCCGGATTTTGATATAAGAGAAGAAGATGACGAATCACCAATAAAAAAAGAATTACTCACAATTCGCTTGTTTAAGGAAGCAATCAAAAAAGCGAGAGGTAATCAAGGTGATCAGATTTTAGAAAGATTTACAGAATATGTTTTACCGAATCTGATTCAACAGTCGGCTGGTGCTACAGCAAAAGGTGGTAAATTTTTTGAAGTTACGATTCCTAAAATTAATGCCGAACGTGCAAAAGTAGGAAAATTACCTGTAGATAGTACAAGAAATGCTGGAGACCAATCAATTGTCGCACATTTACTTAACGGTTTATTTCCCACTTATCGAATTTTAAGAACGCTACAAATAGCAACAAAAACAAGTCCAGTTAAACGCAACTGTGAAGACTTACAAGTTTGTATTTTTATTACTTCTTATTTACTACACGATTATGAAAAATTTTCCGATTATAAAGATTGGTTAATTACTAATGATACAGAAAACAAATTTATTAATCGAGATTGGGAATTAAATACACCGGACAAACAAGATGCACCAAATCTAGGACGCGATTATGTTACCAAGAAAATCACTGATTTTGGTTTAGATAAATTACTTGGTGAAGATTGGCAAGTTTTCATTGATGACATAATTGAAATTAGTAGTAATTCTGGTGTAAAGAATGATTCAGATTTAGGTCTTGTTAGTCGTGGATTAAAGACATTAGATGATTACAGATTAGATAGTAGAATCAGACAAGATTTAATTGATTTAGTTTCACTTTCAGACTTATTTGCTTCCGTGATTAAACATCCCAGAGATGCAGAACATCCTCGACTGACAAGATTAATTGATCGATTGAGCAATCATCAACTCAAACTTACTTATCATTCTCTTTCAGAAAATCGCGGTGTTTTAACTAATATCCTTAATAATGCGCTGATTGAAGCACATCCCGAAGAATTTTATACACCACTTCTTTATTTACCTGATGGTGTTGTTTATTTAGCAAATGTAGATTCACCAATAATTACTATAAATAATATTCCTCAAACTGTTGTCAACAAAGTTAAATCTCTTTGTGCTGACAAATTAAGAGAAAGACAAACTGGATTTAATCGTGATGGAAAAGGGTTAAAATTTGCAGATTACTACTGGTTATTTTTTGATGCAATTGGATTAATGGAAGTAAGTATTGATGCAGCTTGCAGATTACTTCCTGATAGTAAAAATGCTTCAAGTCTTAAACGCAGCGAAAGTTTACAAAATTATCAAGAACAAGGTGAATTATCTGAAAATATTAATGTAAAGTTCCCTGGTGAAATTCGTATTGATAGATTAGCTGAATTCGGTGATATTATATGTCGAGGAATTTGGGGTGGTTGGTATGAAAGAGTTAATGAGTTACAAAAAGATATACCAAAAGCCAAAAGACAAATTCCTCCCGAATTAAATTTAACTCAAAAATTAGCCGAACATTTAGAATTAGCAGAAGAAATACCAGCAATTAGACAAATACAGTCTTTGAAAAAAACTGGTGGTGTTCCTCTTGATTGGTACTACTTAGCAGCGCAATATTTCCGCAATCATCCGGGGAAAGATTTTGCTCAAATATTGGAAGTAATGCAAGGAATGGTTAGTTATGCTGCAAGTTTAATTCAGCCAATTATTGAAGATTTTCAAGATATTCCTGATGGTTGGGAAGATTTAAAAACCTATGTTCAGCGAGTAATATCATTACAAACAGGAGCAGTTTTAACACCAGAAACTGACCCATTTTTAACAGAACTACAACGTTATCATTCTGCGAAAGTAATCGGAAGAGCACGAGAGAACGTTTGTGCAATGTCGAGTTCTGCTTACACTGTTAGCGAACAGATGGAGTCAGCAACATTATTTGCACCCCAGGTTTACAGCAATCGGCAAATTTTATTTAATGCACAAGCTGCAAAAAGACAAATCTGTTCGATTTGGTCAATTGAAATCATGTTGAGACAGATTTTGATGAATCAAACAAATGCTGTTGGTGGAGATTTTGAAGCTCGTAAATATCGCTATCTTTATCTTTATCCGACTTATTTCTTTACACCAGAAACTAATAAATTTCTACAGTTAGCATACAATCAATTCGCTAGAACTAGATTTGATGCTGAATTACGCAAACATTTTATTACGGAAAAACAAATTGCTGAATTCAATATTCAAAATTACCAGAAAGTCGATACTCTGTTAATTAAAGAAAACTTAAAACCAGAGGATGACAGAACTTTTAAAATTAGCTTTCCAGAAAAGGAAACTTTGACATTCTTTTTTCTAGGATTACCACCAGGAAGAGAAGCAACAGATACCGAATCTTGGGTAACACCAGCTTGGTTAGCATTCACACTACCTTTAGTAATGGATGTAAAAGTTGTAGCTTCAGAATCACCAGTTCCACCGTTTATTAGTGGTGCTGATTTTGAAGAAACTGTGTTATTAGATGGAGAACATCAAGCAATTCATTCTTTAATCAAAAAGGATATATATCGCTTAGATAGTATTCTTCCTACTAATTCAAAAAAACGCGAATTTTCACCATTAAATGTACTAACTGCTGCTTATGCTATCCACTTAGAAGTTAACCGGAAAAAAGATGGAGACCCTGATTGGGGAAAACTCTCAGATTTAGCAAGAGATTTGGAAACAAGTCCGCTTTATGTTTTTCATTATCTAACTAAATGGTTAAGAAAACAAGACAAAATAGACGCGGTACCAATTGCCAAAGTTCGCTTGTATCTAGATTTTTATCACTATTTTGAACCTGGAGGAGAAACTGTGAATAAACTGCGTGAATTGACAAGACTTTACCGGAAATTTTATCGAGCTAAAAGCCAATTTGCAAAAGCAAATGCAATTCTTAAACCAATTGATGAAGCTGCTGATGTAATTTTGAAAATTGATAAAGCAGTAGCTGTTGACGCTGAATCTTTAATAGATGTAGTTGGAGGACGTTTAGCTAAATTTATGAACAACGTCAGGAGAAGAACTGCGGAAGGAAAACCCACACTTATTTTAGTAGAAGGAAAATGGAAACCTGCACTAAATTCGGAAGAAGAGCGTCAAGCAGTATATGATTTTGCCGAGTATTTTGTTAAAGAAATATTTGCAGAGAGTTTTAAGTGCGATCGCGCTCGTTTAGCAGGTACACAACTTAATCTGATCCGCGATACTTGCGAATATCTTTATCGTTTGGCTGATGACGAAGAACGTAAAAATCGTCCAGTTGATGAACCGGAAGAATTACCTGAAGCAGATGTTGAAAATGCTGCCTAAATCTGATTTTCAGTAAATTACTTAATTCTATCAAAACTAACTTATCTTGGAGAAACACATGAGCTTTTTAAAAACCGTTGATGCTAATTTATTTCACAATGAAATTCCAGCGAAACCGATGGGTAAATACGTTCATTTCATCACAGTTCGTATCACCGAATCGTACCCATTATTTCAAACCGATGGTGAATTAAATAAAGCTAAAGTACGAGCAGGAATTCAACATCAAGAAGCAATTAGTCGTTTAGCAATGTTTAAACGCAAACAATCAACACCCGAACGTTTAACCGGACGTGAACTATTACGTAATTACAAAATTGGTGATTGGGAAAAATGTGATTACAATGTAGATTTTAGTAAAACAACTCCCGATTGTATTCTGTATGGTTTTGCAATTGGTGATGCTGGTTCAGAGAAATCTAAAGTAGTTGTAGATACTGCTTATTCAATTACTCCATTCGATGATTCTCACCTTAACTTTACCCTGAATGCACCATTTGAAAATGGCACAATGAGCAGAAATGGGGAAGTAACAAGCAGAATTAACAGCCAAGACCACATTTTGCCTCAAACATTCTTTCCTAGCATTGTCACGCTGAAAGACTCAACGGAAGCTGGATTTTTATATGTGTTCAATAACATCATTAGAACCCGTCATTACGGAGCGCAAACAACACGAACTGGACGAGTCAGAAATGAATTAATTGGAGTCATCTTTGCTGACGGTGAAATTGTTAGTAACCTACGTTGGACACAGAAAATATATGACTTATTAAACTTTAATGGCAAAATTAACCCACCCGATCCACTCAACGAAGATGATGTTCATAAAGCTGCTACTAAAGCAATTACAGAACTGATGACTCAAGAGTTTATTTCCCATACTGATTATATCGGCGATCACTTTATTCCTTTACTTGATGAAGTCAAGTCAATTACAAGTAGCGAAACTAAACTTCAGGAATTGTTAACTCAAGCAAATGTAGAATCCTCTGCTTATGCACAAAAATATATTTCTAAGAGTTCAGAAAAAAGTAAGAAAGGTAAAAAAGCAAGTGCAGCAACGGAGTAAACATTATGGTTTTTATTTACCGTTGTGAAATAGAGTTACACGATAGCATTTATTTTGCCACCCGCGAAATCGGTAGACTCTACGAAACTGAACCGATAATTCATAATTATGCGCTCTGCTATGCACTAGGATTAGTTGATAGCGAAAAATATGCAACTACTGTCCCCGAAGAACATTCCTATCGCTATTTTTGTCCCGAACAAGTTCCTAAATATGAGGAGCATTTAACCCCGTTAAATCAACAGGAAATTTATGTAACTCCAGCTTGCTCTATTCACCATAGCTCTATTCTCAACACATGGAAATATGCTAATAATAACTACCATGTGGAGATGGAAAAAACTCAAAAGAATATTCCTAGTTTTGGGAGAGCAAAGGAAATTGCAGCGGAAAGTCTATTTGAGTTTTTTGTAATTTCCAAAAAAGAAATCAAATTACCCAAATGGATTCGTTTGGGTAAATGGATGAGCAAAGCTGAACTGACGGTGGAGGAATTACCAGAACCAAAAACGAAGACTGATTTATTCATCTGTAATCACCCATTAAATCCTTTGGATGTCATGTTTACGAATCAAGTCATCAGTTACGATGTAATTAATATGCCTCCTGTCAGCTTAATTCAAAATGTACAAATGCGAGGACAATACTACTACTTTAATGATGTTAGAGATGTTAGATTACCTGTGAATATGTTGTACCGTTTTCGTGGTTGAAAATAATATGTAGAGAGACGTATATGTAGAGAGACGTAATATATTACGTCTCTACATTACCAAATGTAAAATCTAAAATCCAAAATTGAATATGCCCCACAGTCTAATCCTCAACCTGACACCAAAATCCCCCATCTACCCCCAATTTCTGACGGGCAGACATCTACACGCTTTATTTCTGACTCTTGTAAGTTATGTTGACAAAGAATTAGGAACCTATTTACACGACTCTCAAGCCGATAAAGCTTTTACGCTCTCCCCTTTACAAATCGCTAAACAACATCTTCCTATTCACAAGGGAAGTAAGAGGGGATATCAATTACAATCCCAACATCAAGAGCCGATTCCCCCTGGTACTCCTTGTTGGTGGAGAATATCTCTACTTGATGATGCGCTGTTTGGTAAATTGACGCAACTTTGGTTAAATCTTAACCCAGAACATCCTTGGCATTTGGGTTCTGCTGATTTATATATTATCAGTATTCAAGGTACTCCCCAATCTACTCAACCTTGGGCTAATGCTTGTAGTTATACCCAATTATACGAACAAGCGAGCGATTCTGAGCGAGTTATTTCGATCAACTTTGGTACTCCCACGGCTTTTCGTCAAGGTAAGTATGATACTACGTTACCGACTAGGGAAAGTGTTTTTAAATCTTTGCTGTCTCGGTGGAATAAATACAGCGGAATTGAGTTTGAAGAAATGAATTTTGATGCAATTTTTCCCAGCTTTATTAACATTCATACCGAAATAGTTCCCGATTCTCGCAGTAAATTTATCGGTATTATTGGTGAAGTTAGTTATCGAATTATGGGTGATATTGAAGCAATTGAAATTAAGCAAATTAATGCTTTAGCTGACTTTGCTTTGTATGCAGGAATTGGGAGAAAAACTACGATGGGAATGGGAATGGGGAGAAGAGTTAGGAGTTAGGAGTTAGGAGTTAGGAGTTTAGATTTTAGATACAACCAGTCTGGCAATATGTTCCTATTAAGTCCAAAAAATAAAAATATGTAGAGACGCGATATATTGCGTCTATTAAATATATCGCGTTTCTAGAACTATTAGTCGGGAAATTGATTTCCGGATAGGATTCGTTTACCAAAAAAAAATTTACAACTTTAATTTTAATTAAAATCATGAATAACACAGATTACATTACAATTGCTTCTTTAAATCAATATTCTTATTGTCCTCATCGCTGTTGGAGAATGCATTGTTTGGGTGATTTTACTGATAATCAATACACAATTGAAGGAACTAGTTTACATGAAAGAGTACATACAACAAGTGAAGTAAATCGAGAAGAAATTTGGCAAGTTAGAGCAATTTGGTTGAAATCGGAGGAATATAAATTAATTGGAAAATCGGATTTAATTGAATTGGAAAATGGTGAATGGTATCCAGTGGAATATAAGCGGGGGAAAAAAGGTGAATGGGATAATGATGAGTTACAAGTTTGCGCTCAAGCTTTATGTTTGGAAGAAATGACGGGGAAAGTTATTAATGTTGGGTATGTTTATTATGCTCAAACTCATCAACGACAATTGATAGAAATTAATGCCGAATTACGTCAGCAAACTATTGCGACAATTCAAGATGTTACGAGATTATTGGAAACTGGCAAAATGCCCGAAGCTGTTTATAGTCAGCGTTGTAAAGGGTGTAGTTTATATGAGCAATGTTTACCAAAAGTTGGGGAGAAAATGAGGAAATATTGTGAGGTTGATTGAGAGAATGTTTTCTTTTTTTTATGTTTGAACGCGGAGGCTCGCAAAGTTAACGCGGAGTTTTAGAGAGTTTTTATTAATTATTTTTTGGAGAAATAAAATGGGTACTATTTACGTTACACAGGAAGATGCTTTTATCGCTAAAGTTGATGAAAGATTGAATGTCAAATTTGATAAAAAATCAATTTTAGATGTTCCTTTGATTAAAGTTGATGGTGTGGTTATTATGGGAAGAGCAAGTATTTCCCCCATGGCTATTTCTGAATTAATTAATCACAAAATTCCGTTAACTTTTTTAACTCAAAATGGTAAATATATCGCTCGTTTGGAACCGGAAATGAGTAAAAATATCTTTTTGCGTAATGCTCAATGGAAAGCTGCTGGTGAATCAATTCAAGCAATTCATGTAACGAAAGGTTTTGTAAGAGGGAAACTCAAGAATTATCGTTATGCTTTATTAAAGGTTCAACGCAGTTATTCTGATGTTGATATCAGTCAAAAATTAATCGAATTAGGAAACGCGATCGCATCTCTGGAACATGGTAAAAATATTAATTCGATTCGTGGTTATGAAGGTGCTGGGAGTGCAGCTTATTTTAGTTGTTTCAATCAATTAATCAGAAATGATAACTTCAGTTTTAAAACTCGTAATCGTCGTCCACCTGTTGACTCGGTTAATTCTCTTTTAAGCTTGGGATATTCACTTTTGCGACACGATATTCAAGGTGCTTTAAATATAGTTGGTTTTGATCCATATTTGGGATATTTACACACCGAACGTTATGGTAGACCATCTTTAGCACTAGATTTAATGGAAGAATTTCGTCCTTTAATTGTTGATGCTGTTGTTCTTTATGCAATTAATAAAAAGATTTTAAAACCTTCAGATTTTATTACTGAACCTGTGAGCAATGCGGTTTCACTGACTAAGGAAAGTTTACATAGTTTTCTCAGGTTATATCAGGAGAAAAAACTTACAAAATTCAAGCATCCTGTTTTGGGAATTCAAAAAACTTATCAAGAAAGCTTTGAAATACAAGCTCGTTTATTAGGTAAATATTTAATGGGAGAAATTGATAAATATCCTCCTTTGGTGATGAAGTAATTAGCTGTTGAGACTGTTAGCGGTTAGCTGTTAGTTAATATCTAATCGCTATAGTTATTTTTCCATTTTCTTTCTTTGAAAATTATGTTTGTAGTTGTTTCTTACGACATTCCCGAAGATAAGCGTCGTACTAAGATTCATAAGATTCTCAAATCCTATGGACAGTGGATGCAATATTCCGTGTTTGAGTGCGATTTAACCGATACTCAGTATGCTAAACTGCGATCGCGTCTTTATAAATTGATTAAACCAGATGAAGATAGCGTGCGTTTTTACTTCCTTTGTGCCTGCTGTCAAGGTAAAGTAGAACGTATAGGTGGTGAAATACCACGAGACGATACCGTATTTTTTGCTTGATTTTTGATGGTTTGGGTGCGAACCTGGGGGTGTAGAAAAAGCATGAGCGATTTTTGGGCTGGGATTGCTTACTGGGTAAGTATTTGAGGGTTTTTTATTAGTTGAGAGTTCCGCACCGTGGCTGAAAGTCTTTCTGTAGTTAGGTCTGAGCGATTTCATTCAATCTGCCCCTTGACAGGTCAGTGGTTGAAACATTATATTGTTAGAGATTCGCACTTTTGTACCTTGAAAACTAAATATAGTAAGGCTTTCACACCTAGGTCATTGCAATTCAAACTAATCCCTATTAGGGATTGAAACTTCTTTGCCATAGCATAGGCAGTATCAGCGATGTATTGCAATTCAAACTAATCCCTATTAGGGATTGAAACTTTAAATTGTTTAGAATCCCATATCTTAAATTAGAATTGCAATTCAAACTAATCCCTATTAGGGATTGAAACCAAAGAGCATCGTCAAGAAGTTAGGGAAGAAGTATTGCAATTCAAACTAATCCCTATTAGGGATTGAAACGCAGAAAAAAACCATCCTCGCGTTGTCTAATTGTATTGCAATTCAAACTAATCCCTATTAGGGATTGAAACGCTAGCTCGACAAATCTAAATAATGCCTTGTCAGATTGCAATTCAAACTAATCCCTATTAGGGATTGAAACTCAACCATTTGGTGGGGTCGATGATTTTGCGACATTGCAATTCAAACTAATCCCTATTAGGGATTGAAACAAATTCACTGGTTTTATATATAATTTCTTCGATTATTGCAATTCAAACTAATCCCTATTAGGGATTGAAACGCCACATTCCGAAAGCCAAATAAAGGGATTTGAATTGCAATTCAAACTAATCCCTATTAGGGATTGAAACTTACTATTGCATAAGCATTTCTCCCGTCAGCCATTATTGCAATTCAAACTAATCCCTATTAGGGATTGAAACTTCAAAGTTTTTATAGTCGCCGTTTCGGCGCTCATTATTGCAATTCAAACTAATCCCTATTAGGGATTGAAACTGTAATTCCTAGGACATAGGCTACTAGTGACCCAATTGCAATTCAAACTAATCCCTATTAGGGATTGAAACAAGGCATTAAGACTCCAAGTCGAGACTTTGACGAATTGCAATTCAAACTAATCCCTATTAGGGATTGAAACTTGTGCTTTTACTTTCATTGCTTTTTACCTTTGATTGCAATTCAAACTAATCCCTATTAGGGATTGAAACGCAGCGACTAAGCTTTAAATCATTCAAAGTCTTGCCATTGCAATTCAAACTAATCCCTATTAGGGATTGAAACTAAAATATCATCGATATGTTTCATTGCTTCAATTGCAATTCAAACTAATCCCTATTAGGGATTGAAACCCAATATCGTTTACGCAAGCAACATCTAATCCACATTGCAATTCAAACTAATCCCTATTAGGGATTGAAACATTATTTGATTTACTTGATAATCGTTAAAATGATATTGCAATTCAAACTAATCCCTATTAGGGATTGAAACGGAAATTGAATAGGTGGCAATCATTGCCAAAATTATATTGCAATTCAAACTAATCCCTATTAGGGATTGAAACGTAATTCCCAAAAAGGGGAATAGTCCCATTCTGATTGCAATTCAAACTAATCCCTATTAGGGATTGAAACGCACGACCCATTGAGTATTTAAAACCGAGAAAAATTGCAATTCAAACTAATCCCTATTAGGGATTGAAACCAACATTTGAAAAGTCAGATTCTTCTGTATATCCATTGCAATTCAAACTAATCCCTATTAGGGATTGAAACCTATTTCTGAGCTTACAAATTTTTCAATCAGTACTATTGCAATTCAAACTAATCCCTATTAGGGATTGAAACCTAATTTTGAATTGAAAAGAAATTTAGAGTTAGATTGCAATTCAAACTAATCCCTATTAGGGATTGAAACGTGGTATTCGTTGGTTCTTTGTAATCTGTTTGTATTGCAATTCAAACTAATCCCTATTAGGGATTGAAACACGAAGAAAGACAAAGAACCTAAACCGGAACCTTAATTGCAATTCAAACTAATCCCTATTAGGGATTGAAACGCGGGCAATGCTAAACAAACAAACAACAGCAACGATTGCAATTCAAACTAATCCCTATTAGGGATTGAAACACTTATTTTACGTAACTCATACCCTCTACTCTCTATTGCAATTCAAACTAATCCCTATTAGGGATTGAAACCGTGCTGCTTGAAATGCTGCACCAACGCTTGCCCATTGCAATTCAAACTAATCCCTATTAGGGATTGAAACTTTGCAAATTATCTAATTTAATCTCATTTAACTTATTGCAATTCAAACTAATCCCTATTAGGGATTGAAACGGAAAAATATCACAAATGACTTACATCAAAAAAGATTGCAATTCAAACTAATCCCTATTAGGGATTGAAACTCAAAACTCGCACCACTTACCAACAAGATAAATAAGATTGCAATTCAAACTAATCCCTATTAGGGATTGAAACGGGAGTGAATTACTCCGAAATTACCGAATTTATTTTATTGCAATTCAAACTAATCCCTATTAGGGATTGAAACTGAGCATTTTTTCAACAATGTTAATCTCTAAATTATTGCAATTCAAACTAATCCCTATTAGGGATTGAAACCAATATTTAACCGAGGTGTAATTGCGGCTACTACATTGCAATTCAAACTAATCCCTATTAGGGATTGAAACCAGTGTTAACGCTGGTTGTGGATTCATTATTGAATTGCAATTCAAACTAATCCCTATTAGGGATTGAAACAGACTTGACTACGCAACGTGCAACTCTCTTTGCATGATTGCAATTCAAACTAATCCCTATTAGGGATTGAAACTCAAAGTTAACGGTAAGTATGTTGAACCTCAAAAATTGCAATTCAAACTAATCCCTATTAGGGATTGAAACCTAAAAGCTAATGAACTGTTAACAGTTTTCGAATTGCAATTCAAACTAATCCCTATTAGGGATTGAAACGATAATTAATCTGAGATTAAAATGTATTACAAAAATTGCAATTCAAACTAATCCCTATTAGGGATTGAAACAACTAAATTTAATTCTATCATAAAAATATTCAGATTGCAATTCAAACTAATCCCTATTAGGGATTGAAACTAATATTATGTGCTGCAAAAAACCTTGACAATACATTGCAATTCAAACTAATCCCTATTAGGGATTGAAACCCATTAAAATCAAACTCATCTTCTTCTTCCTCTTCATTGCAATTCAAACTAATCCCTATTAGGGATTGAAACATCGGCGGTATGTCTAAAATATACTTGTCCGTACATATTGCAATTCAAACTAATCCCTATTAGGGATTGAAACCGACTATTTGACCGTCAGATTTTAACTTGACTTGAATTGCAATTCAAACTAATCCCTATTAGGGATTGAAACTTAAAATCTCGACAGATGGGTATTACACAGGCTAATTGCAATTCAAACTAATCCCTATTAGGGATTGAAACATATTAGAAATGTGAGGGGGGAAACAGCAAATAATTGCAATTCAAACTAATCCCTATTAGGGATTGAAACGATGGGATTTCAAAATTACCTTATCTTTATTTTATTGCAATTCAAACTAATCCCTATTAGGGATTGAAACCGATGGCGTATATCAGAAAATCCTAACAAACGAATTGCAATTCAAACTAATCCCTATTAGGGATTGAAACATCGAATAACAATTGTAAATCGACTATATCAGAGATTGCAATTCAAACTAATCCCTATTAGGGATTGAAACAAGTAATGGAAATACTAATTAATAGGAGACAAGCATTGCAATTCAAACTAATCCCTATTAGGGATTGAAACAGAACAATTATCATTAAATGAGGTAGAAAGTAGTATTGCAATTCAAACTAATCCCTATTAGGGATTGAAACAAAAATTTACTTGCTTATTTTGCGGATATGGAAGGATTGCAATTCAAACTAATCCCTATTAGGGATTGAAACTCGATATTTTGGCGCGGGTCTGTGGGAATAGGGAATTGCAATTCAAACTAATCCCTATTAGGGATTGAAACTCAGTATCAAACCCTATTTCTGTTTTTTTGGCAAATTGCAATTCAAACTAATCCCTATTAGGGATTGAAACTTGAATTGCAATATATATTAGCTTTTAATAACATTAACTTGAATCAATTGCAATTCAAACTAATCCCTATTAGGGATTGAAACAGACCGTCCCTATATATAAACCTTTCCCCAATAGATTGCAATTCAAACTAATCCCTATTAGGGATTGAAACCTTTCTACTTCTACTAATTCTTCAAACTCTTGAATTGCAATTCAAACTAATCCCTATTAGGGATTGAAACTGCAAAAGAATAAATTTGTAAGGTTAAATCTTCTATTGCAATTCAAACTAATCCCTATTAGGGATTGAAACTCATCTTGTACCGCTCCCGGTTGAGCATTTACAAATTGCAATTCAAACTAATCCCTATTAGGGATTGAAACAGAAAGAAATGGTAAATTCTTATCGCAAACAGGATTGCAATTCAAACTAATCCCTATTAGGGATTGAAACAGACAAGCATTGCTAGGCACGAACGAGGAAATACAATTGCAATTCAAACTAATCCCTATTAGGGATTGAAACGATTGGTTTTTACTCCAGCTACCTAACATATTTATTGCAATTCAAACTAATCCCTATTAGGGATTGAAACATAAAGCTCAAAGATTTAGAAGCTCAACAACTAGCATTGCAATTCAAACTAATCCCTATTAGGGATTGAAACAGAAATGAGATTAACATTAATGACCGCATTATTATTGCAATTCAAACTAATCCCTATTAGGGATTGAAACTTTATTTTCCGGATCTATTAATTTAGAATATATATATTGCAATTCAAACTAATCCCTATTAGGGATTGAAACAGGGGATAATGATTCTCTTGAGTTTGGGGAGATATTGCAATTCAAACTAATCCCTATTAGGGATTGAAACAACACAGGTTGTAAGAAAGGTCGTAAAGTTGGTTATTATTGCAATTCAAACTAATCCCTATTAGGGATTGAAACATTTATATCTTGTTTACTGGTATTTAAAACACCATTGCAATTCAAACTAATCCCTATTAGGGATTGAAACAACTTTACAAATTGAGGAAGGAATGGCGATCGCATTGCAATTCAAACTAATCCCTATTAGGGATTGAAACGAGATTTATTTGGAAGAAGAGCAGGATTAATTAATTGCAATTCAAACTAATCCCTATTAGGGATTGAAACTAGAAGCTGCAAATGCCGACAAGGTAATACTTATATTGCAATTCAAACTAATCCCTATTAGGGATTGAAACGAATGTTACGATAATGTATCGAATCTTGCGATTAAGATCGGTGAATTGCAATTCAAACTAATCCCTATTAGGGATTGAAACCTGAAATATCCACTTTTGACGCTGAAACTCCACTTAATTGCAATTCAAACTAATCCCTATTAGGGATTGAAACTTAGCAGAACTAATCAATTCGTATAATGCAACTAATTGCAATTCAAACTAATCCCTATTAGGGATTGAAACAATTTTTAATATCCCAGAATATTGCTTTTTAAGATTGCAATTCAAACTAATCCCTATTAGGGATTGAAACGGAGAGCCAGCTAATAATTGTAAGTAAATCCGTGGATTGCAATTCAAACTAATCCCTATTAGGGATTGAAACAATTAATCCCTACCGTTTCTTCCCCGACTGAGCCTATTGCAATTCAAACTAATCCCTATTAGGGATTGAAACTTACCTTGCTCCAACAAGGGAATTATTACCCAGTCCATTGCAATTCAAACTAATCCCTATTAGGGATTGAAACCTTCTTCGATTTCTTTGAGAGATTTTCCAGAACCATTGCAATTCAAACTAATCCCTATTAGGGATTGAAACCAAGAACAGAAAAAAGTAATTCTTTAGAATCTAATTGCAATTCAAACTAATCCCTATTAGGGATTGAAACCAACGTAGTTTTCAAATTGATTCCAGAATTTAAAAAATTGCAATTCAAACTAATCCCTATTAGGGATTGAAACAAAAAAAATCCCCCTTCAGCATCCCAAAAAGCATATTGCAATTCAAACTAATCCCTATTAGCAGTAAACCAAAAACTTTTTCCTAAAGAGCGATCGCTAATCACACTTGCGTATTTCAATGCAATATAAAGCACTAATTTTACAAGTAATGCTTATATTGCTATAAAAGGGTTCAAAAAGTGAAATGATAAAAGTAGTGTGTAGCATATTGGCTGAAAAAGTTGACTGTTTTATCAGAAGAACTGGCTTTAACAGACTCAGAAACCCTTGATGAGGTCATTAAGTGTTTAGTAGAAAATTTTTCAATTGAAACTCAAGGTGTATGTGACCAACAAACTTTATTTGAGATTCTTATAAAGGCAGCTAGCAGTGGAGATAGTATTGAGAACACAGCGAAGCTATTAAAGAATGTTCCTACAGCCAATGATATTAGATATCATCTTAATAAAATCAATAATTTCGATGAATTAGAAACACAAATAAATCAAGCTTTAAAAAGTCGAATTCCCCTGGGATAAAAAAAAGGTTATTTAAAAATAGCAATTGATTTAAATTTGATTTGCTAAGTGGTAGGACAAAAATAATTATATATTTTTAGTGACTTTTTGGGTTAATAGATATTAACCTTCGCAATATAGAATTGAAGGTTGTTATGAGCGTGCATTGAAAATACAGGGTGCCTTGGATGAGATAAGTACTTGGGCAAAATTAATTGTATAGTTGTCATTGCGAGTGGAACGTTAGCGAAGCGTGTCCGCAGGACATAGTGAATGCTTCGCTGTCGTAAGCGCTAGCCCTTTCAGGGCGGCTTCGCCAACGCGCACGCTTACGCGAACGCTTCGGACACAATTAATTTTGCTTACCCACTTATGTTAAAGGATTGACAAAAGAAACCTTAAAACTTTTAGACAGAATAAGGCAGCATAGTAAGTATTATCAGGTTCTGAGATTATTTCAAATAATTGCTGGTAATCCCACATTATAATTAGTAATTACTTTGTAGGTTGGGTTAGACACGAATAGTAAATTTTAATTTTTTAATTTTATTTGTAATGACAATATATTGAGTACCCTGCGGGAAGTATTGGCAGCAGTTGATAATCACAGAAGTCGGGTTTTTGCGATCTAAATATCTGTAACATCAGAAAATTGTCATAAAAACCCGACTTCTTACACCAGGAAAAGTTAAGGTTTTACAGATTCTTTTCGTCTCTATGTTAATTATGATATTTTTCTACGTTGTCTTAACACTCCTACAGTACCCATAGCACCAAGTACTAAGCTAGTCAACAATGTAGAAGGTTCGGGGACAGTTTCATGCTTAATTGCACTCAGTGTTACATCTGCTACTAAGCGATGACTTTGTGAACTCGGATGAAAAGCATCAAAGAAGACAAATTCATCAGGGTTATCACATACGCTAGTAATGTTACCAATATCTCCCACCACGCAAGGAATAGCTGGATTTTGTGTAAAACCAAACTCTCCGGGATTGGCTACTACTCTTTTAAAGGAAGAATTGACATCAATGGGAATGATATTCACATCTAAATTTCCACTCAAACTATTCAAAACCTGCTCTAATGCTGCATTATGACTAAGGGTGAGTTGAGTTAATTGAGTAGAAGTATTTGTGGCGATCGCAAATGGAAGTTGACCTAAATCTGGTAAGTTGAAAACTGCGATATTTTTCGCACCTGCCTGACTTAATGAGTTTATTGCTTGTGATAAATTGCCGACTGTTTGATTAGTGTCTGTAACACCAGCGAATATGTAATCATTAGCACCTCCCCATAAAGTATAAAGTGCATTTGGGTCTGCTTTTTGATTATTTGCGATTAAATTTTGGGTAAATAAACCGACTTGTCCTAAAACTCCTGGTAAAGGTGCATCTGGAACAAAAGCATTGTTTAAACCACTTGAAGAACCACCAATGGCAAAGTTAATACCTTCTGTGGGAATATTGACTTGTGGTGGAATGAATGTAGTTGGAGTTAATCCGATCTCGTCTCCAACAAAATCTACCCATATATCTCCATTAGAAAAACGTCCTGAAGCGTAAGGAGGATTGGGAGGAATTGCAGTTTCGGGATTTATTAAACCTTCTGTAGCTGCAAAAACATTACCTGTATCTGATAAACTATCCCCAAATACATAAAATTGACTAAAATTCCCAGCCATTGCTTTGGGCGAGAGCATAAATGAAAACATAGCGCACCCTACCACTGCAAATGCTTTTTTCATATTATTTTTATTTTTATTTTCTGATCAGGTAAACAATGAAAATTCCGATCCTGAGAGCAGGAAGGAAAGCAACAAGAGACGGTTTTAACCTGACTCAATTGCTTGCTTTTTAATATACTGCTTTATCTGTAAATTCAGTATATTCCCCGCAGTCTAAATAGATTAATTTATAGTTCCTTTATAATTCACAATTAAACGGAGAGGGGGGGATTCGAACCCCCGATACCTGTGAGGGTATAACGCATTTCGAGTGCGCCGCATTCAACCGCTCTGCCACCTCTCCACAAGGCATATTTTGCCTATCTTAATAAAATATCATATGTTGATGGAATTTACCAACAAATTAAACTAATATTAAACGGAGTATTATAGTAACGACGTAGCGTTTTCTGTATTCTGAACGAATGTTTCAAACAGTCGTTGGGGTGTCCATTGAATTGCACCATCGCGCCCGGTGAAGAACAATTGTGTTTTGCTTTGATTGAGTACCGAGATATCCTTGGCTTCAAGATTAGGATCGGGCGCGATCGCAACTTGTGGCTGTAGAGCAATAACTAGCTCTTTTAAGGATTTGGTAGGACACCAAAGGACTTGTGGACGGGGTAAACTTTGGCTTTCGATCAGCTGACGTAACTCGTTTGGTTCGGTATTCCCGACAAATAACCAAGAGCGATACGCGGAGCCTGATGTATTGGACATATCGCCAATTTGCATTTGTATTATGGGCAATTTATTGTTAATTAACTGTATGTTCGCCGAACCAGTATTTACTCCTTGACCTAAAGATACAACTTGATATATTCCTTTATTTTGCTGTATTCTCCCTTGAATGACTTTCTGAGTTAAAACGCTATTCGGACTCGGAGAATATTCATAAAAGTTTTGTATAGGTAGACGTTGCGTTATTTCTAACCAACCGTTGCTACCGTCGTTTTGAAAATCCGCTGCAATTGCCCAGTTAATTAGATTTATACCTTGCTGCTGCAAAAATGGTACTATTGTAAACCTTCCTATATCTTCATCTGCGGTGTTGATCACCGTTACCTTGCCTCGATCTTGAATGACTAAAACTGGTTCTCTCTCCGCTGCTAATAAAGTGATGCGAAACAAATTATTTGCCGAATGCCAAGCAGGAATCAATACTAAACCAATCGAAATTAAAGCTGCAATCAACCAGCGTTTTTGCCACCAACGTATCTGCCAAGTCAAGAAAATTAATCCGTAAATAGTTACTACTTGCCAAATTGCGATCGTACCAATTGCAACTGAATTTCCTGGTAGGTTGCGGAAAAAATCGACTGTTTTGATTAATAAATCGGTTGGGTAATGTAAAACACTAGCCAAAACACTTCCTGCAAAAGGGAAAATTAATCCCGCGACAGCACTGAGAATACCACCAATACTAATAATAGAGATTAAAGGTGTGCTGATAATATTCAGCAATATTCCGTAGGATGGTACAACTCCAAATATATAAAGTTGTAAAGGTAAAGTCCAAATGGTTGCAGATATTGGAACTGCAATTAAAGATGCAATAGTTGGTGGTAACCATCCCAAACGTTTGGTTATTGATGGTACCGTGGTAATTAAACCCAAAGTTGCTAAAAAACTTAGTTGAAATCCTAAATCTTCAATCCAAAGCGGATTAATTAATAATAGTAGAGTTGCTGCAACTATTAATGAGCCTAACTGTTTAATCTTTCGTTTCAACCCGATACCAATTAAAGCTGCAAATCCCATAATTACAGCCCTCAAAACCGAAGGTTGAAAACCAGTCAAGCTTAAAAACACAATTAATGCTAAACAACCGCAAATAAATTGAGTTTTTCTCGTAAAACGTTTTGTTAAACCTAAAACTAAACCTAAAATTAACGAAGTATGAAATCCCGAAGCAGCTATGGAATGAGCTAATCCTGTTTGTACAAATAAATCTCTAGTCGAATACGGTAAATCAACCGCTTTGCTTCCTAAAACCATAGCACTAACAAGGGGACCTTCTGGAACACCCAGCCATCTAACTTGCGAGCTGATTATTCGCTGTCGTAACTTCCACCATCCCCATTGATGTTGTTTGTCAAAATATTTTAATTGTCTTCCACTTAAGCCCGCAAAAGCACCTTGCTTTTGTAAATACTTTTCAAAGTCAAAACCACCAGGATTGAATGCTGAGTTAGGTTTATACAAAACTCCAGTCACTTCAATTTGTTGATTGGGGTATAACCCAGTTGATTTTAGTATAGGTACTGTTACGTATAACTTTCCCGAAACTCCTCTATTAGTTTTTTGTTCTTCCTGTTTATTTGTAACTTCGGAAAGTTGAGTTGCTTGTAACCAAAATTGACCTCTTCCAGAACGAGTTAATCTGGGTATAGTTATTACATCACCTCGAACAATCACAAGTTGTTCTTGATTTCTGCTATTTCCAACAGGAACAAAATTACTGATATCTGTAGCTGCGGGTTCTGGAAGACGCAGTTGAAAATATAGTGTTGCTAAAAAACCTAATAAGCCAGCAATTAAAAGTATTCTAGGATGAGGAGAGGTTTTTAAAGTATGTACTGCTTTTTTTGCTTCTTGAGATTTAGTTTTTTGTAAAGCAATTTTTTTAGAAACAACGCGCTGTCTTTGAAAAATAACTGCCGCAACGACACCTACAGATAATATTAATATTCCACCCCAAGGAGTTGTACTCAAAAGCAACCCTAGAATATAGCCAAGACAGATAATTACACCAGGTGTTTGAATCATTAGGTTTTGAAAAATATTTGAAAAATAATTGATAAATATCTGATAAAAATTTTATCCCTTCCTCACCAAGGAAGGGTACAAAGTTATTAAAGATAACGGTTAGCCACGAGATAAATTAAATAGATATACTTAATCTGAAGCCAAGTACAGCGTGTAAAAGCATCACACAAAGTGCAGTACTCCCTAAGTAAGCATGAAGCGCTCGTAAACCCGGTTGATTACCTCCAAACTTTGTTAAGGAAATTCCGGCGTTGATTGCTAATAGTATCAATACAATTGAGCCAGTCCAAAAATGAGAGCTTTCTAAAATCGGTTGGTGTTGCATCACCAAAGATAAAATTCCACCAACCGAACCCAGCATCATAAATAGAAACATCCATGGTGCTAGTTTACGATGACCACTGCGACTTTTAACCGCAACTTCTTTATCTTCCGTAAGTCGCGATCGCCAACCTGTTACTCCCACAAAGGTACCCATTACAAAGATTACAATTGCCATCATAGCCGGATGCCCCCAATGTACTATTGGTTCGGGAACACCTAAAGAACGAAACCAAGCCGCAATAGGTTCTAGTATTTGAGTCAGATTAGTCATTTTTTTGAATAAATTAGTATTTTGGCAACATTAAAATTATTGCAGAGGATTTAGCTGTTAATACTATTAGTACATGAAGCCCGGAATAAAAATTCAGCAAGTAAAAGAAGTGCTGTAGAGACGTTATACATAACGTCTCTAGACAATTTTCGGAAAAACTAACCATTCATAATTAACGTGATGGAATACTAGTCTCAAGTTAGCGAAGCAGCATATATAATAATTGGATTATTTCTGAACCTAGTATTCCTTCACGCAGCAACTTTGTTCAACAAGGGAAAACCTAACTTTTCTCGCTGTTCTACATAAAGTTGTGCTACCTTTCTTGCTAAACTTCTAATTCGACCAATGTAGCGAGTTCTTTCTGTAACTGCAATTACACCCCTCGCGTCCAATAAATTAAAAGTATGAGAACACTTCATAATATAGTCCAAGCTAGGTAAAACCAAACCTTTTTCGGTTAATTGCTTGGCTTCTTCCTCATACATATTAAATAGTGTCAGCAGCATAGTCGGATTTGAAGCTTCAAAATTATAGGTACACTGCTCAATTTCTCCGATTAGATGAACATCACCATATTTAATCTTGTCCGTCCAATCAATCTTGGTAATTGCTTCTACTTCTTGGAGGTACATCACCAATCGTTCCAGTCCATAAGTCATTTCGATCGACACCGGACGACAATCAATTCCCCCACATTGTTGGAAGTAAGTGAATTGAGTAACTTCCATCCCATCAAGCCAAACTTCCCAACCAGTTCCCCACGCACCAACTGTCGCATCTTCCCAGTTATCTTCTACAAAGCGGATATCGTGTTCTTCTGGTCGAATTCCCAAAGCCTTCAATGAATCTAAATAAATTTCTTGGATGTTATCCGGTGAAGGTTTGATCAAAACTTGATACTGATAATAGTATTGAAAACGATTCGGATTTTCTCCAAAGCGTCCGTCTGTCGGACGACGACAAGGTTCTACATATGCCACTGACCACGGTTCCGGCCCCAAAGCCCTTAAAAAAGTGTGCGGATTTTTAGTTCCAGCTCCCTTCTCAATATCGTAGGGTTGAGCAATCAAACAACCTTGACTGCTCCAAAATTCATGCAATACCGCGATCGCAGATTGAAAATTCATCATTATTCTCCTTTAAGCCAACAATGCATAAACTATTGTTGCTCAAACTTGAAGCGTCAAGAATACTTTTTCGATTGTTCTGCTTAAATCGCGCCCAGTTTCCAATCAGTTTCAATTAATTTTAAAAGTTCACTCCAACTCCTTGGAGGCAGAATCGGAATCACAAGCACCACCATAAAAAAAAATTCAGCTTACAACCGTTGATGTGTATGGCTTTAGAGCTTTATATAAAAAAAAGATCAAAAAAACTTTGAAAAAAGAGTTGACACAAACAAATTCTCTCGATACTATGTATAAGTGCCTGAGAGAGAGAGACGCGAAAGCGACGACAACTCAAGGGTTCCGAACCAAGAAAACTATATATTTGTTTGAAAGCCAGTATACCATAAAAGGTCTACGTTAGTAAAGTAATTAACCAAGACTGGGGTTAAAACCAGTCAGTCAAGGACAAAGAGCACTTTTGGGTTATGAATATAACTGATGAAGTGTTGAACTTATCCAAAACGGAGAGTTTGATCCTGGCTCAGGATGAACGCTGGCGGCGTGCCTAACACATGCAAGTCGAACGGTCTCTTCGGAGATAGT
>Ga0209911_100094_pt1 | contig 80796 bp, 67 predicted proteins | sample FECB21metaG_FD_188301 | JGI IMG/M metagenome (GOLD analysis project Ga0209911, IMG submission 188301) | Cyanobacterial communities from the Joint Genome Institute, California, USA - FECB-21 (SPAdes) (version 2) | ecosystem: Environmental > Aquatic > Thermal springs > Hot (42-90C) > Microbial mats...
ACTCTTACCTACTTGCATTGACCCTCCTGCACACCTGAAAATCTTTTTGAGGTATTTGTGACTATTCCCATCAGATAAGTATTTTACCTGCTTATCTATGGCTTTATTAAATACCTACCCTTGAAAGTGGGGAGACAAGGGGATGGGGGGACAAGGGGATGGGGAGACAAGGGGACAAGGAGATGAGGTAACAGGAATACCCATTACCCATTACCTATTACCAATTACTAATTCCCCTCCTGTTAACTGTCAACTGGTAACTGGTAACTGATTGCTAGCAACACCAGCGTTAACTGTGGCATTATTGGTACGCTGTGCTGGTTCTCCGAGCATGACAATGGAACAAGTGAGTTGACTTGCTAACTGGGTTGTGACATCACTAATAGATAATCCACCGGGAATAGTACGATTGCGAATAAAAGGTAGAACTACTAAATCATATAATCTGGCTGCTTGTAATATTGCTTGAGCAACATTTTCGTGGGCGACAATTTGAATTTCGGGTGGATTGGATAAACCGAGTTTAGATACTAATAGTGAAAGTTGCGATCGCCGCCAAGATATTTTACTAGAACTAGTACGGCGATCGCACACGTTGAGTACGGTAACTTGGGCTTGATTTGCCAAACCGAGAATCTGAGCGAACTGGACTGGCTGTAATATCGGTGCGGTGAGATTTTCGACTGGTACTAGGATGCGCTGGATTTTTGAGGGTGACTCGACAAGACGGGTTACAGCGACTGGACAATGAGATGCCCATAATACTCCATCAATTACATTACCAAATAAACGGGCTTTTAATCCGGTACGCTTACCCCAACCCATGACAATCAAATTTGCCTTTTTTTCTCTGGCAGCCCGACTAATTCCTTGAGCAAAAGCATCATCTATTCGTAATAATGGTTCTGCTTCTACATCTAAAATACGACTTAATGCTGTAGCTTTATTCAACAATATTTCGCTTCTTTGTAGGGAGTTTTCTAACTGGGGTGCATCCATATGAGCCGCAGCGGTGGCAATTGCTAAAGGTATAATTTTCCCTTGGGTTTGATGAGCTAATAATGCAGCCATTTCCATTAAATGCTGCTGTGTTTGGGGATTATAAACGGGTACTATAATACTGAAAGCACTGTCTATTTTATGGGAAATATCGTAAGTAGTTGCGGTTTCTTGCTGTTTAATTAATGAAGAATGTAAACCGACTGCAAGGCGACTGGTAATTATCGGTCCAAAAAATGAAGTTACTAATATTAAAATAATGACGCTATATAAAATTTCTACAGGCAACAATTGCGCTTGATATCCTATCAAACTAACACAAGAGGTGATTGCGACTTGTGGTAATGAAATAGACCACATTGTGAATATTTCACGCCAATTGTAATGGTAAATTATTTTTGTTAATAATGCTGCAATAAATTTGCTTACAATTAAACTCAAAATAAGAAATAGCGTTAAACTCACCATACCCATATTTTTTATAAACACAGGTAAATCAAGTTTAAACCCAAGGTCAACAAAGAAAATCGGGATAAATAACAAACTACCCACAAAAACAATCTTTTGTTTAACTGGTCCATCTCCGATAACTTCATTGACTACTAATCCAGCAAAAAAGGCAGCAACTATTATTTCAATTCCAATTAATTGAGCGCCAACAGATGCTATAAATACCGCTAATACTACAAATAAAAATTGATTTCCTTCATCCTCTCCCGACCTCCGTAGAAATTCTTTCCCAATCCGTTCAAAGCCGACTAAAACTACTACACAATAGACAATTAACCAACCAATTAGTGCAATGGTTTGCCAAATAGTCAAATCTTTGAGATGAATTGCTACACATACAGCCAACATTAATAATGCAGCAATATCTGTAAAAATGCTGGCTCCAATTGTTACACCTACCGCTTCATTATTCATTAATCCCAAACGATTAATAATCGGGTATGCCAAAAGGCTATAGGAAGCAATTATTGAGCCAATTAATATCGAACCTAACCAGTCAAATTCAAAGATTCTTCCCAGTAAAGTTCCTAATAGTAAAGGTACAGCAAAAGCAAAACTACCAAAACCCAAAGCCCGACTTTGCCGACGACGGAATTGATTTAAATCAACCTCTAAACCTGCGACAAATAACAAATAAGCTAAACCGATGGTCGAGAATAATTTCCAATTAGAATTATTGATATCAAATAATTCCCACCCGGAATTACCAATTAATATTCCCGATAAAATTAAACCAATTAATCTCGGTAATCGCAGTCGTTCAAATAGAATCGGTACGACTAAAATAACTACCAATATCAAAAACAAGGGAAAAATTGCTTCCTTTTCAATAATTTGATTGTATGGTAAGACTGCTATTCGCTCTAAAAGTACCATGTTTAATATATTGCGGACAAAGCAAAAACGTACTGTTTGCTACTGCGATCGCAGTTGTGATGACTAAAACTTTTTCAAAGAAAAATCTGAAACTGGTGCTGCGAAAAAAATCAAAAATTATACCTAGGATACATTAAAAACGATTCAAAAAGTCACTACCTATGGATGGATTTGATTCAAAATGAATCGCAAACGGTCGTAATCATCTTTAAGGAATACACCCAAGTAACGTCCAGCTTCAATTAACCATTGTCGGTCAGCTTTACGTAACTGATATACATCTCGAATTGCCGCTGCACTTAAAGCTTCTACGGGCGCACCATTTACCGAAAGCAGTGTTTGTAAAAAATCAAATTCTTCGGTGAATTTGAGTACCTCTTCTAGTTCACAGCGATGAACTGCTTGATGAATTTGTGGGGGACGAGGTGGTAGATATTGATAAACTTTATTACCCTGTAATTGCTGTTCAAATCCGACAATCGCGGCGCGAAATTCGGTTTTGAGCATAGCAAATATTTGGGGTTGTTCCTCTCGCAAATCTTGCAGCGATAACCCTAAAGCAACTGGTCTGTGTACGGAATCTATGGGCATTGTAGTTGCATGAAATACAACGGCAAACACCTTATTTCCTGATTCTTCATCCACTGAACATACCCAACTACCAAAGGGAGGCATTGGTGGAAAGCTCAAATCTTCTGGGTCTAAACATTGTGCTAAAAATTCAGTCGTAGCAGTTTCAACCACTTCAGCAAAGTGATTGGGATGACGATTACTGTTACTAAACTGGGGTAAAGGAAGACGCATAAACAAAAAATCAAGTTATGAGTGGTCAGTCTGGAGTTAGGAGTTATGAATTATCAGTTAAAAGATAATAACAAATAATCCAAAACCCTAAACTCTTAACTATAACTAATTCCTAATCATTTTTTACGTCCTGCTGTGGGGTCTAGAGCTTCTAACTCACTGGGTCTAAAAACAATTAATTTATCCCAATTACCACCTTCAAATAGTACAGCTACCTTACCGCTACTGACTCGTTGTACAAGCCCGGTCATACGATAGTAGGTATCTGCGGGGTTTTTCACACGAACGGTTGCTCCAGGCAAAATCATAATTATTGCTCTATGTTGCTTTCTTGATTAATTATCAATCATTAATTATCAATTATCAGTTATTCAGTTATCAGAGAATAAAATTGGGGAAATAATTAAATCAGTAAACAGTTATCAGTAAACAGTGAACAATAATTTATTGATATACTTCCTACCTGATTTCCATACATATAGCGTCGCAATTGTCAACTGATAACTGATAACTGATAACTGATTGATGGCTAATATTTCTTAAGAATGCGGAAGTTTGCCACTGATTCAACTAATCCAATCCCGATAAAATTAGCCAACATTGCCGAACGACCGTAACTCATAAATGGTAAAGGAATTCCTGCTACTGGTGCTAAACCTATGGTCATACCAATATTAACAACCATCTGGAACACAATCATTGCCAAAACGCCAACAGCTAATAATGAGCCAAAATTATCTTTAGCGGTTGAAGCGACATAAAGTAGACGTTGACAGAGCAAGCAAAATCCCAGTAATAATACCAAACCCCCCATAAAACCAAACTGTTCGCCAACTGCGGAGAAAATAAAGTCTGTATGCTGTTCGGGAACGAAATTGAGTTGAGTCATCGGACCATTAAAAGGACCCCATCCGAACCATGTACCAGCACCAATGGCGATACGGGATTGAATTAGGTGGTATCCAGTACCGAGGGGATCTAATTCGGGGTTGAGAAATGAAGTGATTCGACCTTTTTGATATTCTTTAAGTACATGATTCCAGGCAAATATTCCTAATTCACCTCCCAAAAGATTCAGAACTAAGGCTCCTATTCCACCCAAAGCAAATCTTTTTCCAGGAAGTGTCCGCCACCCTACTAAGCCCATAGTAGCAGACCAAATCAATCCTAAAGGCGTAAAAAATAGTTCCTCTGATAAAATATAAGGCTCAGCCCAGGGCCAAGGTATGCTAAATAAAATCGCCGCTACTACTGGAGAAATTAACAATATTAACCAGCCTGGATTAGCATTTGCCCAATATAGCATTGCTAATACAATCGCTCCAAAGACCAATGATGTTGCTAAGTCTGGCTGTAAAAATACTAACGCCCAAGGAACCGCCGTGACTGCTAAAGCTCTGAAAAAGTTGGGTAGGGTGTCAGCCGTGCGCTTGTGTAACAGCGCGGCTAAGGTAATAATTATCCCTATTTTGGCAAATTCTGAGGGTTGTACATTAAAGCCAAAAACATTAATCCACCGTTGTGCGCCTTTAGCAGCAACACCTATCACCATTACCGCAATCAAACTGATATTAGTTAGCGTGTAAGTTACCCAGTGCCATTTTTGCAGATTTTCATAACGGCTGCGGGCTATCAGTAGCCCCAATATTAAACCAATACCTCCAACTACTAAGTGCCACCACCAGTCGTCTTTATCTTGATTTAATTCTGTACTCAGAATCATAAAGCCGCCAAACATGGTAATGACAATTGGCAGCAAAAATAAAAGTAAATCTATTTGCTGCCAGGGTTTAAACAAATACTGCCAGCGATTTCTGTTACGTGAGTAGCGCGACTTTTTTAATAACATTGAGCTTAATTGATGCCTGAGCTTTTAAATACTAAATTTTACAAATGTCTTTTTATCTTTATTCTCAGTACCCAGTCCGCTACCCAGACAGAAATCCAGATTGTTTTGATTTCAGATTATGTCAAGGCAGCTACTGATAGTTTTCCGGCGATCGCCAATGCAATTTTCTTTAAAGCAATTGCCGAAGCGGAATCTGAGTCGGCTACAACTATTGGTATACCGTTGTCTCCCCCAATTCTTGTAGATATTTCCAACGGTACGCACCCCAATAAAGGTATCCCAAGTTCGGTCGCTGTTTTGGAGCCACCACCTGAACCGAAAATATCATACTGTTTATCGGGCATATCTGGGGGTATAAAGTAACTCATATTTTCAATTATCCCCAAAACTGGTACTTTCATCTGCTGAAACATCCGCAAGCCTTTACGAGAATCGAGTAAAGCCACATTTTGCGGAGTAGTTACGATTACCGCACCCGCGATTGGTACTGCTTGTGTCAATGTTAACTGAGCGTCACCAGTTCCTGGAGGCATATCTACAATTAAATAATCTAGTTCTCCCCATTCCACTTGATATAAAAATTGGCGAATCACTCCATTAAGCATTGGTCCGCGCCAAATTACCGGCTGGTCTCGGTCAATCAGAAAACCCATTGAAACCAGTTTGACTCCATGATTAAACGCAGGTTCCAAGATTTCGCCTTTCTCACCTTGACGGACATTGATTTTAGCTGACTCCAACCCCAACATTGTCGGGTCATTAGGTCCGTAAATATCCGCATCGAGCAAACCCACCTTTGCTCCAGTTTGAGCTAATGCTACAGCTATATTTACAGCTACCGTACTTTTACCTACACCACCTTTACCACTAGAAACAGCAATGATATTTTTGATCCCTGGTACACCATTACGGTCAGGCAAACTTTTCTGTTGGGGTATTTCTGCCGTCACTTCCACCGCCACATCCGTAACACCCGGAAGTTTTTTGACAGCTTTTTGACAGTCCTCAACAATAAATTCACGTAAAGGACAAGCAGGTGTAGTTAAAACCAAAGTGAAGCTCACCTTACCATCTTCGATTTTGACATTACGAATCATGTTGAGTTCCACCAAACTTTTGCGAAGTTCTGGATCTTCCACTGGTCGCAACACTTCTAAAACCGCATTTGAATCAAGAACAGTATGCATGATATTTCACCCTTAATTTTGTAAAAATTTTTAACAATAGAATATTATTTTAATGGTTAGTGGTTAGTGGTTAGTGGTTAGTAATTAGTGGTTGGTGGAGAGTGGATAAACAACTATCAACTATCAACTAACTCCCAACAACCAACAACTGTCAACTGTCAACTGTCCCCCCCCCATCACCTTAAAACAATTCCGATTGTAAAGTCGATTTTCTTTTCCTTGATACAGCTTTGATTGCGGTTTCTTCAACAGCTTCAATTAAAGCCCGCGCTACTTTGTCAGCATAAGGGCGAGACAAAGACCAAATTAAGGGAGACAGCCAACCTCGTAACGTTACAGAATAAGATAAACAACTACCACACACTGTAGATTCTATTTTGTAACTAATTCGCTCTTCTACACCAGGAATTGCCAGAATTCTGACGCTGAGTAATTCCCTGGGATTAACACGTTCAACAAAAATCCGGATTGGAATCGGTGAAAGACGGGTTACTGCTTGATAAATTAATCCTGGCTTGGGTACTAATCCATAAGGTACATTAGTGCTTTTAAGTAATGGATGCCAGGAAACGTCTGCCAAGTCAACAACTTTATGCCATATTTCATCCACCGAAGCAGAACTAATTTCGCGATAACTTCGCACCAAAGAGACACAAACTTGACGACGTTTGCGGTTGATAAATTTTGATAACCAACCTTGCATTCTCTTAATCCTCCTGGCTACAGACTTAAAAAGTTACTCTGGTATTTTGGGTCAATCGGTTTGAAATTTTGGATTGACTAGGCACGGGCGATCAGAACAAGAACCTGCTACATCACCACATTGAGTACCGTCCCAAAGATAAATCTGGGGGCTTGTACCACCAACGAATAATTGATCAAAAGCAGCATCAGAACAAAAATTTTATCTGCTACTTATATTTAGATACATTAAGCAAGCAATCAATATGCTCTTCCTATCAGATGAAATACCTGCTAATTCATCAGACTAATTTGAGAAAAAGGCAAAGATAGTGATAGTTACAGTTGTTTAAGTAAAGCTTTGATATCCTCACACGGAACGCTAAACTTACTTGATAACTGCTGGTTTGATCGGGAATGCCTTGTTCTCGAACTTTCCCTAGATAAGCAGATGCTTACAAGTTATTGTTACAGAATTTAGTCTCAATACTAGGGTTTTGATATAAAAAAGTTGCAAAATATTAATCAATATACAAGCCTATACCTATTTGAGGGAGAATAATTTAATTCACGTAACTAGAAAATTCAGTGAATTATTTATATTGCATCCTCAATTTACGGGTGAACCTGAGTACGGGATTTAACAAACCGGACAGTTCCAAATAATAAAACTAAAAATCGTCATTTCATTTAGGTCTAAAAATTTATTATGTTGACAAAGCCAACCTCCCAAATGTTATCTTCTGCTCAATCTTTACCACCATCTGACGCGAAAGTTAGAGTCAGTGACTTCATGAAACAATTGCAAGATCAGATTTCTCAAGCTTTAGCTGAACTTGATGGTGTGGGACAATTTCAAGAAGATACTTGGGAACGTCCCGAAGGTGGTGGTGGACGTTCGCGAGTTTTACGCGAGGGTGCAATCTTTGAACAAGGTGGTGTAAATTTTTCTGAAGTTTGGGGTTCTCATTTACCACCTTCAATTTTAGCGAGTCGTCCGGAAGCTCAAGGACACAAGTTTTATGCGACGGGAACTTCAATGGTGCTGCACCCCCGTAATCCTTATGTTCCTACTGTCCATTTAAATTATCGCTACTTTGAAGCAGGCCCAGTTTGGTGGTTTGGTGGTGGTGCGGATCTAACCCCTTACTACCCTTTTGCCGAAGATGCAATACATTTTCATCAAACTTTTAAACAAGCTTGCGACAATCATCATCAAGAGTATTACCCAGTGTTCAAACGCTGGTGCGATGAATATTTTTACCTCAAGCATCGTCAAGAAACCAGGGGTATTGGTGGTTTATTTTTCGATTACCAAGACGGAACCGGAGCTTTGTATCGCGGCCCCCATGAAGATAAAGCAGCAGCTAAATATAGCAATCAAATTGGAGAATTACCATCCCGTAATTGGGAAGAAATATTTAGTTTTGTTCAAGAATGCGGTAAAGCCTTTTTACCTGCTTATCTACCAATCGTCAAAAAAAGACACCCGATGGAATATGGCGATCGCCAACGAAATTTTCAGCTATATCGTCGGGGTAGATATGTGGAATTTAATTTAGTTTACGACCGAGGCACAATTTTTGGTCTACAAACTAATGGACGTACTGAGTCTATTTTAATGTCCTTACCACCAATGGTACGCTGGGAATATGGGTATAAGCCAGAACCCAACACCGCAGAAGCAGAATTGTACGAAACCTTTCTCAAGCCTCAAGATTGGGTTAATTGGCAACAGAGCCATACTTAAATTATGTGAGTTAAACTACTAAATATACATTTTTGCCAGGTGACAATTAAGGCTGTAGCTTGTTATTCTCTAACTACAGCATTAATAAATCCGATTACTGATTAAACTCGTTGTTTAAAACTATTCATAAGATAATTTTATGAAGGTGATCAATTATCATCAATGAGTTTGATCAGTATATTGCAGAAATACCAATATCTAATTTATTAGTTTGAACAGTCTTAGGGGAAAAATTTGTGATTCATATAGAACAAAAAAGTTATACAACTGTGGACGGAAATACCGTTATCGTTTTAGCACCTGCTGGTCGTTTAGACATTACCACAGCTTGGCAATTTCGTCTGAAGCTACAAGAATGTATTTCTAAACTTAGTTCTCATGTAGTTGTAAATTTAGGACAGGTAAATTTTATTGATAGTTCTGGTCTTACTTCTTTAGTTGCTGGAATGCGTGATGCAGACAAAGTTAAGGGTAGCTTCCGTATTTGTAACGTACACCCGGAGGCTAAGCTGGTATTTGAAGTGACCATGATGGATACTGTATTTGAAATATTTGAAACTGAAGAGGAAGCTTTAGAAGGGGTACCTCGTAGTATTGCTAGTTGACAGTTGACAGTTGACAGTTGACAGTTAATGGTTATATCACGTCCTGTTAAACACTCCGGTATGTCTGTGAGGGCTGGTAATGGGTAATAGCTAATTGGTGATGGGTTTTGGGTAAATGCGTTAAATCATATAGTAAGTAATTAGCCGGACTTCATATTGTTGGTTGATGGTTGTTCGTTGTTGATAGTTATTGTTGGTTGAGCCACTGTCAACTGTCAACTGTCAACTAACTTCCTGTAGCGATAAGGACCTAAAATTGCGCCCCAGGTTGCTTTTCGGGTTTGAGTATCAATTCCTTTGTCATAACTGAGAAATTCTTTTTGAGTCGCTTCAAATCCCAAAGAAACTTCTACGGTTTTGCCATCATAATCAAAAGTGCAGCGAGTATCTGGTATGGGTTTTGCAATAAATTTGTACTGGTTTTGAGCAAGATTTTCTACATTAACTTTGAGAACGCATCCTGGTAATATATCTATTTCTTCAGAGGTAAGAGCTTTGAGTAACTCAAAATTACGACCCGCACCACGCCAAGCTGTAGGGTCTTTGAACATATAATATTGTACCTTGAAGGATGCATCAGCGATATGCTGTGTAATTCTCAGTAAGCGCTGACGGTAAGGTTGTTCTAGATTAAGAATATTCGCTTGCTCGGCAAATAAGGTCAAACTGTCCTCTTCAAATAAAGCTACAGGTCTTTGCCACATATGTAAATGAACGTACCAAGCAGGTTCTGCAATTGCTTGCTGTTTATTGTCAAATTCACCTACTAGATATTCTTTTAAGGTATTTAAATTTGGTGATGAATTCATAAATATAAATTAAATATTAAATTATGATGATTAATATGAGTTGATTATATGAGAAAACAAGTTAGAATGGTCAATCCGATATCTGAAAAATGGCTGTAATCTTTTGATTAAAAGGTAAAATAGCCATTTGTAAAACAAAGATTGTTTGCATACCACTAAAGATACTTTTCACTTTCGTCACTTAGTTTGTAAGCTATCACTTGGCAAAGTCGCCTACAAGCGCGAGAATAAGTTTACATTGCCCTTAAATTTCAAAAAAAATTACTTCGTGAATAACGTCCGTACAGTCTCTGAAACAAAGCGAACTTTCTACAGTCTTCACACCCGTCCAATCAATACGATTTATCGTCGGGTGGTAGAAGAATTAATGGTAGAAATGCACCTACTGAGTGTAAATACTGATTTCCAATATGACCCCATTTATGCTTTGGGTGTTGTAACTACCTTTGATAGATTTATGCAGGGTTATAAACCCGACGAGGACTTTGAATCGATTTATAATGCTTTGATTAAGTCTGTGGAAGAAGATCCACAAAAATACAGACAAGATGCTCAAAGATTAGAAAGTATAGCCAAAAGCTTACCCGCAAAAGATTTAGTTAGTAATTTGAGCGAGAAGCGCTTGGGTAATGATTCTGATCTGCAAGAATTATTAGAAAATATTGCTAACAATCCCAAGTTTAAATACAGTCGTTTATTTGGGATTGGTTTATATACTTTGTTGGAATCATCAGATCCAGAAATGGTTAAAGACGAAAAACTTCGCAACGAAGCCTTCAAGACTATTGCAAATGCCTTGCATCTATCTGATGATAAACTAAGCAAAGATTTAGATTTATACCGCTCTAACTTAGATAAAATGGCACAAGCTGCGATAGTAATGGCGGATATGATTGCTGCAGAGCGTAAAAGACGTGAGCAACGCGCTCAAAAATCTGATACTACAGTTACACCTCCGAGTAAAGAATGATTGTTTGTCAATTACTCACAAAAAAAAGTTAGGAGTGTAAATTAGAATTCTCACTCCTAAATTTTAAGTTTCGGAAGTTTTAAGTAATAAAATAACCTATCAATTCTTTGACAGGGGAGCAGCAAGTACAAAGCAACAAAAATCAATATGAGTGAAATTTGGGATAATTTACAAAGGCAAAATTTTGTAAATCAAGTTGCTAATAACTGATAGTGTTAGCGCTCCCATAATTGCGCTCCAAATTCCGTAACGTAGACGGAATCCTTGTACTAAATATGCTGCAATACCGAAACAAATAGTGGAGATAATAAAGGTAAACAAACCTTGAAATAAAGTCAGCGTCAGAAGATTTGGGATTGCTAAAAATAGTCTGAGGATTGGCTGAACTAATACGGTAACAATTCCGAGAACAGCCGCAGAAACAAAGCTTTTCTTGACAGAATCGACTTCAACCCCTATAAAAGGAATTTTACTAATAATCAAAAAGCTAATAGCTGTTACTAACCAAGCAACCAAAAGTGATACAATATTCATCTGATTTTACATTTTAGATTGGACTACCGGAGTTAGGAGTTAGGAGTTAGGAGTTAGGAGTTAGGAGTTAGGAGTTAGGAGTTAGGAATTTAAATATTCACCCCATCCCCTTGTCCCCTTGTCCCCTTGTCCCCTTGTCCCCTTGTCCCCTTGTCCCCTTGTCCCCTTGTCCCCCCATCTCCCCATCCCCCCATCCCCCCATCTCCCTTTACTGAGGACTAGGATTTGTCTGAGCAGGTGCAGGTGGATCTGTAGGAACCGATGCTGGAGGAATTGTGGAACTGCTATTATCGCTAGGTATTCTTGGGGGAATTCCTTGTTCGGTTTGGGGTTGATTGGGGATGCTAGGAAGGGGCATTTGAGTGCTACCGGGAGGTAAATTCAGATTTGGGTCATTTTGCGGAAAATTAGGAGAAAATGGTAAAGAACCATCTGGTGATGGTAGAGTTCCACCTGGAGTAGTTCCTGGATTGCCAGGGAAATTCGGAATTGGTTGTGCGGGATTCGCAGGTTGTTCTGAAGTACCAGGTATAATTGCTAAAGATACGCGATCGCCACCGACTTTTCGCAGCAAATCGAGGATTTCAATTACATCATTATAAGTTGCCGATCGCGAAGCATACAGAGCCAAAATACCTCTAGGATTAGCTGCAAGATAGTTTCTCAAAATATCTTCTAATTGAAACCGCTGTACGACTTGTTTCTCTACATAAATTTGACCAACAGCATCAATGGTGACAGGTAAAATTTCTCGTTGTTCCTGTGATTGTATACTAGATGTCGCAGTTTCAGCTTGAGGTAAATCGATGTTTATTGATTGTTGACGAGTAAATTGTAATGATGCCAAAATAAAAAATGTCAGAATGCAAAAAACAACATCAATTAAGGGAATAATTTGAATTTGAACGTCTTCGGTTGGATTATTCAGGTTTATTTTCATATGATTAATTCGAGTAATGTTAGAAAGACATCTAAATGGTAAATGGCAAATATCTGATCATATTATGTCCGGTTAAACAGTTGCAATAAAGGGAGTAGGGAGTAGGGAGTAATAACTAATCATCCGGACATGATATGAATTATTCACCCCATAAGTACAGAAAACGACTGAACAGAATTTATTTCAAAAGTTTTTAAAATTAGTTTTACTTCATATTATTATCGTCTTGTAAGTGAGAGAAAAACACGGCTTTCTAGAACAGATAATTACATTTATGACATTTATAAAGTGTGTGTGGAGCCTATATTATCCAAGGATACTTTTAGGGATAATTTTATTGTGATTCTTGATCGGGCGATGGGGGTGAATCAGTATCTGTTGTTTGGGGAGGTTCGGAAAACTTGTTTCTTCCTCGTCTACGTGGAGGCGGAGAATTTTCTGGAGTATCCTTATCTCTAACAACAACTTCAGATAGTGCTTTTCTCGCAGGTTTAATATCGCTATCAGTTGGAGGAAATTGACGATAAAGTAACTCCAACTCATTTCCAGCTTTACGAAAAACTTTGACTTGGTTAACTAGCAAAGCTTGAAACCATCGGTAAAATATCAAACTGAAAATTGCTACCACTAATCCAGCTAAAGTACTGTAGAGCGCTTCCCCAATCCCAGTTGTGACTCCAGCACTAGCTTCCGTACCCAAATCCGAAATTTTAATTGATTCGAGAGATTGAATCAAGCCCCAAACCGTACCAAATAATCCGAGTAGAGGTGCAACCGCAATCACCAATTCTAAAACTTTTTCGCCGCGACGCATTAAAGCTAATTCATGCTCAGCGGTGGATTCCAAAGCTAATCTAAAAGTTTCGGGATCTCTTCTTGGTAAAACCAAAGGAGCATAAAGAAATCTACCTATAGGTTGGTGGGTTGCTCGTTCAGCAATTTCCGTTGCTACACTCCAATCATCTTGAGCTGCATCTAGTACACGGTCAACAATTTTCCTTTCTTGAGTTAAAATTCTGAGCCAGAACCATATCCGCTCGAAAATGACGCTCAAAGATAAAACTGAAAAGAAAAGTAACGGCCATACTACTGGTCCAATCTTGCGTACAATATCTTCAATATTCACTGTATAAGTCTCCTCCGTTCATCCTCAACCAAATATCTCGCACCATTTTAATTTTAAAGATTAATGTACAAGTTCTACATTGAATGTGAAAACAACGTGTATGTTCTAAGCCAAACTAACCCTTATGTAGGTGGTAGGATATTCCATACCGTTATAGTGCGGTTATTCCCACAGGAAGTTTAGGTCATATTCTGCCAAAATTAAAGTTAAATAGAAGCTAAAATCATGAAATTTTCAATTCAATCAGTTTACGAATGGTATCGTGCTTTGATTCGTAATCCTAAATACCGTTGGTGGGTAGTTTTAGGGACTCTAGTGTATTTTGTTAGTCCTATTGATGTTATTCCTGACATTTTCCCAATTATTGGGCAAGTTGACGATGTTTTTTTGTTAACCCTATTGATTGGTGAAGTGTCACAACTTGCGATTGAAGGTTTTAAAGCACGTAAAGGAGTTACAGAAAAGGAAACAGCAGCTAGTTCTTCTCAAGATGAGACTAAGAATGCAGGTACTATCGATGTTGATGCTGTTTCTGTAAAATAATATAGATTCCGAAATAAAACTTATTAACCTCCTTTTTCTGGAAGAATAATTCGTCGAGAAAGGGGGATATTTTAGTGAGGAGTTAGGAGTTATAAGTTAGGAGTTATAAGTTAGGAGTTAGGAGTTAGTACCACCGGAGTTAGGAGTTAGTACCACCGGAGTTATAAGTTAGGAGTTATAAGTTATGAGTTCTGCTTTTTATGAAAAACCGTTCTGTTATCGGATTGATTCCCGCAGGTGGAAAAGCTACACGAATTTCTCCTTTACCTTTAAGTAAGGAATTATATCCTGTGGGTTTTGGTTGCGATCGCGATACTCAAAATTATAATCAAAATAATTTACGTCCTAAAGTTGTTTCTCATTACTTGCTCGAAAAAATGCAGTTAGCAGGTATTGAGAAAGCGTATTTTATTTTGCGCCCTGGTAAATGGGATATTCCGGCATATTTCGGTGATGGTGCGATGCTTTCGATAAATTTAGCATATCTAATTATGGGTTTACCTTATGGTGTACCTTTTACTTTGGATAGTGCTTATCCTTTTGTCAAGGATGCTGTGGTAGCTTTGGGTTTTCCTGATATTTTATTTCAACCAAAAGATGCTTTTTTACAAATATTAAAACATTTGGAAACAAGTAATGCTGATGTGGTTTTAGGATTATTCCCTACTGATAAACCCCAAAAAGCTGGTATGGTAGATTTTGATGATTCGGGTAAAGTTCGTTCTATTATTGAAAAACCACCCGAATCAGATTTGCGTTTTATGTGGGGAATTGCTGTTTGGCAACCTCAGTTTAGTGAGTTTTTGCACGAGTATTTGATTACAATTAAACAAGATACTAATTTACCAATATTACCTGAAATTCCTATTGGTAATGTAATTCAAACTGCAATAGATAAAGGTTTACAAGTGGAAGCGGAAGCTTTTACAAATGGTAGTTATTTAGATATTGGAACTCCTGATGATTTGATTAAAGCCGTGAGAGGGTTTGCTGGTGATTTTGAGTGATTAATTGTTATCCGTTATTTAAACACAAAGGTACGCGGAGGAGAGATATTACTTTCTTTTCACTCTAAATTTCTTTCCTCTGCGCTAGGAGCCTTAAGCATCGGTTTTTTTAATCCGTTATTTTGTGTTAAAAAGAAATTAATCCGCGCAATTCTTCTAAAGAATTTACAGTTTTAAGACCTATTTGAATTACTTTTAATTTTTCTAAATCGGTAATTTGCGAGATTTGTGGCATTAACTGCAATCCTTCATTACCGAATTTGATTTCTAAAGCAACTTCGATTCCAGATATTATTCCTTCTCGTCTTCCTCGTGCTTCACCTTCTCTCAAAATCTGCTGATACCAAGGAGATTCACTTAATATTGCCATATCCCACCTCATGATTTGTTTAACTAATGCACTATCTATTACGAAGGTAGCAAAAAACGCTAAAACTGTTTCTAATTGATTTAAGTCTTCATCTGCACGAAGTCTTTGTAAGGCTTGCTGTATAATTGATTCTTCTGCACCATCTTTGAGAATTGGTACAAAGGGGAGTAAAGAAGATAAGTTTTGTTGAAATGCTGTTTCAACATCGACTTCCCACAAGTTAATTACGCGATAATCTTGACGGGCTATTATTCCTGCAAATTCCGACTCGTAACGAGCAGGGATTTCGGTTTCACTAACTTTGAGAATATTTATTAATACTGGATAAATCGGAAGATTGTATTTCTCTTCTGCTAATGCTATGTAAGCCCGCATTCGTCTGGGCATTTCAGCTTTATAGCGTAATTGTAACTCGTTTAAAACCAGAAATTCACCAAATTGGGGACTTTGAGCGCGGATGAGTACGTCGGATTCTCGGCTTATCCATTGAAATTCCGAGTCAAGAATTTCTGTTACTGTGATGTCAGGGATTTGAGTTACCCACTTTACCCATTTATCTGGTGCGAGGCTAATTATCTTTTTGCTGCTGATGTCAGCGGATTTTGTCATAGAAAGGTAGATGCACGGAGTCGAGATAATTATTTTAATATTTTGGGGAGGAAAATGGGTGAGCGGATGGTGCGTTAGACGCATTTCAAATTATTGTTAATACAAATTGTTAATACAATAAATATTCCTGCGTCTAACACACCCTACAATTTAAACTTCTACTTCAATATCGCTGACTGCAAATTCATCACCAAATTCTGTCAAGAATCTTAACGCTTTAACAATGTTACTCGCGCATTCTTGAGGAGAAGTATTATAAAAATATCGCCATGCTGCGGCTTTGTCTTCGTCGTATTTATGGCTTCTTTCTGGTTGATTATTTAACCAATTCAGCCGCACCGCATGACCAATTAATACATCTAAAACAATATATTCACGTATTTGTAAATCAGGATTATTTTTGGCGATCGCCGCTAGTTCCATTAAGGCTTCAACGTTTACTTGACGGTATTCGGAGGCTTCGATTTTGTTTAATAAATGCTCGACTCTGAGTGCAAAATTCTTTTCACCTGCGGTCATTTCTGATATCAGTAATTGACTATCCAAGCGGTTGCGACGTTCTAATTTATCACCGATAACCAAACCTTTACAATGATGCATTAATTGCCAAACTCGTTCAAAGAAATCTTCAGGTACACGGTTGATTGCTCCTTCTGCTTGCCGATATCTTCGCCATCCTCCTGTTGGTACTTCTACTGTCTCTATATTAACTGGTTGCAATACCCAATCAATTTCATTTTCTTTGAGCTTGATGTGAAGTGATTCTTGTTGACGTAATAACTGATTCATCCCAGAATATTCTAACAAACAGTCTTTTAACTGTGTTTTGACTTGAAAAGGTGATAATTGCATCAAATGTTCATAAGCTTCATCTTGAGTAATATCTAATTCTCTAGCAATTTTGCTGGTAATAAATAAGATAAGATGACCTGTTCTAATAGTCAATAATCCTTGAAATAATTCTGGTTCGGAATTGATTAAGGTACGTAGAAAAATCAGTATTTCTTGAGTTAAAACACCATCTCTAACATCTTCACGACAGAAGTTTTTGATTTTCTCGACTATTTCTTTGTGGGAAAGGGGTACGGTGATTAAAGATGCTTCACTGTAAGCTCTACCGACTGCAATTTGTTTCCCTCGTGCTAAAAGGCTGGTGACTATATCCGACAAACGCATATCTGCCATTTGGAGTAATCCCGCAGCCCGACGAACAACAGCCCAAAGTCCAATTTCCCCTGCTTTATAGTAAACTTCATCAAGTAAATCCGCTACTTTGACAGTATGATTAAGTTCACCAAAGCCGGTATCAAAATCAAGTCCTTGTAAGCGAGTTAATGCTTGTAATAATTCAATTTGTTCGTAAAGATTATCCGAGGAACGCAAGGAATCAAGGAGTAATTCCAAATTGGTTTCGCATTCCATTTGAAATTCTTGGGTATGTTCTAATAACCAGTTATTGTTGGAATTATAAAGTAAATAGGAGCTACGAGGAGCAATTTTGGTAACTGGTGATTGTTGAAATTCAAAATTTTGTTGTAAATCAATTCTTTGAATATTCGCGATGAGCATCAACTGATTTAATCTACCCAATTTCACCCGTACACCATTACAAACACCTTCTTGAAGTTCTTCCATTAATGATAGTAATGCTTCGCTACCTGTTTCTAACATGGTGCGAGTCAACATTAAGGTTAAAGTCGGACGACCATTATCGCTCCAATATTTTTCAATGTAAGCGAGTTCACTTTTAAATTGAGCTACGAGAAAGTGATAATCTAAGGTTAAGTAAAATTGTTCTGAATCTAAAAAAGAAGGTAGAAATACAATGGTTTCGTTGCCGATACGGAAAATTCTCGACGTAGTTAAACTTCTCGGAAGTCTTGGAGGTCTTCCAGTTAAACCTAGTTTTTCATTACAGCCAATTCCTTGATAAATTGCAATTAAATCCGCAGCTTGACGGACTTGAATTGGTTTTATTTGTAATAAAGTTTCTGTTTGAATTCCCCGAACTGCTAATTGAGCCTGTAAATTTTCATCTTCTGCTAACAAGGCAATTTGTACTATCGGTTGTCGTGTTTTTCCTACAGATAAATATCTTCCCAAGGGGTCAATATCTCCCACAGAAAGCAATTTTTCACTCAACATTTGTCCCAGAAAATACAAACTTTGCGCCCATACTAAAGGAACATTTTCATTAGGTAAACGTTTTTGAGTTCCTGGTGCTTGTTTCTCGGCTTCGATATTTTCTTTGGTTACGTAATAAACTTCCGGTAGCAAACGCAAATCATCGCGTTCAACTAAGGTGAATTCTAAACTTTCTTGATAATGCTTGATTTTTTCTTGCTCTCCCCGAAATAATCCATCTAATAGTAAATAAGTGAAAAATAAAGGCCATTCACATTCTATATGCTCGAATTGCTTAAGTTCACTGGGTTCATAATGCAAGCGTTGACTATCTTCTAAAACTGTTTGATGTCCGTCGCGTAAAAATCGCTTGCAACCGTAATTACCTTCTAATTTATTAATTATCTCTTCTAAAGTACGTTGACGTAAACTTTCATCTTCCACTGCAAAAGCCGGAAAACTAATCACGCTCAAAAGTGCTGCATCAATTTCCTTAGAAGCCGATTCCCTTGGTAATAAATATTCTAACGTAATGCGAGCGCGGGCAATTTCATCTGGTAAGACGTGAATTACCGATGCTCTACTTCCATGTACTCCAAATAAATCCAGTCCGTTAATTGCTTCCAAAGCAGCTTTTGCCATACCAACGGAACTGGCATTTAATTCTGCATTTCCATGATTTATTTTATTGCCTCGTTCCCAAATTCCATAATCTGGAGTACGGTAAGCTCGTCCAATATAGTAAACCAAATTTTGGACGAAATCCACCTCATCAAGAGTGTAAACTAATTGCACCCCCGAAGCAGTCATTTGCGCCAGCATCAGTAGATATATTGATGTTGCATCAAGCTGCAAATGTCCCCATTCATCATCACCGACAACAATATCCCCAGTTGCAGTATTGTATTTAGCGTGTAATGCATCTAAAGGTGATTGAGTATGCTTAAATTGTTCTACTTTATGAGCTTGTCGCATCATCGAGAATAACAATCCCCGCATTAACTTGATCACGCTGTGTTCTAATTCGTAAGTGCGTCCCTTATCTTCATCAACTTTGCGATAAGCTAACGCTAATCCCCAAACCGCTAAAATACTATAAACGTTATCACGCACCCAAGCGTCTGTGTAGTCTCCGTGATCCGTAATTGCTGTGGAAGCGGGCAGCAAACCTGTAATCGGATTTTGACGCGAAAGAATAATCGTTTTGATTTGTTGATAATAGTATTCTAGACGAGGAAGCAACTGTAGAGTTCTAAACATAATCTAATTCAATGACTCTTGCCGAGGTTTTATCCTGTTACCGTAAACTGAATTATAGAAGCAACAACAGCTTAACTTTTGTAATCCTTACTAGCAATATGACTAACTTTTGTTAGCACGTTAAAAGTTCTAAAACTTAATCACTTGTTGATTTTTATTCTTAATCATGACCAAACTTACAGAATATTCTCAATATTTTTATCAAAAGTCTATTACTATCAAGCAGATTGCTGTAATCAAATAGTCACGACAATTGGTAATTACCAATTATTTTTCCATATCTCTTCATCTTTAATCTTAAGATTATTGACAATATAGCCCGCATCATATATGTAACTTTCTCATCAGTGTCTATTGTTAAGTTACAGTGAATTTTTACCTGGGATGCTGCTCCCGTAAGTCTCAATGGGTTTTGGAAATTTGATAATTTTGCTCGTACTTTAGTCTGGTATTTTGAAGTTTACCCGATTTGCAATCAACAGTTATCAGTTATCAGTTATCAGTTATCAATTAAAAACTGTAAATCAATTGGGAGTCAGAGTCTCCCACTTCCGGCAAGTGGTGTGTTTCAGTCGGGGATTTAACCCCGACTGAAACCGGGCAGGACTGATAACTGTTCACTGATTTAATGTGATCTATTTTCCTTGTTGATTAAAGAAAATAACCCTTTAAACTCGGATTCCTATATATTGCATTCAACAGCAAAACTGCTATTTTCTTCCTATCTCGCGCTTATTTAAAAAATTTTTTGTAAATTTATTTGTCGCGAAAAAAAATTTTGTCTGGAATGTGGGAAAATATAAAAAGTAAGAATTTACTTTTTTACAATGGGATTACTGACAAAATTTTTATTTGCACTAATAATTCCATTATAAAAAAATCAATTTTGATAAAATCATAGTATCAGAAAAACACCCCAAAAAAAAATTTTTTTTTCAAATAAATCTTAAAAAAATCAAAAGATATTCTTAAGCAATCGGGTTAACCTGAGACTAATCCGACTTGTAGATATATAACAATAATGAATCATATATGAGAATTTAGCTGCCCGACTTCTTGAATAATTTGGGGAACTGAACACCGTGATTTCGATAGATACAAATAGGATTGCGATGGAAGTGTATTGAGAAAAATAAATCTTAGCAAAAAGGTAAGTTCTGATTGAATTTGAATCAAAGGATTATTTGTTTCAAATAATACATCACCTTAGAACAACCGATTAATTATCAAGCTTATAAGGATAATATCAAGCAAATATAGTAACAGTGAGTTTACGGATAACAGAGGATAGTGAAGACGGGTAAAATATAGCGATATTGACTATAAAAAAACCGTAGTGGAAAAACAGCATAATATAGATGAAGTACAACAGCCAATAAAGTCTGCTTCAGCAGAAGTGCGGCAAATTATCGAGCGAGTATGGCATTTAGAAAAAAGCAGACTTGATAAAAAAAGTTTTGGTCATATTAACGAAGATATTTTAGCAATTGTCAAAGAAGCTGTAAAATGAAACTGACTTCCATAAAACTTTGTAACTTTCGTTCTTTTTACGGTAAGACTTGCGAAATAACTCTTGCAGGGTCAAACTCAAATAATACTACTATTATTTACGGTAATAATGGAGCCGGTAAAACGAGTTTATTGAATGCATTCACATGGGTATTATACGAAAAATTCAGTGCAGCCTTTGCTTCAGTTGAGCAACTTGTAAATAAAAGGGCGATCGCCGAAGCAAAAATCGGACAAAGTGTAGAATGTTGGGTAGAATTAGCGTGGGAACATGACGGTAAACGCTATCGAGTCAAACGTCAATGTCGGGTTTACAAACATCAACAAGATTATGATGTTGGAAAAACAGAATTGTATATGCAAGTAGCGGGAGATGATGGAAGATGGTACCTTCCGCCGCAACAACCAGAAGAGATTATCGGACAAATTTTACCTGTTAGTTTACATCAATATTTCTTTTTTGATGGCGAGCGAATTGAAGAAATAGTACGTTCGGATAAGAAAGCAGAAATTGCAGAAGCAACTAAAATCTTTTTGGGAGTTGAAGTCATAAATCGTTCAATTAAACACTTACAAGAAGCGAAAAAAAGTTTAGAAAACGAATTAAAAATCATTGGTGATTCAGAAATTAAAAAGCTTTTAAAAGAACAATCTAAAATCGAGTTTGAACTTGAAACAATCAACGAGAGAAACTTAGAAATTATTCAAGAATTAGAATATCAAAACACCTTTAAAAAAGAGACTATTAAGCGTTTAAGTGAATTGAGCGCCGCCAAAGAATTACAAGAAAGACGACAGGAATTAGAGAAACAAAAAGCGTCAAACCAAGATAATTTACGACAAAGCAGAGAAACGATAAAAAAAGTAATTTCTGCACGGGGACATACAGTAATGTTATCAGAAACAACCGCACAGTTTCGAGAAATTATTCAAAATTTAAAACAGAAAGGGAAATTAACCAAAGGAATTTCGCGGGAGTTTATTCAAGACTTATTAGATTCACATAGCTGTATTTGCGGTACAAATTTGCATGATGGCGATCGCACTCGTAGAAATGTCGAATCTTGGTTAGAGAAAGCAGCTTCTTCAGAAGTGGAAGAAACAGCAATTAGAATCAGCACTCAAGTTGATGAAATTGACAAACAAGTAGGGATATTTTGGGAAGAAATTGATAAAGAACAAGGTAGAATTAATCACTTCAGACAAGTTATTTCTGAAATAGAATTAGAGTTAGATAATATTGAAGAAAGATTAAGAAAAGACCCCAGCGAAGAAATTCGTAGTTTACAAAAACGTTTAGATCAAATCGAAGAAAAAATTACCGAGCTAACTTTAGAACAAGGAGCAAATCAGCAAAAAGTAATTAATTTAAAGTCGGAATTAGAAGATTCAAATAAACAAATAGCCAAACAGAAATTAAACGAAGAAAAACAAATATTAGCGCAGCGTCGCATCAGTGCAACTCAAGACGCTATTGATAGATTAATCCAAGTAAAACTTCTACAAGAAGAGCAATTCCGCTTGCAACTAGAAAAAAGAGTCCAAGAAATATTTAGTGAAATTTCCTTTACACCTTATATTCCGACAATCAGCGAAAAATATGAATTAACGCTAGTAGAAAAAACCTCTGGTTTCGAAATGCCAGTTGCAGCATCTACCGGAGAAAATCAGATATTAAGTTTATCATTTATCAGTAGCATTATTGATCGAGTGCGGGATTGGAATCAAAATAAAATGTTGATGGTAACAGATAGTAGTACCTTTCCCATTGTCATGGATTCACCTTTTGGTAGCTTAGATGTAATTTACCGAAAACACATAGCAAAAATTATTCCAGAATTAGCCAATCAATTAATAGTGTTGGTAACTAAAACTCAATGGAGGGGAGAAGTTGAAAACGAAATGTCACATCGAGTAGGAAAAGAATATGTGTTGACTTATTATTCTTCTAAACCAGATTGCGAACAAGATTTTATTGAATTGAACGGGGAAAGATATGGTTTGGTTAAACAAAGTCCCAATGAGTTTGAATATAGTGAAATAGTGGAAGTTGTTAGTTGACAGTTAACCTTTAACCTTTAACCTTTAACCTTTAATAAAATGGCTGAAACTGGTAGAATCAGGGTTGCAAAAGACAAGGCGGAATTAGTACAAAGTTTAACATCTTGGAATGGTGCAACGGGACCATTTGAAACTTTTGCTGACGTGGTAGTTTTTGCGGCTACTTTGGGTAAAAAGTATAATCGCCGCGTGCCTTTGGGAGAGATTTCAAAAAGAGAACCATCGCCAATTAAAGTTGAAACTTTTGCTTCGATGGGATATGACTGGGTAATTAAATTGATCGGAATTACTGTAACTAAGGATATAAAAGTACTGTCAGTAAGTCAGGAAGAGTCTCAAACTCAACGCAATCAAATTTTTGAAGAATATACGAATGGTGGTTTGGAAATATTGCAAAAAGAATTGCACGGAGCGGTGGATTATACAGAAAGGTTGTTGTTGATATTAAGTTCAGAAAGGTTTAAAGAAGAGAAACAGGAAGAGGAATTTGATTTGAGTAAGTTTCTTTCTTGAATACACTTGAATACAAACGAGTAAAACCAGATGAACTCATCTAATAAATCATCAAATAAGCTACTATCTTCAAAATGGCAATCGCACCCGACTATCCAGTTAGATATTAGCTTTGGTGATTTCTACGCTTGTTTAAGCGTTTTTTTTCGTTTGATCGATTTTTACTTGTAGAAGACTGCGCTCAAGCTTTTGCAGGAACACAATATTATGGATATCCCCAAGCTGATGTGAGTCTATTTAGCTTTGGTGCAATTAAATCTTGTACTGCTTTGGGTGGAGCAGTAACTAGCTGATAAAATGGAACTAATTGAGCAAAAATATCCCCAAAAAAGTGAATTTTGGTATTGAAAAAGGGTATTTAAGTTTTATTGGTTAAAACTGCTTTCGCAACCGAGCTTATATTATCAAATTCTTAATTTAATGCAGTTATTAAATTTGGATGTAGAATCAACTATTAAAAAAGCAACCCTTGGTTTTTCCACGGGTGATATACTCGCAAAAATTCACTATCGGACTCCAAAACGTCTACTGTGGTTATTGAACTATAGATTGAGTCACTGCGATGATTTTGTAGAGCGTATTCAACGAGGTAAATCTTTTTTACAAATGTTACCGAATAATCTGACTATCCCTGGTAACAAAGCTAAGTATAATTCCTTTTGGGTAATGCCGATTTTAATAGATTCCCCCGATACTATGATAGAAATACTGCGTGGAGAAGGTTTTGATAGCGCCAGGGGAAACCGCAGTTTATTTGCTATTGATACAAAACCAAATACACCTAATCATCTTTTACCAGTTGAAAGTCAATATTTGATGGCGCATATTTTATGTTTACCATTCTCAGCTTTATTAAGGCTACAAGAATTAGAATATTTAGCGCAATTAGTAACGGTAAATATCTATTGTGAATTGGAGCAAGCAGAAAATATCGCAATTCAAAATAATTCATGAGGATTTCTAATACTCGGCAGTTTCAACCGTACACCATTTGCGACAACGGGACTCACATTGGAATCAATTCTAAGGCTAATAGCTTTATTAAATTAATGTATTGTCGTAGCATTTACTTGTTAATACTAAGTATTTATCTTAATCGTAACAAGATATAGGTGTCTGACTAACCACCTTTTTTTTCGCTGCTAGCAACAAATAAAAAAAACATATTCTCGTAAATTCTTAAATTTTAGCAGATAAACTATTAAGAGAGTCTTTACTCAGGTTAAATAGATAGCTTTCGCTACGCTATCTATAAATTATCTGTGTGATTTGACTTGTAAATTAATAAATATGTAAAATTGTAATGAAATTAACAAAATTAATTCAAAGGTTCATTCTATTTGCTAGCGCTCTATTCTTAACTTTGACTGTTTCTATAAATCATCTCAATGCTCAAACAACACCATTATTCTGGGAGTTTATTAACGTTGATATTACAGTACAAAATAACGGCGATATGTTAGTTACCGAAACTCAAAAATATACATTTACCAGCAACCACACAAATCAACGCTATCGCTACATACCTATCGATAAAGTCAAAGAAATTACCGATGTATCTGTTTCTGTAAATAACAAAATTATTTCATCGGATACGGGAATTGAAAATAATCAGTTATGGATAAACTGGAAACATCCACTCAATCCACCCGAAAGTCATACATTTGTGATTAAATATCGAGTTATTGGAGGATTGCAAGAATGGGGAGATAATCTACAAGTTTACTGGAAAGCGATTTTTTCAGAAAGAAGTTCTTCAATTAAAAAAAGTCGAGTTACTGTAAGCTTCCCCGAAGAGTTAGCAGGACAAATTTTAGACTATCAAAGTTTTGGTATACCGAGTGAAGCCAAAAAAATAGATGATAAAACCATTCAATTCACAGCACAAGAAGAATTAGCTCCTCAAACCGAATTAGAAGTTCAAATTACCTTTCCCAAAGGAATTTTGAATGTATCTGATGTTTATTCAGAGAGTTCATCTTTTCCAAACATTAATCATGTTTTAATTATGATTGCAATCTGCTGTATTCTTTTTGGCGGTAATAAAGGTGATGGTAGCTTTAACGGAGGAGGTGACGGAGGTGACGGAGGTGACGGAGGTGACGGAGGAGGTGACGGAGGAGGTGATGGTGGAGGTGGTGGTGATGGTGGTTAAAACTACTCCACAAAATTCACCAGAATCAAACACGGGTGTAAGCAATATTTGATAGGTTTTATAGTCCACCTCCGTGGACTTTGCCTATTTAGCAGCGGTTTCAACCGCCAGATTAAATATAATATTCTCACAAAACCTCCGGTAATCCCACCTGCTTTGGTTCCACAAATTTACCATTAAAATCCACAGTTCGATCTTCAAAAGTTCTGGCTTTAGCTAAATCCGTCCTAAGTTCGGCTCGCTCCATTTTATCTTTTATTCCACCCAACATATAAACGAATAACCGGGTTGCTAATTCTTTTCCGGCAACTAATACCCGCTTACGATTTGCATCATATAAAACGCCATACCAAACAGATTTAGGAAATTCCATTCCACTAAAACCGCCTTTACTATCAAAGAGTCGCAGCTTTTCAAAAAGCTCTTCTATAGAAAAGCCTTTTTCAAAAATTAAGATACCTAAAGCCTTTGCCAATGCCATTTGTCCGATAGGGCGAAATAATATATTTCCTTCTCCCCCATCTTTTTCAAAACTAAACCGTCGAAACATTGGAGTATCTTCGTATTCCAAAACTTTATAACTAGGTAAACTTGCTAAATTATCAAATAATTGATTAAAATCTTTAATTGCTGATTCTAATTCTTCATCCTCCGGACGCATAGGAATTAAACCTTTATCTAAAGGTTTCCAGTGAGGATACTTATGTTCTAAATAACGTTCTGACATCTCTTTTAAAGCCTGCAAAGTTGTCAAAACTGTGGATTTTGCGGCAACTGTAGCACTATCCCAATTTACACGGGCTTTTCTACCTTGACGCTGCTCTAAAAGTGGATGACTAACGGCTATCTTGCGAGCCACAATCGAAAAACCATCGTCCTCATTTAACTGTGCTAACTGTCCTTTACTTAAAGGTACAGCCATCAAATTAACGTGGACAAAAATTGACCTTACCCTGCGTCTTGCTTCTTCACGGGTTTCTCCTTGAGCTACAGCACAAATAAATTCTATACCGATTTTTTCTTGGGGTAATTGTTGTAAATATTCAGCTTCAACTCGGTATTTTGCACTTAAATCATCAATAGTAATAAAACTATTGGCAACAGCTTTATCCTTTTTGTAGCGGGGTAACTTACCAGTTTTAAGTATTTCCATTAAACCTTGTACCGCCATTAATCTATGTTGACCATCTAATGCATAAATGGTTACATCTTCTTCAGAAATATTGAGCAAACCGAATTGACCATTATCATCTAAAGGTGTAAATTCCGTAGTTGATTTTTTTGCTTGTCCTTCACTATCCCATTCAGATGCGTTAGAATTATCCACCCAAGGCTGACTAATTACAGCTAATACGGGAGGAAACTTATGATTTTTTCTGGCAGCTAAATACTGAACTAAAGGAGCTTGACGTGACCAATCTAAAGGGCGTTGCTGAATATCATCTATACTCGAAGCATCTATCTCGATATTATCACTATGGGAATTGTACTTAGTTTGCAATAATGGTAAAAAAGAAGCAAAGTGAACTTGACTAGCAAACCATTCTAAAGTCACCGAACCCACATAAGCTTGAGTACCGCCCATTTCTGTTTTTTGGACTAAAAGCTGTTGATTTTCGCCAACATACTTGGTTAGTAACGAAGAAATTTTTTTTTGATCTTGACTTGAAATCACAGTTGTTACGGTAGATACACCTTTTTTCATCACAATTATTCAAAAAAATAAACAAAAAATCAAACACAGGTATCCAAATACTATATATAAAAACGATATAAAAATAAAACATTCAACAATAAGTTTTTAAAAACCGTAACTGGTACAAATTTATGTAATACTAGTTTTTGCCTTCCTATAGGATTTTGGTTTGATCAATAGAACTATTAGTTGAGAGAAGAAACAGAAAAGACACAAGACAAAGCTGAATAAGTATTTCAAGGGCAAACGCAGACTAGTCACATAAAAAGCTGCGAATTTTTGTTATGTAAACATTAATATCTGGAAATTAACTATTGCGGCTAATCTAAAATTTAAAATCTAAATTTAAATCAAAATCAAAATCAAAATCAAAATCAAAATCTAAATCTAAATCTAAAATCGAATGACTATCGCCCAACAATCAGACAAAAAAAGCCAGTCAGCTGCTGTTACGGTAATCGATAAAATTCCAGATATTACCAAAGAAATCCAAGAATTGTATTTACTAGATGAAATACCTTGGATTATTGGCGTATCGTGGGGTAAAGACTCTAGCACGATTTTGCAACTGGTTTGGAATGCGATCGCCACATTAGCGCCCAAAAAACGAACAAAAAAAATTCACGTAATTACTACAGATACCTTAGTCGAAAATCCCATAGTTACAGCATGGGTTCGCAATTCGATGGAATTGCTGGCATCTGCTGCCAAAGAAAAAGCAATGCCCATCGAACCTCACTTATTGTTGCCAATAATTGAAGATACATTCTGGGTAAACTTAATTGGTAGAGGTTATCCGGCTCCGCGCAACCAGTTTCGTTGGTGTACCCCGCGTTTAAAAATTAATCCAGCGAACCAGTTTATTAGGGAAATGGTTAGAGCCAGTGGCGAAACAATCCTTGTCTTGGGTACCCGCAAAGCCGAAAGTTCCAAACGAGCTGCCACAATGCAAAAGCATCAAGCAGGTAGAATAAGGGAGCGTTTGAGTCCGAATGCCAGCTTACCCAACTCTTTGATTTATACACCCATAGAAGATTGGAGCAACAACGATGTTTGGATTTACCTTAATCAATGTGAAAATCCTTGGGGTGGTGATAACAAAGATTTATTTTCCATGTACCGTGGTGCGACAGCAGATAATGAATGTCCTTTAGTTATCGATACCTCTACCCCTAGTTGCGGCGATTCGCGCTTTGGTTGCTGGGTTTGCACGATGGTAAGTAAAGATAAATCGATGGAAGCGATGATTCAAAATGATGAAGAAAAAGAATGGATGCAACCGCTTTTAGATATTCGTAATGAGTTAGATATTCAAGATGACCATGATAAGCGAGATTTTCGACGAATTTGGGGAAACGTGCAGCTTTTTGAGCGTAACATAAATGGTGAGACCTCAGTTCAACCAGTACCAGGTCCTTATACCAAATATTGGCGTGAACATTGGTTGACAAGAGTATTGTCAGCGCAAACGCAAGTGCGTCAAACTGCGCCGGAAAATATGCGGGATATTACTTTAATTACTTTAGACGAACTCAGTCAAATCAGGCGTATTTGGTTGGAAGAAAAACACGAATTCGACGATAGTTTACCTCAAATTTATCAACAAGTGACAGGCGAAAAATTCATTGACCCCCGTCCCGGTGCGGGTTACAGTTTATTAGGTAGCGATGAATGGGCTGTACTAGAAGAGATCTGTTCAAACGACGCAATGCATTTAGAATTGATGGCGAAACTCTTAGATACCGAACGCCAGTATCGTAAAAAATCGCGTCGTGTGGGAATATATGATGCATTAGAAAAGTGTTTTGAAACAAGTTCATTAAGTCAAGAAGATGCGATTAAGAATGCTCACTTTAAACGTGACTTAAAAAATGCGGCTGGTGAAGGTGATATTAATAAAGTAAAACAGTTAACTTTAGGTGATGTTACGCCACAGAAAGTAACAGATGAAAAACCGCAAAATTGGGCAAATTTAAAATTTCAGAAAAATAACTCAGATGACGAACATAAAGGAGTTAGGAGTTAGGAGTTAGGAGTTAAGAGTTAGTACCACCGGAGTTAGTATTTATTACACCTTAAATCTTTGACCTTTGACCTTAAACCTTAGACCTTTGACCTTTTCAAAATATGATATTCCTCGAACTTGTTTTAGAAAACTTTGGTCCTTATTGTGGTCGTCAGGTGATAAATCTCGACCCAAACAATGATGATAATCCTCGCCCAATTATTCTTTTAGGGGGAATGAATGGTGGGGGAAAAACAACATTAATGGATGCAATTCGTCTTGCACTTTACGGACATCGCGCTCAATGTTCGACTCGTGATAATTTAAGTTATAATGATTTCCTCAATCAATGCATAAATACCCATAAATCACCTACAGAACAAACAAGAATTGAATTAGCTTTTGAACATATTGAAAACGATAAACCTGTTAGATATCGTATAGTCAGAACTTGGGAAAAAAATCCGAAAGATGGTAAAGACCATTTAGGTATTTTAGATGTTCGTGAAAATGATGAATGGCTGGATACTGGATTAGTTAATATCTGGGATGAGTATATTGAAAATTTATTACCTTTAGGAATTTCTAATTTATTTTTATTTGATGGTGAACAAGTAAAAGAACTCGCAGAACAAGAACAACCACCCACTATGGTAGTTGAAGCAATTCGCGCTCTTTTAGGATTAGAATTGGCGGAACGTTTAGCAATAGATTTAGAAATATTAGTCAATCGTAAACGCAAAGAACTAGCGGATACAAAAGAACTAGCTAATTTAGAAGAAATAGAAAAACTTCTCAATAATTTGCAGTCAGAATACGAAGAAACAAAAAAGATAGAGACGCAAGAATTAGAATTTTTACAGCAAGCCGAAAAAAACCAACAAGAAGCCTTTGATAAATTTTTGAGCGAAGGTGGAAAAATTGCTTCGGAAAGCAGTCAACTAGAACAGCAAAAAATAGTTCATATTAACGAAACAGAAAACACTCGTCAGAAAATGTCTGAATTAGCAGCAGGTGTTTTACCGTTAACATTAATTGAACCTCTACTAAATCAAATACAACAACGAGGTGAAGTAGAATTAAAAATTCAACAGCAACAAATAGCGCGGGATATATTGCTCGAAAGAGATGAACGTTTACTAAAATTGATTAATCAAACAGATATTGCTGCCGATAAATTTGCTCAAATCAAAACTTTTTTGGAAGAAGATATAGAAGCCAGAAACGCATTATTAAAAGAATCACCTTGGTTATTAGCAGATGCAGAAAGTTTGAGTCAAATAGGAAATATTCTGTACTACTTAAAAACCACTAAAAATACTGCCAAAGAGCAATTAAAACAATTAAAAAATCAAGAAGAAGAAATTATTACTTTAGAAAGACAAATACAAGCAGCAGCATCCCCAGAAGATTATCAAAAATTAGTCGAGTTAGTTAAAAAAGCACAAAATAAAGTTACTGACATCAAAAGTAATTGTGAAAAAATTACTCGTCGTTTGATAGAACTAGAGACAGAAATTAATAAACTAAAAAAAGATTTAACAGAATATAGCGTACAAACCATCGAACAAAACAGTAAACAAAATATCATCAATGCATCAACAAGAGTACAACAAACCCTCAAACTATTTCGCGAACGACTTACCTTAAGAAAACTCAATAAATTAGAAAACGAAGTTACAGAATGCTTCCGTTACCTGCTCCACAAATCTGACTTAGTACATCGTATTGTCATTAATACCAATACCTTCAGTCTTTCCCTATACGATTTCAATTCTCAACCAGTTGATAAACATCGACTATCCGCAGGCGAAAAACAACTCCTAGCGATCGCCTTTTTGTGGGGACTAGCAAGAGTATCCGGACACCATTTACCCGTTGCGATCGACACTCCCTTGGGGCGCTTAGATTCATCTCACCGTAGTAACCTAATAGAAAGATACTTCCCTTCCGCTTCCCATCAAGTAATATTACTTTCCACCGACACCGAAATAGGAGAAAAAGAAGTAAAAAGCCTGCGAAAAAACCAAGCCATTGCTCGCGAATATCTGCTCAAATACTCCCAAGACACACGTCAAACAACGGTAGAATCGGGTTACTTTTGGTAGTTAGTGGATAGTTGATAGTTGACAGTGAATAAATCGACTGTGTACGGTGGACAAATCGACGGTGTATGGTGGATAAGGGAAAATACGTAAGAACCATCAACCATCAACTGTCCACTGTCAACTGTCCACTGTCAACTGTCAAAATGGAATCACCAATAGAACGCATCCGGTTATCTCAAACAGCTAAAGATCAACTTTTGAAACTGAGACGGTTTACCAAAATCGACCAGTGGAATACCCTTTGTCGCTGGGGTTTTTGTCGTTCTCTTGCGGAAAAAAGTATTCCTTCTCCGGTACCGATACCCCAAGATAGTAACGTCGAATTAACATGGCGAGTCTTTGGTGGTGAAATGTCCGATATTTTGCTTTTAGCTCTTAGACAACGCTGTTACAACGACGGTTTGGGAACTGATAAAGAAACCCTTGTAACCCAGTTTCGCTTACATCTACATCGCGGTATCGGCTATTTAGCAGGTGATCAAAATATTAAGAAAATTGAAGATTTAATTGAATTAACGACCAAAAGTAGGGAGTAGGGAGAGGGGGGATGGGCTTTCAAGGGTAGGTTTTTTAGATTAAGCCTATTTTTTTGGTTTTAGAACTAAAATCATTGGCTATAACCTTGAAATTACGTTTAACTCTTGAGAAAATTCTCAACTATTTATCTAAAACCTAAATACCTACCCTTGAAAGGGGGGGATGGGGAGATGGGGGGATGGGGGAAAATTAACTGATAACTAATCACTAATCACTGATAACTGATAACTGATAACTGATAACTGATAACTGGTAACTGATAACTGGTAACTGATAACTGATAACTGATAACTGATAACTGTCAACTGCCTCTTCTATGAGATAATGGTTGCCGATTGCAATTTGGATTTGTCTCATGCTGGAAGATTTGGCAATTGAACGTCACAGAGCAGCTATTTTCCGTACAGACTTGTCCCGTCCAGTAAAATTAGCAGTAGAATTTGCAATTATTAATACAAAGACGACATTTTTTGATTACGGATGTGGACATGGTGGTGATGTCAAAATATTGGCAAGTATGGAGGTTAATAGCACGGGTTGGGACCCTTATTATAAACCTGATGCAGCTTTAATTCCTGCTGATGTAGTTAATATTGGCTATGTTCTCAATGTCATAGAAAATACTGAAGAACGTCTCGAAAGTCTTAAAAGTGCTTGGAAATTGACTGGTAAAGTATTAATAGTTGCCGCGCAAATACTAGTAAATTCGATTAGCAGTAAAAATCAATTCGCTTATGGGGATGGTGTGGTAACTAGTCGCAATACCTTTCAGAAATATTACGAACAGGGAGAATTAAAAAAATACATTGATAGTGCTTTAGAAGTTGATGCTGTACCCGTAGCGCTAGGTATTTACTTTGTATTTCGCGATGAACAAGAAAAAGAGAACTTTCGAGCCGAATGGTATCGCTCCGGGGTAATTGCACCGAGAATTCTTCTTGCAACTAAGAAATATGAAGAGTGCAAAGAAGAATTAGAACCGCTGATTGAATTTTACACCAAGCGTGGCAGACTACCAGTTGCAGGAGAATTAGAACCTGAATTTGAAGAAAACATCTTACGAGAATTTAGTAGTATTCGTCGTGCTTTCAAAGTAATATTACAAGCAACAGATGAAGCTGAATGGGATGCGATCGCCTATCGTCGTTCTTTAGATATTCAAGTTTATCTTGCTTTGGTGCAGTTCGAGGAAGAACGTCCTAGATTTCTAGAGCTACCAGAACCAATCCGTTACGATATTAAAGCATTTTTCGGGACATATCGAGATGCTTGTGAAGTCGCTGATCAAAAGTTATTCAGTTTAAGGGAATCTCAAATTATCAAAGCAGCCTGCAAAAAAAGCCAAATTGGCAAATTGACACCAGAGGCTCTTTATGTTCATATTACAGCACTTGGGCAACTAGAGCCATTACTGCGAATCTACGAAGGCTGTGCTAGTCGTGTATTTGGAAGACCGGAAGAAACAACCCTGATCAAACTTCACATTCACAAACCGCAAATATCTTATCTATACTATCCCGATTTTGATACAGATGCCCACCCAGCATTAAAAGCAGGTTTAGTAATCGATTTAAAAACATTTAAAATCATTCGTGGTGACTACTCTAAAAGAAAAAATCCACCCATTTTACACCGGAAAGAAACATTTGTAAGTCCTGAATATCCACAATACGAAGAATTTACCCGACTCACCCAGCAAGAAGTTGAGCTAGGATTATATGAAAATCCCAGCGAAATTGGAACCCTTGAAGGTTGGCAAAAATGTCTTGAAGAACATTGTGTAGAGATTAAAGGACATGAGGTTTTTGACCTTAATAACGATATTACCGCTTCATGGGAATAGTTTGTTACCACATAAGTTATGAGGTGTTTGTTCATCTACCGACGTACTGTAGAGACGTTATACATAACGTCTCTAGATAAATTTGGGAAAAACTAACCATTGATAATTAATGTGGTTGAGTAATAGTTTGTCATGAGTAAATATCTGTAATCCTAGATAATCTTCGTCAAAACCCGACTTCTCCGATTATCGTCGGACTCACGTTAAGATTGTTTTCTACAGACTATGTTTTCAAAAACTCGAATGTTATTGTCAAAATTTGTCAATTTTATTAAATTTATTAAATTTATTTTTATGTCAATTATTTGCTTTTTATTATATGCCCACTTTATTGAACCGAATTGGATTGATGTTAATTACGTACAATTAAAACTACCACATTTAGCATCGGAATTTAACGGTTATCGGATTGTACAAATCAGCGATATTCATGTTGATAAACAAACTAAAAAACGACATTTAAATCATATTTTCAGGATTGTAAATCAACAGAACCCAGATTTAATTGCAATTACCGGAGATTTTGTCACTCGTCGTCAAGCTCAATTTATTCCTAAACTAAAAGCTACTTTAACTAAATTAACTGCTTCACATAAAACAGTAGCAGTATTAGGTAATCATGATTATTGGGCAGATGCTGAAAAAATCGGCGAAGTTTTAGTACAAACTGATGTTCTGAATCTTGCTAACAAAGTTTATACTGTCAAACGAAATAATGCTATGCTGCATATTGCAGGTGTAGATGATGTTTGGGTCGGTAAAGACCGTTTAGACTTGGTATTACAGCAGTTACTTCAAACTGGCGCAGCAATTTTACTCGCACACGAACCAGATTTTGCAGATACCAGTGCATTGACAAATCGGTTTGATTTACAATTATCTGGACATTCCCATGCTGGACAAATACGTATACCTTTTTTAGAACCACCATTACTACCAGCTTTAGGTAAAAAATATTATGCTGGACTTTACAAAGTGGGAGGAATGTTTCAATACACTAATCGAGGTGTAGGTATGACTGGATTACATTTACGATTTAGTTCACGTCCGGAAGTTACGGTGTTTATATTAGAGAGTAGGGAGTAGTGAATATTATAGCCTTTTGCTTTCTTCAATATACGTTTTTAACCGGAGATGATAAGCTAAAAAGCTTTTAATCTGTATATTCAAATTTTATTAAAGTCTTGTAGTGCAGGCATCCTGCTCGCTAGAAAAATACAAATTAAATGCGCGACAACTTATTACATATTTCCTGGTAAAACTTGTTCGTCAGAATTACTGTGAATTAAAAGATGTCCTAAAGAAATTATCCAAATCATCATCTGCACAAATTCCAGGTTAGCCTTATCTATAATAATTGCTGGTAGCCATAAACTTAATGATACTAAACTCAAAAATAATATATTTAGTTTATTCGGTTTTTCAAAAGTAAGTTTAATTATCGCTAATAATAAAAATATCACCATCAAATTATCGTAAATTCGATGATAAGTAAAAACTCTACCAATCACACAACAAATAGCAAATAAATTGAGTAAAGAGTAGTTTCGACAAAGATAAATAATTATCGTAATTAAAAGAATACCTAAAATACCTAGTAATAAAGTTGCTTGTTTTGGATCTAATCCGAAAGCAGTAAAAGCATTAATTCCTGAATATCCTTTATCAGCAAAATACTTTGACTGTCCAATAATTTTATTCAACATATAAATAGGAGTTAATTTTGTAATTATCCAAATATTTATACTTCCTAAAATTATATAAAGGAAAAAAGCTAAAATTGCTTGCAATCGTCTTTGAACTATTAATATTAAAAAATATAATCCTGAAATCGTCGGTTTAATCATGGCAATTCCAAATATTAAACCAGCCCAGATATTTTTATTTTTTTGAATTAGCCAAAACATGATAATTAATAAAGCATTAATGATAATGCCATAATTGCCCATTTCCAGTGTAGATTTATGACTACTCATTGCTAAAGCCGCAGTCAAAGAAAACAATGCTTTAGACTTACCATAAGAAAGTCCAACTTGATAAGCAAAAATTCCTAAAATTACTATTGAAACAATATTTAAAAAGAGATGATATAAACGAGTTAGCTCCCAAGAAATCGGAGGTAGTAAAAAAAATCCGGTAAAAAATGCCCAAGGAGGATATCCCCCTGAGTCTATGACTCCAATCTCTGGAATAATATTCGGAGAACCTTTCATAGCATCATAAGGATAAATTCCCCGATATATATATTGTTGCTCTTGCCATCGTGAAAATAAATCAAAGGCACGGTTTTCAGTTATAACTAAGTCGTAAAATCCAAGAGAAAAATAAATTAAGCTAATCAAAAGTAACACAAGAGAAATTAAAAGTAATACTTTTTCTTGTTGAGCAAATATTCTTGTTAGCTTCATAAAAATATAAATTCTAACTATAAAATATATTTATTGCCACTATAAATAGTTTGACAAAATATTGACACAAAATCTCAAAAATATCTTTGAAGTTAGCGGATAAAAAACTATTTCTTGCCTTTTAATAAAATCGTAGCTTATGGAAGTGTTTTGATACAATCGATAATATTAAGTATTATAAAACTTAGTTGCAACAGTCATTAGACTAACTAGAGTTCGACTCCAATTACACTGAAGCGTGAACAGTGAACATGGCAACTTAATATTTTGCAACAAAGTATTTGAAAAAGCGCAATCAAAGAATGATAATCTGAATAATCATCATAAGATGCCAATAAACTAGTTATTTAGGATGAATTATTAAATGGGTGTTTCTTCTAACACGCCTAATTTACTCCGAGCCGCTCGTGGAGAAATTGTAGAACGTCCCCCCGTGTGGATGATGCGGCAAGCTGGACGATATATGAAAGCTTATCGCGACTTAAGGGAAAAATACCCCTCTTTTCGGGAACGTTCGGAAATTCCCGAAGTTGCGATCGAAATTTCATTACAACCTTGGAAAGCTTTTCAACCCGACGGGGTAATTTTGTTTTCCGATATCGTGACTCCTTTACCCGGTATCGGTATTGAGATGGATATTGCCGAAGGTAAAGGACCAATTATTGAAAATCCTATTCGTACCCAAGAGCAAATTGATAGCTTATATCCATTGCAACCTGATGAATCCTTACCATTCATCAAAACTATTTTGCAATCCTTACGAGCAGAAGTAGGTAATAAATCAACAGTACTAGGTTTCGTCGGTGCGCCGTGGACTTTAGCTGCTTATGTAGTAGAAGGGAAAGGTTCTAAAACCTATTCGATTATTAAGAATATGGCTTTCTCTGAACCTGCCATACTCCACCAATTATTAGCAAAATTATCAGATTCCATCGCTACTTACATCCGTTATCAAATTGATTGTGGCGCTCAAGTAGTACAAATGTTTGATTCTTGGGCGGGTCAATTAAGTCCTCAAGATTACGAAACATTTGCTTTACCGTATCAAAAAAGAGTATTCGAGCAAGTAAAGCAAACCCATCCAGACACACCATTAATTCTTCTAATCAGTGGAAGTGCGGGTTTATTAGAAAGAATGAATCAATCCGGTGCGGATATAATCAGTGTAGACTGGACAGTAGACATGGCAGATGCGCGGGTAAGATTGGGTAAAGAAATGAAAGTACAGGGAAATCTTGACCCTGGTGTACTGTTCGGTTCTCAAGAATTCATTCGCGATCGCATTCACGATACTGTTCGGAAAGCAGGAAATTGGGGACATATTCTTAACCTTGGACACGGTGTTTTACCCACCACACCAGAAGAGAATGTTGCATTCTTCTTTGAAACTGCAAAGCAGTTGAATACAGCCAGTGAAATGTTAACTGCTGCAAAATGAATAGGAGTGAGGAGTGAGGAGTTAGGAGTTAGGAGTTAGGAGTTAGGAGTTAGGAGTTAGGAGTATTATTTAAATTTCTCCCCATCCCCCCATCCCCCCATCCCCCCATCCCCCCATCCCCTTGTCCCCTTGTCTCCCCATCCCCCCATCCCCCCATCCCCTTGTCCCCTTGTCCCCTTGTCCCCTTGTCCCCTTGTCCCCTTGTCCCCTCATCTCCTTGTCTCTTTTTTCATCCCGACACTTTTGGTATCTGGTTGTAGTTGTTAGTTGTGAGTATAAAAGTTAAAAATAATTACAACATCTAACAATAAAAACTTAGAATAATTGTATGAGTCAAAAGCGGATTTTAGTAACAGGTGCAAGTGGCTGTATTGGTCATTACATCAGTGAATTATTGATAAAAGAAACCGAACACGAACTGTATTTGTTGGTGAGAAATCCAGACAAATTGAAAGTTGATACTCAAGCTCGTGCTGGTATCCATGTTTTGCAGGGTGATATGCAAAAAATCTTCGATTTTGCTGAATTACTCAAAACAGTAGATGTCGCAGTGTTAACAGCAACAGCTTGGGGTGGTACGGGAACTTTTGATATAAATGTAGTTAAAACAATTGAATTACTCAACCTCTTAGATGTGGAAAAATGCGAACAGGTAATTTATTTTTCTACAGCTAGTGTTTTAGATAGTAAAAATCAACCTCTTAAAGAAGCAGGGGAACTGGGTACAGATTATATTCGTTCCAAATTCGACTGTTTGCGGAGATTTTCAAAACTACCTATTCAATCCAAAATTACCAAAGTTTTCCCCACATTAGTTATCGGTGGTGATGAAAACAAACCACTTTCTGCTGTAACGTCCGGTATTCCCGAAGTAACGAAATATATTGATATAATTCGATTTTTGAAAGCAGATGGTAGCTTCCACTTCATTCACGGAAAAGATATTGCTAGTGTAATTAAGCATCTGATCGATAATCCTCCCCAAGCAGAAGAGCCGAGAAAATACGTTTTAGGACAAGAAAAAATTACAGCGAACGAAGCAATAGAAGAAATTTGTGAGTATTTTGGTAAACCGATTTACTTCCGCATTCCTTTATCTTCATCTTTAGCAGATTTAATAATTAAAACCTTCAAAATTCAAATGGCTGCATGGGATAGATTTTGCATGAAATATCGCCATTTTACCTATGAAGAAATAGTCAACCCTGCGACATTTAATTTATCAAATTACTGTACCACAATCAGTGATGTTTTAAAAACTAGTGGTGTAGAGAAGAAGTGAGGGAAGGGGACAAGGGGACAAGGGGACAAGGGGATGGTAAGTAATAACTCAAAACTCCTAACTCAAAACTCCTAACTCCTAACTCATAACTATTAACTCCTAACTCAAAACTCCTAACTCCTAACTCATAACTATTAACTCCTAACTCCTAACTATTAACCGTTACCCAAAAATCGGCGGTTTTAACTTGACCATTACGGTTGAATTGTAGCCAAAGTTTGTAGGTTCCTGGTTGAGGGAATTTAGTTGTGAAATTTACCTGATTATTAGATGAATTATTGACATTTTCAATATTAATATAATCTGATTCTACTAAAGGAGAGGAACTTTTAATAACTACTAGATTTGCTTTTTGACCTAAATATGTTTTTAAATCTTGCACTGGTTTATTGTTACTTGCTTGCTTGATATCGAATTTTAAAGTAACTTTTTTACCGGCTTTAATATTAGGTTGAGATAAATTTAAATCAATTTTTGTGTCAGATAATGTTTTCGTTTTGCTAAAACTTTCTAATTCTGTAGGAAATGGAACTTCACCGGGAATAGATACTTTTTCTACAGAAATTTGTTCTTTTTCACCCGATGGATTGTAATCACTAAAAACGGTATAATCTCCGGGAGCAGGAAATTTTGGCTTGACTTCAATATTTTGATTATTTTTATAACTAGCTTGAACTAAATCAAAAAATCTTAAGTCATTGCTTACCACAACCATATTTATTTGCTTCGGTTGAGAAGCGTCATTACTATTACTATTACTATTAGTACTATTAGCTTTTGCTACAGTTGCTGGAATCTCAACCTTTATCGCAACGGGTTGATTTGGTGTAATTTTTTCGGGAATCGTTAATTTTCCTTTGGTAGCTTGAGAATTTTTTGTTGAACTTATTTTATTTGAATTTTGGGGATTTGCTGAAGGTTGCTTACTTTGATAAGTTTGTTGGGGAACAGATTGTACCTGAGATTGTTGATTATCCGATGTATCTTCAGTTTTGGTGGTAGACGAGCAACCTTGATACAAAAATAAACTAGCTAATAAAGCAATTCCAGCAACCGAATATTTCATTGTTATTCTTCTTTGCGTTATGTAAGTGATTGGTGTTTTCTTCCAATCTGTTATAACAAACCAAGAATATAAAATTGTAAATAATTCCCAATATTCGGAAGTAATATTTTTATAGGGAACAGGGAATAGTGAGTAGATATTTATTGTCCCTCACATCTGTGTAAAAAACTTGAACTTGTTTTTTCCCCTACTCCCTACTCCCTTAATTGAATCAGTTAACCCACAATTGCGATACTTCCAATTCCCAATCGGGAAACAATTCAGGAAAAGTGAGTTTATCTCCATCTCGTAAAATATTAACTATGTGCTTTTTATCCCCCTGATAAATATAAACAGTAACATTACGTTCATCCGGATTAATCAGTACAACTGAACCGATACCTATTTCTAAAAACTGAAATATCTTGTTTTGAACAGTACTAAGTTGCTCAAATGCTGATTTTATTTCTACCACTAAATCTGGTGATAATTCTGGGTAAATTCGCGGTACTTGTTTGAGTTTTTCTTTGGAATAAAAAGAAATATGTGGAGCTATTATATCTCCATTAAAAAGCTGAAACCCTGTATTTGAACTAACTACATATCCCAATTGATGCGACTCAACCCAAGAAGACAATATACTGCAAAAACGAGCGCTGATTAAACCAGAAGTAAAATCTATGGGAGTCGGATATTTTTTATCCGTAGGTGTAATTTGTGGTATCTTAAGTTCCCTTAGTCTAATTTCTTCTAAAACTTTGTGAAACAGATTATTCGTATCTACACCCAAAATTTTCAGAACTTGAACACCTACTCCTCCTCCTTCAAGCAATAAACCAAGCAATAGATGTTCGGTATCAATATAGTTGTGTCCAAATTGATGTGCTTGTTCTAAAGATAATTCAAAAACCCGCTTTACTCTTGGTGTAAAAGGTCTTTTTATCTCTATAAAGCTAGAACCTCTACCGATAATTTTTTCTACCTCGACACGAGCTTCATCAAGGGTTACACCAGCAGACTTAAGAATCAGAGCTGCAATACCATTATTTTCCGCAATTAATCCCAGCAAAATCTGCTCCGTACCAACAAAGTTATGTCCCAAACGACAAGCTTCTTGTTGAGCAAACTGAATTATCCGTACTGCTTGTAAAGTCCATTTGTCATATGTAAAACTTCCTTGAACTAATGCTATTACCTGCGATGCTTTAGCAGTCAACTTATCAAGCATAGAACCTCCTGTAGAATCGGATTGCGAATCATTTTCAAATAAAAATATTGTTTCAATTGCACAATCAAACAACTGAGCAATTTTCATTGCTAAGGTCAGACTAGGGTCATATTTACCCTTTTCGATCGCGTTAATTGTTTGACGACTGACTCCCAAACATTCTGCTAATGCTGCTTGGGAGAAATTACGCTGTGTCCTGAAAATTTTTAGGCGGTTTTCCATTAGTTGCAAATTAATATACTTGCATAGCCTATTTTTACCACCATGCTCTTATAGTAAAGTTAGTTCTATTAAATGTCAAGTCTACTTTACATTAAAATGCGAAAATCCAACAAGGAATCTAATTCCACCTGAGTCCATTCGGTTAGTAAACTATACAGGTCGGATTTTTAAGATAATTATGTGTAAGATAAGACAATTCTGATAAAAACCCGACTTCTGGTTGTCGTTATGATTGATGTAATGGTTTCCATAAATGTAGAGACGTAGCACTGCTACATCTCCATAACTTCGATTCACACCGAATAATTTACTTTTTTCATAAGAATCCGAAAATTCAACTAGCCGAACTAACAGTTTGTTCTGCTTCTGCGGGTAAATTTTGTCCTAATTTGGGTTCGGTACCAGCAAGTAACCGCTCAATATTGCTACGATGACGGAGAATGACATACAAACCACCTGCGACACCAAATAGTATATAAGGTAACGGTTGATGCAGTAAAACCATGAAAATCGAAACTGCGATCGCGCCGCAAATTGAACTCAATGATACAATTCGTGATATAGCGATAACTATGGCAAATACACCAAATGTTGCTAAACCAACCTGCCAATTCATTGTTAGTAAAATACCCAAACTAGTAGCTACAGATTTACCACCGCGAAATCTTAAAAATATTGATTTACTATGTCCAAGTATGGCAATTAAACCAGCTAAAGTTACCATAATAGGCTGCCAAAATTCGGGATTAACTGTTGCTGGAATAAGATTATTATTGGATGTAAACTCAAACAACCAATAAACGAGAAATATTGACAATACTCCCTTCAAACAGTCGATAAATAAAACGAATGCACCGGGACCTTTGCCCAAAGTTCTTAGCACATTAGTGGCACCAGTAGAACCAGAACCAACTTCCCGAATATCAATTCCTTTTAACAGCTTAACCAAGGTGTAACCAGTAGGGGTTGAACCTAACAGGTAAGCTACGACTAAAATTGTTCCACACAAACTTAACCAAATAGTCATATTTTTAGTTGATAGTTGTCCACTAACTAATCTTATAAATATTCATCTTCATAAGAGTTTCTCATCATTTTGGGGTCGGGAGCGAAAGCCAACCATAATGGAAATTGCAACAGCCCGACATTAATTTGTTCTTCCGAATCGTCAATAATAATCAAAGGTTGTAGATTCGCTTTTACCAAACGTTCCGCTTTTTGTGCTATAGCTTGCGGTGTTTCAAATAATGCCAAACCTCTATCGGGTCCAAAATCGGGACGACCAATTCCCAAACAATCTTGTAAACCGCGTCTCCATTCTCCCAAACGTTCCGGCGAATTCGCTAAAACTAAAGTACGAACGCGATTACCATATAAAGAATACAGTATAGATATAATTGCTGAAGAAACTAGTGTATTTTGTAACCTACTACCCATAGTCCGTAAAGCACCACGTCCACCTTGTTTGAAAAACCAGGTGGAAACTCGTTCCGCGTGAACTGGTTCAAATGTACGACGTAACTGCCATGGTGGTCCGTAATAATCTGGTTTGGTGCGATATTGGTCTATTAAGGCGCGGATTTTTTTGGTCGTGTCTTGGAATTGTCCTTGGCTAAATTGTGAAGTATTGCGATCGTCATAATCATCTTCAAATTCTGAATCGAATTCGTCATCCGGCTGATTTCTTTGCGTGACGGGTTGGGGTTCCGGCTTCGTTGCTGGAACTAATTCTAACTGTTCTGCTGCTGCGGCTAAATCCACTAAACTACCAGTGAGATAATCTTTAAAACCTTGGACTCGAATTGCTAATTCTTGAGAAGCACCTGCAAAAGTCGTCCGCATTTCATTGCGAATACGTTCTTGACGACGTTCGAGTTGTTCAACAGAAATTAATAGAGTTTGTTTACGTTGTTCTAATTCCGAAAGCGCTTCTTGAGTCATTTTTGAGAGGGCTTTTTGAGTATTACCCATTTCGATCTGAAGAGTTTTGTAAGACGCTTGCAAATCAGCAATTTCCTGTTTTAACGACTCTTCCGTACTTTGTAACTGCGCTACACGCTGAGCTACGAGATTATATTCTGGGGAATTATTCACTGATTCAGAGTTTATTTGTAATCTTTCTGGACTATTGTTTTCATTTGAATTCGCCATAATTAGGTTAACTGGTAATAAATTTTCTGTTGTAGAACTTGGTATTTGCGATCGCGCTACCAAGGAATCCTGTATGGAATTTTGCGTTTGTTCAACTGAATCGCGTTCTTGTAACTCTTCTTGGTTATAGCTTTCGTCTTGGTTCATAATTAATCCAAGTCCTAAAAAAATCAGGCGATTATAAAAACGCCATTTTTACAAATTTCAATAGAAGTATCAACTATAAAGTGTTAATTCCACATTTTACCAGCAAGCTTAACTAGTATGGGACTTTCGGGATAGGGTTCGGGGGATGGGGAGACAAGGGGATGGGGGGATGGGGGGACAAGGGGATGGGGGGAAATAAATAAGAACTGTCAACTGTCAACTGTCAACTAACTCCTAAATCTTTGCCCTTAATCAATTCTTGGACACCGTTCTTGCAAACAAGCTTTGAGAGTCTTAGGATCGAATAAAATTGGTAGAAAGTGAATGCTTTTAATTTCTTTAAAGTAAAACAAAATAGGAACCAAGTCCCAGAAAATACGCCAATTTTGCCATTCACTGTAAGCAAAACGACGGATTAAGTTATCACCTCTAACAATATCTAGATCGGTTGCTGTAAATTGTAAACGTAAAGTAACTGCTTGATACAGCAGAAATAAGCCGAGCAATCCAGTTATTCCTCCAGCTACGAGTTGTTTAATCAACAGTAAAGGAATTGACCCAATAATTAAGACAATAGGTATGTTGTAACTGGGCTTGAGTTCTACAGTTGATACCGAATCAGAAGTCAATGAAGTAGTCACAATATCAAATATTTTTTTCTAAAAACACATTAACTTTATTTTATTCGTAAGTGGTCGAAGGATTAAAGAGTGAGGAGTTAGGAGTTAGGAGTTAGGAGTGAGGAGTGAGGAGTTAGGAGTTAGTTGACAGTTCTTATTTATTTCTCCCCTTGTCCCCTCATCCCCTTGTCTCCCCATCCCCTTGTCTCCCCATCCCCTTGTCCCCCCATCCCCTTGTCCCCCCATCCCCTTGTCCCCCCATCCCCCCATCCCCCCATCCCCATCTAAATACCTTGTAACACGGCAGCTCCGGTTCCTTGAAACATAATCCAAGAAAGAAAAAAGTTGCTAATAAATATAATTAATAGAGCCGTAACAACAGCAGTTGTGGTTGATTGACCTACACCTTTAGCTCCTCCCGTTGTGGTTAACCCCCAGTTACAGCCAATTACGGCTATTAAAAGCCCGAAACAAAGAGCTTTAATCATCGTACTTAAAATATCCCACGTTCCCAGGAAATTTCGGGCAGAATCTAGAAACTGGCTATCTGAAAGATTGTAAAAACTTGTCGCAATTAACAATCCTCCTGCCATACCCGTTATCAGAGATAGTAAAGTCAAAATTGGCAACATGATGCAGCAAGCAAGCACACGAGGAATAACTAAATAATCAATAGGATCGGTTTTTAACATGAGTAGAGCGTCTATTTGCTCTGTCACTTTCATAGTCCCAATTTCCGCAGCAAATGCCGAACCGACTCTTCCGGCTAAAACTACTGCTGTGAGAACGGGAGATAGTTCCCGCGTTAACGCTACCGCTAAAACTCCACCTACAGCATTTCCCGCACCAAAATTAATAAACTCCCGCGCAACCTGAATCGTAAAAACAGCACCTACAAATAAAGCTGTAAGTAAAGCGATGAATAGTGAGTCAGGTCCCACAGCAGCCATTTGCTCTAAAGTATTGCGGCGGTGTATCCTACCTTTAAATAAATGAATTATTACTTGTCCAATCAAGAAGATTGCTGCCAACAATCGCAGGCTCCATGCTCCTAAACTGGATTTAGATGTTGCTTGACTCACAATTTTCAATTAATGATTACGATTGCCGTCATAATAACGGAAGATTTTGACAAAAAGCCAAAGAATTTTAGATTTTAGATTTTGCGGAAAGGTTGGGGTGTAGATTCTCTTCCCCCAAAACTTTCCAAGACAGATTTTGGATTAAATATTTGACACCATCGGAATTATTGTCCCCCCATCTCCCCATCCCGAAAGTCTCCCCATCCCCCCATCCCAAACGAGGGCTTTATATTAACTTAAGTTAAAACTTGTTCTCAGAAATCAAAGCTGTTATTAACTGTATGTATAGCATCCAATACAGATGTATTATAGATGTAAGGGTTGATATATCGTAGGTTTTATGAGATTAGTGTCTTTGAAATCGAAAAATAGAAAACAGAAAATATATGAAAATATTTTAATTAAGACTTAAGATTCTTTAAATCCGGTCTGAGATATGGCGATCGCGATTATTGTAGAAAGTGACGAGTACCAACTGCGATTAATCTAAGTTGCAGAATCATTATTTCTATGACTATGTTTATAAACTTTGTCCGCTCTCTATTGCTATCGATTATTTTTAGTTTCGTGGCTCCAATAATATTTGTTGGTGGAACATTGTTGAGTTTATCCTTTGTAAGCTTGGTTCCCGGCTTAGAAAGGGTGACTGAAATCATCGTAAATCAGATATCGAATTTTCTTGCCGCTTTCGGTAGCGGTACCCCAATCCAAGGGTTACTTGTGATTTGTCTGACTTGTAGCTTCGTTGGAGCGCTTTTCGATACTTATGCATATTATCGGTGTCAAATTTTACGTTTAAACTCTTAAGTAGTGCGTACCCTATTTTGTCAAAAAAAAATCGTGTTTGAGTATTCTCAATAGAGGAAAATCCTCATTTTGGAATCTGAAAATAGTTGTGTGTGGATTAGTTCTGTAAAAGATTAATCCCAATGGACAAGGCTACATTTTTTTTGAGTGTAGAATATTAACCTTAGATAAATTAGATATTTAGTAATAAACGCTTTATCATTTAAGAAAAAAATTAAGAAAATCAAAATACATTTAAAAATAGCAAAATTGATTAGAATAAGCCAAGGGGTTTAGGTCTGCTTGATTTGTAACAACAAAATTAACGGCAGATGCTTTACGCATTTATAAATAAAAGTTAATGTTTTAAATCAAATCTAAAATATCACAAGGTTGTTTTTACTGCTCATGGTTTGGCCCTTTAAGTCAAAATTTCGCAAACAAATCGCCAAAATAGAAGTTACTGGTGCAATTGCAGGTAGTACTCGTCAACGAGTCTTGGAAGCCCTAAAAACAGTAGAAGAGAAGAAATTTCCGGCGCTACTGTTGCGGATTGATAGTCCTGGTGGTACAGTGGGGGATTCTCAAGAAATCTACAGCGCTCTCAAACGTTTGCGTGAAAAAATCAAAATTGTTGCTAGTTTTGGTAATATTTCTGCTTCCGGGGGTGTTTACATCGGCATGGGTGCTTCCCATATTGTGGCTAATCCGGGAACGATTACGGGTAGTATCGGTGTAATTTTGCGCGGCAATAATTTACAACGTTTGTTAGATAAAATTGGTGTTTCTTTTAAGACAATCAAATCAGGTCCCTATAAAGATATTTTATCTTTTGATCGGGAACTTACCGATAGTGAAGAGACTATTTTGCAAGAATTGATTGATACAAGTTATCAGCAGTTTGTGCAAACAGTAGCCGAAGGACGTAATTTAGCCCCAGAAACAGTCAAAACCTTTGCCGACGGTCGAATTTTCACCGGAGAACAAGCTTTACAATTAGGGGTTGTAGACAGATTGGGAACCGAAGAAGATGCTCGTCGCTGGGCGGCAGAATTGGTAAATCTTGACCCCGAAAAAACAGAGGTTTACACTCTAGAAGAACCTAAACCTTGGTACAGTAAATTTTTACCTGGCAACAAAGTTAAAAATGGACTAACATCCAAAATTGATTGGGTAGAATTTGAATTGACGACATCTGGTTTACCCCTGTGGTTGTATCGACCTTAACAATTTCCTTTAATAAATTGAGGGATGAGGTAAAAAAGATAAAACATAGCCATTAGTCATGAGTCATTTGTCCTTTATCCAACAGTGATTAATAATGACTAATGACTGATGTTTAACATCTTAATTTGGAGGAGTCTTACGTGGAATGGCGAATGCAGGCAATTCGTGGAGCAACAACTGTTTCTGAAAATACCGTTGAAGCAATGCGAGAAGCTGTAATGGAATTACTAGATGAATTAGAAAAACGCAATCAACTGCATCCAACGGATATGATTAGTGTTACCTTTTCAGCAACCTCCGATTTAGATGCTATCTTTCCAGCGGCGATCGCCCGTCATCGTCCTTATTGGGATAATGTTTCCATGATCGATGTACAGCAAATGTACGTCCCAGGCAGCTTAGAAAAGTGCATTCGGATTTTAGTTCATGCTTATATTAAATCCAGCGCTACCATAAGCCATATTTATTTACGTCATGCGTCTACACTTCGTCCCGACTGGAATTTACCTCAGCCGTTACAAGCATCACAGTCAACGATAGAATCAAAGGTGTAGAATATACGCATATTCTATGTAAAAATACTTAAAATCTATGAAGTTTGACAGTTGTGACGCTGCTCAACCTACAGGTATTAGCGGAAGAGTCTTCACTGACCGAGGAACGGGAGTTAGGGTAAAGCCAGAAGACTTTATGACAATTATCTCTAGAAGTAAAGAATCCCTGGTAGTGGAAACGGCGGAAGGTTTTTTTACCAAAATTTATAAATATGCAACCGCCTACAAAGGTTTTGTGTTTTTCACAGAATCTTTAAACCGATTGCAATTTACTGCTCATACCGAAATTATACAAGCTCAAAGTATATCTAGCGACATTTGAAGTTAGTTGACAGTTGACAGTGGACAGTGGACAGTGGACAGTTGACAGTTGATAGTTGTTGGTTGATGTTTGATGATTAAGACTAGGAATTAACATACAAACCTTTGACCTTTAACCTCTAACCTCTAACCTCTAACCTCTAACCTTTGACCTTTGACCTTTAACCTCTAACCTCTAACCTCTAACCTCTAACCTTTGACCTTTAACCTCATTCCCGTTTGTGGTGAAAACGAATTCCTAGAACTAGATCATACATAAATTCCAAAAAGTCTTTCTTTTTGAGTAGACCTAGGGATTGATAGCATTCTTTTTCATCCAAACGGGGCTTCATAATGCGGTATGTATGTTGATAATTATACCAAGCTATAGAAGGCCATAAATGATGAATTAAATGATAGTTTTGCCCTAAAATCAAGATGTTTAAAATCGGATTTGGATAAACGCGAGCATTTTTCCAACGGCTGCGCTCTACGAAGGGACGATGAGGTAGATAGTCAAAAAATAAACCAAGTGCTAACCCAACGATACCTGAAGGCACAAACCAAAAATTGAGAATGTAGCCCAAGAAATTAAAATGCACTGAGATAGCAACAATAATTACTACAATCAGCCTACTGATGAACCATTCTAAAAGTTCGTTATTTTTCCACAAACGTCGTTTAAAGAAAAATATCTCATGATAGAAAAAACGAACTGCAATTAACCATAGCGGACCACCAGTAGAAACATAATGGTCTGGGTCATTTTCTGGGTCATTAACATTTGCATGATGTTGTAAATGCACTCGCGTAAATACTGGAAATGCGAAAACAAGCATCAAAGCGCTAATATGTCCCATTAGGGCGTTAATGATCCGATTGCGATGAGCAGCCTGGTGACAAGCATCATGAATTACCGTACCAGAAATATGTAAGGCTAGGATATTCATGCAAAAACATATCCATTGTTGCCATTGCCAAACCCAATAACCTAGTGCAGACAGCACAACAATTCCAATAGACGCTAAAAACATTAGCACAGTAGGATTGAAGCCACCGGGGGGGGACAAAAGTTCCTTGGGGGGAATTGTCAGTGGCGATTGTGCCTCCGACATCAGCATTGTTGACTCCTTATTTACCATTTACCAAATATTTGCGAGTATACGGCACAGACTGACGAATAATAAAGTTTTATGTACCAACATTTATCTACATTTTTACATTTATCGGTTATCAGTCAACAGTTATTCGTTACCAGCGACCAGTTATCAATCATAAAATTGAGGAGTTTAAACCTCTGAAACAGTATTTTTTCATAAAGCAGGACATAAGTTCTAAATAAAAAACAAAATTAGAATCGGATTATGAGAGAATATTTAAATCAGTTATCAGTTAACAGTGAACAGTGATCAATTTAGATGAAAGGGTCTAAGTCCTCCACCAATTTGTGAAAGGGGTTGTTTGCGATTGTAAATCGCCGAACATAAGCCTTCCGGAGTGTTGTTAACTGTTCACTGTTAAAGTTTGCGAATTTAATTTGTCCTGAATGCGTTTCTAGCCACAGACAAAAGTTTAAGTTTAATCTACGATTATTCCCTAAACTAGAAGCGCTATACAGCAGCCCCCTATGCAATTAAGAGATTCAGTACGTCGAACAAAAATTGTCGCTACTATTGGACCTGCTACCAGCAGCCCCGAAGTCCTTAAGGCTCTGATCGAAGCAGGTGCAACAACGTTGCGGCTCAATTTCTCTCATGGAACTCATGCTGACCATCAACGTAACATTCGGTTGATTAGGCAAACAGCATTTGAATTGAACCAACCAGTGGCGATTTTGCAAGATTTGCAAGGGCCGAAGATTCGTTTGGGTAAATTTGAAAATGGATCGATAGTGGTTGCTAAAGGCGATCGCTTTACTTTAACTAATCGTCATGTTATTGGTAATCAAGAAATCAGCTGTATCACCTACGAGCATTTAGCAGAAGAAGTTCCTGTTGGTGCAAATATTCTGCTCGATGATGGACGTGTGGAAATGCAGGTTGTGGAGATAAACAAAGAAAAAGGCGATCTGCATTGCCGTGTCACGGTTGAAGGTAAACTTTCTAATAATAAAGGCGTTAATTTTCCTGGTGTTTATTTATCTATCAAAGCTTTAACAGATAAAGACCGCGAAGATTTAGTGTTCGGTTTAGACCAAGGTGTCGATTGGGTCGCACTTTCCTTCGTTCGTAACCCCCAAGATGTCATTGAAATTAAAGAGTTAATTTATAGTGCAGGAAAACAAGTACCAGTAATTGCCAAAATCGAAAAGCATGAAGCCATCGAACAAATGGAGGCGATTCTGGCTTTGTGTGATGGTGTAATGGTCGCAAGAGGAGATTTAGGGGTAGAACTTCCAGCTGAAGATGTTCCTGTGTTGCAAAAGCGTTTAATTGCCACTGCAAACCGCTTGGGTATTCCCATTATTACCGCTACCCAAATGTTGGACAGCATGGTGAGCAATCCTCGTCCAACGCGGGCAGAAGTATCAGACGTGGCCAACGCTATCTTAGATGGTACGGATGCAGTCATGCTTTCTAATGAAACTGCCGTCGGTAATTATCCAGTAGAAGCAGTAGCAACAATGGCACGCATTGCCGAACGCATTGAAAAAGAAGATATAGAAAATAAAAATGCACATCAAATAGGAGACCCCAGACGTTCGATTCCCAATGCAATTTCCCAAGCAGCTGGTCAAATTTCCGAACAACTTGGAGCCGCTGCAATTATGACTCTGACTCAAACCGGGGCTACCGCTCGCAATGTTTCTAAATTCCGTCCTCGTACACCAATTTTGGCAGTCACACCTCACGTAAACGTAGCCAGACAACTGCAATTAGTATGGGGAATCAAACCCTTATTAGTCTTAGAACTACCTTCTACTGGTCAAACCTTTCAAGCGGCTATTAATGTCGCTCAAGAGAAAAATTTACTACATGAAGGCGATTTAGTGGTAATGAGTGCAGGTACTCTGCAAGGGATTTCCGGCTCCACCGATTTGATTAAAGTTGAAGTCGTAACTGCCGTACTTGGTCAAGGAATCGGACTGGGACAAGGTTCGGTCAGCGGCCGCGCACGGGTTGCTCACAGCGGTATGGATCTAAATAATTTTAATCCAGGAGAGATTTTAGTTGCCCCATCCACTAATGCCGATTTTGTCGAAGTCATTCGTAAATCAAGCGGTATTATTACTGAGGATGAAAGTCTTACTTCTCATGCTGCTGTTATTGGTTTAAGGCTCGGTGTCCCCGTAATTGTTGGTGTCAAAAATGCAATGCAAACCATTCGAGATGGAGCTATTTTGACTATGGATATGCAGCGAGGTATCGTTTATTCTGGTGCTGTGGGAACACGGTAAATATAGTTAGGAGTTAGGAGTTAGGAGTTAGGAGTTAGTGGTTGGTGGATAGTAGAAAATAACAGCTGTCCACTGTCCACTAATTAAAGATATTGTTTTAATACTTCGGTAGTTGCTTGTGCTGTTTTCTCCCAACTGAAGTTATTGGCTTGCTTGATACCTTCAATCGAAAGTTGCGATCGCAATTGGTTGTCAGTAGCAATTATTTGCATTGCCTCAGTAATTTCATCAACATTGTAAGGATTGATGAGAATCGCAGCATTACCAGCAACTTCGGGTAAACAGGAGAGGTTAGAGGTAATTACAGGAGTACCGCAAGCCATTGCTTCTAAAACTGGAAAACCAAAACCTTCCCAAAGGCTAGGAAACACCAGAGCAATGGCTTGATTAATAATTTTTGGTAGTTCTTGATAAGCAACGTAGTCAAGAAATTTTACTTGGTTCTTAACACCTAGTTCTTCAATTTGAGAATGTATTTTGGGAGTATTGCTTTTGTCAGAAGAACCTGCAAACCATAATTCGTATTCTTGATAATCCTTTGATTGTTGTCTAAGTTTAGCAAAAGCCGCTATCAGTCTGTGTAAGTTTTTATGTGCGTCGTGTCTACCAATATAGAGAAAATAAGGATGATTTTGATTATTTGCTCTTACTTCATTCAGTAAACAAAAATTATTTGCATCATGAGCTAATGGAATGGGTGTAATTTTATTAGCTGGAATATCATAAAAATCACAAATATCTTTGGCTGTAGTGTTGGAGTTACAGATAATATGTTGGGCTTGTGAGAGTACCTGGGGAATATAGTAACGGTGATAGTATGTTAAGGGTGAAAGAGGCTTCGGAAAGCGTAAAGGAATTACGTCATGGACAGTAACGATGTAGCGACAGTTGGTATTAAGTGGTGCTTCTGGTTGCGGAGAAAATAAAAGTTGAGATTTGAGTTGAAGATAAATTCTTGGTAATTTAAACTGCGTCCATAAAAGCCGATTAAAATGCCCTTTTGTACCTTGAGCAGGTGTCAGATTATCGGGTATTTGATAACAGTTGAAGTTTGGATAATCGTTAGTCGTTAGTAGTGTAGGTTGAAGATGTTGTAAATAAGAGAAAAGATTAGTAGCGTAGTTGCTTATACCTGTAGGCTTGGAAAAAACAACTGATAAATTAAGTAATAATTGGTTCATTTATATATTAAAAGGGTTGGGGGGAATAGGGAATAGGGAATAGGGAATATTAAAAGGGTTGGGGGGAATAGGGAATAGGGAATAGGGAATTATTAAAAGGGTTGGGGGGAATAGGGAATAGGTAATAGGACTTTAACAGTTAGGTGTAATGATTTTTTTAAATTTTAAATTTTAAATTAGGATTCCTATATATTATTTGTATCATGTACGGATAATTACTCCCTTGCCGCTCTAAAATTAGCTTTCACCCTTGTTGGTGCGGTTCATCTCTATGAAATCTCTTTCCTCCGTGTTCTCTGTCTTGAAAAGTTGTTCATGGGGGAAACCCCCAAGACCACACTTTATGTCCTAACGGACACGCTGCGCGAACGCTGCGTTCTCTGCGGTTTTTTTAGGTAATCTTTCAGCGGAAAAAGAGTAGTTATTATTTCCTATTCCTTATTCCCTTTATTAAAACTATTTAACCGGAGATAATATAATCTATTGATATGATGGCTTGATCTTAGTTCTTTGATTTATTTGTTTAATATACATTAATAGACCGTAAAATTTACCAAATGCTACTTTTGGTCTAATAAAAATTAAAATAAAAGCATAGATTACCAGACGAATTAATCTAGCCATCACAACAAAATTATTAGTATATCTTTCTAAAGTAATTAGATAACTGTAGGTACTGTGTTTAATTTTTTGGAACACATATCGATTTGTAATTGATGAAGGTTGGTGTATTACGCCAAACTCTTTAGTAACTGCAATTAAATATCCTTGATTAGCATAGCGTTTGCAAAAATCAAAATCTTCGTAATAAAGAAAGTAAGCATCGTCAAATTGCGGACAATCGGAAAAATTACCTAAATTAACTATTAGACTACAACCGGAAACCCAATCACAAATAATATAAGGTGCTTGTGTATTTGTTAATAAATCTTGAGTTTTAATTGTTCCCGTTTTAGGAATGAAACTTCCCCCAGCAAACCAAATTTCATCTTTGGGAGTATGAATAATTGTACCAAGAATTGAAATTTCTGGATATGAATCGAAAAAAAGGTTAACTTTTTCCAAAGAATTCTCTGGTAAATAAGCATCTGGATTAATTATCCAAACTACAGCTTGGCTATCTTTTTTATAAATCCATTGAAGTCCTTTATTACAAGCACAACCAAAACCAAGATTATATCCAGCATCAAGAATCTCTAGAGATTCACTCTTGAGTTGTTGAATAGAATTATCATCAGGTGAATTATTGATGATTAGAGTTTTGTACTCAATATTTTGATCAACAGGTAGAGAACGAATTAATTTTGCAATCAACTCGGTTGAATAGTAGTTAACAGTTAAAAAATAAATCACGATAGCTCAATTTGACAATCATCACCAATCATAAATCGTAAAGCTTTTGGACGACGGGGTGCGAGTGTCACTTGCGCTCGTTGTCCAATTAAACTATCTATAATTCGTTGGTGAATTCCCGATATTTTCGCACCTGCCAAAACGACACTGTGTTCTATTTCGGTATCTATTAAAACTGATTTATCAGCAATACTGGTATATGGACCAATAAAACAATTTTCTAAATGACAATTATCACCAATAATTACTGGACCACGAACTGTACAATTAATTAGTTTAGAATCAAACCCAATTTGTACTCTGCCAATTACTTGACTTTGAGCATCTATTTGTCCCCGAATTGAAGTTTGTAAACTGGTATCGAGAATTAAACGATTCGCTTCAAGTAAATCATCTTTTTTACCAGTATCCAACCACCAACCTTCAAGTTGACAAGCTAAAACTTGCTTTTTTTGACTAATTAAACATTGAATAGCATCAGTAATTTCTAGTTCACCTCTTGCAGAAGGTTTTATATAAGCAATGGCTTGATGAATAATCTTGGAAAAGAAATAAACTCCTACCAAAGCTAAATTGGAAGGAGGAACTTTGGGTTTTTCGATTAACTCTAAAACTGTGCCATTTTCATCAACTCTCGCCACCCCAAAGGCACTAGGATTATCAACAGTACGTAATAATATCAAAGCATCCTGATGTTGCTGTTGAAATTTTTTGAGAAAATAACTCAAGTCACCTTGTTGAATTAAATTGTCACCTAAATACATCACAAAAGGTGAATCTTTTAAGAAAGGAAGAGCTACTTTTACAGCATGAGCAAGTCCTGCCGGTTCCTCTTGTAAAATGTAGGTAATATTAGCTCCAAACTGCTCTCCATTTCCGGTTTTTGCTTGGACTTCTTCTCCAGTCTCTGGCGAGATAATGATACCGATATCAGTAATACCGGCTGTTACCATTTCTTCAATGCCGTACCATAAAATTGGTTTATTTGCAACAGGTACTAATTGTTTTGCGCCGGTGTATGTCAGAGGGCGCAGTCGAGTACCTTTACCGCCAGAGAGAATTAATGCTTTCATAGAATTTGGTAATTGGTAATTGGTAATTGGTAACTCCGGTGGTACTAACTCCTAACTCCTCACTCCTAACCTTTAACCTATTTGTTGCAATTCTTGAAGCATTTCTCTAAGGCTTTGTCTCCAATGAGGTGGATAGGATTCCATGACAGTGGATATTTTGGCACAGTTGAGAACTGAATAGTTAGGACGAGTTGCGGGGGTAGGATATTCACTTGTTGGAATCGGGATGACACGCTCAATCTTCAAAGGAAAGCCTAGCTGTTTGGCTTCTTCAAAAATGGCGATCGCAAAATCATACCAACTAGCTACACCGCTGTTTGTATAATGATAAGTGCCGCTGTTTTCTGGACTGTTGGTAACGATTGTGGCTATAGTCTGAGCGATGTTTTTTGCCCAGGTAGGACTACCAATTTGGTCGTTGACTACTCTTAGCTCTGGTTTTTGCGAGCCGAGACGCAACATGGTTTTGACAAAGTTACTTTTGCCAAAGCTACCATAAACCCAAGCTGTACGAAGGATAAAATGGTTGCTACAATTTGAGCGAATCGTTTCTTCTCCTGCTAATTTGGTTTTACCATACACGCTTAAAGGGTTAGTTGGATGATTTTCCTGGTAAGGAAGACTACTTGTACCATCGAAAACATAATCTGTAGAAATATGAATTAAGCAAGCTCCTATTTTTTCAGCTTCTTGAGCGAGAACCTCCGGGGCTAAACTATTAATTGTGTTGGCTAATTCCGGTTCGCTTTCGGCTTTGTCTACAGCGGTGTACGCAGCAGCATTGATGATGATTTCTGGTTGATTGTCTCGAATTAAGTCCCGGAGGGTTTCCGGTTGAGCAAGTTCGACTATGGGACGTGCTACAGCGGTTAAATTGCTGCTATTTTGAAAAGTTTTTTGTAATTGGACTCCAACTTGTCCTTTACAGCCAATTAACAAAATTTGTTTACTCATTCGATTTATAATAATTCATCTTCAAATTGGAACAGTTGCAGGACTTGCTTCTAGTTTAAATTTTTATCTAGGCAAAAAATAGAAGTTTGAGCAACTTTTGAATATTTTTGAATATTTTTATATATCCAATAAATTAAATTGATACAACATTTAAAAGTCAAGCTTTATTTGTAACATATTTAATAAAGTTATTTAACTATATAACTATTTAAATGAAGTGTTTAATGGTTTTATTGTTAGTAAAGAATAATATAACGGGAGTTAACGATAGTCATAAAGTCGGGTTTCTAGGATATAAATATCGGTCACATCAGAAAATTTTCATAGAAGCCCGACTTCTGAACCCATGATAAATTAAGGTTTTACAGCTTCTTTTCTCAGGAAATAGTAATCGAGGATTCCCGATCAAACTCAGGTTAATATAGTAAATTAAAAACCTATACCATAGCATTATTTGATATTTTACAAATAAAAAATAATCACTGTTTAGAAATACTTATAATTTGTACCTATTTAGTTTAATATTTATTTACATTGGTTGATTGAAAAATCCTGTATATAGCTTATAAATCGGTTGTTTCAGAGAAAAATTACATATACTCCTAGAAATACTACTTATAGTAGAGGACAGAATTTACTGTGTTAATCTTGCTATAATTTTTACTTGAATGGAATAGTTAATTATTTCTTAAAAAACTTAAAGCCAAAAGCTTTATGGTTTTTAGCCACGTGGTATAGGAACCCTGACGAAAGCAAACGTTTGCAATGTTTTTTTGTGTTGTTCCCTAATAAACCTATGCCTATCAACTTATTTGATGCTAATTTTTATCGCTCAGCTAATTCAGACTTGAATAGCTTGAGTGATAGTCAAGCATGGTCACATTTTAAAAACTACGGTTTAGAGAATGGTCTAGAGTTTTCATCGCTAGTGGATCTGGATTTTTATCGTTCTAGTAACAGCGATTTAGCTGATCTGAGCAACAGACAAGCATACGAGCATCTTGTAAATTATGGTGTCACCCAAGGGCGTAAATTCTCTTCACTTGTTGACTTACAATTCTACCGCGAAAGTAATACTGATTTAGGGAAGTTAAGCAATGAAGAATTATTTGACCATTTGAAAAATCAGGGTATGGACGAAGGGCGTTCATTTTCGCCGTTTTTCAATGTTAAATATTACTTAGCTGGTAACAGTGATGTTGCTCAAACTTTAGGAAACAGCTACAAAGAAGCATTCAATAATTTTGTAATTGAGGATTGGAGTGAAGGAGATTCTTTTTCGCCAGCTTTTGATGCACAATTTTATAAAAATGCTTATGGGGATTTAGCGGCTAGTTCCCTAGATAATAAACAGCTTTTAGAGCATTTTGTGCTTAAAGGTTTAGATGAAGGCAGGGCATCAGCACCGGGGTTTGATGTTAATTATTATCTGAATAATAATCCTGATTTGCAGCAAGCTGGTTTGAGTTACGCAGATGCTTACAAACACTTTATCAATGTAGGTTTGCGTGATGGACTTGCTGCTAGCGAATATATCGTAACCGACTACGCTGGTAATAGCTTAGATACTGCTCGTACCATTGCTTTAGACTCTGGAGAAATAATTTTTAGAGACTCTGTTGGAAATTCTGACATTGAAGATTTTTATCGTTTGAATTTGAATAATCTCAACAACAAACTTGACTTGTCAATCAATGGTTTGAGTGGAGATGCAGATTTAGAATTGCTCAACAGTAGTGGTGAAATCATCGCTCGTGCGGCTAATAGCGGTAATATTGCTGAATCTTTGAGTATCAATAATTTAGAAAACGGTGCCTATTACGTTCGAGTTTTACAGGGAATAGAACTAACTAACACTAACTATAATTTGAGTCTGTCTGTGACTCCAATAAAAGCTCAACCGGATGTAATTGTTTTGAATGAATCTACACCTGTACCAGCGACACCGACAGTTCCTGAACCTCAATCTGCATCAGCTTCTAGCAGCAATCCTCTCATCGATGAAGTTTTGAGAGTGACAAATGTTTATCGTGCTGAGCATGGTTTACAGCCTCTAACTTTGAATATCGAATTATCTAATGCAGCTCAAGTACACAGCGAAGACATGGCTTTAAGGGATTTCTTCAGCCACACAGGTTCTAACGGTACTAGAGTTAGCGATCGCACTAAATCCGCAGGTTATCAATCTCCTTATGTGGGTGAAAATATTGCCGCAGGTTACATGAGTGCAGAAGAAGTTGTGAGAGGATGGATCAATAGTCCCGGACATCGTGAAAATATTCTCAATCCTAACTATAAAGAAATCGGTATTGGATATCACTATCTAGTTGATGATACGGGAGAGGTAAACTACAACAGATATTGGACTCAGGATTTTGGTGCTGTAGTTTCTACCTGATTCTGATAATTTTGCCCTCATAAATAATGTAGAGACGTTGCCGGGCGCAACGTCTTTTGATGGTTAATATTTGATTAATATTTGATAACCATCAAACTACATCAAGGAAAAACTTCAGCAGTTGCAAAAGGTTGACCGACTGCATCTTTTGCTGAAATAATTGGGGAAGTATCTATTTGCCAATTGATATCCAAATCGCGATCGTTCCACACAATAGTACGTTCTCCTTGAGGAGCATAGTAATCTGTAGTTTTGTAAATCACTTCGGCAACTTCCGAAAGCACCACGAAACCATGAGCAAAGCCCGGTGGTATCCATATTTGACGCTTATTGTCGGCGCTAATTTCATAACCCAGCCATTGCCCAAAAGTCGGAGAACTTTTTCTGATATCTACGGCTACGTCAAATATACTACCAACAACTGCACGTACTAATTTTCCCTGTGGTTGTTGAATTTGGTAGTGTAAACCGCGCAGTACATTCTGTTTTGAGTAAGAATGATTATCTTGAACAAAGTTAAGATTAATACCAGTTTTCTCAGTAAATTTTTTGAAATTAAAGGCTTCAAAGAAAAAACCGCGATCGTCGTGAAATACTTGTGGTTCAATTATGAGAACATCAGGAATTTCAGCAGAAATGATTTTCATTGATTTATCATTAACTATTCCTGAATTATTATTTTACTAGTATTTTGTCAGAAAATTTGTAACAATCAATTTTAAACAAATATTTTGATGATTATTATATGGTATGCGTTCACGATTAGTCATAATGTAGGGGTTTAACATTGCTAAACCTACGATGGATGTGGCTTTCTCTTTTTAGCTTATTACAGTTAAATTTTTCGCTCGTAATATAATTTGGGTTTTTAGGATAAATATCTCTCAAATGTCCACAATTATGATACAAAACCGAGTTCTCAACCCTACTTTCTCCGTATCAAGTTAGAGGGTGTTGGGAATAAAAGTTTTACCAGACTTTACCAAGTCTACCCCTCAAACCATCAAAGGTTCCAAAGGTACAAGCCCATATTTTAAGCAAAACCAAATCTGGTTCGTAACGGATAATTCTAATTATCATATTCATCAGCATTTTGAATCTATGGATAAGACAAAAATGTAACATCCGCTTATTTGATTGACGAGTTTCAAAATAAGTATGATTTCGACAAGCATAATAGTAACGAGATGGCAAGCAAGTAAAAGTGATAATTGGATTATTTATTTTTGATAGTCTATCTTTGACTTGGGAATAATTCCCAAGACGATGGGGCATGATTGTGTTTTTAACTACAATTACTTCATAGCCTTGATGTCTAAAATTCATGCAATAGGTATAGTCTACTGCATCGAGAAATAAATTTCCTTGGGGAAGTTTAACAGATTTAGCTGCATTTAAATTAACAAGGGAACCGGATGTTATTACACCATCACAAGTATAATAATCGTTGATTTGTGAGTGTTCAGGTTTGGGTACAAATTTATAATCTTGAAAAACGTATCCGGGAAATTCTTGTGAGGTATTAATATCGAGTATTTGAGGAGCAATAATACCAATATTATATTTTTTAGCAGATAATTCTTGATATTTAGTTAATAAAATTTCTAAGGTATTGGGTAGTGGTTGGCTATCTTGATCGAAAAGCCAGAGAAAATCGTATGCTTTTTCTATAGCCCATTTTATCGCTATTTTTAGTCCTCCATCAACTCCGATGTTTTCGGGGTGAAATTCAACTCTAATATTTTGATAGTTTTTTTCTGAGATAATTGGGGTTTGGGAGTTATCGATAATAAATATTTCTGATATTTTATAAGATTGTTTTTGGATTGCAGCAATGGTTTTTTCTAGTGCTTGTTTATCTTGATAGGCGGTAATATAAGCTGCTATTTTGTAGTTAGAGTTTATAAGCATAAAATATTATAAATTCCCAATTCTAGAACACGGATTAAGACGGATTACACTGATTTCACGGATTTTATTATTTGTTGGTAATTATTAATTAGCTATTCCCTTTTAGCTATTCCCTTTTCCCTATTCCCTTTTCCCTAAAATATTGAGATAAAAAACCGCAGAGACGCAGAGAGCGCATTTGTAGTTAGAGTTTATAAACATAAAATATTACAAATTCCCAATTCTAGAACACGGATTAAGACGGATTACACTGATTTCACGGATTTTATTATTTGTTGGTAATTATTAATTAGCTATTCCCTTTTCCCTATTCCCTTTTCCCTTTTCCCTATTCCCTTTTCCCTAAAATATTGAGATAAAAAACCGCAGAGACGCAGAGAGCGCAGAGAAGAAATAGAGGGAGGAGATAGGTGGTTTTATTCTGTAAAGAGAGCAACTTTAAATAAGTTTTTATTTTCCATAATTTACTTGATTTGATTGCTGCAATTTGAGTGTAAGCAATTTGTAGTTCTTGTAATAATATTTGTGGATTATTTTCTTGAGTATAAGAGGGTTGAAGATATAGTTCGGTTTGATTGAAGCCAAATAACATTTCGGTTGTTTGGTATTTTTGAGCAATATCAGCAAATTTATGAAAGAAATATTTAGCTAGATTGAGTGCATATTTGTTAGTAGTATTTATCATAGAATTGGAATGAACTCTATATGCACTAAGCACTTTGGGAATTAGTTTACATGAATAGTTGGATTGAGCTAGTTTTAACCAAACATCATAATCATCCCATCCAAACCAACCATATTCAATTAAGTCTGTGGAATATCCTCCAATTTGAAGTAATATATCTCTATTAAATAAAGCCATTGCATCAATATATGGGTGTTTGACTAGTTTTTTTACATTCCATTCATCACAAGAGATTCTATTTAATTCTTTTCTAGTATCGTTATCGAATCTACTAATTTCTCCGTAGACAGCAGCATATTTTGAAGATTTGATTTTGTCGTAAAGAGTAGATAAACAGTGAGGGTAAATCCAATTATCAGCATCTAAAATAAAGACGTAAGGAGAGCGAGCTAATTCTAAACCAATATTTCTAGCATCGGCTAAACCTGTATTAAACCACTTTTTGATTAAACATATCGGTAAATTCGATTTTTCATCGGCTTTTTCTAAATATTCTTCAACTAGGATTGCTGAATTATCTGTGGAGCAATCATCAATTACTAATACTTCTATTTTTCCCGGTAAATTATAAATATCTGATTGAGATACACTATCTAAACATTCGTAAATATATTTTGAATAATTAAAAAGTGTAATTATCACGGTGATGCATGGATTTGGACAATTATTGTATGATTTATTTGTGATTAATTGCCAAGGATTAACACCTTTATTTTTACAAAGATTCGCAGCCTGTAAGCGAGAGATAAATAATAATCTTTTTTCTTCTAAGTTATAATCAGATATTTTGATTCTTAAAGGTTGGGAAAGTCTAAGTTGTTGATATGTCTCTTGCTGAAAATATTTATGCTCTAATTCTTTTTGATTAGCTAATATTTGAGCATGACGATAATTTAGTTCTTCTTGAATAGATAATAATTGAGATTGTTTTTCGTAATTAATCATTATTTAATAACCTGAAAAAAACTAATTTAATACTTTACCTGGCGACTAGAAGTCGCGGCTACACAAACAAAACCCGCCTACGCGGGTTATTAATTGGTGATACCCCTATTCCCTACTCGCTATTCCCTTTTCAAACCTACAAAATTCTTGATTTCAAACCACCTTTGACGTAATTTCCAAAATTTACTGGTTTCCATTGCTTTAATAATCTGCTGGCAATGTTCCCATGCGGAATGTGCTTGTTGTAATTTAATTTGACTATCTTCCCATTCCTGTTGTATTTGCTGAAGTTGATTTTGTGTTTCTTCTAGTTTTACTCGGTATAAGTTAAGTTGATTTTCTACTTCTGGAACTTTAATTTTAGTTTGTTGAAACTGAGTTTGTAATTCTTCGAGTTGTGCTTGGGTTTGCTGTAGTTGAATTTGTTTTTTTTCAAATTCAGTTTGTGTGGATTGAAGTTGAATTTGAGATTCTTGTAATTCTATTTGTAAGTTATGTTGCTGAATTTGAGATTGACGCAGTTGTTCGCTAACTTCTAAATACTGTTGATGTAAAGTTGCATATTTAGTTTCTAAAGAAACAGGATAACCTCTCACAACAAACTGTAATGTATCCGCATCTTCATCTTGTTCTATTTCCTGAGTAACATTTTTGTCAAAATGTGTTTTTTCAACTCCTGGGATTAAATCAGAATTAGAATAAATCGGTAACTTTGTTCGCTCAATGACATCTATCAGATATCCCGAATCTTCAAATAACTGCTCGACTGTTTGACGAGTGAAAAATCGCAAATGAGTATTATCTAAAATACCTAATGGCTGATATTCAAACTTTCCTTGTAATAAAGCAAGTCTAATAGCACCATGAGCAATATTAGGAATAGAAGCAATAATATATCCTTGGGGATTCAATATATTTCGAGTTTCTTCTAATACTTTCCACGGATTACGAAGATGTTCTAAAATATCCCCAAATACAGCAATATCAAATTTTTCTTCTAAAATACTTTCTGATAAAATATCATTCAAAGATACAAAATCTAAATCAGCAACAATAACTTGTTCACAATATTGTTTTGCAATTTTTGCGGCTTTAGAATTGACTTCTACTCCAATAACTTCACAACCTCTATGACTAAGTAAGCGAGCAAAATAACCTGTAGCACAGCCAAAATCAATCACACGCTTGTTTTCTCCTATCAAGCGCAACATTTTTTTTAGACTACTATTATCATCTAAATCTGTTTCTGATAAATCAGCTAATAAAGGATAATCTTTTTCGCGATCGCAATTCATAATCCACCTGCTGTTATTGGTAAATTTTGCTTTAATACTTTCACGCTGATTGGTGTATCGACTAAAGCATGAATCCGCTTTCCTGTATCAGGTGGTAATACTTGAAAAACCATCGCGTTATCAATCCAATCAAAAGTCATTGCTGTATAGTTTTCTGCACCTGCTATTGTCAAACTATAGGAACTAGGACGTAATGGTAATTTAAATGTAAACTCAATTTGTAATTTAGTTCCTGCTACTAATTTTCCGATTGGTTGATGTTCTTCAATTGTATTACTCCCAATCAGTTCGTTACCGTTTTTATCACATACGAAAAACCCAATAATACAACCCTGTAACTGTTGATAAACTTGTACTTCCACAATTAATTTTACTTGTTCGTTAAAACCAAAAATAGGGCTTTCATCAGCTTGTTCTCCCGATTGATTAAATAACTGAATATTTTCAATCAGTGCTTTACGATTTCCTCGACGAGTTGTATTTTGCAGTTGATGATTTTCTTGATTAGGTTGATGAAATAGAGTTTTATTATCATCAATATCAGCTTGTGGAGTAACTAATCCTAATTCAGTTTCTGTCACTAACTTCATGTATTTGATAATTACATCATTAGGAGTTCCACAAGCGTAAATTTTACCGCTATCAATCATTACTGCGGAATTACATAACGTTTTAATAGCACCCGAATCATGAGAAACAAATAACGTAGTCACACCACTATCCATCAAATTTCGCATCCGACGCATACAGCGATGTTGGAATACAATATCTCCCACAGCTAAAGCTTCATCTACTATCAAAATTTCCGGTTCAACATTCACCGCAACCGCAAAAGCTAAACGGATAAACATTCCGCTCGAATAGGTTTTTACAGGTTGTTCGATAAAATCTCCGATATCAGCAAAAGCAGCGATTTCATCAAATTTATCTTCAATTTCTTGTTGAGTTAAACCTAATAATCGAGCGTTAAAAAATACATTTTGTCTTCCCGTAAACTCTGGATTAAAACCACTGCCAAGTTCTAACAATGCCGAAACTCTACCCCTAACAACTACCTCCCCGGTGGTTGGTGTTAAAGTACCTGCAATAATTTGTAATAAGGTACTTTTACCGGAACCATTGCGTCCAACAATTCCTACAGTTTGTCCTTTTTCTATCTCTAAATTAATCTCTTGTAAAGCCCAAAATTGCGAAGTTATGCTTTTACCAGGTAATAAAATTTCCTTTAATTTATCAACCGGATGAGCATACCTTTGGAAGCACTTTGAGACATTTTTCAAACAAATTGCGATGTCTTCACTCATGATGAAGGCTGCTAATTATAAAAAACCGACACAGTACTCATTCACCCTGTTTGTATCGCTGCTTAAAATGCTGTTATGATGCCAGTTTTTTGATGATTCCAGTTGATTGTAGATAGGATTATTTTGTTTGAGTTGCCAATTTGCCGAATTGTAAAAAAACCTTACTAGACGCGCTTGTACGCAGAGGAAGGAGAGAAAGAGAGATAATAATGCTACTGACTTTATTAATTTTATTTGGATTAGCAAGAATTCCTAATACACCTGAATCAACGAAAAGTATCATGATTCTGAATACAATTTTTGTCCATCTGGACGTTGAGAATCTATTGTTTGTTTAAAACTTTCAAATAGTTCTTGTCTTGCTATAGATTCGGATTCAGGTATATTTTGATAATGTTCTATTTGCTTTGCTAAAATTTCTATGGCTCGTTGGTTTTTCTCTAATTGTTTATCTTTATCCCATGCTGATACATTTTTCATCGATCTTGTCTAGTCAACTGCATAATTTCTTCTGTTGTCATTTTTACAGTTGCTTTACCTTGCATCGCAGCAATTAACTTTTTACCAGGGTTAGTTTCAATCGCTGCTTTTTTCAGGTACAAAGCATCTCCCACGATTTCAAATTCTACATCTGTATTTGGTACAAAGCCCAATTTTTCTCGGATGTGTAGGGGAATAGTAACCTGTCCTTCGGATGTAATCTTCATTTTTAGGGATGTGAGTAAGAATATTCTTACTTTTATTCTTCCATAAAAATATGTGAATTTATGGAAAGAAATCGATATGTTTGAATGCTGTTCTAGGTGGATCTTTAGCTGATAAGATGGGTGGTGTGAAAATTTGCTAGTAGTTACATATCAATTTTAGCATTCTCCTGACCAAGCTTTTGGAGTAAGAGCTGAACCGCAGTTTTAATAATGCGATCGCCTTTGGTAAATTATCACCGCTGATGCGGTCTATCATCTTGTTTGAAGCTTGTTAAATGCTGCTGCGGTACCAGTTTTCTATTTATTCCAGTTGATTGTAGATAGGATTATTTTGTTTGAATTGCCAATTTGCCGAATTGTTTTGGGGAATGTGAAAAAACGTGACGCTGTATAATTGGAGCATCACGCTTGTTTTATTTTTAAATTTGCCGCAATTATTGCGTCCGAAAATTTTTGCTGTTTGTCCTTTATTCCTAAATTAATATCTTGCAGTGCCGAACATGGTAAGTTTTTGTCAACAGTTAATATTTATTTATGATGAAAAGTTTGGCTAAGCGAAAAGAAAGAAGTCTAGCTCAAATAGACTTAACTTTGTATCATTAAATACAGATTTTCTCTTGATGCGATCTAATGGATTGAGCTTGATAAATATCTGTAATAATATCTTGGATATTATATTTATATTCCCATGCAGGATAGTGGTTCTTAAACTTATTTACATCGGAAATATACCATATGTGGTCGCCACTACGATTTTTGTCAGTATGACTATATTGAAGCTTTTTTTCTGAAATGTTTTCGCAAATTGAGATTGCTTCTAACATAGAACAGTTACTGTGGCGAGAACCACCGATATTATAAACTTCTCCACATCTAGGATTTTTATAGAAATGATAAAAAGCATTTACCAAATCGTAACTGTGTATATTATCTCTAACCTGTTTACCTTTATAGCCGAAAATTGTATAGTTATCGCCAGAAAGAGTACATTTCATTAAGTATGCTAGAAAACCATGCAATTTAGCACCAGAATGATTAGGTCCAGTTAAACAACCTCCTCTAAAACTAACTGTTTTCATTTCAAAATATTTGCCATATTCTTGAACTAAAATATCAGCCGCGACTTTTGATGCACCGAACAAAGAATGCTTAGAGTTATCTATTGACATTGATTCATCGATACCCTTTACATATTTATGATTAGAGCTAATTTCCCAACGATTTTCTAACTCTACAAGCGGTAACTTATTTGGGGTATCTCCGTATACTTTGTTCGTTGAAGTAAATATGAAAACCGCGTGAGGGCAATATTTTCTAGTCGCTTCTAATAAGACTAAGGTGCCGTTAGCATTAACTGTAAAATCTGTAAAAGGGTCTTTAGCTGCCCAGTCATGCGAAGGTTGTGCAGCTGTATGGATAATAAGATCAACATCCGAAGAATATTCTTGAAACAGACTTTCTATTGCGTTACTATCGCGAATATCAATATCATAATGTTGATAGTGGTCTTGATATTTTTCTTGCAGTGCTTGACGATTCCAATTTGTTGAAGCGGATTCACCGAAAAACACTGCACGCATATCATTATCTATGCCCACAACATTGAAGCCTTTTTGAGCAAAAAAATTAACGGATTCTGAACCAATTAGACCTGCGGAACCAGTAACAATTACAGTAGGCATAACAACCAACCTCACTTACATCAAAATATAATAAACAGTTTAAGATAATACGGGTTTAAGCATCATTTCATTTTCAATTATCCATTCGTAAATATCTTTAAGTGTTTGCTTAGGAGTAATATTTGCTTTCCAGCCAGTTTTAGAGACTATTTGAGAAGAATCTGTGATAAAAATTGGAATATCACCTTGTCTGGTTGTTACTTCTGATTTAATCGAAATAGATTTACCAGTAATTTCTTCGCATAGTTTAGTAGTCTCTAACAAAGATAAGCTATTATCGGTACCTCCACCAACATTTAAAACATCCCCATCTAATTCTAAAAAATGTTCTAACTGATAATTAACTAAATTTAACAAATCATCAATATGCAATAAATCTCTAACTTGTTTCCCTGTACCGTTGTAGCCAATATAACTAAGAGATTTTTCAAAGTAGTGTGCGGCTACCCATAGAACAAAAACACCTTGGTCAACTTTACCCATTTGCCAAGGTCCAGTGATGATTCCACAACGATTAACTATTGCTTCTAAACCATAAGCATGACGATATTCCTCAATCAGCATTTCAGAAGCAAGTTTAGTAGTACCGTAGAGAGAGCGGTAGCTTTGCAGGGGAAAATTCTCTGCTACACCGAGTTGAGACACTCCGGGTATATTTTGGTCTGGATTTATTGCAAAACGACTTTGTTGTTCCGTGTAATTGATTGACTTAAGTGTTTCAATGGGATAAACACGACTTGTGGAGAGAAACAGAAAACGTGCTTGAATTTGTCTGGCAAGCTCAAGAGCATTAATTGTTCCTAATAAATTTGTCTGCAAAACATACTGTGGAGAAGCAAATCCAGCTAAAACAGATGGTTCAGCAGAACAATCAATAATCGTATCAACATCGAACATCGCTGGCTCAAGATCGTTAGACAAGCGAATGTCACCGTGAACAAACTTAATATCTAATTCTTTTAACCTATTAAGGTTTAATTCCGAACCTCGTCTTCGCAGGTTATCGAAACATATGATATTCCATTGGGGGTGATTTTTTTTAAACCCAATAGCTAAGGAACTGCCAACAAAACCAGCACCTCCAAGGATAAGAATACTTTCAGACATTAGATTTTACGTTTGAATTTATGACAACTATTTTTTTACTACGATGATAGTCTCCACGAGATAAATGTTTTTCTAGCCAAATATAAAGAACTATAAACAAGTATCGACTGCCCATTTCTTTTAACTTTAACTTAGAAACTCCTGCAACTCTATTTCTCCATGTAATAGGAACGGTGGCGATATTATAACCCCTAACAATAGATTTTAAAGGAAGTTCTACTGTCAAATTAAAATGATGAGATATTAATGGTGAAATCCCTTCGATAACTTCCCTACGGTAAATTTTAAAGGCATTGGTTGTATCGTTAAAATTTAAACCGAATAAAATTTGAATAAACAAATTAGCTAATCGATTTACAATTAACTTGTGGCTGGGATAATCAATTACCTTACCACCTTTAATAAATCGAGAACCGAAAATGCAATCATAACCTTCTCTTAATTTATCGTAGTAGGATAGAATATCTTCCGGTGCATCAGAACCATCTGCCATTACGATTGCCACTGCATCGCCTTGAAAATTTTCTAAACCGCAGCGAACAGCAAAACCGAAACCATTAGGATAATAGTTGTTTATATAACGTACTCTATTATTTTGAGAATGTAAATTTTGCAATATTTTTTCCGTATTATCGCGGCTATTGTCATTTACAATTAGAATCTCATAGCTGATGTTTTTCTGTTCGATAAACTGAGTAATGGTATTAACTGTTGGCGTGATACAGTGTTCTTCGTTGTAAGCTGGGATGACTATTGAGAGAGTATTAACCGGAGTTAAATCAGTCTTTTCTCCTCTATTTGGAAAACGAGGATTTGGTGATAATGCTGGAGCTAAAGCTTCTGGATAATTGACTTCAGAAGAAGTTTTTGCTTGATGAGAATTAGACTTATTTGGAGATTTAAATACGAATTGATCGCTAATTAAGTAATTAATGGATGCACTCAAAAACACTCCAATAATTGTATTGACTGTATATTTTACTCCCAACCAATCTAGGATGGGAAATAAGATAAAAACACGAATAATTACTGCTGCTCCGGCAGATATATGATAAAGCGGCAGTTGTCTTAATATCACTTCTCGGAAAGTCCAAACACCTCCCGTCCATACCCACATTCTATATATAAAGAAACTAAATATAAGCGAAATCTCAATTGAGATTAAGTTAGCAATATTGCGTAATAAAGAGGTATTAAAACCAAGTTTTTCAATTAGAAAAAATATCAGCAATAAATTAAGAGCGGCTGCAACACCACCACCGAGCAGGAATTTTAATATTTTGGGCTGGAGTATTTTTTTTAGCATAGTCGATAAGTCAAATTATTTTTTAATTTCTATATGGTATGTACCATTCATTGCTGTTGCATAATTTTTGCTTGGATCGTAAATCCATGCTTTTAAATCATGAGTGCCTTCGCCTAACTTTTCACTTGGCACTCGAATAATCCATCCCGAAGTCAAATATTCTTTATTTTGGAAATGTTTAGCTACATCCGGTCTGAAATTACCAGCTTGATTGATTCCTATTACCTTTTTAGTGTTTGTATCAGTAACTAACACCCATAACGAGTTTTCCATATTTGTTTTATCTACTGCCCACCCAGAAAAATGAACTGTATTTTCTAAATTTATAATCTCTCGTTGCTTTTGTTGAATAAAAGCATTTTCATTATTACTATCAAAACTCGTTAAATATCTATTGTAATCGTCAGCATTAAACTTGACATTTTGCAATTTTGATGCGTCTATCCATTTTAGTTGTTGAATTGATGAACCTATCAGATTATAAGTGATAAAATATACTTTAATGCTTGGTGAATACAAAAAATAATTATTTGTAATTAAAGAGAAAGATTTAACTTTAAATGGTAATTTCCCTTTAAATAAAGATATAGCTTCAGATGCTGTGGTTGGTAGGTGACTAATGATAATCCCGTTTGCTGAATTTTCAGCAATGATTCTATATTTAGATGTATTACCGTCACTGTAATTAACTTGAATATAGATTGGTGGAATCCTAAATATTGTTTTATATATTTTTCCTAATAAAGAATATTTTATTTTGACTTTAGCCCGGATAAAATCTGCATTATTAAATTCTAAAATTTTTTCTTGATTCCAATTAATAGATGTTTTATTAACAATTTTTCCACTCGAACAAATGTTTGAATTACGTTGTTCTAATAAAATCATATTTTGAATAAATTCATTCGTTTCTAATTCATTGATATATGTAGAAAATTGATAATTACAAAAAATATTAAAAAATGTTTTCGGCTCATCAAAATAAGGATGTCTTCCATCAATAGTATAAAAATTATAAAATATATTGTCTCTAGGAAAATCAACAGTACTTTGATAATTTTTACTATCTAAAAACTTTGTGTAGGCTGAATAAGACTGAATTATTGGTCTTGGTTTCCAATTCAGATTATTCGCTTCTATTAATGAAAGTTCCCAAGGAACAATATCAATTACTTTACCTGCAACTCTATTCTTAATTTCATCCGGTAGTTTTACTTTTTTTAAGTTTTCTAGACTAGATGCTTTTATATTTTTTTCTAATTGATTTAGATGAAAAAGAGTAAAGATTTTTGATGAAAAGTTTTGAGGATATAAAGCTTGAAATGCATTAATATTCCTATCTTGTCCTAACGGATGAGGAATAATAGAATATATAAAGAAAATAAAAACTGCATAGCTATGTGTCAGCAACGCTACTCTATTTGTATTAATTGTTTTAATATGATTTGTACATAATATAATTATTAAGGGTGTGGCACATATAAATAGAAAAACATGACTATCTTGGCGGATAAATCCATGTTTAAAACTTAACCATAAAATAAACTCTAAGCTTAAGTACAAGCCCAGTTTTTTGGGGTTTTCTTTGGTTAAGAGAATAAATAATATAGTGATTAATAAAATTTGTGATAGAGCAAATGCAACTTCTGAGGATGCACCAACAATACTCATAGCACTAGAGTAGCCAGAGGAAATTGCTAATGATCCTTTGATAAAGTAAAATAATGCTGGTGAGTGATTAAAAATATTGATTATTAAGCAAAGAATAAATGTTAGATAAAATTGAGAAGTTATTATATGTTGATATCTTATCTTTCCTTTGATAAATAAATGCTTATTTTTTCGCAGTAATATTCTGGATAAAATACTAAGAGTACTCGCACATAAAAAACAAAATAGTAATACTTTAAAATTGGACAAAAAATTATAATCTACAAGTAAAAAAGCTACCGAGATAAATGCAATAACAGTATTAAAGAAACAGGTAATATCGAAAAATATATTTGATTTTGATTTAAAAGAATTATAAATATTACTACTTAAGATTAATACAAGAGATCCAACTGTACAAATCCCTACAGTGAATTTAGTTAATAAACAGAAACCAGCAACTGTACCTAAACCTAATGACCACCATTGCATCGATTTTGATTCTCTTATCTTGTCTAAAGATAAGAGCATAATAAATGCAAAAATAATTTCATAGTCAGTAGATGGTCCAATTTGATAACTTAAAACAACGCTAAAATATAGTAATATTTTGTAAAGAACTGTTTTTACTTCTAAGCTTTTAACTAGAGTAATTACAAAAAGCGCTACGTGTACTATAAAACCAAAACTAAAAATAGAGAAAAAGTTGCCATTTAGTACAGAACCATGTATTAGATATCCAAACGGTCCGTAGGTAAATATAATATCTTGTCCAAAAGTTAATTTCTCTTGTGCGGCGCGAGTAATTGCATATCTCCAAGATGGATCTAAACCTGTATTTACTCCAGGGGGTAGGGGAATATAGGCAATAAAAGTGAGGAAAAATATGAGCCAAGCTAGAGTTAATATGTAAGCTTGTGAGTTTTTTACTTGGATTTTCATTGTCTATCTCGTTTAAGTATTTTTGCTAAATTATTGGTGCGAATATCAATCAGTTTAATTTTTTCTATAAGTAAGATAGCTATATTTTTATACTAAAATTCTCCTTTTTAGCTTTAAAATTAAATATTTCCCAAGCCATCTGTATATATCTCAAGTTATCATGCCCGCCATAGGAAGCCATAATAGGTAAATGACTTGTTAGCCACAATTTAATCATGGCTAGGATTAAACATAAAGTCCAAACAGATTTAAACAATGTCATTTTTGATATATTTATTATGTTTTGATAACTAACATATTTCATACGTTTTACAGATTACATATATTACAGCTTTTTTGCAATTAGACAATTTACGCAGGCCAACTCTTCATTTGCTTCTGCGCTAAGTTTCGCGACGAAATCTTGTTCAAGATACTTGTGAGGATGGTCTAATAAATCTGCAATTTTCATATTTTTAAATTCACTAGCTGCTGCTTCTGGTAATCCGCGAATATAGGAATTTAGGAACCAAGTCAAACACCAAATTGGTAGTCCAGATTGAGGAACACTACATTTAATTATTTCAAATTCTCCTGAAAATAAGTTTTTCAGACCACTACTTGTCATATTATAGTAATGGTCTGGATAACCATGAAACGGTTGCAGGAAGGGAACAGCTGCATAAAGTATCCCTCCAGGTTTCAAAACTCTGGTAATCTCTTGAGAACATTCAAATGGATTTTTGACGTGTTCTAATACTGCTAAAGAAAATACAGCATCAAATATTTCCGATTTAAATGGTAGTTTTTCTCCGATCCCAACAACATCTGTAGTTGGGTAGTCAACAATTTCAAGATTCACTACATTATCATAATATACATTTCTTAATCCAAAACCGTTATCTAGTATCAACCCATCTTTAAATTGCTCAATTATATTTACGGCTACAGGATCATATTTATTTGCTGAAACATTTTCAGATGATTTAACATTGCTATGTACAATTAAGTCTGGCGTTAAAAAATTATATTGAATGTCATTAAGGCTGAATTTTGATTTGCATTCGGAACATTTTAATAAAGGTTTTTGCTCATGATATATATTTGAAATATTTTCATTTTCACATACAGGACAGCGAATCAAACTCCTGATTTTTTTTAATTTTTCTTGCTTATCATGAATAAAATTTTCAACTATTTTACTATCGAATTTAAAGTTTATGGGGAAACTATATTCATTATTATTGAGTGTAAATACAATCGACCATTTATCGTCTATGTAAAGTTCAGATAATGATAATAAATTACTAAACCCAATATTAGAATGAGTAGGATATGCAATTTTGACATCAGGACGATTAATAATTTTTAATGGTTGAACTAATTTATTTTCATAACAAATTTTGGGATTACAAATTTTATCCTCTGTTTTATAAATTATCCAACCACTAATCAATACAAACGGAGAACTTACTATTTCGTCAGAACTAGGGGTATCTATACAGTATTGAAAAGATTTATGTTTCATATAGCAAATACAATGTGAAGTATAGGTATTTTCAGCTTTTTCGCAAAATAATAAAAATCCAAACTCACTAGTAGAGTTATCTCTCTAATCTATAAACTTAATTTATACTTTTTATATTTTAATACTGTAATCTTCATGTTTCGATGTCAAATTTATACTATAACAAGGGTCATATTCGATAAACTTTTTCCAGTTGTTCTGCATATACTCTGTTTCTTGAATGAATCTTGCTAACTTTTCTGGTGTATCTTCATAACCCCGACTCTTCGATTCATAGTGATACAACATAACGTGTGGTAAATAAACATTCCTGTAACCTTTCTCAACAATTTTTAAGCACAAATCAACATCATTAAACGCAACTGATAGTTGTTCTTCAAAACCCCCGACTGCTTTAAAAACTTCTCGTCTACACATTAAACAAGCTGCTGTCACAGATGAATAATTATTTACAGTTGAGATTTGATCAAAGTATCCTTGTGAATCACCTGGATAATGTTTATGACTATGACCAGCAACCCCTCCAATACCTATGACTACACCAGCGTGTTGAATCGTGTTATCTGGATATAAAAGTAAAGCTCCGACAGCACCTATAGATGGTCTTTGAGCTTGTTCAACCATTGCATCAATCCAGTCGGAAGTCAGAACTTCTGTGTCATTATTTAAGAACAGTAGGTAATCTCCTTTAGCTTTTTTTACGCCATAATTATTAATTTTTGAATAATTAAAAGGTATATCAAATTGGTAACATTTAAATCTATCTGGTTCTTTTTGTTGCCATTTAGCAAAAATGTCAGCTGTTTCCTGTTCCTGACTACCGTTATCGATCAGAATTATTTCATAGTTTGGATAAACTGTTTTTTCAAAAATAGATGTTAGACACTTGTCTAAAATTTTACCTAAGTCTCTTGTGGGGATAATAATACTAACAAGTTTATAGTCTTTAATTGTGTATCGAATGATATAATGACCTACCAAGCTTCCAGCCTGTGTAACCCGTCCATCTTCACCTTTTCTAACAAGAGCATCTGCTAATGCTTTCTCTGCTGCTATGACAGCGTATGGCTTTTGATCGGGTTTACTCGCAGCAGATTGAGGATGAATTCTCCAATGGTATAAAATTTTAGGTATGTGAAAGATTCGTGTTGTTTTTTCTGTGAACCTCAGTACCAAATCATAATCCTGGCTTCCTTCATAACCTGTTCTAAAACCACCAATTGTTTTTAATAACTCTCGTCGATAGGTTCCTAGATGGCAAGTATACATCCGAGATAAAAATGAATCAGGACACCAATCTGGTTTGAAAAAGGGGTCTTGAAGTTTACCATTTTGATTAATTTTATCTTCATCAGAATAAATCATATCTGCTTCCGGATGCTCGTTGAGCAGCGAAGCTATTTCATATAAGGCATCCGGTGTTAATAAATCATCATGATCTAACAGTGCAACAAATTCACCAGTGGCAATTTCTAAAGCTGAGTTAGAACAGCGGGAAATATGTCCATTTTCTGTTCTAAAAATAACTTTAATTCGAGAATCTTTTGCTGAATACTCTTCTAAAACTTTTCTAACTTGATTATCCGATGAAGCATCATCAGCAATACATAGTTCCCAGTAGGGATAAACTTGATTTAATACTGACTCAATTGCTTCCTTTAAAAACTTTGTAGGTGTATTAAAAACAGGCATAATCAAGCTAAACAAAGGTTGATAATTCAATTCTTCAACTTTAATCGCTTTCTCTTTTAAAATTTCCGGAGTTGGATAATTGTTGTTCAACCACTTTTGATACTTGATGTCATCGCTTTGGGGTATGTTTGGCAAGGCATGACTTGGCACATCTTTATATTTAACTGTTTGAATGCTTTTTTGCAATACTTTATTTGCAACGTATGGGAATCCTTTTACTCTATAAATATTCCAAAAGTATCTGACTCTGCTCAACAAATTTTGCTGAAATGTCTGATCTTTTTCGGTTAAACCTAAAATATCTCTAACCCCAAACCATCGCGATCGCAATTTCCAGAATTTACTACTTTCCATTGCTTTGATATGATTTTGCAACAGTTTGAGTTCTGCGTGGGTTTGTTGCAGTTGCAGTTGCGATTGTTCAAGTTCCGTCTGATCCGCTGGTAATTGAGACTGTGAGCGTTCCAGTTCCGTCTGTGCTTGTTGAAGTTGTAATTGCGAATGCTCGAATTGTGCTTGGGTTTGTTGTAGTTGTGATTGCGAACGCTCTAGTTCAGTTTGAGTTTGTTGTAACTGTGATTGGGACTGCTCTAGTTCTGAGTGTGTTTGTTGTAATTGTAATTGGGACTGCTCTAGTTCAGCTTGGGTTTGTTGTAATTGTAATTGGGACTGCTCTAGTTCAGCTTGGGTTTGTTGGTGTTGTAATTGTAATCGCTCAAATTCAACTTGAATTTGTTGTAGTTGTAATTGGGACTGCTCTAGTTCAGCTTGTGTTTGTTGTAATTGAGATTGCGATCGCTCTAGTTCTGTCTTGGAATGATTACTAATTTTATAAACATCAAGCCAATCTTGAAGAATCCAGTCTCTCAAACTTGTATCAGTTTCCAATTCATCTAAATCAGTTGTTTGGTTCTTTATATCGGCTTGATTATTAAGTTTATTATATAGTTCCACCGTTTGTGGAAAAAACTTTTTAATTAACATCTGCCGATGAGAGTTTGATGCTAAACTACTCATCAACGATTTATCTAGAATATCTCCACTAGGCTCGTTCAGTTTGATGCCAAACTTTTCCTCACACAACTTTGAAATAACAGTGTAATCTGCAATTATCGTATTAATATTTAATAATATAGTTTGTTCGGGAAATTGATGATGAAAATCTAGGATTATTTTGTTGTAATGCATCCAAATTTGTAAAGCATGTTGGGGATTACTATAAAATATTGTATCTCCCCGACGATATAAAGAATCAATAACTTCCCAAGGTGTTCTATAGGTAAATATAAAATATGCTTGTGGTAGTAATTTTTGCCAAAATTTTAAAAATAGAGTAGTACGTGGGTCTTTCCAACCCCAGTAATTAGGTTTAATATTTTCCGCAATAATTGTTTTTGCTTTATCAAATAATTGCTGGGGTGTTTGAATATTCGTTTGTATTGTCCATCCCTCTTGACTAAGACCTTGACAACTTAAAGCATATTCATGAAAACCGACAAAATCTAAATTTTCAAAATGACCTTTGGGATTACTAGGAGCTGCACCCATTAACCTTTCTCCCATATGAACTCCCGCACTTTGTATTAAAGATGCAGTTAGAGAAGTACCAGAACGGTGCATTCCAGTAACAATGAAAATAGAAGATTTGTTTTCCTGGTTGGTCATAAATTTATTTTTTAATTGATTTTTTAATTAATATGAATCAGTTTGAGTTTCAGCAAATATTGCAAAATTTTTCCTACTGATTGGTTGACATCTTCTTCATTAGTTTTTAGTGTAATTTCAGGACTTAAGGGAGCTTCATATGGTGAAGAAATTCCTGTAAATTCAAGAATTTCACCTGATAATGCTCGTTGATACAAACCTTTAGGATCTCTTTTTTTGCATTCTTCTAGAGGACAATCTACATAAATTTCTATAAATTTTTCTAATGATTGGCGTAATTTATTTCTTGTAGCATTGAAAGGAGAGATTAAAGCAACAATTGTATTAATACCATGCTTATTTAACAAACTACAAATATAACCAACTCTCAAAACGTTAGTTTCCCTGTCTTTACGAGAAAAACCTAAATCAGTTGATAAATTTTTGCGAATTATATCTCCATCTAAAACTTCACAAGGTACAGAGAAAATGTTTAACTTATTTGATAATTCTGTTGCAATTGTAGATTTACCGGCTCCAGACAAACCCGTGAGCCAACAAGTAAAACCAGGAATTACTAAGGTTTGATTTTTCTCTATCATTTAAGTTTCCGCATTATTTAAATATGATTATTTTCTTGTTTATGCTAACTTTAAGCTCTGGCTTTTATTAGCAAAAGAAATATCAGATTCTATACAAAAGTCAATAATTCCTGTTGCTAAAATATCATCTTCTGGTTGAACTCGAAACATGGCAATATCTATATGTCTATCCAGAAATTGTTCTCTACCTTCTATATTGCCCACAACACCAGAATTTAAAAAATATACTCCAGGTTGCAGAAAACATTTAAATTTAAATTCAACTTCTACAATTTGTCCTTCGTCTATATATTCTATTGCTTCGTATATAGTATGAGACGCTGCTCCTCCTAACTCTAAACCACTGATAGTTTTAATTAACATTCCAAATCGGACTCTGTAAGCCTTTTCAAAAAAACTCACTTTATACTTATATACATATTGATGTTTCTGGCACAGAATGTTAACTAACTTCCCGTCTAATGTTGTGATCTGTGAGTCTTCTATCTTAGCTCCACGGGATACGTAATATACTGTACTTTTGGGTATTAAATTAGGGTCGTATTGACTGAGAGATTGCTGTTTTTTAATTATTGGATAATTTTGTTCATCTTCATGATAAATAGTCGATATTTTTTTAACTTCATTAACGGAATGATAATTATTTAAATCACGAATTTCTTGCTTGAGCCTTTCTACCTTATCAGCGGGTGCGTAGATCAGCTTTTGATACTTTGAAACTACAGTTTTAGGAGAAGCAGAAAGTAAAATTTCTCCATGATCCATTAAAATTGCAGACTTGCATAATTCCACAATCGAGGATGCGGAATGGGAAACAAATAAAATTGTTCCTCCTTCTTCTTGAATCCATTGAATTCTACCAAAGCATTTACGTTGGAAAGCTTCATCTCCAACAGAAAGAGCTTCATCAACAATTAAAATATCAGGAATAGTGCTTGTTGCCACAGCAAATGCTAACCGAACAAACATACCACTAGAATATGTTTTTACAGGTTGTTCAATAAAATCGCCAATATCTGCAAATGCAGCAATATCATCGAACTTAGCAATAATTTCTTCTTTTTTGAGTCCTAGTAATTGACCATTAAAAAATATATTTTGTCGTCCTGTAAACTCTGGATTAAAACCACTACCCAATTCTAATAATGCTGCTACTCGACCATTAATTTGGACATTACCACTTGTTGCTGTTAACGTTCCAGCAATAATCTGTAACAGCGTACTTTTCCCAGAGCCATTTTGTCCTACAATCCCTACTGTTTGCCCTTTGGGAATTTCTAAATTAATATCCTTCAAAGCCCAAAATTCTTGAGCATAACTTTTCTGAGGTAATAAAACTTCTCTCAAACGATCTACTGGACGACCATATCGCTTGTAACATTTCGATACATTTTGGAGTGAAATCGCAATTTCTTCACTCATATTGTGATAAATCCTATAACTCTCACACCACACTAAACATCAACAGATTCTCTTAGAATAATAATGTATCCGGAATAACTCTTGTACTTTATTTACTCCGTACAAATTATTTTTCACTAAATATTATTTAGGTTCTAATAATAGCCAATCTACCATTTGTTCACAGTTTATACTAAATTAATCACCTACTTTACAACACATCCGCAAAAGCCGGACGTAACCTTTTGTATATCAACACTCCAATCATAAATACAACTCCAGATATCATAAAAGCTACTCCCAACTCACCCCAATGCTTCACCTCCCCCACTAAAACAAAGTCGCGATAAACTTCCGCGATCGCAGCGAGTGGATTCAACCACAATACCCAGTTTCGCCAACTCTCCGGAATTGATGTAATTGGGTAAACTAGGGGCGTTGCATAAAACCAAATATTTAGAATCACATTCAACGTTTGCGGAATATCCCGTAAAAATACGGTTAACCCAGCGACTAAATAACCCAATCCAGCGGTAAGTAATAACTGTGGTATCCAAACTAAAGGTAATAGCGCCAAAGTCGTATGTAAAGTCCCTGTAGACAAAGCCACGAAAAAAATCAGTATTATCAAGCCAAAAGAGCTTTCAATAAAAGCTGATAAAATCGGCACTAACGGTAACAAGCTCAGGGGGAAAACCACTTTTTTGACTAAATTTGGCTGACCAATTACCGAACTAGCAGATTGAACTAAACCACTGCTAAAAGCAATCCAAGGAAGCAATCCTGCAAACAACCACAACCCAAAGGATAGATTTTCATTTGCGGGTAATCCCTTAAGACTCAGTTTGATTTTTAAAACAACTGAAAACACGTAAGTGTAAATCAGTAATTGCGATAACGGATTAAGTATAGACCATAAATTGCCCAGCACAGAACCTTTATACCGCGCATCCAAATCTCGTCTAACTAAAGTTCTCAACAAATCGAACTTCGTCCACCAAGCATTGTTAATTGGTAAGACACGTCTTAACCTACCCGAAATGCGGTTGAACAACTGCATTGATGTCATGGATTTCCGATTCCTCACTCACTATCTAGAAGCTGAAACACGATTAGCAATCAACGGTTATTTTTTTTACAACTACTGAAAACCTGCATCATTCTTCTGTACAAACAATCCCCCACAGGAAATATTTTTCCGCTACAAGTGATAAAACTGACTACCGCCTTATTATTACAAGCAAAATTTTGAGATAATCATACAATAAAAAGGTCAAAGGTTAAAGGTTTAAGGTCAAAGGTTAAAGGTTAAAGGTTAAAGGTTAAAAGATACTATCCCCCCATCTCCTTGTCTCCCCATCCCCTTGTCTCCCCATCCCCTTGTCCTTTCAAGGGTAGGTATTTAAAAATCAAGCAGTAGATAGGGTGATTAGGGAGACATGAAGTTGTGGAGTCAAGGTAGTCCAAGGCTCAGGAAAGAAAGCGCCTTTAGGCAGAGGAAGATGCTTTAATACAGCAGCTTTGATAATCACGAATCCACGACGGAAACAGCTTAACCAGCGATGAGGTGTGCTATTTTTAAAATTACGC
>Ga0209911_100095_pt1 | contig 79597 bp, 70 predicted proteins | sample FECB21metaG_FD_188301 | JGI IMG/M metagenome (GOLD analysis project Ga0209911, IMG submission 188301) | Cyanobacterial communities from the Joint Genome Institute, California, USA - FECB-21 (SPAdes) (version 2) | ecosystem: Environmental > Aquatic > Thermal springs > Hot (42-90C) > Microbial mats...
GCCGCGCTCCTTGATCAGCCGCACAGCCTCAAGCTTGAATTCCCGCGTAAATTTTCGACGCTCCATGACGCACCTCCCGTTCCATTAAAACACCTAACTTGGTGTCTTCGGAACCGGGTGCAGGCCACACGTCCATCCGCTTCCAGGCCTCCAGCACCAAGCGCTCGGTGCGATATTCGCCGTAGAGGCGGATTTCCTTTTCCTTCAACACACGGAAAGTCTCTGAGGGGTAGTCAGCGCCTTTGACCTTGGCAGGGTCGAGGACGTATCGCTGCTCTTCCTCGGTCAGGCCGTACTTTTTGGCGAAGAAGGCATCGAGCTCGGCCCGCAACTGGGCGCGGCGGTCCTCGTTCCATGCAAAGGGCTGACCCGAATATCCCAGATCTTCCGCCCAGGCCTTCACTGCGTGGCTGGTGTACGTCAGTTCCAGAACGCGCGGACGGATAAAATCGAGGTCACTCTTGGAGAAGGTGGAGGGAGGCAGTGCCGCAAACTGTTTCAGATAGCTGTAGGTCAGATGTGTCCCGCCGATGGAAAGCCGAGCTATGAAATCGAACGTCAGGGACAGCCACATTGCCAAATGTCCTGCCGCGAGCTCAGCTCCCTCATTCAAGTAGAAAATGGGCATGGTGTGTCCAACACCTACCTTCGGAAACACACTCGCGATCACCGTCCGCTCATCAGTCGAGCGGCAGATGTCCCGCCATCCCATGAGCCAGCGGGGCTGTTTGGCGGCGATCAGCAGTTCCGCAAGAGCGAGCGCGTCCTTCGGCCCCTCGGCTATGAGAGTAAGATCGGATTCCCCCAGCGGCGTCTCGCGCTGCATCTCGGCGCCGGCCGCGAGTGTCTTGGGATCGAGCAGAAAGCGCTCGGGCGATCCCTTCAGCGCGCCGCGCCAATCCTGCCCGCGGCCGAGAAGACGGAAGATGTCGGCCTCTCGGGCTGGGCGTCCTTCCAAGCTAGGAACGGCTCCAACCAGCCAGGTGACGAGCGCCTTAAGAGCGGCGGCACGGGCACTCTCCTGGGCGTCGGCATCCGCCTTGCGGCGTCCCTTTCCACCGTCGCCTCGCGCCTGTCTGATGGCGCTTTTCAGGGCCGATGGCACGCGGGCCGCGCGCAGAAGGACCTCGTCTTCGGGCACCCAGTAACGCGGCGACGGCTCGAAATCGGGATTCAGCTTTTCGGCAAGCGTACAGTCGCGAGCGCCTTCCTCGTCGTCGCTGCTGCCCCCGCCGTAGGTCGCCCAGCGATGATCGAAATGGTGGATCATCTTAGCCTCGTAGAGGGGCACGCGGCGTTCGACGCCTGTCGCTGTTTCCCGCACCCAATCCGCGCCGTCGCGTTGCCAGCCGTCGGCCTCCATCTGCGCTGGCGCACTGAAGAAGCCGGAATCTCCTGACATGTGGAACATCGTCTGGAACGTGATGCCCCAGGGATTGATGTCGCCACCCTCCTCCTGCGATCGCTCCTGGATCAAGACGGGCGCGCGGGCATAGAGCTTCGCCGTCAGCTCCGCATCGGCTCGCGAGCGAAAGACAGGCGCTGTCCTGGTATTTGGATTAATTGTGGCGATCTCTGACGGAGACAGATCAAAGTGTCTTCTGGTGTCTGCAAATTCCTCGATAGTGCGGGAAAAGAAACTGAAAGCGGCTTTCGTTGGCCCCGTTCCTGGTGCCGCCAACGTCACAAGCGCGAATTTAAACCGAGCGTGTCCGATCCTGTCAAAGAAGCCGAGCCCCGTCTGGAAATCGTGAAGACTTACTAGCCGCCGCTGATCCACCAGTGAGGAGAAGAACGTTGCAGTAGTAGCGTCAGTGGCGATACCGCTAGGAACGATGATACCGGCCCGACCATGCGCTCCGGCCAAGCGCGAGAACAGTTCGGTAAAGAGTGCGTAAGTATTGACATCACCTCGCCCGGTTAGCGGATAGCGGCCTGATGAGCGAGCAAATTCGCTCGCAGCCTCCGCCGTGCGCTTGGTGAAGACAAAATCTCGCCACAGGCGCCCGTCCGCGCTCTCCGGGTCGGCCTTCTCCAGAGCATCGATCAGCTTCTGGCGCTCAACCTTGTTCGGCGCGCTGGCGATGGCAGGTGAGCGCGCGGCAAAGAACTCCTGCTCTTGGAGCTTGATGCGCTCCCAAGGCGGATTGCCGATGACGACATCGAAGCCGCCATCACGCTCCATGATCTCGGGAAATTCGATGAACCAATGAAAGGCGCCCACTTTCTGGGACGTCAGCATCGCGCCCTGGCGCAGATGTTCGGCCGGCGCCTGGCCGCCTGCCGCCTGCCAGACATGCTCCGTGAGCGGCATGGCATCGGTGTTTGCCGCGCCGCCCGCTTTCGGGGTGAAGAACGCGGCCATGTAGAAATTAGCCGAGATATAGAGGTCGCTCGCTGTCTTGAGGCGCTGCCAATCATCGGACGAGCGCATCGCGTAGAAGCCGCGCGCCTTTGCCTCCACGCTCGTCAGATCGTCCTGCGCGATCTCCTTGAGCTTGTGATCGCGCTCGGCCAGGACTTCGGGCGGCGACCAATTCCTGAACAGCAGCGGATGACCCTTCGCCCGATCGCGCTGCTCCCTGTTGAGGCGAGCATAGCGACGGGAGAGTTCCCTGTCGTCACCGGTCAGCGCCTTGTAGGCCTCGTCAGGCAACCCTTCCCGCAACATTGCGCGGTCGAACACGCCGATCAGGCTGTCACCGCAGCGGATCTGCGCATCGAAGAAGGCGAGCGGTCGGCCCGGCTCTAGCGCCTCGATCCAGAGCGCAACCTTCGTCAGCTCGACCGCCATTGGGTTGCGGTCCACACCATAGAGGCAGCGACAAGCGACTTCGCGCAGCGCATGGCGGAAGTCGGATGCCGAAGGGATGCCACCGGCGCGATGGCGGGCGACGCGGGTGGCGATGCGCCGCGCGGCTGCAAGCAGGAAATGCCCCGAGCCGCAGGCAGGATCGATGACGGTGAGCTTCAGGAGCTCTTCGGCTGGATCGGCGGCTTGGGCCTCTCTCTCGTCGAGAACCGGATCGAGCGTGCTGTCGAGCAGGAGCTGAACCAGGCTGTCCGGCGTGTAGTAGGAGCCGGTCGTCTTACGCTGATTGCCCCGTTGCTCGGCAGCCTCCGACGCGAACAGGAGCGTCCTGCCGTCGTCGCCGAGCTGTGGCTGAAGCTCGAGCAAGGACTCGTAGACCGAACCCAGCTCCTCTGTTTCCATTGCGCGCCAGTTCACCGGCACCATGCCGGTTCTGTCGGAAAGCCAGGCAAGGCGGTAAACCGCCTGCATGAAGGCGCGGTTGCGCAGGCGCGCGGTTTCGAGATGCGGCAGTTGGTCAGCGTTGAAGAGCCCGCCGAGTGCAGGAAGCCCCAACGCCTCCTGCCCGCGCGCAAGGCCGCGGAAGACCACCTTGATGCCCTCGTAGCGGTCGTGGTGCTTGTCCCATGTGGCTGCGCGTACCGCTTGCGCCCGCAGCGCGGCGAGGCTGTAGCCCTCCGCGTAGAGCTTGCGAGCAGCGAGCTTCTTTGCGCGCTGCTGATCATCTTCCTCGATGGGGGGGTGCAGCAAATCCCGATCCTCGGCCACCATCAGGAAGATGAGTCGGTAGACGAGGCGCAGAAGCTCGTTGAACCACTCGATCAGATTGACCTCGCCGGATTTCAGGCGCGCGGCGAGCTCGGGGTTGGCCTCGAGGAAACCCGAGCCGAGCACCTTGAGCGCGGTTTCGACTTGAGCCGCCAGCCGGTCGCGAGCCGCCTCGCCCTCGCGAGAGCCCGCCTCACGCCAGCGTTCGAGCGCGCAATCGGTGACGGGCGTGCCAGCGATGCCGAACCGGGTTCGGTGGATCAGCGACCAGAGGACCGCGAAGGAGGCGGCATCCTCGTTGGTGAAGATAGCGACAAGGTCGGCCTCGATGTGGGCGGGACGGGTCAGCGAGGCGTTGTCACGCATGAGGCGGAGGACGGCCCCGTTTGTGACCAGTCCCCAGAGCACGTCATCGCTGTCGTTGAGATAGTCCTGAAGCGCGAATGCCGGAGATCGCGAACGATCGGTCGACAGCGTCGGGCTGCGACGATCGAGCCTCTCTTCCGAGGGCGGCACGACAACGATGGGGACCCGGCCACCGGCTAGGAACGAGATCACGCCGTCAGCCGGAGCGAGATCATCGAAGCCGAAGGTTTCCGCAAGGAAGGCCCGCACGAAGCGCCGCGTGGCCTCCACCGAGGGATTCTGAAGTTTCGCGAACGCATCGAAATGGGACTGGCCCACACGGAAGGCCGTCGAGATCTCCTCGCGGATCGTCAGGCCTTTGCGGATCCGGTAGTCCTCCTCCGTCTGATCGGAAGCTTGTCGGCGGTCGATGCTGGCGACCATCGCCGGAGCAATGAGGTTGCCCTCCAGCGTGAGCGAGGGCCAGGCCGACATATCGGTGACGGGCTTACGGGCCATGGCTCAGGCCTCTCCGGGGATCAGCACGAAGAGGCCGATCACATCTGGCGGCAGCACGGCCTCTACGGTGACGCGCGAGGCAGACCCCGACGCGGCGCGGAGGCGGGCATGGTCTTGCATGAGCTCTTGCGCGCGCGATCGTACGAAGTCAGCAATTGGACCGCCGAGCAGGCTCGGCAAGTCCTCCCTCGCCTTCGCGACAAACCTGTCGCGTGCGACGGGCGCGAGATCGGACGTGGCCGGTGTGTTGAGCCACTCCCGGGCGGTGTCGCCGAACGCCACGATCCCCCCGCCTTGAATCGCAACGAGCGCCGCTTCCTCCGCCAGCAGCAGCCGCTCCTTACGCGCATGGACAGTCAACTTGAACCGAAGACGCAGGAGAGCAACGCGAGTCACTTGTTGAACCGCGGCGGTCGGCCAGGCGCCGACCCGGCCAATGCCGAGCCCGGACAGCGACTCTGGATCGAGCGATGCCTCGACCAGCGCTTCGGCAAGCGTGGCCGTCAGGGGATGCGTCCTGGTGAGTAAAGCGGTGCCCGATGGCGCGGGCTCGGCAGTCGCCAGACGCACCGATCCGGTCAGGTCATGCTCCTTCAAGCGCTCGCGCAGGGCGGCATCAAGGGCGTCGACATGTGCCAGAAGCACGGTTTTCTGAATTTCCAGGGGCACGCCAAAACGCGCCATCGCCCGCTCGACGAAAAGGCGGGCTTCTGCTGGAGAGCCGAGGAGCGTGCGGACCTTCTCCCATTCCGGGGCGACTTCCTGCGGCTTCATTGCATTCTGCGCAAAACGCGCGCGGGACTTCTTTTCGTTTTCGGCGGCGTCGCGCCAGCGCGTCTCCATAACCTTGGCCCCGTCATCGAGCCGAAGATCGAGCGTGAGCTGCCGGGACACGCCGCGACGCAGCATCATCGACGCCATCAGCGCATCCGTCACCGGCCCTCGTTCCTCAGGGAGAGGTACGGTGACGCCAGTCGCCTTTCGGATTTCCTCGGCCTTGCGGAGAATGACCTCGAGCACCGCGCCGTCAATGGCGCTGTCGGGCGAGAACATCATGATCGAGCGGACGAGTTCCGCCGGCTGACCGAAGCGATCCACTCGCCCCTCGCGCTGCTGGTGCCGGGTTGGATTCCAGGACAGATCGTAATGGACGACCGTGTCGAAGAGCTGCTGAAGGTTGATGCCTTCCGACAGGCAATCCGTGGCGACGAGAATGCGCTGGACCGGCTTTTCGTCGTCCGCAATCGCCATATCGGCGACACGATCGCGGCGCTCGTCGGGCGTAAGAACGCCGGTCACAGATTCGATGACCAGTTTCGGGAAGGCCTTGCGCAAGGCCTCGCGGACATGCTCGGCCGTTGCCAGAAAGCGGCAGAAGACGACAGGATTTGCTCCCTTCTTGATGAGGGGTGTCAGCGCATCGACCAAGGCGGCTAGCTTCGGGTCGGGTTTTCCGATCAGGGCCTCGGCCTCCTTGACCAGAGCGAGAAGCTCCGGATCGACGTCAAATGCCGTGCCCGGCTCAAGATCGACGGCGTCCTCGTCGTCGCTGTCCTCATCGTAGATTTGCGGTTCGAGCCGATCGCTTTCGGTCGCCATGCGGTTCCGCAGGGCGCTCAGCGCTGCAGCCGGCGACGAACCGACACAGCGCATCAGGGCCAACGTGCCCCAGAAGGCCAAGCGTCGCTCTCGTTGCCCCGATCCCGCCCGGGAGACGATGCTGAGGCAGTAATCGAGCACAGCCTCCTGAAACCTGCGATGCGCCTCGGTGAGGCGATAGGCGAATTCCGTTGTCTCATGCTTCGGGAAGGCACGATCTTCATCCCAATCCCCCGAGATGAGATCGATCCGGCGTCGCTGCACGAAGTGTCGCGCCAGGCGCTCACGGTAGCGAGCGTCATCGAAGTCCATCGACGCGAATGACGGCTCGATCAGGGAGAGCAAGCGCGCGAAGGCGTCTTCATCTCCGGAATGCGGCGTTGCCGTCAGAAGAACCATCCGCCGCTCTGGATCTCGGGCGAGCCCCGACAGAAGTTCGAAACGCTGCTGCCGTCCCTGGTGCGTGCCGACGCACGCATGCGCCTCATCGACGATCACGAAGTCCGGACAGGCGCGCGCAAAACCTTCGCGGCGCTTCTCTGCCTTGATGTAGTCGAGGCTGACAACCGTGAAGGGACAGGCATCAAACAGGGTCTGGGCGAGCGGCAGGCTGCGCTCCAATCGGCTCGCGGTGCCCGACGTGACAGCGACGGCGTCGATCCCGAAGCGCGCCTTCAGCTCTCCGACCCACTGCTCGACAAGATGCGGTGGGCAAAGCACCGAGAAGGCGTCCACCTCGCCCCGATCCATCAACTCGCGCAAAATCAGGCCAGCTTCGATCGTTTTACCGATGCCGACATCGTCCGCGACGAGCAGGCGCGGCACCGGCAGACGAAGGGCCATCAGCAGGGGCACGAGCTGATAGGTCCGGGGCTCGAAGGCGAGTTGCGCGGCGGACCGGAAAGGCCCGGCCCCACGTCGCAGTGTCAGCCGCATCGCATCCGCGAGCAGCGCCGCCTTCGCCTGAACGGTCGCCGCAGCGTCGGCAGGTAGATCGAAACGGGCAGGCTCTACAGAAAGAATCTCGAGCTTCGGGTCGAGGATCACCGTATCGTTCTCACTGCCCGAGAGCGGGCGAAGCGCCAGAATGCCGTCCTGCGGCGACGGCAACGCGACCCACTCGCGCCCGCGGGCGCGGACCAGATCTCCTGGGGCGAAATTCACCGTCATAGGGATGTTCCCCCAAACATCGCGATCATGGCGTCGGGCAAACCCGCGGCAATCGATTCCGGCAACTCGAACAGCGTCCAGCCCTTGGACTCAGCTTCCTGGCGCGCTGCCTCGGTCAGAGGAGAGACGCAGGCAGCGATGTAGTGGCTGCGCCACGCGAACCTGATCGTCTGACCGGAGAAGGTGATGACGGACGCATCGGGAGCTGGGAGTCCTGCATCCTTGAAGGCACGCTCCCATTCCGCGCTTTCGCCCAACGGGCTGGCCGACGCGGCAAGCACCACCTGCCCCCGCGCCAGATCAATCAGCAGCTGTTTTGCTTCGTCCCTCGTACGGTCGATCAGCTCGTGATCGGGCTGGTTGAAGTAGGAGAGCAGGCAACGATAGCACCCCCGGACGCATGCCTCCCCGTCGCGGCTGATGAGCAGCTTGGCATCGCCTGCCGCGATCGCTTCATCGACTCTGTCGAAATGCATCAGGGTCAGCACTTCTCGGGCCACCTTGCCCAGCGCCTGCGGATCCTCGATGAGACGGCTCAACACTCCGGCGCCGCCTTCCGTGGCTTCATAGGCGAGGATGGCGCGACGGTTATCGCGGGCAGGCAATGGCTCACCGAGGACCTCGCCTTCTTCCAGCTGGAAGACGACCTCAATGCCTCTCATCAAGGCGTGCTGCACGGTGACAACCGTCTCGGGCGCATAGGCCGTCGGATCGTTGAACCGGAAGAGCAGCGCGTTTTTGTGATCACGAACGATAGGGACGATCCGAACCGGCTTCACGACATCGGGCGGCACATCGACGTCGGGCTCCTCGTCGTCGGACTTGGCCCAGTAGCCGCTGCGCGGATCGATGTAGAAGCCGAAGACGGTCTGATTGGCCCGTCGCTTCAGCCCCTTGTTGATCCGGCTGATCTCGGCGCTGTTGGCATATTGCAGGTTGAAGATTGAGGCGTCCTCGCAGCGGAAATCGGCCTCTGTAATCTGTACTCGGCCGTCGCGTTTCGGCCAGGAAAAGACAGTCTGAATGTCGAAGCCTTGCCGGACGCGCTCTTCGTCGTTCGCAGTGATGCGCTCGGCCGGCGCAGCCTCGACGTTGTCGATCCGAAGCGTCCGCTGCACGGGCGTCTCGCCGGCCATCGGGCTGTTGCAAGCATGGCAGCGCTCGACCTCACCGTCATGGCAAGCGCCGCAGTTTGAGCAAATGTAGATGTCTCGGGTAGCGAGCTCCGCGCCATCGCCCGTTCGCACTTCTGGCGGCAGCTTCGCCTTCATGACCCGGTAGGCACGGCCTTCATGATAGATCAGACTGCGCGGCCCGAACTCCGAGATGGCCAGGAAGCGAGCGCGCTGAAGAAAGGAGCCGGTCTTTCCCTCGCCAGGAATGAACGCGTAGAGCGGCAGTCGGGGAAAATTGTAGCCAGGCAGGAACCCTTCCGTCGCTAGATAACGGTAAGAGTAGAAGTCCGACCCGTTCGAGGCTTTGCCCTGTTCGAGAATGGCGATTTGGTCGCTGGCCTGCATCTGAGAGGCCTTGATGCGACGACGGTCCGCCGCCGAGAGACCTGTGATCTCGGAGCGAGCATTGGCTTCGATGAGCTGCGTCCGGGCGGAGTTGTAAAGCTCCCGCCACCGATCGAAGGCGCGATCGAATTCCTGTGGCGCGCGCAGCGCGACGGAGGAAACGAACTCATTCGGATCGCTCATCCACACGGGCATGCGGCCCTCCACTGAAGCGAGAATCTGCTCGAGAACGCGCTTCATCGGAGCGTGCGCAGTTATCGCCAATTCAGGCCGGTCGATGACGTCGTGGATCTCCTGCTTCAGCGGGTACCCCGTTTGGGTCAGGTCGAGAATTTCGGGGATGTCTGGAGACAGGGCTAGCTTCGCCTCGGCAAGCCAAACGGCGTGCAGATGCGAACGCACGAGCTCTTCATTGGTGATGTCGAGGGCCGGCGGACGAACGACGCCCGCCACCATCTCGTTGCGCCTTTCGAAGAAGTATTGGTCATGAGGTGATTGGGCGGCGCAATAGGTCGCGATGACGGCGGCCTGCCCCGAACGACCCGCGCGGCCAGCGCGCTGGACGTAGTTGGCTGGCGTCGGCGGCACATTTCGCAGATAGACAGCATTGAGCGCCGAGATGTCGACGCCGAGTTCCATCGTCGGCGAGCAAAACAGGGCGGGCAGAAACTGCTCCGACTCGCCAGCGGCCTTGAGGTCGGCGGCGCTTCTCGCGAGATTGTCCCGATCCTCCTTCTCGAACCGAAAGCGCCACTCGCGCCATTCGCGTTGTCTTTGGGTCACTTGGGCCGTGTGTTCACGACCTTCGAGACCCCAGAAGTTGCTCTGGCCAGCCTTCAGGTCGGCAGCAATCTCATTGTAGAGATCATGAAAGTAACGGTTGGCCTGCGCCGCGCCGCGTCGAATGGCTTCGCCGGGCACGACACGGACAGCTGACGGCGATAGACGCCAGCCTTGCAGATCCTCCTCCAACTCGACACGCGACACCATTCCCTCACGCACAAGGAGGTCCATCAGGCCGGTTATGGCGGTCAAGTAGTCAGTCTTGCCGAGCTTAGTCCCAATGACGCTTTTGCGATTGATCAGGCGTCCGATGCGGGAATTGTGGCCGGCACGGACGATCGTCTGCTCCTCCCGCAGGCTTACTTGATCCTTGCCTGGGGCTTGCAGGAACAGCGTCGTTCGGCTTCGGGGCGTCTCTTTGATGTCGATAGCCCATGGGGCGCGCAGCAGATTGCGGGACTTCTGGGCGACTCCTTCGAGAACGGTCGGATCGAGCGCTTCTGTTCCGACGGCCAAGCCTTCGAGCATGGCGCCAAGGAGTTTCTTCAACATGACCCTGCGCGCAGTGGCATCGAGCGCGCCGAATTCCGGCCGGATGGCGGCCAGGCGCTCGGTGTCTTCAGCGATGTCATCGAGGCCGATGAATTCGACGTCGATGAGTTTGAGAACGGACAGGCTCGGGTTGGTGTAGCGCCATCCCCGGCGCAGGTCCGTCCAAAGCCGATGGGCTAGAACTTTTTGGAGGGAGCGCTGGGCGTCCTCGCGGACCACGGCCCCCGCCTCGGGATCCAGCATCCAGTGGACGCGCGCATCTCGGTTAGCGGCGGTGAAACCGAGCGCCCTCACGATCCGCAGACCAAACTCATCCTCGGTCAGGCCATCGTCGCCGACGTCCAGGACGGCTCGCAGGATCGCACCGCGCAGCAGGCTGACGAATAGAAAATCGTTGAAGTGCCCTGCTTGAAGAGCGGCGTCCTGACGATTGTCGGTAAATCCGAGAAGCTTGCGCTTTTCCTTGGGAACGCCGCTGTCGGACCTGTTCATCCATTCGAGGGCGGTTGCGACAAGGAGCGTCGTGGCTGAACTACGGCCCTCGCCCGACAGCCCCGCAAGCTTGGTGCGCTCCCGCATGCTTGGGTGCGGTTGGTCAAGGCAGCATGGGCAGAACCCAAACTTGCCGGGTATGAACCAGAAGCTCTTGCCCGGTGAACCGAGGCGGCCGTCGGGCGAAACGGTGACCATCTCGGGCACTCGTCGTTTCCGGTTCGCGCGGAGTCGTTCGACGCCGTTACGCTCCTCGCGCCAATCCTCGGGATAAGATTCGATATCACCCGTAAACAGGTAATCGGGGTCACCGTCGCCTGTGGGGGTTAGATAACCTGCAGCATCACCCTCCTGATCGTCCAGCGGCGCATCGTCTATATTCCTTGGCAAGAACAGCGTACCCTCGGCGTCCTCTGTTTTGACGACCACATGGACCTCATGTCCGCACTCCCGGCAGAAACGGGTTGGATAGAGGCGATGGCCTGGCGCGCTAGGGTCTTCGAGCTGACCTTCGAACAGAACTTTCCGGGGCTTCTCGGTCAGTGTGGTGAAGACCTCGCCTGCGCCCGAGATAAATTGGTGAAGCTTGAATGCCAGGAATGCACCTGTCCCAGAGCCGCCTCGCTCTGTTTCCGGCAGGCTGACGCGGGTTAGAAATGTCTCGAGGCTACTTCGACAGGTTTCGGGATCGACGCCGCTATCCTTTGATAGCAGCCCCACGGCCTCTTCAAACGGAATGGGCTTCTTCCGCTTGAGCTCCTGCGCGTCGTCCAGCCCGATTGCCAATTCGGTCCAGACCGCCAAGGGATGCTCCCTCAGGACCTCATCGGTCAACACGTCTGGGAGCGCAGATGTCAGGACAGACGCGAGCTTCGGCCGCACATCATCAAGCTTCAATCGGTCATCCGTTGCCCGTTCAAGCGACTCGTCGATGACCGCTTCCGGTCCTATGGACACCCCGAAAAGACGCGATGCAACGCTCGCTACGGCTTGCGCGCGATTGGCATCAGACCCTTCGCTCGCCATCGTGGCCGATGTTCCGATGCAGATCGGAATCTCGTCTGGCGTGCAGCGATTGCGAAGGCGGCGGACGAGGATGGCGACGTCGGCGCCCTGGCGGCCCCGATACGTGTGCAGCTCGTCGAGAACGACAAACCTCAAACCGCTCGCATTTTCTATAACTTTGGTGTCGAGGCCGTCTTGCCGGGTTAGGAGCAGTTCGGCCATCATGAAGTTGGTGAGTAGAATATCCGGCGGGTTGTCTGCGATCCGCTGCCGCTCCTCCTGACTCTCCTGGCCAGTGTAACGTCGCACCACCGGTCTGATCTCTGCTGGCAGGTCGGATTGGGATATGAACTTCTCGATCTCGTTGATCTGGCTGTTCGCCAGAGCGTTCATCGGATAGACGATAATGGCGCTGGTTCTACGCCCCTTGCCCGCCTTCCGTGCGCGAACAATTGCGTCCACCACGGGAACGAAAAAGCAAAGCGATTTGCCCGATCCGGTTCCCGTGGTGACCACATAACTCTGGCCCGCCCGCGCCTTGGCGATAGCCTGCCCCTGGTGACGATGGAACCGCAGAGGCGTCGACCCGAACCGGAATATTTTGCCAGTCGCTTCGTCGAGATCGCCCGAGGCGACCAGATCGTCGATTGTCGGCCCCTGAAGATATCGAGGGTTGAGAGACAGAAGCGCGCCTGGCCAGAAGCGCCCGGCATCGTACTGCCGATCGATTTCCGACTTCAGATCATCGGATCGAATAGTGCTGAATGACCGCGAGAAACGGGCATAGGAATCGACGAGATGATGGTCAAATTCAAACGCCTTCATTCTGATCCCCCCGCTCCTCTTCTATTTCCCTAAGATGCGTCCAACATTGGCGCATTTATTAATCGAACAGCCGCCGGATATCTGTCATCGGCCGAAACAGCTTCATCGGGCGGTCCGGAAACGGCAAGAAGCTCTCGCGTTCGTAGAAGCGCCGCGCGTTCTCATCCTTCGCATCCACGATCACCGCGAACGACGCAATCTCACTCCGCGCCGTCCGATGGAGGGCATCGCCCAGAAGAAACCGCCCATAACCTTTTCCCTGGTGACGCCGGTCCACAGCTAGCCGGCCTAGAAGCGTCGCCGGAACCAGCGGATATCTCGGCAACTTCCGCACCGTTTGCGCCGGCAGCTCGCCGAGCTGCACAGACGTCGCGGAGAGCGTGTAGTATCCCGCGATCGTCCCATCCAGCAGCACCAGGACGAAAGGCGCGGCCATATTCTTCCGTGCGTCCTGTCCTGCCTGTGTCCGAAAATATCTGTCGAGTGGCTCTACCCCACTCTCAAACTCCGATCGGTCATGGCTCGAACTTAGCGGCTCGACGCGGAGCTTTTCTTCGATACTGCGAGGCACGCGTCAGACGCCGGCACGTTGGCGATAACGGCGGACCGTCTCACGAAGGCGATCATTGACCGGCTTCGGGTTCAGCAGCGCGTCAACGAACGCCTCGCTGTCACGCAGTGAGAGAGCGAGTTGGCTGTGTTCCTCGATCGCGCGTCGGGCGGCGTCCTGCACGCTCGTCAGCACGAAGTCGGTCACAGTCCGCCCCTGAAGTGCCGCGGCACGCTCGATGAGCTTCTTCTGCTCGGCCGTCACGCGGGTCTCAAGACGCTCACCGCGAACCCGACCACGAGTCGGCTTCCGGATTGCTTCGGCCATCTCAATACCTCCATCTCCTCGATCTGATATATTGTACGGCCAATGGCCGGGTAATTCAAGTGATCTTCAAGGTCGGGTTGCGAGAAGGCCTCCCTGCTCCTGGTCCTGCTTCACGGATTCAGTACCAGAAGGCCGTCAGCCGAGCGCGGCACCCACGGCCGATCGCTGCCTTCGGCAACTGGGATGGACCGAGCTTGGTGGCCAGGGCTGGGAAAGCCCACGGCGGAGCTGCAAACGCGGCAGGTTTGAATTCACTGACTGAATCGTAGCCAGCCTACGATATCCCGCATCAATCCAAATGAAGGGGAAAGCCTTCCCTGCGGCCGAGCAAGGGTCTCGGTCGACCCTTGTCTCGCCGGGAGGTCCCCCACAACGCCCCCATAAGGAAAGTGAGAGTGCGGACTGGGTTTGCCGTGACGGGTGGAGGGCTGGAGGAGAGGCCTCCGGCGCCCGTCGCGGAGAACCGCGATGTCCAGACACCAAAGCAATGGTCGGTCCGGCGCCGACCGGGCGAGCCTTTACGACGACATCACCAACAAGATCATCGCCGAGCTGGAGGCTGGGCGCGTGCCCTGGGTCCAGCCCTGGGGCACGGCTGCGGCGAAGGCGCCGCTCGCCATGCCGGCGAATGCCGCCACCGGCCGCGCCTATTCCGGGATCAACGTGCTGATCCTCTGGGGCGCGGTCATCGAGCACGGCTTTCCGGTGCAAAGCTGGCTGACCTTCCGCCAGGCGCTGTCCCTCGGCGGTCATGTCCGCAAGGGCGAGCGCGGCACCACCGTCGTCTACGCCGATCGCTTCATCCCCGACGACGAGAAGAAGCGCGCGCAGGAGACCGGCGAGGAAGCCCAGGCCATTCCATTCCTCAAGCGCTTCACCGTCTTCAACATCGCGCAGTGCGAGGATCTGCCCGACGATTTTGCCGTCTCGCCGCCCGCGCCGGGTCCCGGCCTGATCGAGCCGCGCGTCGAGGCACTGATCAAGGCGACGGGCATCGACTTCCGCATCGGCGGCGACCGCGCCTTCTATGTGCCGGCGCACGACTACGTCCAGGTGCCGCCGCCGCAGGCGTATTTCGAGACCATCAACTGGCACCGCACGGCCCTGCATGAGCTCGGTCATGCGACGGGGCATGCGTCCCGCCTCGGCCGCGACCTGTCGGGCTCCTACGGTTCGAAGACGTACGCCTTTGAAGAACTCGTCGCCGAGATGAACGCGGCCTTCTGCTGCGCCTCCCTCGGCATCATCCCGACGGTGCGCCACGCCGACTACATCGGCTCGTGGCTAGAGGTGCTGAGCGAAGACAATCGCGCCATCGTCCGCGCCGCGTCCCAGGCCAGCAAGGCGGCCGATTGGCTGCTGGCGTTCCTCCCCGAAACCGAGACGGCCGGCGAACCCGCGAACGACAGGAGGGCAGCATGATCCTCCTGACCGACGACCTGCGCGAGCGCCTGCTCGCCAATGGGCGTGATCGTGGCGCCGACCATGTGCCCGTCGTCAGGTTCTTCAACCCGTTGGGGGAAGGCGTCTGGCTCGCGACCGAACTGGACGCTGACGGCGACACCCTCTTCGGCCTCGCCGATCTCGGCTATCCCGAACTGGGCAGTTTTTCGCTCGATGAACTGACCTCGATCACCCTGCCCTTCGGCATGAGGATCGAGCGCGACATTCTCTTCACCGGCGACTTTCCGATCTCGGTCTGGGCGGAGGCCGCCCGCGAGGCGGGAAGCATCCGGGCGGCCGAGCGCATCCTCTACCGAGCGGCTTCGCCTCGACGTGACGGCGCGTGACACCTATCCTGAAACCCGCCGCGCCGGAGATGCGCGTCTGCGCATCTCCGGTTCTACGCCCCTCCGGATCGCCGGAAGGCGCCGTCCTCAGAGTGAGAGGGCGGCGCTTCGCTTCGTGACGGGTTGGAAGCCGAGGGAGAGGCTCTCGGCGCCCGTCGCGGAGTATCCCGACATGGCAAAGACTGCCAGGAAGATCGTCTTCTCGCGCTCGCGCGACATCCCCTTCAACAAGCTCGTGCTCTCCGAGTCCAACGTCCGGCGAACCCGGCCGGAAGCCGGGCTCGACGAGCTCGTCCATGACATCGACCGGCGCGAGGACCTCGTGCAAGGCCTCAACGTGCGCGCCATCCTCGACGCGGACGGAAATGAGACCGGCATGTTCGAGGTGCCGGCGGGCGGACGCCGCTATCGCGCCATCGAGCGCCTGGTCAAGGCCAAGCGCTTCCCGAAGGACGGGCTCGTCCCCTGCATCGTGCGCAAGTCTGACACGAAGATCCTCGCGGAGGACGACTCCCTCGCCGAGAACCTGCTTCGCGCCGGCCTTCATCCGCTCGACCAGTTCCGCGCCTTCCAGGACATGCTCGACAAGGGCATGACCGAGGAGGAAATCGCCGCGGCCTATCTCACGACGGTGCAGGTCGTGAAGCAGCGACTTCGGCTGAACGCGGTCTCGCCCATACTGCGCGACGCCTATGCCGAGGAGCGCATGACGCTCGAGATGCTGATGGCGTTCACCGTCAACCCGGATCACGCGCGCCAGGAGCAGGTGTGGGAGGCCGTGCAGCATTCGTACAATCGGCAGCCCTGGCATATCCGCCAATTGCTCACCGAGACCACGGTCCCGGCTTCCGACAAGCGGGCGCGCTTTGTCGGCCTCGACGCCTATGTCGCGGCTGGCGGCGCCGTTCTGCGCGACCTGTTCGAGGAGGATGACGGCGGCTGGCTTGCCGACCCGGCGCTCCTTCATCGCCTGGTCAGCGAGAAGCTGAGGACGGTCGCGGACGGGATCGCCGGCGAAGGCTGGAAGTGGGTCACCGTCGACCTCGACCTGCCCTATGGCTACGACCACGGCCTGCGCAAGATCGGCGGCACCTTCGTCGATCTCACCGAGAAAGAGCGGGCCGAACGCGAGGCGCTGCGCGCCGAGTACGACCGGCTCGAAGCGGAGTATGACGGCGCCGACGAGCTGCCGGACAAGATCGACCAGCGCCTGGGCGAGATCGAGGAGGCGCTCGAAGCCTTCGAGAAACGTCCCGTCGTCTACGATCCCGCCGACATCGCGCGCGCCGGCGTCTTCGTCAGCGTGGACCGCGACGGCGAGATCGTGATCGATCGCGGCTATGTGCGGCCGGAGGACGAGGCGCCCATCGCCGTCGACAGCAGCGACGCAGAGACCGATGGAGAACCCGGCGGCGACGATGCTCCCGCGACCCCGTCCGCTCAGCGCGCTGTCATCACCATCGGCGGCCATACCACCGGCGCCGAAGAGGACGATGAAGACGACGCCGTCAAGCCGCTGCCCGAGCGGCTGGTGATCGAGCTCACCGCCCACCGCACGCTGGCGCTGCGCGATGCCGTGGCCAACCACCCGCAGGTCGCTCTGACGGCGCTCCTGCACAAGCTGGTGCTCGATGCCTTCAAGCGCAACGCGCACGGCTGCGCCGTCGAGGCGTCGGTCCGGGAAATCCACTTCCCCGTCCAGGCCCCCGACCTGAAGGACAGCGCCTCCGCCAAGGCCATCCAGGCGCGCATGGACGCCTGGAAGGCCGACATGCCGCTCGATGACGACGATCGGCTGTGGGACTGGATCGCCGGCCTCGACGATGCGAGCCGCCTCGCGCTGCTCGCCCATTGCGTCAGCTACGGGATCAACGCTCTCTACGAGCGTCCGAATCCGTATAGCGGCAACGGCGTCTTCCAGCACGGTCTCGACCGGCGCATGCGCGATGCCGATCGGCTGGCGCGCGCCACCGGCCTCGACATGGTGGAGGCCGGCTGGCGGCCGACCGTCGCGAACTATCTCGGCCGCGTGACGAAGAGCCGGATCATCGAGGCCGTGCGGGAAGCCCTCGGTGAAGAGAAGGCGCAGCTCATCGACCACCTCAAGAAGCCGGAAATGGCCAAGGAGGCCGAGCGCTTGCTCGCCGACACCGGCTGGCTGCCGGAACCGCTGCGGTCCGCCGATCCCGACACGAGCACCACAGACGCGAGCAAGGCCGACAGCGACGAAGCGCTGCCGGCTTTCCTCGCCGACGATGAGGACGAGCAGGCGGATGACGGCGAAGGCGATGCCGACGACCCGGCGATGATCGCCGCCGAGTGACGCGACCACGGCGGGAGCGGCCTCACCGCTCCTGCCGCCCCACAATCAGGAGCAATCCGATGACCAAGCTTAGCTCGGCCACGCCTCGCCGCGTCGTCTTCCAGTATTTCGTGCCCGTCCATGTCGAGGTCGAGGACGACCTCGTGTGCAGCGTGACGGTGATCGACGAAACGCCCGTCGAACACCCGACCATCGTGGAAGGCGATGCCGACTATCTCGAGGAGGCGGTGAAGGCCGCCAATGACGGCCAGCCCTGGCCGTCCTGGCAGTTCGGCTACTAGCCCGCCTTCTCTCCACCCAACCCCAACAGCCCGGCCGCCGCGCCGGGCTTTCGTGTTTTCAGGAGGCTGTCATGCCCACCTATACCGTCGAAACGACCTACCGCGTGCCGGTCTACCGGCAGCGCACCTATGAGGCCGCGACACCGGCCGAGGCCTGCCGCCAGGCCATCGAGGACGATGACTGGTCCAACGACAAGCTCGACTACGAGGCTGCCGGCGAAACCTATGTCAACGGCATCTGGCTCGGCGCTGACGCCGCCTATTCGGGTGAGACCGTCTCGGTCCCGTCGCACTTCGACGAGACCATCCAGCGGAAGGCCGCGCATTTCGAGGTCCTGTTCGGCCTTCTGAAGATCGTCGTCGCGGATCAGGTCGCCCAGCGGCGCACGGATGCCTACTGGCTCGCACGGGCGAGGGCCGCGCTCGCGAAGGCCGAGGCGATCCTTGCTGGAGCGCGCGATCCCGACGAACCCGTCACGGCTCCACGCCCACGTCACGTCCTCGCGCAGCTCCAGGAGGACCGCGTCCGCGACCAGATCGCCGCGATCGTCGAGACCGATGCCGAGTTTGCGAGTCTCAGCCCGGGCGCCGTGTCGGACGCTGATATTCACAGCGCATGCGTGTCCGTCGCCGCCAACATCGACTTGTCGGAGGAAGTGGGCGCAGCGGAATTCCGCGCGGCGCTCGCCGCCCTGCGAGCGGCGAAGCAGGCGGACGGAGGCTGAGATGCACGGCACCTATCTCCGCCTCGGCGTCACCGTCTGGGACAGCCACCGCATGGTGATCCGCGCGGCACGGCGCAAACTCACGCGGTCCGCGCGGCGTGATCCGGCGAAGCGGGAGGCGCGCAAGCGCTTCTACCGCGAGATGCTGGAGCATCACGCCAACGCGCAGCGCCTCGCCGCTGAATTCCGGCTCTGACGCCGACAACCGCAAACCCGTCCTTCAATCTGCCCGGCCATCGCGCCGGGCTTCGTCGTTTCAGGAGCCTGACATGGCCGACTTCTTCACGCACTTCTCCTGCCTTCTCGATGTCCGCACGCCGGAGAACGCCGCGCGTGCGCTCGATTTCTACAATCGCATGATGGAGGAGAACACCGCCGAGGACCCGCCATCCGAGGCGTTTCTTCTTTCCATCCAGCCCGAGCATGGCGGAACGCAGCTCTGGATTCGCGATGACACGACCGGCGATCCTCAGGCTGTCATCGAATTCGTGCTCCGCTGCGCCGAGGAATTCGGCCTCACCGGACGGTGGGGCTTTCAGTGGGCGAATACCTGCTCGCGCCCGCGCGTGAACGCCTTCGGTGGCGGCGCGCACGTCCTCGACCTCGGCCGCCGCAGGACCGTCGCCTGGATCGCGACCAATGGCTAACTCGACCGCACCTTGTCCGCCCGGCCGGGAAAGCGAGGTGCGCGATGAGCATCCCCGATCACGCGCGCGCCAATTTCGCGACGCTGCTCCGTGCTGCAGCGGACGGCAACCTCGCGCTCATGGAATGCACCGATGCCGTTACCGGCGAGCCGCGCTACGTCATCTGCGCCGTGGGGCGCGACGGCACGGACTTCGTGTTCACGCCGTTCGGCCATCTCGCCGACGGCAACCCCTTCGACGCCTACGTGCCGCCGTCCGCAACCCTGCCGGACGAACCGGCTCCCTGATCCTCGCGTGCGTGGCGGCGCGCGGTGAAGGCGGCGGCGTGACGAGAGGGAGAGCCTGGCCGGGACGGGTTTGAGCCGGAGCGGTCCAGAGAGCGCCGGCCGGCTCGCCCGTCTCCGCTCTCCCGAGGTTCACCGACATGACCCCGTCCACCGCTCTCGCGGCCGCGCCCGCGGTCGCGGCGTCGCCGCTTGCGTCTCCCTCCGATATCGCTCGCTGCATCGGCGCAGCCGCGCACCATCTCCTTCCGCATCTCGAACAGGGCCGTCAGGTCGACGCGGCAACCCTTCGCGCTGCGATGGAGCAGGCCTTCGGCGGCTCCGACACGTCCGGCGCCTGGGACTGGAAATCGGCCTACGACGCCTGCGAGGCCGCGACCGTCCTGTTTCTCCGCAAATACGGAAAGGCGCTTTTGCGCAAGGCCGGTTCTCCGGCCCTGGCCCTCCCCATGCTGGACAAGATCGTCGGGCTCCTGCCGACGCACACACGCCGCTCGATCGAGAGCGAGACCCTCCAGCAGTTCTCGACACCGATGCCACTCGGGCTCGCGGTCGCGACGGCCGCCGCCATTACGCCCGGCGACCGCGTGCTCGAGCCCTCGGCCGGCACCGGCCTGCTCGCCATCCTCGCCGAGATCGCGGGCGGATCGCTCGTCCTCAACGAGCTGGCGGAGACCCGCGCCGGCCTCCTCTCCCTCCTCTTTCCGGACATCGCCGTGAGCCGGCATGACGCCGCTCAGATTCACGATCACCTCGACGCCGCAGTCGTTCCGAGCGTCGTCATCATGAACCCGCCGTTCTCGGCGATGGTCAACGTGCAAGGGCGCATGGCGGATGCCGCCTACCGGCACGTCGCCTCGGCGCTGGCGCGGCTCGCGGACGGCGGTCGCCTGGTCGCGATCACCGGCGCCAATTTCGCGTCCGACGCACCGGCCTGGCGCGACGCCTATGTCCGGCTGCAGGAGCGCGGTCGCGTCGTCTTCTCCGCCGCCATCGACGGCCGCGTCTATGCTAGGCACGGCACCACCTTCCCGACGCGGCTGACCGTCATCGACAAGCGCCCGGCGGACGATACCACTGTTTTCCCGGCTGCGCCGGGGGTCGCGCCGGACGTCACCACGCTGCTGGCCTGGATCACGGAGCACGTTCCGGCACGGTTGCCGGTCGACGCCTCCGTCGCCGTGCCGTCAGTCGCCACACCGCGCCCCGTTCGCGGCGGCGTCGCACGCGCCGCCCAAGCCGCATCGCGACCAGCGATAGCGCCCGCGCCTGAAGGCATCGAACTCGTCTATGAGACGGTCGACTGGACGCCGCCAGAGAGTGCGCGCCTCTCCGATTCCATCTACGAGGACTATGCGCTCCAGAGCGTCCGCATCCCCGGCGCTCAGGACCATCCGACCCAGCTCGTCCAGTCCGCGGCGATGGCCTCGGTCGCGCCGCCCAAGCCGAGCTATCGTCCGCGCCTGCCGGCGAACATCCTGAACCTGCTTTCCGGCGCCCAGCTCGAAACCGTGATCTACGCCGGCGAAGCGCATTCCGGCTATCTCGCCGGCGCCTGGACGGTGGACGAAACGCTCGACGTGGTGACCGCCGCGGCCGAGGACGCCGAGGGCGCGATCCGCTTCCGGCGCGGCTTCATGATCGGCGACGGCACCGGCGTCGGCAAAGGGCGCGAGGCCGCCGGCATCATCCTCGACAACTGGCTGCGGGGCCGCCGCAAGGCGGTGTGGATCTCGAAAAGCGACAAGCTGATCGAGGACGCGCAGCGCGACTGCTCCGCGCTCGGCATGGAGCGGCTGCTCATCACGCCGCTCTCCCGCTTCCCGCAGGGCAAGCCGATCACGCTGCGGGAAGGCATCCTATTTCTAACCTACGCCACGCTGCGCTCCGACGACCGCGGCGAAAGGCTTTCCCGCGTCAAGCAGATCGTCGAATGGTTGGGCCCCGACTTCGACGGAGTCATCATTTTCGACGAAGCGCACGCCATGCAGAACGCGGTCGGCGCCAGGAGCGAACGCGGCGATCAGGAGCCCTCGCAGCAGGGCCGCGCGGGCCTGCGGCTCCAGCACGCGCTGCCCGATGCGCGCGTGGTCTACGTCTCCGCCACCGGCGCGACCACCGTGCACAATCTCGCCTATGCGCAGCGGCTCGGCCTCTGGGGCGGCGAAGACTTTCCGTTCTCGACGCGCGCGGAGTTCGTGGAGGCGATCGAGGCCGGCGGCGTCGCGGCGATGGAGGTGCTCGCCCGCGACCTGCGCGCACTTGGGCTCTACACCTCCCGTTCACTCTCCTTCGACGGCGTCGAATACGAGCTGGTCGAGCACGCGCTGACGCCCGAGCAGACCCGCATCTATGACGCCTACGCCGACGCCTTCGCGATCATTCACAACAACCTCGACGCCGCCATGCGGGCGGCCAACATCACCGGCGGCAGCGAGGGCGGATCGGGCACGCTGAACCGCCAGGCCAAGGCCGCCGCGCGATCGGCGTTCGAAAGCGCGAAGCAGCGCTTCTTCGGGCACCTGCTCACCAGCATGAAGACGCCGACCCTGATCCGCGCGATCGAGCGCGACCTCGAGCAAGGCCATGCCGCTGTCGTCCAGATCGTCTCGACGGGCGAAGCCCTGATGGAGCGGCGCCTCGCGGAGCTGCCGGCCGAGGAATGGAACGACGTCCGCGTCGACATCACGCCCCGCGAATACGTCCTCGACTATCTCGCCCATTCCTTCCCGGTCCAGCTCTACGAACCCTACACCGACAGCGAGGGGAAGCTGTCGTCGCGTCCGGTCTATCGCGACGGGCAGCCGGTCGAGAGCCGCGAGGCCGTGGCACGCCGGGACGCGCTGATCGCGAAACTCGCGAGCCTGCCGCCCGTCCCTGGCGCGCTCGACCAGATCGTCCAGCACTTCGGCGCCGACATGGTGGCCGAGGTGACGGGGCGCTCGCGCCGCATCGTCCGCAAGCCGGGCGGCGCGGGCCGAAGCGATCGGCTTATCGTCGAGACGCGCGCGGCGTCCGCCAACCTCGCCGAGGCGCAGGCCTTCATGGATGACCAGAAGCGCATCCTGGTCTTCTCCGACGCCGGCGGCACCGGCCGCAGCTACCACGCGGAGCTATCCGCAAGGAACACGCGCCTGCGCGTACACTACCTGCTCGAACCCGGCTGGAAGGCGGACACGGCCATCCAGGGCCTCGGCCGCACGCACCGGACCAACCAGAAGCAGCCGCCGCTGTTCAGGCCGGTCGCGACGAACGTCAAGGCCGAGAAGCGCTTCCTCAGCACGATCGCGCGCCGGCTCGACACGCTCGGCGCGATCACGCGCGGCCAGCGCGAGACCGCCGGCCAGGGCCTGTTCCGGCCGGAGGACAATCTGGAGTCCCACTATGCGCGCGACGCGCTGCGCCAGCTCTATCATCTGCTCGCCCGCGGCAGGATCGAGGGCTGTTCTCTCGAGCGCTTCGAGGCGGCCACCGGCCTCACGCTCACCGATGCGAACGGGCTCAAGGACCAGTTGCCAGGCATCAGCACGTTCCTCAACCGCATGCTCGCGCTGACCATTGAGCTCCAGGGCGTGCTCTTCACGGCATTCGAGCAGCTCCTCAACGCCCGCATCGAGGGCGCCATCGCCGCAGGCACCTACGATGTCGGGCTGGAGACGCTGCGGGCCGAGAGCTTCGTCGTCACCGGCCGGCAGACGATCCATACCCATCCCGGCACCGGCGCCGCGACGCGATTGCTGACCATCGCGCAGCGCCAGCAGAACCGGCCCCTCACGCTCGGCGAAGCCTTGAGCCGGCTGCGCGAGCGCGACGCGCGGCTTCTCGTCAACGCGCGATCCGGCCGCGCCGCCGTGCAGGTCCGTGCCCCATCCGTCATGCTCGACGACGGCGAAGTCGAGTACCGCGTCCGCCTGATCCGGCCGATGGAAGCACCGAACGTGCCCGTCCGCACGATGGCGGAGAGCCACTGGCAGGATGCCGACGAGGCGAGCTTCGCGGCCGCCTGGACGGCCGAACTGGCCGAGGTCCCCGCGTTCACCGACTCCACCCTGCACATGGTCTCGGGCCTGCTGCTGCCGATCTGGAAGCGGCTCCCGAACGAGTCGACCCGCGTCTATCGCCTGCAGACCGACGACGGCGAACGCATCATCGGCCGCAAGGTTTCCCCGGCCTGGGCGGCCACGGCCACCGCGACCGGCCTGCCTTCGCTGACGCCTGACGAGGCCTTCTCCGCCTTGATCGAGGGCAAGACCGTCATCGACCTCGCCGAAGGTCTTCAGCTTCGCCGTGTCCGCGTCATGGGCGGCCATCGCATCGAGCTGTCGGGCTTCACCGACACCATGCGCGAGCGTCTTTCCGCCTATGGGCTCTTCCACGAGATCATCTCGTGGAAGCTGCGCATGTTCGTGCCCACCGACGCCAGCGGTCCCGCGATCCTCGCCCGGGTGATGGATCGCTATCCCATCGAGCGCATCGGCGAGCGGGAGGCGGCGTGATGTCCCGGCTCGACGCTTCCGAACTGGCACGCCGGCTCGCGCGCAATGCCGAGGCGGTGTGCCGCCACTACCTGTCCAACGGCCACCGGGAGGGCCGCTACTGGATGGTCGGCGACGTGCGCAACACGCCCGGCCGCTCGATGTTCGTGCGCCTCATCGGCCCGGAGAGCGGCAAGGGCGCGGCCGGCAAGTGGACCGACGCCGCCACCGGCGAGCACGGCGACCTGCTCGACGTCATACGCGAGACCTGCGGCCTCGTGGATTTCGCGGACGTCGCGAGGGAAGCACGCGCCTTCCTCAGCCTGCCGCAACCCGAACCGCAGGCGCACGAACATCGTCGCGCCATTCAGCCAGCCCCACCGGGTTCGCCGGAAGCCGCGCGGCGGCTGTTCGCCATGTCGCGGCCGATTCACGGCACGCTCGCCGAGACATATCTCCGCCGGCGCGGCATTACGTCTTTGCACGGAACCGGATCGCTGCGCTTTCACCCGTGCTGCTACTACCGGCCGGACGAGCATTCCGCCACGGAGACCTGGCCCGCGATGATCGCCGCCGTCACCGATCTCGACGGCCGCCTCACCGGCGCGCACCGCACCTGGCTCGATCCCAACGGCTTCGACCCCGTCCGCCTCGGCAAGGCGCCGATCGACACGCCGCGCCGCGCGATGGGCGATCTTCTCGGACGCGCCGTCCGCTTCGGCGTCGCCGGCGAGGTCATGGCCGCTGGCGAAGGCATCGAGACCATGCTGTCGCTCAGGGTGGCGCTGCCCGACATGCCGATGGTCGCCGCCCTCTCGGCCGCTCATCTCTCGGCCATCCTCTTCGCCGACACGCTGCGCCGGCTCTACATTGCGCGTGACGACGATCCGGCCGGCGATGGCGCGATGGCCGCGCTGATCGAGCGCGCGTCCGGCGACGGCATCGAGGCCATCGTGCTGTCGCCAAGGCTCGCCGACTTCAACGAGGATCTCCGCATGCTCGGCCCCGACGCGCTGCGGGCAGCCGTTCGGGCGCAGGTCGTGGCCCGGGATGCCGCTCGCTTCATGGCCGAGGCCGCGTAGCTTTGACGAACGTGGACGTTCGGCCGGAACGGATGATGGGGCTCACCGTCACACCGGCGGCCGATGCTGCTCGCGCCGGGACAGAGCCGCGCCCGCGGCCTTCCTGAGAGGGCGATCGGGACGGCAAGCGGCCCGGCCCGGCAATGGCTGCGGCCGGCTATTTTCCGCCGGCGCTGACGCGCCTTTGCATCGCCAAGCAAAATAGCCGGCCTTCGCCATCCTCCGCTCGCGCTTCGGCCCTGCGCTTCGCTCCGGGTGCAGGGCCGGCCCGCCCGCCGTCTTCCGTCGCCATGAAGGCCGCGAGGGTCGCGGCCAATCCAGCGACGGAGCATCCCATGACCAGCGACGACGACTTCGATCCCCACCACAGCTCCTCCCCCACCGATCACGTCCTGACCGAGCTGCAACTCTACGGCTACCGCCCCTTCCAGGACGAACCCGACCCGCGCCCGCTTCCCGAAGGCAATGCCATCGCCGGCGCCATCGCCGATATCTTCGACGCCCTCGTCGCCACCCTCGGCGACACCCGCCTCGAGCCCGATCTCGAGGACCTGCTATGGTCGACCGTCAACCTCTTCCACCGCGCCGCCGACCGCATCGCGCGCGAGCTCGACGACAACGAGCAGGCGCAGCGCCGCAGCCAGCGCGAGCAGGACGGCACCGAGATCAAGTCGGTCGAGCTGGAGCGGCTCATCGCCGAGGGACAGACGCTCATCGAGCGCCGCGACGCCTTCGAGCTGATGCGCGACCAGGCCTGCGAGCATTTCGAGCGCCACACCGGCTCGGCCTGGCGGCCGCGCAACGGCTCACTCGTCAACCATCGCGCCATGACCGCGGCGATGATCGACAGCCGCGACTTCCTCGCCGCGAAGAAGCGCGCCGAGACCGAGGTCATGCTGCCGCCCGGCCCGAAGGTCGCGCTGAGCGGCGGGCTCGACTTCAACGATCATCGCCTGATCTGGGCCAGGCTCCACCAGGTGCACGCCAAGCACCCGGACATGGTGCTCATGCACGGCGGCTCGCCGAAGGGCGCCGAGCGCATCGCCGCACGATGGGCCGATCACCGCAACGTGCCGCAGATCGCCTTCAAGCCGGACTGGACGAAGCACGCCAAGGCCGCGCCATTCAAGCGCAACGATGCCATGCTGGAGGTGCTGCCCATCGGCGTCATGATCTTCCCCGGCACGGGCATTCAGGAAAACTTGGCCGACAAGGCGAAGAAGCTCGGCATCCCGGTCTGGCGGTTCGGCGGCGCCTGAGCGCCGCCATCATCCTTGAAAAATGCTATCACATTTGCGATATTGATAGCGCCGCAGTCAATCCGCCGAGGACGCCATCATGCCCGCTGTCACCATTCGCAACCTCTCGGAGGAGGCGCATCGCGCCCTGAAGGTCCGCGCGGCGCAGCACAACCGCAGCACGGAAGCCGAAATGCGCGCCATTCTGGAAGCCGCCGTGCGCCCCGAGGGACGCCTGCGGCTCGGCACCGCGCTCTCGGAGATGAGCCGCAAGATCGGGCTCACCAATGCCGATGTCGAGGCGCTCGAACAGACTCGCGACACCCGGCCCGCCCAGCCGATGCGCTTCGGATGATCCTGCTCGACACCAACGTCGTCTCCGAGGCGATGAAGCCCGAGCCGCACCCGTCTGTCCGGGTCTGGCTCGACGCCCAGGCCGCGGAAACGCTCTTTCTCTCCAGCGTCACCATCGCGGAGCTGATGTTCGGCATCGGCGCACTGCCCAGGGGCAAGCGCAAGGACCGCCTGGCAGCCACGCTCGACGGCGTGATGGAGCTGTTCGAGCCGAGAACCCTGCCCTTCGATACGCAAGCGGCGCGGCGATACGCCGACCTCGCCGTCAAGGCGCGCAAGGCCGGCAAGGGCTTCCCGACGCCCGACGGCTACATCGCCGCGATCGCCGCCGCGCACGGCTTCGCCGTGGCGTCGCGCGACACCGCCGCGTTCACCACCGCCGGCCTGACGGTCATCGATCCCTGGACCGCCGGCGGCTGACCGGCAGCCGGCGAAGTTGCTTCCGTTGCGGAACAATCGGGCTCATCTGCGCCGGATGGGAGTCGTCCGCAACGTCCGCTCACGCGCCGTCGATCTTGTGCTATAGAGCCGTTGCGCCGTGGTGGTGGTGGAAGGCGCGACCGTCAGATCCTTGTCTCACGGAGGCCACCACCATGATTGTTCTCAGCGTGCTCGGCAGCATCGCCGCCATTGGCGTCATCTGCTGTCTCTTGTTCTACCTCGCGGTCTACGCCCTTCCTCTATTCGCAGGGGTCACGGCAGGCGTCTGGGCGTACGGCACAGGCGCCGGCTGGCTCGGCGGAATCGCCGTTGGAGCGGTCGCCGGCCTCGCAACCCTTCTCGCTGGTCACGTCCTGCTCGCATTCGTCAGGACGCTCTGGCTGCGGCTCATGATTGCCGCCGCTTTCGTCGCGCCGGCCGCCATCGCCGGCTATCACGCGACACATGGCATCGTGAAGCACACGATGCCCTCCGAAACTTGGCAGGTCGTCTTCTCGCTGGTCGGAGCCGTCGTCGTCGCCATCAACGCTCTTGTCCGGCTGGCGACGCTGGCCCCGCCCGGCCGGACCAGACAGGGCGTGGCGCGCGCCTGAGGCCTTTTCAGCGGTCTGGGCGGGACCAGATCACGCCGCCTGGGTCGCGCCGACCCATCGGTCGTGGTCTACGTTGGAACGCGGGGGTGGCGCGCGACGAAGCTCCACGCCCTCGTAGGCAGTGGGCTGGTCGCACGCATGTCCCTGCTCATCGGGAGCATTGATGCGGCCGGTCGCCTTGACGCGGGGGGAGCGCCGTGCGCCGACCCCGCCGACCCTCGGTTGCACGATGGAGTCGCAAGGCTCTCCTTGATCGTCTCTGCCTGATCGAGCGCTCCACGCGGCCTCTTCGATGGGCTGATCTGGCCGCAGGCCGGCTTCGCCTCGATCGCCTATGCCGCAATGGCGCCGGTCGACTTTCTTCCCCTGGGCTACGCCCATTCCTCGCGAAACAAGAAAGTCTCCCGGCCGCCATCCTCCGCTGCGCTGCGGCCTGCAAGCAGGTGCGGCGTCGATCGCCTGCGGCCTGCCGATCGCCATCGAGGCCGCAATGGTGCGGGCTCGAAACAGACATCAAGGAGAACCATCATGGCGACCATCGGCACCTTCAAGAAGTCCGGCAACGAGTTCGTCGGCCAGATCGTCACCCTCAGCGTCCAGGCCAAGAACGTCCGCATCGTCCCCGAAGCCAACCGCTCCGGCGAGAACGCCCCCAGCCACCGCGTCTTCGCGGGCCGCGTCGAGATCGGCGCCGCCTGGGCCAAGCGCTCCAACGAGGGCCGCGACTATCTGGGCCTCAAGCTCGACGATCCGAGCTTCACCGCCCCGATCTACGCCAACCTCTTCGACGATGAGGACGGCGACGGCTACAGCCTGATCTGGTCCCGCCCGAACCGCCGCAACGGCGAATGAGGCGCAAGCCCCAGGCCCCGCCCGGACAGCCGGGCGGGGCTAGGCCAGCTCGTTGCAGCCGACACGGCGGGGCGACCGAATCGGTTCGGCGCGATTCGCCCAACTTCCCGTCTTTGGCTGCCAATTTTGCTCGCCTCGTTGGCCAAGAGCGACTATTCTAGTCGTAGTTCTGGCACGCTCGATCGACCCGGTGGGAGGTGATCATGCATGATCACCGCCCGACAATCGCGGGCCGCTCGCGCGCTGCTGGGATGGACGCAGGAGACGCTCGCCGACAAGGCCCTGGTATCGCTGACGGCGCTGAAGCGCCTGGAGTCGGGCCATCGCGCCGTTTACGAGTCGACGGAAGATCAGGTCCGTCGCACGCTGGAGGCCAACGGCATCGTATTCCTGTCGTCAGACCAGGGCGAAGGAGTGATGCTTGTCCGCGCGAAGGCCGAGACCCGCAAGAACCGATGATGCCGCGGGGCGCCGCGGGCATCGATCCTTCGTGCCGACGCGTCGCCTTGCGCTCAGCGCCCGTGGGCGTAGCGTCAACAGCTCGTCGACGCGCGCCAGCGTCGGCCCGCGGGGTTCAGTTTGACACACGATCCGTTCATGGACGAACCGCCGCAGAGCGCCGTTCTGACCAGCTACGACCGCGCGCATATGAAGCTCTATCTGCGCCTGCTCGACGCCGAAACGGACGGCGCTGACTGGCGCGAGGCGGTCGAGGTCCTCTTCGGGATCGATCCCGCAAAAGAACCGGAACGCGCCAGTCGCGTGCACCGCAGTCATCTCGCGCGCGCCCGCTGGATGACCGAGCAGGGTTATCGGCAGCTCGCCCGTGAGACGGACAAGTAACACCCATACATGATGCCGTCACGGCATCGCGTGTTGCACAAAACGGGACTTCTCCAAGCTCGATCAACCCGTAATCGTATCTCCTCCTTCGCACGCGCCCGGCCCGCGGGTCGGGGGAGGAAGCAGAATGGGGCCCGACACATCGCGCTGGCGCTCGTCCGACACCTACGACTATCTGGATCACCTGGTCGCGCCTGACCTTGCCTGGGAATGCCTGAGGCGCAACGCCGTCTATCAACGGGATTTTGCCGAAAGCGCGCGCTCCCCCGACGCCACCGGGCGCCTTGCCGCGACCATCCAGCGGCGCTGGGGGCTGCGCTTTCGCGATCGATCCCACGCTCGATGCGACCGCAGCGACCGTATTCTGGGCGCCTGACATTGACCCCGGCACGGTCGTTCTCACAACCATTCCTGCCGCGCCGGCCGTCGAAAGCACCGTCCTTCCCGAGCTCGATCTGAATACCGCCCGCGCTGGCCCTGACGGGCTGAGCATCGTCCATGGCCGCGGGTCGAGGACGGTTCGGCTCCTGCTCGTGTCCGATGCTTCGCCGGCGGGCCCGCTCGTGGCCGTTGTCTCGCTGGGAGCCGACGGGCTTGACCGGATCGAGGCAGTCGCGCGCCTCTGGCGGGCCATCAACGGCCGGCACGTCCCGGCCGACGCGAGGCTGACGAGCCAGCAGCGACGACGGCTCCGCCGCATGCTTCAGGCCGTAGACGGCCACCACGAAGGCGCGAGCTATCGCGAGATCGCCGAGGCGATCTTCGGGGCCGCGCGCGTTGCCGATTCCCCCTGGAAAACCTCCGCCCTGCGCGACGCGACGATCGATCTCGTGAAGGATGGCCTTGCGCTGATCGCCGGCGGCTATCGCTCCCTCCTGCGCCGGCGCCGCCGCCCATAGCTCGGGCCGCCGCGGGGGTGCGATTTTAGCATCCGCATCTTCGCCATCCCCCAACGTCCCGCCCCTCCGCCACCGTGGCCGCCAATCGCCGGATTTGGCCGGCGATCTGAACGAACGCCCGGAGATGCGACATGACCAATCTCGCCGGCTTGCCGCCGCGCTTCTTGCGGACGCCGGAGGCCGCCGACTTCCTCGGCCTCTCCAGCCGGACACTCGAGAAGCATCGGACCTACGGCACGGGTCCCGCTTATCGCAAGCTCGGCGGACGCGTCGTCTACGCGCTCGACGATCTCAAGGCCTGGGCCGATCGCGGCGCCGTCACCTCGACATCCGACCCGCGCGGCTCGGTGCTGCCAGCGAAGCGTCACGGCCCGGCCCCGGCGCAGGTCGGCCGCGGCCGCCGTTGAGGTACGGGCCATGTCCTCGGCACGACGCAATGGCGAGCGGGAGCAGCTCGATCTCTTCCGGGCGCTGCGGGGCGACCTCGCGCCGCGCGACGCGCAGGACCTCATGGCCTATCCCTTCTTCTCGCTCGCCAAGTCGAAGCGGCTGACGCCGATCGACTTCAAGGCCGGCCCGATCGTCATCCGCGTCGAAGCGGTTCCGGAGCACGGCATGGCGACCATCTGGGACGCCGACGTGCTGATCTGGGCCGCCTCGCAGATCGTGGAGGCGCGCGATCTCGGCCTGCGGCCGTCACGCCTGATGGCGGCGACGCCCTACGAGATCCTCTCCTTCATCGGCCGCGGCGTGAGCGTGCGCGATTATGACCGGCTGAAAGCCGCTCTCGACCGCTTGCAGTCGACCACCGTAGCGACGTCGATCCGCCAGCCGACCGAGCGGCGGATGCATCGCTTCTCCTGGATCAACGAATGGAAAGAGCGAGCGGACGCGCACGGCCGTCCGCTCGGCCTCGAGCTGATCGTGCCGGACTGGTTCTACGCGGCCGTGCTCGACGACGCCCTCGTGCTGACGATCGACCGCGCCTACTTCCGCCTGACCGGCGGTCTTGAGCGCTGGCTCTACCGCCTGGTGCGCAAGCATGGCGGCCGCCAGCCGTCCGGCTGGAGCTTCGACATCGCGTATCTCCACGCGAAGTCCGGCAGCCTCTCGCCGCTCAAGCACTTCGCCTACGACCTGCGCGAGATCGTCCGCCAGCAGACGCTGCCCGGCTACCGGCTGACCATCGAGCAGCCCCCGGACGCCCCCGAACGTCTCGCCTTCGCTCCAATCGATCCCGCTGTCCTCGCTTCGCTGGGGCAGCGCGGGACCTCGCGCGCTGGGGATAAGCTGTGAATCGTCTCGTGCTATCGGGGACCGGACCTATCGTGCCATCGGGGACCCGATCCTCGTGCTATCGGGGACCGCAATCGTCGAATCTTGACGCCGATTCAAGACATTCCGCGCGGCGTAACTCTTCTAACCAGGATTCCTTCGGAATCTTTCTAACGGCCGCTCCGCGATCCACACCTGTGCATGAGCGCCGCCGAGAGCGGGGCGCACCATGATCGTCGCGCTGCTCAACCAGAAGGGCGGCGTCGGCAAGACGACGCTCGCTCTTCACCTCGCCGGCGACTGGGCGCGCCGCGGCCAGCGCGTCACCGTCATCGACGCCGATCCGCAAGGTTCTGCCCTCGACTGGTCGCAGCAGCGCGCCCGGGAGTGCCTTCCGCGCTTGTTCGGCGTCATTGACCTGGCGCGCGATACGCTGCACCGGGAAGCGCCCGAGCTCGCGCGCAATGCCGATCACATCGTCATCGACGGTCCGCCCCGCGTCGCCGGGCTCATGCGCTCGGCGCTGCTCGCGGCCGACATCATCCTGATCCCGGTGCAGCCGTCGCCCTTCGACGACTGGGGATCGGCCGAGATGCTCACGCTGCTGAGCGAGGCGCGCATCTATCGCCCCCAGCTCGTCGCCCGCTTCGTCCTCAATCGATGCGCCGCGCGCACTGTCATCGCGCGCGAGACCGCGCTTACGCTCGCCGATCACGACCCGCCGCTGCTCGCCTCCAGAATCGGTCAGCGTGTCGCCTTCGCCGAGGCGGCCCAGTCCGGCCGCCTCGTCTGGGAAGCACACACAGAAAGTCCGGCGGCGCGCGAGATCACCGCTCTTGCCGCCGAGGTCGGGAGGCTGGCGCGATGACGCAGCGCTCCTCGAAACGCGCCTTCATCGCGCGACCGGCCGACCCCGAACGCTGGATCAAGGCGCCAGAACCGCGCGCCAGCGGCAACGGCGACGCCACCGCATTCACCGCGCGGCTCACGATCGACATCACGCCCGAGCTGCGCGGCCGCATCAAGATCGTCGCCTTCCAGCGCGGGCTAACCGTGGCGGACATGCTGCGCGAGCTCCTCGCCCGCGAATTTTCTCCAGCCGAGGGAGACCTGCCGTGAACGCTGCGCCACACCTGCGCCTCGTGCCGCCGCCGATGCCCGCCGATGGCCTCACCCGCGTCGAGCTGACCTGGATTGAGAAGAAGGTCGAATACTGGATTCGCTTCGGCAAGGAGAAGGAGGAGCAGGTCCTCGACCGGCGCCGCCGCGTCTTGAGCTTCACGCCCAACAGCATCTTCGCCTTCGTGCGTTGGGCCTCCAATGATCACGGCACGGTCATCTCGCGAATCGACATCGTGCGCGCGATCACCCCTGGTGAGCATTATCAGACGCTGCCATTCGTGCGTCCCGGCGGCGACATCCTCCTCAAGATGGAGGGCTGGCCGAAGGTCGAGCGCGTCCTTCAGATCATCGATGCCATCGAGGCGATCGGCATCGATCCGACCGAGGTGTCGCCGCATCACTGGCGGCATGTCCACAATCGTCTGACCGCCGGCCAGGATCCGCGCCGCTACACCATCGAACAGCATCGGGCGATCCTTCTGCGGCGGAGGATTGAACCGTGACGCGCTTCGGCTATGTCATGACGACGTACTTCGCCGTGCTGGCGGTCGGCGTCCTCTCCTTCCTTCCGGTGGCGCCGAAGCTCATCTGGAACGCGTCCCCCAGCGTGCCGCTCGGCCTCTATTCCATCGAGCCTGCGCGCCACCTCGAAATCACCGACCTCGTCGCCGTCCGCACGCCGGAGCCGCTCGCGTCCTTCATGGCCGAACGCCGTTACCTGCCACGCGGCGTGCCGCTGATGAAGCGCGTCGCCGCCATTGCGGGACAGCAGGTTTGCCGCGACGGATCGCACATCACGGTCGACGGCATCGATATGGGTGAGGCGCTGGCGCGCGACCACGCCGGCCGTGTCCTGCCCGCCTGGCACGGCTGCCGCCGCATCGCCGACGGCGAATTCTTCCTCATGAACTGGGCCGCTCCCGACAGCATGGACGGCCGCTACTTCGGCCCGCTCTCCACGAACACGATCATCGGCCGCGCGATCCCGCTGTGGACCGACGAGGACGGCGACGGCCGGTTCGAATGGCGTGCCGCAACGCGGTGACGGCGCACCAAGCACACCCTCTTCACCGCACATAGGGAGCTTTCAATGCCACAGATCGGAGAGTTCGCCCGCACCAAGAACGGCTATGCCGGGCACGTCCGCACGCTCACGCTGAACGGCGAGATCGTGCTCGTTCCGGCCGAACATTCCGACGCCGAGAACGCGCCGGATTACCGCGTCCATCTCGGCGACAGCAACGGGCCTGAGATCGGCGCCGGCTGGAAGCGCACCGGCGAGAAAGCCGGCGATTACGTCTCCGTCCAGATCGACGACCCGGCGCTCAGCCAGCCGATCCGCGCCAACCTGTTCCAGTCGGGCGACGCGAAGTCCGTCTGGGGCCTGCACTGGAACCGTCCCCAGAAGCGGCCGGAGCGAGACTGAGGCGATGCCCATCCGCTCGACATCGCGGAGATGGAGTGAGGCGGCCGGGCGGAGTTCACCCGCCCGGCGTCTTCCCGCTCTTCTCCTTTCCGGCCTGCTGATCGCCGGGCCGTTCACCAGCGTTGCGCTTGCGCAGAACGCGCCTGCCGCGCGTCCTCGGAGCGACCACGCGATCGCAGACTACGTCGCGGAAGCGGCGCGGCGCTTCGGCATACCCGTCGCATGGATATGGGCCGTCATGGGCGCGGAAAGCGCCGGCGATGCGCGCGCCGTCTCGCACAAAGGCGCGATGGGCCTGATGCAGATCATGCCGGACACGTGGTCGGAGCTGCGCATGCGCTACGGTCTTGGCCGCGATCCGTTCGATCCGCGCGACAACATCCTGGCCGGCGCGGCGTACCTGCGCGAAATGCACGACCGCTACGGATCGCCGGGTTTCCTCGCGGCGTATAATGCCGGCCCGCAGCGGTACGAGGAATACCTCGCGGGCGGGCGCGCATTGCCGGCGGAGACGCGTGCCTATGTCGCGACGCTGGCGCTCCTTATCGGCGGCGAACCGTTCGAGAGCGTGACCGCGATTGCGCCCGATCCGCTCACCTGGACGCGCTCGCCCTTGTTCGTCGTGCACGCGAACAACGGTGCGAATGCAGGACCATCGCAAGACCAGCGCGGGTCCGGCAACAACGCGACGGCATCGCGCATGCATGAGGCGATATCGCTTTCACCGCGCTCGTCCGGGCTCTTCGTCGCTTTGGCACGTCCGGAGCCGCCGCAATGACGTGCCCTCTGCCAGATCGCATTCTAGAGAACCCTAGCGCACCAAAGCGTGTGGTGAGGCGGGAGGGCGCAACCACGACCGCACGATGGCAGGATAAAGGGGCGCGAGGTGCGCTTCGGTTCGGTTGTGCTTTTTCAAGGGGTTATGGCGCGATTTCGCGAGGTGCGCATGATCGGCGCAGCCTGCGCATCGGCTCATTTCTCAAGAATATCATCGCGTTAGCGCGATGTGCGGAGCGTCGGGAATGACCGACGAGCACGACTTCCGCATCCGGCCAGGCCGCATCCGCTCGACGAGCGCGCAGCGGGCGCGGCCCTTCATCGCCCAGGCGCTGGCGGCCGCGCAGCGCGCCGGCGGCAGCGTCTCCCGGCAAGGGAAGATCGGGTCCGGCGCGCGGTCCCGGTTCGGGCGCGGCCAGCGCGCCTCGATCCAGGCGAACCGCCTCATCACCGCCCGCTCGCGCGGCGCGGTCATCAAGGCGCGGGTCGTCCGTCATAGCGCGCGGTCAGCGCCGCTCTCGACGCATCTCGATTACCTGCGCCGCGACGGCGTCACCCGCGACGGGGAGAAGGCCCGACTGTTCGGTCCGGGCGGCGATGACGTCGACGTCAAGAACTTCGCGGAGCGGTCCGAGGACGACCGCCACCATTTCCGCTTCATCGTCTCGCCGGACGACGCGCTGGAAATGTCCGACCTCAAGGGCTTCACTCGCGAGCTGGTCGGCCAGATGGAGAAGGATCTCGGGACAAAGCTCGAATGGGTCGCGGTCGATCACTGGAACACCGAGCATCCGCATGTCCATCTGATCGTCCGCGGCGTGCGCGATGACGGCGAAAACCTGGTCATCTCCCGCGATTATATCAAAGAGGGCATGCGCGATCGGGCGCGCGACCTCATCACCCAGGAGCTGGGACCGCGCACCGATCAGGAAATCCGGCAGACGCTCGAGCGCCAGATCGACTCCGACCGCTGGACCAACCTCGACCGCCAGCTCGCCCGCGATGCCTATCGCACCGGCGTCATCGATCTTGCACCGCATGCCGACCGCCAACCCGACGAATTCCATGCCTTGAAGGTCGGGCGTCTGCGCAAGCTCGCAGGGCTCGGGCTCGCCGATGAGATCGGCCCCGGCCAGTGGACCATCTCGGACAAGGCGGAGGCGACGCTGCGCGAACTCGGCGAGCGAGGCGACATCATCAAGCGCATCCACCATGGCCTGACCGAGCGTGGCATCGAGCGCGGCGCGGCGAGCTACGTGCTGGCGTCCGAGAGCCTCAACGATCCGGTCATCGGACGTCTCGTCGCCCGCGGCCTCGACGACGAGCTGAAGGGCACGGCCTTCGCCGTCGTGGACGGCGTCGACGGCCGCACCCACCACATCAAGCTTCCCGACCTAGACGCGGCCGGCGACAGCGCGCCGGGTTCGATCGTCGAGCTTCGGAAATTCGATGACGCGCGCGGCCAGCGCCGCGTGGCGATCGCGGTGCGCTCCGATCTCGACATCGAGCGGCAGGTCACCGCGACCGGCGCGACCTGGCTCGACCGGCAGAATATCGCCCGCGAGCTGGCCGCGCTCGGCAGCGGCTTCGGCGCCGAGGTGCGCGACGCCATGGACCGACGGGCCGAACACCTTGTCGGCCAAGGCCTCGCCGAGCGACAGAAGCGCGGCGTCAGCTTCCAGCCCGGCCTGGTCGACACGCTGCGGCGCCGCGAGCTGGAGGCGGTTGCCGAACGCATCGCCGCCGAGACCGGGCGGCCGCAGGTCAAACCTGAATCCGGCGAATATGTCACCGGCACCTACCAGCGGCGGCTGACGCTTGCGAGCGGCCGCTTCGCCATGATCGACGACGGGCTCGGCTTCAGCCTCGTACCCTGGACGCCATCACTCGAAAAGCAGCTCGGCCGTCACGTCTCCGGCGTCGCCCGAAGCGACGGCGGCGTCGACTGGAGCTTCGGCCGCCAGCGGGGGCTCGGCCTGTGACCACCACCCCAAGCGAAAGGACCAGCCATGTCCGCCACTAAAATTCTCTGGGGCCAGATCTTCACGGTCTTCGCCATCGTCGTGTTGACCACCTGGACCGCCACGGAGTGGACAGCCTACCGGCTCGGCTTCCAGTCCCAGCTCGGACCGCCGTGGTTCATGCTCGGTCATTGGCCGATCTACTATCCGTGGTCCTTCTTTCCGTGGTGGTATTTCTACGACGCCTACGCACCGCCGATCTTCGTCGAGGGCGCCTATATCGCCTCCTCCGGAGGCTTCATCTCGATCGCCGTCGCGATCGGCATGTCGGTCTGGCGGGCTCGCGAGGCGAAGAACGCCGAGACCTTCGGCTCGGCGCGTTGGGCACATGACGACGAGGTGCGCGGCGCCGGCCTGCTCGGCGAAGACGGCGTGGTGCTCGGCAAATATGACCGCGCCTATCTTCGGCACGACGGCCCCGAGCATGTCCTGTGCTTCGCGCCGACCCGGTCCGGCAAGGGCGTCGGCCTGGTCGTGCCGTCGTTGCTGACCTGGCCGGGCTCGGCCATCGTCCATGACATCAAGGGCGAGAATTGGACGCTGACCGCCGGCTTCCGCGCCCGCCACGGTCGGGTGCTGCTCTTCGATCCGACCAATGCGAAGTCGGCCGCCTATAACCCATTGCTCGAGGTGCGCCGCGGCGAATGGGAAGTCCGCGACGTTCAGAACATCGCCGACATCCTAGTCGACCCGGAAGGCAACCTCGAGAAGCGGAACCACTGGGAGAAGACCAGCCACGCGCTCCTGGTCGGCGCGATCCTCCATGTCCTCTATGCAGAGGAAGATAAGACGCTCGCCGGTGTCGCCGCCTTCCTCAGCGATCCCAAGCGGCCGATCGAATCGACCTTGGCGGCGATGATGAAGACGGCCCATCTCGGCGAGAGCGGACCCCATCCGGTGATCGCGTCGGCCGCGCGCGAGCTGCTCAACAAATCCGACAACGAACGCTCCGGCGTGCTCTCGACCGCCATGTCCTTCCTCGGCCTCTATCGCGATCCCGTCGTCGCCGAGGTGACTCGCCGCTGCGACTGGCGCATCGCCGACATCGTCGGCGCCCGCCAGCCGACCAGCCTCTACCTTGTCGTGCCGCCCTCGGACATCGCCCGGACCAAGCCGCTGATCCGGCTGATCCTCAATCAGATTGGCCGGCGCCTGACCGAAGACCTCAACGCTAAAGGCAACCGGCATCGGCTGCTCCTGATGCTCGACGAGTTTCCGGCGCTCGGGCGGCTCGACTTCTTCGAGTCCGCCTTGGCGTTCATGGCGGGCTATGGGCTGAAAAGCTTCCTGATCGCCCAGTCGCTGAACCAGATCGAGAAGGCCTACGGACCGAACAACGCGATCCTCGACAACTGCCATGTCCGGGTATCGTTCGCGACGAACGACGAGCGCACCGCCAAGCGGGTTTCCGATGCGCTCGGCACCGCGACTGAAATGCGCGCGATGAAGAACTATGCCGGCCATCGCCTCTCGCCCTGGCTCGGCCACCTGATGGTGTCGCGCTCGGAGACCGCGCGGCCGCTGCTCACCCCGGGCGAGATCATGCAACTTCCGCCGACCGACGAGATCGTCATGGTCGCCGGCACGCCGCCGATCCGCGCGAAGAAAGCCCGATACTTCGAGGACTGCCGCTTCAACGAGCGGATTATGCCGCCACCCGGGCTGATCGGTTCGACACGGCCGAGTACCGACGACTGGAGCAGCCTGCCGGTTCCGGCTCGGCCGAAAGCTGCGATAACCGAAGCGGCTATCGCGACCGGGAGCCGCGACGAAGATCCGACTGGATCGGAGCGGCGCCACCAGCCCGAGTTGGGGCGCGCCGCCCCGGTCGAGAAGAAGGTGCCGACTGAGAACGAGTTCGAGGCCGGCTTCGAAGACGAGGCCGACGAGGACATCGCGCGCATCAGCCGCGCTAACCAGATCATGCAGGGCGTCGCCCGTCAGGTTTCGCTCGATCCGAACGATGGCATGGAGCTGTGAGACGGCTATGTCCAAGCCTCCCAAGAAACAGCGCCTGTCGGTCTATCTCGAACCCGAGGTGATGAAGGCGCTCGCCGCCCATGCGGCGCGCCGCGATCAGTCGCGGTCATTGATCGCCGAAGCAGCGATCGCATCGTTCCTGTCGCCGGACGCCGCCGAGCGCCAGGAGGCCGCCGCGACCAAGCGTCTCGACCAGTTCGATCGCCGCATGACGCGGATGGAGCGTGACCTCGGCATCTCGGTCGAGACGCTCGCCGTCTTCGTGCGCTTCTGGCTCACCACCAACCCGCCTTTGCCCGAACCGGCGCAGGCCGCCGCGCGGGCCCAGGCGGGCGAGCGCTATGACGCGTTCGTTGCCGCGTTAGGGCGCAGACTCGCCAAAGGCCCGAAGCTGCGGCAGGAGATTTCCGAGGACATCAGCCCCATACCGGAGACGCGATAAAGCGTCGATGAACCTGATAAAAAAGCGGAACGGGCGGCGTGTCGGGCCGCGCACCAGGCTGCGAATGACCGGTCGTGGGACTTTGCCGCCCGACCGCTTCCCGTCGTGGGCGAAGCAAAACGTCATTGAAACGCTCGCGTCGCTCGGCGTCCCGCATCCTTGGCCGCGACCGATCATTCCGTCGGCGACAACCCCTCTTCGGCACGGGCCCGCACGACAGACGGCCTTTGATTCATCCGCTCGAAATAGACCTGAAGGCGCTCGGGTGCCGCGATCTCAAATTGTGCCGCCGCGAGCAGGCACCAGTAGAGATAGGGATCGGCTATCGAGATCGACTGGCCGAGAAGGAACGGCTTTTCTCCCATCTGCTCGTCCAGAAAGGCGAACCCCTTCGTGAGCGCATTGCGCGCCTTCGTTTGCTCCGCTTCGGCCGCTTTCTTGAAGAACGGCCCGAGGCCGCCATGAATGGTCGTTGCCATGTAGGACAGAGCCTCCAATGCCCGGCTTCGCCCCAGCGCGTCCTCCGGAAGCAATTTGCCGCTGTGATCCGCGATATGAGCAAGGATGGCGAGATTCTCGGTTAGGATCGAACCATCGTCCAATTCCAGGGCGGGCACGAAACCGCGTGGGTTGATCGCAAGATAGTCTCTACCGTCACGTGTACGCTTGTCGCGGTCGATCGGCATGAGATCGTATGGCAGATCGGCTTCGATCAACGCGATGTGATCGGCGATGCTGCACGCTGCAGGATAGAAATACAGGCGCATTTTTTGGTCTCCACACGCCGTTTCGAAGGCGCGATTACGTGGTCTGGATTGCTGACCAGCTCCAATTATGAGACAAGAGAAGACCTCACAAGAACGCATAATTTCAGGACATGGTCATATGGGCAGGACCGCCCCGCTCGCCGGACAGAATAGTTGCCGCGCCGTCAGTGAGGTTCTCAGCCGGGTCGGCGACAAATGGTCGGTCCTTGTCATCGTCGCCGTCCGGGAGCGGCCACACCGCTTCAACGAGCTGAAGCGCAAGGTCGGTGGCATATCCCAGCAGATGCTCACATCGACGCTCAAGACGCTGGAACGGGATGGCCTAGTGACAAGGACCGTCATGCCCACCACGCCGCCGCAAGTCAGCTATGCGCTGACCGATCTGGGGCGATCTCTGTCCAGCACCCTCCGGCAGCTCGCCGAGTGGTCAATCGACAACCTCGCCACGATCCAGGAAAGCCGGCGCCAATACGACGAAGGGCGTCCGACATAGGGCCCACTCGCTCTGCCGCGAGCCGCGCGCAAATGCGACCATACCGCTACTCGCGCGTGCTGACATATCGCTGATTGTCGCGACCGCTTAAGGAATCAGCACATAGCCCCCGGAATGGCCGGGCTTGGGTCGTCAGCTGTCACTCCACCATGCGGAGGTGCTGCTCGATGGTGGCCTGCTGCGTTCACCACGGCGAGCAGCCACCGGTTGCGGCAACTCAAGTATTCAGCGACCCCACCTATCACCTGTCTTTGTACGCCATGGTACGACAAGCAAAACAACCTGTTGCCGAGAGCCGATTTCCGGTTCTCTTAATCATCCCCGATCCAGGGACGGCCTGACGCGGTCCCACAAAGAACGGGGACGACGTGGCCACCTCTTCCGAGAAATCCGAGGCGATACTTCGCGGAGCCCGCATGCTGCGGACCGCACTCGGCCCCGCGATCGCCGGTTTCCTCGGAGACGCCAGCGTCGTCGAAGTGATGCTCAACCCCGACGGCCGTCTCTGGGTCGACCGGCTCTCGGAGGGATTGTCCGACACAGGCGAGCGGCTCTCGGCCGCCGATGGCGAGCGCATCGTGCGCCTGGTCGCGCACCATGTCGGCGCCGAGGTCCACGCCGCCAGTCCGCGCGTCTCGGCCGAGCTGCCGGAAACGGGAGAGCGGTTCGAGGGCCTGCTGCCACCCGTCGTCCAGGCGCCAACTTTCGCTATCCGTAAGCCCGCTGTCGCGGTCTTCACCCTGCAGGACTACGTCGCAGGTGGGATCATGACCGCCGAGCAGGCCGAGATCCTGCGCCAGGCGGTTGCCGACCGCCGCAACATCCTGGTCGCCGGTGGCACCTCGACCGGCAAGACCACGCTCACGAATGCGCTGCTCGCCGAGGTGTCCAAGACCTCGGACCGCGTCGTGCTGATCGAGGACACCCGAGAGCTTCAGTGCGTCGCGCCAAATCTCGTCGCCATGCGGACCAAGGACGGCGTGGCGACGCTCTCCGATCTCGTTCGCTCCTCGCTCCGCCTTCGCCCCGACCGGATTCCGATCGGAGAGGTCCGCGGCGCCGAAGCGCTCGATCTGCTCAAGGCCTGGGGCACGGGCCATCCCGGCGGCATCGGCACGATTCACGCGGGCACGTCGTTAGGCGCGCTGCGCCGCCTCGAGCAGCTCATCCAAGAAGCCGTCATCACCGTCCCCCGCGCGCTCATCGCCGAGACGATCGATCTCGTCGCCGTGCTCTCCGGCCGCGGCTCGACCCGACGCCTCGCCGAGCTCGGCCTCGTCGAGGGGCTCGGTTGCGATGGCGACTACCGCGTCCGCCCTGCCACCCAGCCCCTTGAAGGAGACCGCGCATGATCCGCCGAGCCCTGCAGTTCCGTCGCCACGTCGCGACCGCCGCCTCTGTCCTCTTCGTCAGCCTGATGCTGGCACCTGCCGCCCACGCATCAGGCTCCTCAATGCCATGGGAGCAGCCGCTGCAGCAGATCCTTCAGTCAATCGAAGGTCCGGTGGCCAAAATAATCGCTGTCATCATCATTATCGTCACCGGCCTGACGCTCGCCTTCGGCGACACAAGCGGCGGCTTTCGCAGGCTCATTCAGATCGTGTTCGGGCTGAGCATCGCCTTCGCAGCGTCGAGCTTCTTTTTGTCGTTCTTCTCGTTCGGCGGCGGGGTCTTGGTGTAATGGCCGCCGTCCTCGAACAGCTCGACGCGGTGCCGGGCTTTACGATCCCAGTCCACCGGGCGCTGACCGAGCACATTCTGCTCGGCGGCGCGCCGCGCTCCATTGCGATCATGAACGGGACGCTGGCCGGAGCCGTTGGCCTCGGCCTGCGCCTCTGGCTGGTCGGGCTCGCCATCTGGGCTATCGGTCACTTCGCAGCCGTTTGGGCCGCGAAGCGCGATCCGCTCTTCGTGGAGGTTGGTCGCCGGCATCTGCGCATCCCTGGCCATCTGTCGGTCTGAGGAGTGCTGCTATGCTGAACCTCGCCGAATACCGCCGCACCGCCAACCGCCTTGCCGACTATCTGCCTTGGGTCGCGCTAGTCGGCGAAGGCGTCGTGCTGAACAAGGACGGCTCTTTTCAGCGCAGCGCGAAGTTTCGCGGCCCCGATCTCGATTCCGCCGTGGCGGCCGAGCTGGTGGCGGTCGCCGGCCGCATCAACAACGCCTTCCGCCGTCTCGGATCGGGCTGGAGCATCTTTGTCGAGGCGCAGCGCAACGAGGCCGCGACCTATCCCAGCAGCACCTTTCCTGATCCGGCTTCCGCATTGGTCGATGCCGAGCGCAAGGCCGATTTCGAGGAGGAAGGCGCGCATTTCGTTTCGAGCTACTTCCTGACTTTCCTCTATTTGCCGCCAGCCGAAGACGCCGCGCGCATAGAAGCCTGGCTTTATGAGGGGCGTGAGCGGTCCGGTGTCGATCCCCATGAAGTGCTGCGCGGCTTTATCGACCGCACCGACCGGGTGCTGGCGCTGCTCGACGGCTTCATGCCGTCCTGCCGCTGGCTCGATGACGCCGAGACGCTGACCTATCTGCATTCCTGCGTTTCCCTGAGCCGCGATCGCGTGCGCGTCCCTGAAACGCCGATCTATCTCGACGCGCTGCTCGCCGACCAGCCGCTGACCGGTGGGCTGGAGCCCCGCCTTGGCGACGGACATCTGCGCATCCTCACCATCATCGGCTTCCCGACCGCCACCACGCCGGGCCTCCTGGACGAGCTGAACCGGCTGGCCTTTCCCTATCGCTGGAGCACGCGGGCGATCCTGCTCGACAAGACCGACGCGACCCGACTGCTGACCAAGATCAGGCGGCAGTGGTTCGCCAAGCGCAAGTCGATCGCAGCGATCTTCAAGGAGGTCATGACCAACGAGGCGTCCACGCTCGTGGACACCGACGCCGCCAACAAGGCCGCCGATGCCGACATGGCCTTGCAGGAGCTCGGCGCTGATGTCGCCGGCATGGCCTATGTCACGGCCACCATCACGGTCTGGGACACTGATCCTCGCGTGGCCGACGAGAAACTGCGGCTGGTCGAGAAGGTCATTCAGAGCCGTGACTTCACGGCCATGGCTGAGACGGTCAATGCCGTCGACGCCTGGCTCGGCTCGCTGCCGGGACATGCCTACGCGAACGTCCGGCAGCCCCCGATCTCGACGCTCAATCTCGCCCACATGATCCCCCTCTCTGCCGTGTGGGCGGGGCCGGAACGGAATGACCATCTCGGAGCGCCCCCCTTGCTCTACGGCAAGACCGAGGGATCGACTCCGTTCCGGCTTTCCCTCCACATCGGCGACGTGGGTCACACGCTCGTCGTTGGTCCCACCGGCGCCGGCAAATCCGTGCTGCTGGCGCTCATGGCGCTCCAGTTCCGCCGCTACGAGGGCGCCCAGGTCTTCGCCTTCGATTTCGGAGGCAGCATCCGGGCGGCGGCGCTCGCCATGGGCGGCGACTGGCACGATCTCGGCGGCGGGCTGACGGAAGGTTCGGACGCCTCCGTCTCCCTCCAGCCGCTCGCGCGTATCCACGACACCTACGAGCGTGCTTGGGCGGCCGACTGGATCGTCGCCATCCTCATGCGAGAGGGCATCCAGATCACGCCCGAGGTGAAGGAGTATATCTGGACGGCGCTGACCTCGCTCGCCTCCGCACCGCTCGAGGAACGCACCATCACCGGCCTCGCGGTGCTATTGCAGTCCAACGACCTGAAGCAGGCACTTCGGCCGTTCTGCGTCGGCGGAGCCTATGGCCGCCTACTCGACGCCGAGACGGAACATCTCGGCAGTTCGCAAGTGCAGGCATTCGAGATCGAGGGCCTTGTCGGCACGGGCGCTGCCCCGGCCGTGCTCTCCTACCTGTTCCATCGCGTCAGTGACCGGCTCGACGGACGGCCGACGCTGCTCATCATCGACGAGGGCTGGCTAGCGCTCGACGACGAGGGATTTGCCGGCCAGCTCCGCGAATGGCTGAAGACGCTGCGCAAGAAGAACGCCAGCGTGATCTTCGCCACGCAGTCGCTCAGCGACATCGACAATTCATCCATCGCACCCGCCATTATCGAGAGCTGCCCGACGCGGCTCCTGTTGCCGAACGAGCGGGCCATCGAACCGCAGATCACGGCCATCTATCGCCGCTTCGGCCTCAATGACCGGCAGATCGAAATCCTCGCGCGGGCGACACCGAAGCGCGACTATTACTGCCAGTCGCGGCGGGGCAACCGGCTCTTCGAGCTAGGCCTGTCCGAAGTTGGCCTCGCGCTCTGCGCCGCTTCCTCCAAATCCGACCAGACCTTGATCGCCGACCTCGTCGCCGAGCACGGCCGCGACGGCTTTCTCGCCGCCTGGCTGCGCCTGCGCGGCGCCGAATGGGCGCTCGACCTCATTCCCAACCTCGACAACCTGGAGACCAAACCATGATGATCCGTCACTCGCACGGGGCGCTCATTGCCGCATCGATCCTGTCCATGCCGCTGGCGCTGTCGCCGATGCTCGCGACGCCGGCTCACGCCATCATCGTCTTCGATCCGTCGAACTATGCCCAGAACGTCCTGACGGCGGCGCGCACGCTGGAGCAGATCACGCATCAGATCACCTCGCTTCAGAATGAAGCCCAGATGCTCATCAATCAGGCTCGCAACCTTGCGAGCCTGCCGTTCTCCGCTCTTCAGCAGATCCAGCAATCGGTGAGCCGCACGCAGCAGCTTCTGAGCCAAGCCCAGAACATCGCCTTCAACGTCCAGCAGATCGACCAGGCGTTCCAGCAGAAATACGGCAACGTCTTGCTCTCCGCGACCGACCAGCAGCTCGTCGCCGATGCGCGCTCGCGCTGGCAGAACACCGTCGGCGGTCTTCAGGACGCGATGCGCGTGCAGGCCGGCGTCGTCGGCAATATCGACACGAACCGCACGCAGATGTCGGCCCTCGTCGACCAGAGCCAGTCGGCAACCGGTGCGTTGCAGGCGACCCAGGCCGGTAACCAGCTTCTCGCCCTCCAATCGCAACAGCTCTCCGACCTTATCGCCCTGATCTCGGCCAATGGCCGCGCCGGCGCGCTGACGGAGGCCGAGCGGGCCGCGGCCGCCGCACAGGGGCGCGAGCAGCGCCGCCGCTTTCTGACGCCGGGCAGCGGCTACCAGCCCGGCAACGCGCAAATGTTCAACAGCGGCAATTGAGGGCGAGCGAATGGACGGCAGGATGTTCGCTCGACTCGGCGCCGTCGTGTTCGTCGCCATCGCCATCACGGCGACAGTGATTGAGCTCACCCTCGAGCAGGATCCGCCGACATCACAACCGGCGCGTCCCCTTCAGACCGAACGTGACCCGCTGCGCGAGGGTCAGCGCCGGTGCCAGCAGCTCGGACAAAAGGCGGCCGAGGATAGCGAATGTCTGCGCGTCTGGGCCGAGACCCGCGACCGGTTCTTGCGCTCCACGCCGGCGCCCGCATCGCCCGCCTCCAACGAAGGGCGGTGAACCGTGGGCGGCGCCGGCGTCATCGACAATTTCCTCGGGGTCTTCACCCGCTATATCGACTCCGGCTTCGGTCTGCTCGGCGGCGAGGTCGCCTTCATCGCGACAACGCTCATCGTCATCGACGTGACGCTCGCCGCGCTGTTCTGGAGCTGGGGCGCGGATGACGACATCATCGCGCGGCTCGTCAAGAAGACCCTGTTCGTCGGCGTCTTCGCTTATCTGATCGGCAATTGGAACAACCTGGCGAAGATCGTCTTCGATTCCTTCGCGGGGCTCGGCCTCAAGGCGTCCGGCACGGGATTCACCGCGCAGGATCTGATGCGGCCGGGAAAGGTGGCCCAAACCGGCCTCGACGCCGCCCGGCCATTGCTCGAATCCATCTCGGACCTGATGGGCTGGATCGCCTTCTTCGAGAACTTCATCCAGATCGCCTGCCTGCTGTTCGCCTGGGCGCTGGTCATTCTGGCCTTCTTCATTCTGGCCATCCAACTCTTCGTCACCCTCATTGAATTCAAGCTCAGCACCCTGGCCGGTTTCGTCCTGATCCCCTTCGGCCTGTTCGGCAAGACCGCCTTCATGGCCGAACGGGTCCTCGGCAACGTCATCTCGTCCGGCATCAAGGTGCTGGTGCTCGCCGTCATCATCGGCATCGGCTCGACACTGTTCAGCCAGTTCACGGCCGGCTTCGGCGGCGCGACACCGACCATCGATGACGCCATGGCCGTCGTGCTGGCCGCGATGTCGCTGCTCGGCCTCGGAATTTTCGGCCCCGGCATCGCATCCGGTCTCGTCAGCGGTGGTCCCCAGCTCGGGGCGGGCGCCGCGGTCGGCACCGGTCTTGCCGCCGGCGGGATAGTGCTTGCGGGCGGCGCCGCCGCCGGCTTAGCCGCGAAAGGAGGCGCTGCTGCCTTCTCGACAGGCGCGGCCGCTGTGCGTGGCGGTGCGACCGCAGCCGGCGCCGTCTCGGCCGCCTACAGCCTCGGCTCGCTTGGACAGTCCGGCGCGGCCGGTGTCGCATCCGGGCTAAGTGGTGTTGCGCGCGCGGCCGGCGGGGCGGCGACGTCACCGCTTCGCCGCGCGATGACAGGCGTCCAGTCCAGCTTCTCCGATGGCGCGAAGGCCGGTTTCGGCGCGACTGGCGGCTCCTCGACCATGGGCACGGTCGGCGACGCGGCCGAATCTCCGTCCGGATCGACCCAGCCATCCAATGCATCGCCTGGCTGGGCGCAGCGCATGCGCCAATCCAGCCATATGGGCCACGCCGTCCAAACGACCGCGCACGCCGTCCGTTCCGGCGATAGCCACGGCTCCGGCTCTTCCGTCAATCTCTCCGAAAGCGACCGCTCATGAACCTCTTTAAGCGACCGGCAACCCATTACGGCAAGACGCCGGAACCCGAGACGCCATACCAGCGCGCGGCACAGGTCTGGGACGAGCGTATCGGCTCCGCCCGCGTGCAGGCGAAGAACTGGCGTTACATGGCCTTCGGATCGCTAATCCTCTCTGCCGGTTTCGCGGCCGCGCTCGTCTGGCAGTCGGCACGCGGGACCGTCGTGCCGTGGGTGGTGCAGGTCGATAATCTCGGCCAGGCGCAGACGGTCGCCCCCGCGACCGCCGACTACCGTCCGACCGATCCTCAGGTGGCGTGGCACCTCGGCCGCTTCATCGAACAGGTCAGGAGCATCCCCGCCGACCCGATCATCGTGCGCCAGAATTGGCTGCGCGCCTATGAATGGACGACCGATCGCGGCGCTGCCGCGCTCAACGACTATGCCCGCGCCAACGACCCGTTCACCAAGGTCGGCAGGCAACAGATCGCCGTCGAGGTGTCGAGCGTCATCCGCGCTTCCCCTGACAGCTTCCGGGTCGCCTGGACCGAGCGTCACTACGAAAACGGCCAGATCTCCTCGACGCAGCGCTGGACCGCGATCCTGACCGTCGTGATCCAGCCGCCGCGTGATGCCGAACGGCTCCGAGCCAATCCGCTCGGCATCTACGTCAATGCGATCTCTTGGTCGCGGGAGATGAGCCAGTGAGCCGACCGACGATCCACACATCCGGCATTCCGGTTCTCCGTAAACCCACCTTCGCGGCTTTGCTGCTTTCCGCCACCGTGCTGTCGGGCTGCGCGACCTACAAGCCGCCAGAAATCAGCTACGACAACAACGTGCCGCCTCTGCCGGCGGTGCCCGCAGCCGCCACCGATGACCGGCCGCGGCCTCTGCACGTCCCGCCGGCCTGGACGGTCGCGCGCGGCGGCAATGCGGCCGGCACCCCGGCCGCACGTGTCGAGAACGCCAATGCCGCCGCCCGCGTCGAGCCGCGTCGCGAGGGCTATTACAACGCCATCCAGATTTATCCGTGGAGCGAGGGCGCGCTCTATCAGGTCTATGCCGCGCCGGGCCAGATCACCAACATCGCGCTGGAACCGGGCGAGAGCCTGACCGGTGCCGGCCCGATCGCGGCCGGCGACACGGCCCGCTGGATCATCGGTGACACCGAGAGCGGTTCGGGAACGACCCGCCGCGTCCATATCCTCGTGAAGCCGTCGCGCCCGGAGATATCAACCAACCTCGTCGTCACCACCGACCGGCGCACCTACATGATCGAACTGCGCGCCCGCGAAGCGCTCTACATGCCCGCCGTTGCATGGGCCTATCCGGCTCCGCCCGCAGGACAACGCCAGGCCGTTCCCGCCACGCCAGTCATCCCGGCCGTGGCGGCACGCAACTACCGCTATGGCCTGACTGGCGACAATCCGGCGTGGAAGCCGGTCGCCGTCTATGACGATGGCCGCAGGGTCTATGTCGAGTTCCCGCGCGGGATCGTGCAGGGCGAGATGCCGCCGATCTTCGTTCTCGGCTCGAATGGCGAGGCGCAGATCGTCAACAGCCGCATTCACCAGCACATCCTGATCATCGACCGCCTGTTCGGCGCGGCGGAGCTGCGCCTTGGCAGTGGCGACCGCCAGCAGACCGTCAGGATTGTCCGCACCGATGGGAGGCCATCGTCATGACCGATACCGAAACCGATGCGGCCGCACCGATGCGGCTTCGCGCCGAGCCGCCACGCGTCACCCGCCTGTCGCGCAAGGTGCTCGCCAGTGTAGGGGCCGTCGCGTTGGTCGGCCTCGGTGGCGCCCTGATCTATGCGCTTCAGACCCGCGATGGCGGTGGCAGCAACGAGGAACTCTATTCGACGACCAATCGGCAAACCGCCGATGGTCTCGCGGGCTTGCCGCGCGACTACACCGGGCCGGTCCTCGGCCCGCCGCTGCCCGGCGATCTCGGCCGTCCGATCCTCGACGCCCAAACACGGGGTCAGCCGGTCGTGCCGCCCCCGATGACGGCGCCGGCCGTTGACGACGCGGAACGCCGCCGGCTGGCTGAGGAAGAGGCCGCCCGAACCTCGCGCGTCTTCTTCCAGACAGCCCCCGGAACCGCGAGCACCGCCGGAACGCCGGGCGGGATGACCGCACCGAATCTCGCTGGCCTCGGCCTCAACGGCCAGCCGACGGCGCAGGACCGCCAGTTGGCGTTCCTCAATGCCGCCGTGGACCGGCGCACGGTCGCGCCAGATCGCGTCGTGCCGCCGGCTTCGCCCTATGTGCTTCAGGCCGGAGCGGTCATCCCGGCCGCGCTCATCACCGGCATCCGTTCCGATCTGCCCGGTCAAATCACCGCACAGGTGACGGAGAACATCTACGACAGCCCGAGCGGCCGATTCCTGCTCGTGCCCCAGGGCACCCGCATCATTGGCCAGTATGACAACAGCGTGCAGTTCGGCCAGCGCCGCGTGCTGCTCGTCTGGAACCGGCTCATTTTGCCGAACGGCCGCTCCATCGTGCTGGAACGCCAGCCCGGCGCCGACACCCAGGGCTATGCCGGTCTCGAGGACGGCGTCGATTACCACTGGTGGGATCTGATGAAGGCGGCCGGGCTCTCGACCCTGCTCGGGGTCGGCACGGAGCTCGCGACCAGCGACGAGGACCGCCTGATCCGCGCCATCCGCGACGGGACGCAGGACACCATCAACCAGGCCGGGCAGCAGATCATCCAGCGCCAGTTGCAAGTCGCTCCGACGCTGACCGTTCGGTCGGGCTTTCCAGTCAGGGTCATTGTGACCCGCGACCTTGTATTCGAGCCTTACGGAGGCTGATCCGTGGCAGCACTCAAGTATTTATCCGACGCCACTCCCTCATTTTCATCTCAAGATTACAGCAGTAATATGTCTAGTTATTTAAAATCCAACGCCCGTCTTGTACTTTCAATGAATGAACGCCAAGGCGCACTTGATCTTTTTGCATCATCGATTGCAAATTTCTTCATACTTGATAATGCAACAGCATAAACAGAGTCCGCATCATCTGGATGCAGCAATCGTTCAAAATTGAACCCCCCTTCGAATTGAAACCACGCACATATCGCCTGCTTGTCCAATGAACGAGACAGCCACAACGATAGGCATTCTTCGAGCCTGTCCGGAATATGGCTCAGCCGTATATCGTAAACAAACAATCTCCTTCCACCCAGAAGGCCTGCATCGTCAATAAGCTCAAATGGGCGCACCTCTCTCACGGGAATCCCGCCGGGAAAAGAGAAATCGATAATATTATCTTCAACATCATGGTAAAATAAGGAATACATGCAGAAATTTGCATATACAAGATCCCACAGCAAAGCATCTCTTAGGGTGATCATCTTATGCCCCACTGCGCAATCTGGTTAGCATCTGGCACTATCGCAGAGAGAACATTACCTTGATATGGCCCCTCCTTCGCCACGAACATTACAACAGGCTTGTCGTCCAATTTGCCTACGAAGGCCTTTGTTGCGGTCCCGCCAAGTCGCCAATCGAAGGTCATCGTGGGATCGGTTAGTATAGAGGAGGTTTTCAACTCAAAAATCTCCTTTCTCGAGACAAGGGATCCCGAATTCGGAATTATACCTTCGTCGATTAAATGGCGCATCGCGTGCCCCCCGTTTCCTCGCATATTTGCATATGCGGAAGAAGCCGTGTCTCGTGTGAAGCTGATCGTTCTTCCGTGGCTACCAACGGCTGCTTGCCCGATAGCCAATACAGCTGCGCCGACATACTTCAGATCGGCGATCTGCTGATCGGTATAGCCGTTCTCCTTTCCGAATGAAGTAGCCCACGCGTCGAACTGCTCCTTGGCGAGAGCGGCGCCGGTGGCGAAGGCCCAAGCCACCGTGTCATAGGCTTCCAGTGCCTCCGCACCGCCAGCCTTGTAGACGGCAGCACGCGTGAGCTCATTGACGAGCTCAGCGCCAAGACCCACCACCTCGCTTAGGGGCTTGTCGCCAACGCCAAGCTGCTGGTCCAGCTTGCGCATATAGGCCGCAACATCGGAGATGCCAGCGTCTCCTTGAGCGGCTTGCCGGACGCGGCGGCTTCGTCCAGTTGCTTCTGCAGGGTGCCCGCCAGGATCTGCAGGCACTTCTCCCGTTCTTCGGCAGTAAGCTGGTATTCCTTGTTGTCGGCACCGACGTAAGTGCAGCCGCTCGCTTGGGCGTAGGCGGAAGGGACGAGCAGCTCGAACAGGTTGAATCCCTGCTTGCCGCCGCCGCAGCTCAGGACTGCATCGAGCGAGAGGTTCTTCGAAGCCAGCGCGTCGAGCACATCGCCGATGCGCCTTGCTGATTCAGGCCCAAGCTGGCTGCGACCGAGCAAGCCTTCAGTGACCGCTTGCGCTGCCTCGATCAGCGTCTTCCCGGCGAGGTCAACGGTTGACGCGGCCTCGGCGACCGTGCGGTCGAACCTGGCGAGCGAGTTGGCGGTGTTCTCCAGGTTCTGCCGGATGCCCTGGAAGCCCGAGCCGATCTCCTCCACCGCCGAAGTCGAGGCGTAGAACTCCACACCCGAGCGCTCGTCCCTGGTGATCTCCTGCGCCTTGTCGAGGTCACGGTTCAGCGCGGCGACATCCTGGGTCTGGTTCTCCGCGTCGCGGATGATGATCTCACCGTCACCGACCGTGGCCCGCGTCTCCTGCTCGCGCTCGTATTCCGCCACGTGCCCGGAGACGCTGGCGCCCTTGAGCACCCCGCCGACGGCGTTGGAGTTGAAGCCGGCCTGGACGCTCCAGGACGAGCCCCTGTCGTGGTCGTGGATGTCGGAGAAGCCGAGCGTGCCGGTGTCGAGATTGAGATCCCCGGCGAGCGAGGCGATGACCGCGCCGTCGATTTGGGTGTGGCCCTCGACACGGGCGTCGAGCATCTCCCGGGCGACGATCGCCGTCTGGTCGTTGACCCAGCCATGGTCGGAGGAGCCTTTGCCGAGCCCCCCGGACACGGAGACCGACGACGGGCTCGAACCAAGACCGATAACGACACTGCCTCCGATATTGCTGGAGCGGCTCGCCCCGTGGCCCACATCCTGGCGCGAGGCGACGGTGAGGTCGCCGCCGACGTCGAGGAGAACGTCCGTCCCACTGGCTCCGGCGCCGGCAAAGGTCGCATCGCGCCCGGTCACGACCACAAGGGTGTCACCGGCATGGAGCACGGCATTCAGGTTCTGGAACCCGCTCATCTGGTCGCGGGCATGCGCCACCGAGCCGGAGGCACCGATGCCGAGCGAGCCGCGCGAGCCTTCCGGAGCGCCCAGGCTGAAGCTCGCCTGCAGCCCCACCCCGAAGCTCTTCGATGAGGACGACTGGAACGAGCCGTAGCCGGATTGGGCACTCTCGACGAGGAGGTCACGGCCGACGTCGAGGATGAGGTCCTGCCCGGCAATCGCGTGCGTGCCCTGAAGGTGCATGTCGCGGCCGGCGGTCAGCGTCAGGTCGCCGGCGGCGGTCAGCGTCGTCGGCCGCGCCGTCTCGCCGTAGGCCCATTGCCGGCTCGTCGAGGAGGAGGCACCGGCGGTGATCGAGCCGGAGAGGGTCGGGTTCGACAGCTGCAGGGCGGCGTCGACCCCCTGCATGATGCCGGAGGCCATGCCGATCGCCTTGTAGGCGTCGTTGCCGTAGCCGGAGTTGAAGGTGGAGGCGGCGCCCTTCAGCTGCTCGAGTGCGCCCGAGACGTTCTGGCTGACCTCGGCCTTCAGGCCGACGAAGCTCTGCTTGCGGATCTCGAGTTCGCGCTCCACCTCCGTGGCGGCGAGCAGCGCAAGGTCCCGCCCGGCGGTGACGGCGATGTCTCCGCCGGAGACGATGTCGGCCGCGATGGCGGTGACGTCGCGCCCGGCGGTGATGACGACGCCGCTGCCGCCCTGGATGAGCGAGGCCTCGGCGACCGTCTTCTCGTGCGTCTGATAGAGACTGTCGCGATGGGCGCCGATCGACAGCGAGGCCGAGCCGTTGCCGGCGGAGACGCCGATGCCGACGCCGGAGACTTTTCGCGAGTAAGTCGAACTCTCGGCCTCCATCCCCGGGGCGATGGTGACGTCGCGCCCGGCGGCGAGTCGCGCCTCCTCCACCGCGGCGCTGGCCGAGCCGACGATGTCGATGTCCCCCTGGCGCTGATGTCGACATTGCCGCCGGCGGTAAGCGAGGAGGCGACGTTGTCGACCTCGGCCGTGGTCGCGGCGACCTTCTTCGAGCGGTAGACGTCCATCCCGCCGTCGCCTGCGGCGGCTTCGCCGAGGGCGATCGCCATCTCGTTGAAGCAGGCGGGCGAGCGCATGCAGGCGAGCGCCGCAGGGATCGCATCGACGGCGACGATATAGCCGCCGGCCGCAATCGCACCGCCGGCCGCGCCGATGCCGAAGGCGGTGAGGATCGCGCTCAGCTCCTGGATATCGCGCTGGCCGATGATGGCGCTCACCTGCTGACGCAGCGCGTCGATCTGGAGTGCTTCGTCGATCAGTCCCTGCGGATCGACGCCCAGAGCGGCGATGTATTCCTCGGGGCTGGCATAGCCGTGCTGCGAGGCTGGGTAGCTTGCCAGTGCCCTGTAGGATTCCTGCAACAGCCGAGCACACTGGACCCGGCTTCCATAGGCGCAGGTGAAAACGAGCTGCGCGTCCCGCAGTTCGTCGAGGGCGGTCAGCCGCCTGATTTCGCCCTGCAGCTCAGCGATTTTTTCAGCCGAGCACGCGCCCGCGTCGGCCTGGCACGCCGCCAGGGCGGCCTCGGCCCGCAGCTTGGACAACATCTCGGCGTGGCTGAGATAATTGTACTGGTGGCCGATGGCGGCGATGTTGGCGGCGGCATAGACGGCACCGCCGTCGCCGCCGGCGAGCGTTGCTCCGATGCCGCCGATGAGGGCGAGAAGCTGGGTGCGGGCGGCATCGTCGCCGATGAGTTGCGTCAAGGGCGCAACCGAGCAGCTCGTGCAGCGGCATCGATGGCCGGCCCGCACGTTCCACAGCAGCACCCAGCCTTCATCTGTTTATGGACAGCGACGCGCCTGCCTACCCTCTCGCAAGCGTCGTTCAAGCTCTGCCATCGCTTGACGGTCTGGGGGATCGAGAAGCTTATCCAAAAGATCATCCCGCTCAACAGCCCAATGAACTAGTATGTCACTGCCATCCCCTGCCTTTCTAAGGATAAAGCCGTCGCAATCTGGATCGATAAGCTCACACTCCGACTCTCGCAGAGTCATTAGGCCAAAATAGTCAGATCTTGGAATTATAAGATGCATTCGCACACCACGATCCCAATAAACCGCATAGACATCAAAGTTTCTTCCTGTGACCCTATCTCTTATTTCCATTCCGCCCTGCCTGCTAGTTGTTTGTAAACTTCATGTCATACGCTTTACCGGTAATTGAATTGTACTGATAATGAATGGATATGCTCCGCCCGTCCGGAGTTCGATGAGTCGCTTCCATCTTTTGCCAGCCATTGGAGGCCGGAAAGCGTGGATCGTTATTCAGGCCAGGCAATTTACTCCCGCTTCCCGGATCGCGGAGAACCTGGTTCCACAGCACCTGCTCGGCCAGGTTGCGCGGCGCTGTGGCTTGGTCCGGCTTGGCCGTCGAAATCTTATCATAGTCGATGTTGTATCCGGGAACTGGCGGTGGCACCTGTGGCCGGTTGTTTGGATCCGGATCATTGCTGCCGGATTGGTCATCTAACGGCGGACCGCCATTGTGTCCGATACCGGGTGTCTCATCCTGACCGCGACCGCTGTTGAAGACAATCGCCGCCAACAGGGCCGAAAGCGTTGCACTCCCGGCGATAGTGGCAGCGTCGCTGGCGACGAGAGCAGCCAGGACGAGCGGCAGGGCATTGTTGTCCGCGGCGTTCGCGCCCGCATTCGCACCGGTGTTCACGTTACCGCCGGTGAGCGCTGCCGCGATGCCGCCGGCAAGCGCTGCGACATCGATGCCCTGCGAACGGAAGGCGGCGAAGTCCGCCTCCATTCCTTCCCATAGTGCCGTTGCTTCAGCCTGGGTCAGGCTCTGCCCTTCGAACGCCTGCAGGCGCTCGATCTGCGTCCGCGTCCAGCTCGCCAGCATGAGATCGGCGGCGACCTCGCCGGCGACGGCTCCGGCTGCTCCGGCCCCGCAATCCCCGGAAGCGACAGCGCCGGTCGCGCAGCCGAGCGCCGCATGGGCGATGAGACGGGTGGCATTGTCGATGTCGCCACCGCGATAGGCCTGTCCGATCTCCTGCGCGGCGATGGTGCCGAGCGTGTCGGCGGCGGCGAGCCGCAGGGCCGAGATGAGCGTCTCGCCGAAGGGACGGCCGTCGATGGCGCTCTCCACGCCGGCGCTGACGGTGGCGCGCACGAGGCCGCGGGCCAGCTCCTGCGCGATGCGATCGGTCAGCGGCACCGCGTCCGGCAGCGGCGAGGAGATGCCGAGGGCATCGGTGAGACCGGCGGTCAGCCCGGCCGCCACCATGGCCGAGGCGAGCGCCTTGAGGGTGTCGGAGGAGCCGAGCTCCTTCAGCGCCGCGCCGATGTCGCCGCGGTTGTTGACGAGGGCCACTGCGCTGCGGTTGGCCAGGGCCTGCAGTCCGGCCTGCAGCGCGATCTTGACCGCGCCGTCAGCCGCAAGGCCGAGAGAGGTCGCGATCGACCCGGCGATCGAGCCCAGTGTGCCGGCGGTCAGCGCCGTCGTCACCAGCGCCACGAGCGCGGCGCCGGCTTCCGTGAGGCCTTGGGCTTTGTAGTCCCAGCTGTCGAACTGGGCCTCGACGGCACGCCAGTCGACGCGCCCGGCCAGCGCCGGGTCGTTGCGCAACTCGCCCATCCACGCCAGGCCCGGCGATTGCGACAGCTGCGCGATGGAGGCCTCGAAGGAGCCGGTGGCCTCGTATTCGACGATGATGCCGCCGCCGGCGACGATCTTCAGGCCGCCGTCGGCCGTGATCGTCACCGGCCGGATGGCTTCGCCATAGTCGCCCCGGTCGCGCTCGCGCCACCAGACCGGGTTCTCCGTGCGCTTCTCGTAGCGCTGGTAGCTGACGTCGGTCGCCGTGAGCAGCGCCACCCTGCCGAGCAGCGCCGTGAGCGACGTCTCGCCGCCGCTGGCCAGGCCCGAGGCCTGCACAACCACATCGCCGATGGCGAACAGCGACAGGTCGCCGCCGGCCGAGATCAGCGAAGCGACATTGGTCTCGCGATAGTCCGTCGCCTTGTATTTGACCTTGTCGTAGAAGCTGCCCTTCTTGCCGCCGCGGGTGATGTCGGCGATGTCGGTGACGGCGACGACCGCGATGGTGCCCCCTGCCGTCAGCGCCGCATTGCCCTCGGCGGTCACCGTCGATCCCGCGACGACGAGATTGCCGCCGGCGGCGATGGTGAGGTCGCCGCCGGAGGCGACGAGGCCGGCGGCGTGCTCGACGGTGTCGATCCGCGTCCAGCGCTTCTTCGAGCCTTCGAAGAGGCTGTTGGCGATCTGCTGCGCCTCGAGGATGACGTCGCCGCCCGCCTTCAGGGCGAGGCTGTCGTTGCCGATGAGGACGCCGCCGCGGTTGACGAGGTCGCGCTCGGTGGTGATGAGCAGGCTGTCGGCCACGATGAGGCCGCCCGACTGCAGCTCCTGCCAGGCGTAGCGGCCCTGCGCCGTCCAGGCGGCGCGCTGCTCGTTCAGGAACTCCCCGGCGGTGATGGTGAGCGTATTCTCGGCGAGGATGGCGCCGGTGTTGTGCACCCTCTCGCCCTCGAGGAGGATGTCGCCGGCGATGAGCTGGCCGCCGGCGTCCTTCACCCATTCGCCGAGCCGGTCCTCGGGCAGGAGGAGCTGCGGCACGAGGACCGGACGGCCGTCGATGAGCTTTTCCTCGTACCAGAGGATGGGCTCGGCGATGCGGGCCTTCTCATCGGCTGTCAGCGCCTGGCCGAGGCGGATGTCGGGATTGGCCTTCAGGAACGCGACCGTGCCCTGGTAGAGCGCCTCCTGCTGTTCGACGGGATTGCGGTAGGCGGGGTCGAGGATGGCGCGGCCCGTCTGCTCGATGAGCGCCTCACGGATGAGGCGGCGCTCAGTGGTCGGGTCGGCGAAGACGGTGATGGGGCCGCGCACGTCGCCGACCTCGGCGAGGATCCATCCCGGGCTGCGCTCGTCGGTGCCGCCGGGGATGGGCGCGCCGTTGAGGAAGGTGACGTCGCCGACGGTGACCGGCTTCGGCGCGGCAACGGAGCCGGCATAGGCGGCAAGGTCGATCGCCGCATCCGGCAGGCGCGGCGTCGCCGTCGGCAGGTTGCGGTCGGTGATGCCGATGGTGATCGCCGGCGCTTTGATCTGGGCGGTCTGGGATTGCACCGTCCCGGTATTGGTGAAGCTGCCGCTGGCATTGGCGCTGAAGTCCCCGCCGGCATGGAAGAGGGCCGGCGTCTCGCCCACCGCATAGACATAAGGCCCGTAGAACACGCCCTTGCGGATGGCGGTCTGCGTCATCGTCAGGGTGCGGGCGAGGTTCTCGACGGTGCCGGCGGTGATGACGAGGTCGGTGCCGGCAATGATGGACGATGCCAGGTTGCGCACGGCGCCGGCGCTGATGGCGAGCCGTCCGTCGGCCTGGATGGTGGCGGCGCCCGAGGTCTCGTACTGCGTCTTCTCGTTGCCGTAGGCGTCGGTGCCGCCGGGGATGACGTAATCGTAGTTGGAGATGCCGACGTCGGTGCGGGTGTTGAGCACCGTGCCGCCGACGATGATCGCCATATCGCCCAGCGCCTCGATGACCGAGGCGTGGTTCCTGAGGTCGCCGGCCGCGCGGATGTCGGCATCGCCGCGGGTGAACAGCACGCCGCCACCGGGATTGCCCGGATCGTTGCGGCCGACGAGGATCGAGCCGCCGGTCGAGGCGAGGCCGAGGAAAGAGCGGGAGGCGATGGTGCCGAGGACGGTGAGGTTGCCGGCCACGGCGAGCGCGAGGCTGCCGTCGACGATCAGCTGCTCGCCCGCGCCGATGGTGAGCCCCTGCCCCGTCAGCGTGAGCGCCAGGTCCTTGCCGAAGTTGAAGGAACCGCGATCGGTGCCGCCGGCGCGCGTCAGGTCGAGGTCGGTGGTGGAAGCCTGGATGGCGGCGCCGTCGAGGCCCTGCAGGACGGAATGGGCGCGGTTGGCGAGATGGCCGGCGACGAGCGCCGTCAGGGTCTTGCCGGACAGGACGGCGAGGCTGCCGGCGGCGCCGCGGCTGTCGAGGCTCGCCGCCTGCAACTGCAGGGCGCCTGCCGCATCGACGATGCCGGCATTGACGAGCGCGCCGGCGAGCGCCAGCGTCACATTGTCCCCCGCAACATGGGCGCCGGCGGCATTGGTGAGCCCGGCGGCCGCCAGGAAGATATCGCCGGCCGCCTTCACCGTGCCGCTGTTGGCGATGGTGCCGCCCGCCGCGATGCCGATGGCACCGCCGCTCTCGATGCGGCCGGCATTGGCGAGGACCCCGCCGATCTCGGCCTCGACGAGGCCGAGCGCCTCGATGACGCCGGCATTGTCGACGTCGCCCGTGACGGCGAGCGCGACGAACCCGCCCGCAAGGCTCGCCCCGGCGCGGTTGGCGAGGGAGCCGGCGGCGAGCGCGAGGCTCTCGGCGCCGATGGCGCGGCCGCCGTTGTCGAAGGCCCCGGCGACGATCAGGTCCGCCGTGACGGCCGACAGGAGGCTCGCCGCCGAGCCGGCGCGGTAGGAGGCGGAGCGCAGCGTCAGCGCCCCGTCGCTGGCGATGACGCCGCCCGTGTTGGTGACGTCGCCGGCGACGATGGCGAGGCAGCGCGGCGACAGGATGCGGCCGAGGTTGGTGAACTCGCCGGCGACGGCGAGCGTCAGCTCCGGCCCGTAGACGACGCCGCCCGCTTCATTGGTCAGCACGTCGCTCGCCAGCGTCGCCGTCAGGCGGCCGTAGAGTGTGCCGGCATTGACGATGGCCTCGCTCGCGGTGAGCGCCAAGTGATCCTGGACGAGCGCGCCCGTGGCGCGGTTCTCGAAGCGCTTGCCGACGGTGAGCGCAAGGTCGGGATAGTCGAGGACCGTGGCGTTGGTCAGCGTCTCGCGCGCGGCGAGCGTGACGCGCCCGGGCGCCGAGAAGGCCGTCCCCTCCCCGAGCGTCAGGTCGGGGGCCGCGACGGTGACGTCGGTCTCGGCGGCGAGCCCCGTGGCGTCGAGGCGGATGCGGCCGAGGCCCGAGACGGAGATGTGCCGGCCGGCGGCGACGAAGCCGTCGATCGTGACGTCATCAGCCTCGATCGCCACGTTGCCGAGCGCCGAGGCGGTGCCCGCCGCGAACAGCGTCCCCGACGAGCGCAGGCTGATCGCCCCGCCGGCCGCGAGCGTGCCGCGGCTGTCGAGCGAGCGGATCGCCTCGGCGACGATGTGCTCGTTGGCGGCGAGGCGCGCGCCCGCCGCCACCGTCACGTCACGGCCGCGCGCCGTGAGCCGGCCGGCCGCGGCATGGTCCCCGGCGAGGCTGAGCGCGCCCTCCGCCCTGAGGTCGAGGTCGCCCGCCGCCGCGGCGCCGGCGAGCGACAGGTCGCCGAGCGAGCGCACGACGAGGTCGCCCGCGCCCGCCGTCAGCGTGCCGGTGAGATGGACGCCGAGGTCGAGGTCGCGCGACAGCACCGAGATGGTACCGGCGCTGACCGTGCCTGCCGCGCTCGAGCGGATGGCCGGGCCGGAGACGGCCGGGATGTCGACGCCGGCGAGCGGCGTTGCGATGTCGCTCTGCTGGTCCCAGTGGACCGCGCCGGCCCTGAGGCGCACGCGCTCGCTCGCCGTCACCGCCCCGTCGATGGCGAGCTGGCGGCCGACGAGATCGATGCGGGAAAGGGCGCCGTCCGGCGCCGAGACGCCGGTGCCCTCGATCGACACGGTGCCGCGCCGCACCGTGAAGCCGACCGTGCCGGTCGCGTAGTCCGGCACCGGCACGCCGGTCGACAGCGTCACCCGGCCGGTGTTGAGGAAGGCGCAGGAGCGGCAGGGCACCCCGTTCGGGTTGGCGACGATGACATCGGCCTTCGCGCCGAACACCTCGGTCGGGCCGTTGAGCAGCGAGGACGAGGTGCCCGTGACCTCGTTGAGGATGACGCTCGCCGGCCGCCGGCCGACGAGGTTCGGGTTGGCGCCGATCTCGCCGCCCAGCACCGAGGTGCCGCCGAGCCCCGAGTTGTTGAGGATGAGGCCGCGCGTGTCGACGTTGTACTCGCGGAACTTGTTGTGCGAGAGCCCGCCCAGCGACGGCGCCGTGATATCGACCACCGGCGCCCCGCGCGGCGAGACCCCCACCCGCGGCCGGAACGCGATCGGCGCCGTCGGATCCGTGATCACCTGCGCCTCAGCCAACCCCGCCGTCAGCGGCTGCAAAGCCACCAGCACCGCCGCCAGAAGACCGCCGGCCCGCCCGACGAGCGAGGCCCCGATCCGCGACAGGCGAAACCCGGCCGGGGATTTGTGCGCATTCGAGCTCCGGGAGGAAACGTAATCGGGACGCATCGGCTGTCTCTTCGGATTGGCTGCGGGAGGCCGCGTTCAGCTACTTGGGACGGCTATTGCGCCACCCTCCACGCCTTGGCCTCGGCCTGCGCTCTGGTGACATCCTCGGCGGACAGCCCGGCCGTGACTCGGGCGAGGGCTTCCGTGCCGCCCGGGTGCTGGCGGGCGGCGGCGAGGTTGTAGTGGACGTGCGCCTTCATGAGGTCGGGCGGCAGGCCGAGGCCCGCCTCGTACATGGCGCCGAGCTCGAACAGGGCGACCGGATTGCCGAGGGCGGCGGCCCTGCCGAAATAATCCGCCGCCTTCACCGGATCCTTCTCGACGCCGAGGCCGTCGCGCCAGATGAAGCCGAGCGCGTTGAGCGCGCCGATGTTGTTCTCGGCGGCCGCCTTCTCGTACCAGGCACGGGCCTTGGCCGGATCCTTGTCGACACCCCTGCCTTCGGCGAAGAGCCCGGCGCAGTTGAAGGCGGCATCGGCATCACCCTTCCCGGCCGCCTCGCAGATCAGCTCCTGCGCCGCCGCATAGTCCTGCAGCACGCCCTCGCCGCGGTAATGCATCAGGCCGAGGCGGTTCATGGCCTTGGCCGAGCCCTTGTCGGCAGCCGCGAGATAGAGCACCCGCGCCTTGTCGAAACTCGCCTCGACGCCGATGCCGAGCTCGACCATGCGCCCGAGATAGAAGGCCCCGTCCGGCGCGCCGGCGTTGAAGGCCGCGTTGAAGCGCGCGAGCGCCGTCGAAAAGTCCTTGCTCTCCAGCGCCGCAAGGCCCGCGGCCAGGGCGTCCGTGGCCGGCGCTGCGGAAGCCTTGTCCGCAGACTTATCCGCAGCCTTGGCCGCTGCGGGCTTGTCCTTCGCGGGCGGAGTGGCGGGCGATCTGGCCGGTGTCTGCTGGGCGACAGCCGCGGTGGCTGTCAGGAGAATGGCGGCGAGCGCGACCGTCGGGCGCATGAAAGGACCTTTCAGAGCAGTTTGAAGCTGGCGGTGAGATAGACTTCGGGTGTCGTCGGCCCCTTCAGCCCGCGCTGGTAGACCGGCTGGGCGATGCTGGCGTCGAGGTTGAGCCGGCCATGGCGGTAGCGCAGGCCGGCACCGAGGCCGGCGCGGGCGAGGTTGCGGCCCTCGGCGAGATTGCGGCCGTAGCCGAGGTCGGCGAAGACATAAGGCTGCAGGGCCGAGAGCACCTCGTGGGCGAGGACGAGGTCGTCCTTCAGGTCGCCGATGATCGCGTCGGCCGGCACGGCGAAGGCGAATTCGCTGCGCAGCACGGCCCCGCTGTCGACCTTGACGGCGCCGTTGGTGAAGCCGCGCACGGTGGACGAGGAGCCGAGCGTCATCTCGTCGTCGCCGTAGAGCGGCACGGGCGAGAACTGCGCTGCAAGGTCGAGGCGCAGGAGGCCGATGTCCGGAACGGCCTTGGCGAAGCCGGCGAAGGCATCGAGCTTCCAGAACTGGGCGTGCGGCGCATCTGCCGGCAGGTCCGGCGCATCCTTCGTCGCCCCGAGGATTGGAAGCCCCCGGTTGATGCCCGCGCCATAGGAGAGTTGCGCCTTGTCGAAGAACAGGGTCTCCGACAACCCGAGGCGGGCCACCGAGAGCGCCTGCGGCGTCAGCTGGGCGGAATTGACGAACCGCTCGGAGCGTCGCCATTGCAGCGAGCCGTCGATGGCGACGAGCCGGTCGGCGTTCTTGACGAGCGTATAGGACAGCCCGCCCGTCACCGTGCCGCTGCGGCTGAAGAGATCGACGGTCGGGACGATCTCCGTCAGGGATTCCGAGTAGCCGGCGGCGAAGGAGAAGGTGAAGCGCCGGAAGGGCAGCGAGGCGGCGGCCCGCACCTCGTTGCTGTCGACGCCGCCGGCATAGGACAGCTGCCAGGCGTCGCTGATGCCGATGAGATTGTCCTTGGAAAGGTCGAGCCGCAGGCGGTTGGCGACGGTCTGGCCCGAGCCGTTGATATCGGCGCCGTTGATCTCGTAGCCGGCGAGAAGACGGAAGCTGTCGGCCGGCCGGTTGACGACGACGACGTTGCTCGTCGCCGGCGCCTCGCCCGCCTCGAGCTTGGCCTCCGCATGGCCCGAGCCGACGCGGTTGATCTGGTCGACACCGTGCTGCACGTCGTGGAGCTGCAGCACGTCGCCAGGCCCGATGGAAAAGGCGAACCACGGCTTGAGGCCGGGATACGACGCTCCGTCGAGGATCTGAAAGCGGTCGAGCGGATCGTCGAGCGTGTCGAGAAGGCCGGAGAGGCCCGAGATGACGCCCCAGAGCCCCCGCGCTTCCTCCACCTTGCCCCAGGCCTTCGAGAGGCGCGCACCGAGCGGCAGGGCCTCGTCGCCGGCCTCCTCGCGATAGGTGATGGCATCGATGCGGCCGGTGAAGACATTGAGCGCAAGTGCCCGGCTCGCCACGACGTCCTGCTCGGGCACATAGGCCTGCGTGGTGACGTAGCCGCGGTCCGCGTGCAGAGTGTTGACGGCACCGACGATGGCGTTGAGATCGTCGACGGTCACGCAAGGACTCAGCTTCGGCGCGACTGCCTGCCGGATGTCGTCGTCGGTGACGAGCTCGATGCCGGCGATGCGAAGCTCGTCGATCGGGAAACAGCCGGGCGCCAGAGCCGCTCCCTGCAATCCAGTACCACTCGCGATGGTCAACGAGCGCCCCGTGGGCTGAGGCGACTGTGTCTTGCTACCGGCCGCCCCGCCCTCCTCCGCCATAGCCGGGACGACGACGGCAGCGCAGACGCAGGCTGCGCAGGCAAGGGCCGCGCCGAGGCCGCGCGCGATGGACCGGAGCGCTCTCGCCATCTCAAAGCCAGTCCGCGACGAGGCCGATCTCGCGCCGCGGGGCCGCCGGACGCGTATCGGGGGAAGAGACGGTCAGGACGCCGTTCGCGATATCGCTCGCCGCCCCGGCGAGGATGGCGCCGGCGTCGAGGATCACCGGCCCGTCGGAGACGATGCGCAGCGTGCCGAAGGTGGTCTCGAAGACGCCGCCCACCTGCTGGAAGGACACGACCGTCGTCGGGCCGGCGAAGGCATTGCCGAGGCCGCCGGGCATCGTGGCGAAGACCGGCACGCTGCGGGCGATGCCGCGCACCTCCGGGGTGGTGATGACCAACTCGCCGATGGCCCAGATGCGCCCGCCGTCGTTGACGAGGCTCTCCGCGGCCGTGATCAGCATGCCGGCCTCGGCATTGATGTTGCCGCCGACGACGGCCGCGGTGGATGTTCCCCTGCCGGTGCAGGTGAAGCCGCAGGTCTCGCTGTAACTCCAGGAGCCGCTCGCCAGCCCGATGTTCTGCAGGCGCTCGGTCTCCATGACCAGCGCGCCATAGGCGTCGATCTGGCCGCTGTTCACGATATCCGCCGCGGAGATCAGGACCGTTTCGCCGGCGATGTAGCCGAGCTGGAGCGGAATGCGCGGCAGGCCGTAATCCATGCTCGCCACCGTGAAGCGGCGGCGCTTGCCGAACAGCCGTCCGAAGAACGACCGATGCGCCCGCTGCACCACGGTAACCTGCGACGCGCCGGCCGGCGTCATGTCGGTGACGTTCTCCAGCCGGGCGGCGGTGATGTTCACGCGCTCCGCCGCCACCAGCCGGCCGGGCGGTTCTCCACCGTGCCGCCGGCCGTCACCGAGAGCCCGCCGTCGCCCGCGGCGAAGGCGATGGCGAGCCTGTCGGCGCTGTCGGACAGGAGGCGGATGTCGCCGGAGGCGAAGAGCGTGACGTCGCCCCTGGAATCGGGATCGCCCGCATCCATGGAGGCTCCGGTCACCTGGCCCTTCAGGACGAGGTCTCCGGCGCGCGCCAGCAGGGTCACGGCCGACTTGCTTGAGGCCAGCGTGCTCTGGCGCGCCGGCGCGTTGAGAACCTCGATGGCATCGGCGGCGATCTTCACGGCCCGGTCGGCGTCGATCCTGGCGCCTGCGAGCGTCACCTTGCCGTTGGCGTCGATCGTGAAGGTGCCGCGCGCCGCCTGGCCGGCGCCGGCATAGCTCACCCCGGCGCCCTTGGCGTTGACGGCGATGCTGACGCGGCTCGCCGACAGGGAACCGCGCTGCGTGACGTCGACGAGGACGTCCCCGGAAGCATCCGCCTTGATGCTGCGGCTCGTGATCCAGCCGGGAATGCTGTCGCCCGCGGGGACGCCGGCATCGAGGGAGAGTTCCGCGTCCCCCGCCGTCAGGCCGATGTCGGCCTCGGACATCGTGTTCGTGTTGGAGACGGGCCCGTCGATCCTGATCCTCGCGGCGAGCATCTGCAGGCTCGCCATGGTGCCGCCGAGCCCGCCGGGGCCAACCGCGATGTCGCCGGCGCCGGACGTTGCCGTGATGGCGCCGCCGTCGATGCGCACCTGGCCGGTCGACAGCAGCACGCCGCTCGTGTTGATGAACGAGCCGCCGTTGACGGTAATGCCGTTGGGGTTGGCGAGGATGACGTGCGCCCTGTTCCCCAGCACCTCGAGCGGCCCTTCGATGCGGCTGCGATTGGCGGAGGTGACCTCGTTGAGGATCGTCCTGGCGCCGGCCCCGGCGCTGTTGTCCAGCACCACCCCGGCGGCCGGGACGGAGAACTGCGTGTAGGTGTTGCGGCTGATGTCATGGGCGCCGGGCGACGCGATTCCGACGGTGATCCGGCCGCCGGCGCCGACCGTCACCGTTGTCGCCGTGCCGCCGTCGGCCTGCACGGCCTGCGCCAGGGCCGGCCCGTTCGCGCCGAAGGCAAGCGCGCCAAGGGCAAGCGCGGCGAAACCGGCGGCCAGCGTGAGCGGCCGCCCCGATCGACGGGAAGGGATCATCGTGCCGGCCCGTCAAGCGCGCCGACAGCCCGGGTGAAGCCGGCGAGCGACACGGTCACGTCGGCCGGCTTCTCCTTCGCCGTCCAGACGCGGAACACGGCCTTGCTGCCTGCCTTCATCTGCGCGAGCACGTTGCCTGTGAGCGCAAAGCCGGCGTGGCAACCCGAGGCGTTGCAGGTTTCGACGAGCAGCTTGTAGGGCCTGCGCCCGTCGATGCTGAGCTCGATGCCGGGCGCAAGATAGCCTCCGAGCGGCACGGAGACGATGCCGACGAGCCCCTTGCCGCCGGCGTCCGGCACGACGGTGAGGAGGAAAACGGTCTCGCCGCTGTCCTTCACCGCGAGCCGCTGCACGGCCTTGCAGTTGCCCTTCGCAGCGGCTGACGCCCCCTCCCCGCAATGCACCTCCCAATCGTCGAACCGCTCCACCACCGGCGCAGCGAGGGCGCGATCAGGGCGGGCGCCGAAAGCGGCAGCCAGGACGACGAGCAGGAGGACGTGAACGCGGGAGGAAAGCGCGAGGACCATGATCGGATCGCAATGGGGGACGAGCCGCGTGCGATCTAGCAGGGGCCGACGACAATCACAACCCCTGATTGGATATATATTGCGTGCACAACTTTTAATAAAATTTGTTCCAAATGTGGCGGCCGGCGTTCAAAAACATGGCACGGACGCCGGTGTCAAGACATCTGTGAAGGGGAGGGCATCGCGCTGCCCGTGCGGCGCAGCTATGCAGCGGTGGCTGAATCGATGATCGGCGAACTCCGACACATCCTGGGAGTTGCTCGCTGTATCGATAGCCGCCCGCTATGATGCGACGAAGGGATGAGATCTGTGTCGACGGGGCCTCAGACCGGGCACGTGGCTCAATGGTTATCAGGCGTACGACCACCACACCTCGGCGGCTGCGATCTGCATCGTCAATAGCCGAGGCGGCGGGTCGTGCTGGAGACCCGCTTCACGACTGATTCCGATGCGGCCTTGGCCTGCTGAAACCCTATTTGCCGTGACTGCGCCTAGGTGTTTGATCCCACGGTTTGATGGGGCGCTCGCCCAGCGCGTCGGGGTGGGAGAACAGGATCCGGATCACGGGATCGAAGCGAACGCTTCTCGGCGTTTTGACCGATTCTTCGGGCGCAAAGGCGGCGACAGCCGGCGTTCGTGCTTTTGTCCCGAAGTGGCTCGCCGCGGGTACTTCGTCCAGGTCCCGTCCGGCGCTCGCTCGAGATCAGGCCCGAGGTACAGCGTCTGCTGGCTTGTCGTGCCGGCACGGACCCCCTTCTGCAGCCGCGTCAAGACTGGTCCCCACCTCAGAATTCCAGCTGGGCCCGGTAAGCACGCTTCACGATCCACTTAGGTCTCGATCTTTGCACGGCTCCGCGACGTCCGCGCCCCATCCTGCTTCTTCGCATCGAGCTTGCTCGGGCGCTGGATTAGCTCCTCCAAAGTAACGTCAAGCGCCACTGCCAGCTTCCACAATGACATGATGGTGGGATTGCGCTTGCCGGCCTCGAGGCCGCTGAGATAGGCGCGCGAGAAGCCCGAGCGAAACGAGAGCTCCTCCTGCGAGAAGCCCTTTTCGCGCCGCACTCTTTGCACATTGAGGCCGACGACCATGCGCATATCCATGCGGCGAGGTCGCCAGACGGCGCATTTTGGGACGACACACTTTAGTGAACAATCGCGCGCGAGCCACAGCGGGCGCAGGCTCAGGTCGCAGCGCGTTAACTTTGCGAAGCGTCGACGTCGCCGGAAACGCTCTTGCGTCTCTGTTCTAGCCGGCCGGCGATGCCTTGCCGCCTCCGGGAAATCCCCTATCCGATCGAATGTTCACGATCGGCGATCGCCTGATCTGACGAGTGACAGGACGCGCCGCCGACGGCTTTCTCGCGAAGGCGGGCAGGAGATGGCGCATGACCAATACACGCGACGGGAGGCGGCCAGGCTCCAACGAAGGGCGCTTGCGGGTGGGCACGGGCCGGGCCTCGGCGCATCACGGCGAACTCCTTCAGGGAGTATTCGAGGGCGCCGACGGCCGGCTGCACCGCGGGCTCATCACCCTGCCCTGCCCTGTGTTCACCAGCACCGCGACCTTCTGGCCACGCCTCGGCAGCGGCATCACCACGCGCCCAGCCGGGCGCGACAAGGCATCCCGGGCAGCGACGCTGACGCTCGAACGCCTCAGTCTGCCGCAGATCGGTGGCGAACTCACTATTGAGAGCACCGTGCCGATGGGGCACGGCTATGGCTCGTCCACCGCCGATGTGGTTGCCGCCATCCGGGCCACAGCCGCGGCTGCCCGGGTCACCTTGCGCCAGGAAACTGTCGCCGCACTCGCCGTCGCGGCCGAGACCGCGAGCGATCCACTCGCCTACGAAGGCCTGCCGGTGCTGTTCGCACAGCGGGAGGGCCTCCTCCTCGAGCTTCTCGGCCCTGCCTTCCCGCCGCTTATCATCGTTGGATGCAATGTCGCGCCGGACCAGCCGGTGGATACCCTCCTCACGTCCCCGGCGCGCTACGGAAGTGATGAGATCGAGACCTTTCGGGTCCTCTCGGGTCTCGCCCGACATGCCGTCGCAGCAGGCGATGCCCGACTGCTGGCGAGCGTCGCGACCGCCAGTGCGTGCATCAGCCAACGGCATCTGCCGAAGCCTCACTTCGACAAGCTCTCCGACTTAGCCCGGGGCACGGGGGCCTGTGGCTTACAGGTCGCACACAGCGGCACCCTGATCGGCCTCCTGTTCGACGGAGCCGAAAGCCACGCACGCAGGCGCGCGGCCGAGGCCGCAAGCCATTTGGCGGCCCATGGTCTGTTGAGCGTCATCACCTATGAACTCGGCGTCGAGGGGACGCCATGAGAGCACGTTGGCGCCACAGCTATCTCGATGGTTACGCGACGCCGCGGCTCGCGAAGCTGGCGCCCAACCTCGTCGCCGCCTGCTTTCCGCTGATGAAGCTCCTGCCGGCGCGCTTCATGCTCGACCGGGCCGAGGCGCGTGGGGAACTCATGCCCGGCGGCCACATCGTCGAGACGACATCAGGCACCTTCGGCCTTGCGCTCGCCCTGCTCGCCGCGGTGCGCGGCTATCGGCTATCGCTCGTCAGTGCCGACACGCTCCTCGATGCATCACTGCAGCGCCGGCTCGTTGCGCTCGGCGCCCGGATCGAGATCGTTCCCGACGCAGACAAGACAGGTGCGCAGCGGGCGAGGCTCGCCCGCCTCGAGGCCATTCGCAGCGGGCATCCGGAGGCATGGTGGCCGCAACAGTACGACAATCCGGACAATCCCCGCGCCTATGCGCGCCTCGCCGAGCTCCTGGTGCGCACCCTCGGCGCCGTCGACTGCCTGGTCGGCCCGGTCGGCTCGGGTGGATCGATGTGCGGCACGAGCGCCTTCCTGCGTGAGGTCTTTCCGGCGATGCGCACCGTCGCCGCCGACACGCACCGCAGTGTCCTGTTCGGGCATGCGGCCGGATCGCGGCTCCTGCGCGGCCTCGGCAACAGCCTGGTGCCTCAGAACGTCGACCATAGCGCGTTCGACGAAGTCCATTGGGTCGGCGGACTGCAGGCCTTTGCAGCAACCCGCCGGCTCCATCGTGAGCATGGCATCTTTGCCGGACCGACGAGCGGGGCGGCCGTTCTCGTCGCGAGCTGGCACGCCCGCCAGCATCCCGACCAGCTGACGGTCGTCATTCTGCCCGACGAAGGGCACCGCTATCAGGACACCGTGCACAACGACGACTGGCTGTTGGCATTGCCGGGCTGGCCCGCGGTCGAAGCAGCGGGTCCGCTGGAACTCCAGCACCTCGCACCCCTTGGCGAGGCCACCTGGACCTGCATCGCCTGGCAGCGCCGGTCCCTCGATGCGGCCCGCCGCGACTTCGGTGACGGCCTGGCACCTGACGCGCTCACCTGACGACGGGCACGAGGCGTCGCATGACAGGAACGGACAACATGAGCACGGCGGCCGCGAGAAACGCGACGCTGATCGGGCTGTGCAGGAACACGCTCGGGCTGCCGAAGCCGAGGATGAGCGCCTGCCGCGCGTTCTGCTCGAGCAATGTGCCGAGGAGAAAGGCGAGCACCAGCGGCGCGAGATCGAACCCCGCCCGCCGCAGGCCGTAGCCGAGAAAGCCGAAGACGATCATGACGGACACGTCGAACAGGCTGTTGTTGATGCTGAAGGCGCCGACGACGCAGAAGAGCAGGATGAAGGGCGTCATGAAGGCCTGCGGGACGCGCAGCAGCATGACGAAGACGCGCACGAGCGGCACGTTGAGGATGACGAGCATGACATTGCCGATGAACATGCTGGCGACGACACCCCAGAACAGGTCGGGATGCTCGGCGACGAGCCGCGGCCCCGGCGTAACGCCCTGCATGAGCAGCGCACCCATGATGACACCGATGACGGCGTTCGACGGGATACCGAGGCACAGGAGCGGGATGAAGCTCGCCTGCGCAGCGGCATTGTTGGCGCTCTCGGGACCGGCGACGCCCTCGATCGCCCCCTTGCCGAAACGCTCCGGGTGGCGCGACAGGCGCTTTTCCATGAGATAGCTGGCGAAGCTCGCGATGAGGGCACCACCGCCGGGCAATAGCCCCAGGAGGAAGCCGAGACCGCTGCCGCGGGCGATCGGGCCTGCCGAGGCCTTCCAGTCGTCACGGTTCGGCAGCAGGTCGCGCAACCGCCGCCCGACGGCTGCGATCGGTTCGGGGGGACTGATCTTCTCGGCGGCGACAAGAACTTCGCTCATCCCGAACACGCCCATGGCGAGGATCGCGATGTTGAAGCCGTCGCGCAGCTGCGGCGTGTCGAAGGTATAGCGCTCTTCGCCGGAGACGAGATCGACACCGACCGTGGCCAGGAGCAGGCCGAGACCGACCATCGCCCAGGCCCGCACCGTCGGCCCCTCGCCGATGCCCGCAACGAGGGTCAGGCCGAACAGGACAAGGGCCGCCTTCTCGACCGGCCCGAAGGCGAGCGCGGTCTCGGCGAAGGCCGGACCGAGCAAGGCGATGCCGAAGGTGGCGACGATGCCGGCGAAGAAGCTGCCGAAAGCGCTCATGCCGAGCGCCACGCCGGCGCGGCCCTGACGGGCCATCGCATAGCCGTCGAGACAGGTGATGACGCTCGCCGCCTCCCCCGGGACCCGCATGAGGATCGAGGTGAGCGAGCCACCGTACATGGCGCCGTAGTAGATGCCGGCAAGCAGGATGATGGCGCTCGTCTGGTCAAGCATGGCGGAGATCGGCAGCAGGAGGCTGACGGTAGCGGTTGGCCCGAGGCCCGGCAGAACACCGACGGCGGTGCCGACCACGGCTCCGACGAGAGCGACGAGAAGGTTGAGAGGCGACAGGGCGATGCCCATGCCGCCGATGAGACCGGAGAATACGTCCATGGGTTCAGTCCAGAAGGCCGCGCGGCAGCGGCACGTCGAGGAGGTAACCGAACAGCGCCCAGCTGCCGGCAGCCGCCAGGAGGGAGCATGTGACGGCGCTCGCCCAGGATTGGCGTTCGATCGCGCGAAGAATGACGAGGAAGACCAGAGTCGTTGCCGCCAGCGTGCCGAGGATCGCGATCAGCAACGGATAGAGGGCGATCACCGTGCCGTAGCGCAGAAATCGTCCTGCAGCGATCGGCTCGCCCCCGGCGTCATCCGGCGCGGCGATCATGGACCCGACGCCGGCGCCAAGAAGGAGAACGGCAGCGGCAAAGGGAAAGAGCCCGGCCGAGGGCCCGCCATGCCGCCAGAGACCGTAGTCGACGGCCATCGCCGCTGCCGCAGCCGCAGTGAGGCCAAGGAGTGCCGATGCAAGACGCGCCGGGATCACGGCTTGAGCCCCATATCGGCGATCTGCTTTCCGAGCGCCTCGTAGCCCTCGTGCACGGTCCGGGTGAAGGCCGCATGGTCCTGGAAGACGGCGGTGCCGCGCATGGTGCGCAAAAACGTGCGATAGAGCTCCGTCTCCAGCATGTTGCGCAGGACCTGCTGCCACCATTCGATGGCGGCTGGCGGCAAGCCCGCTGGACCAAAGAGGCCGTAGGAGGCGGGGATCGAAACGGGATAGCCACGGCTCCTGAAGGTCGGGATGCCGGGCGCACCCGGGATCGGCTCGGGCCCCGTCTCGATCAGCAGGCGCACGCTGCCGGCGTCGAGGTGCGGTCCGTAATCCGAGGAGACGACGGCGTCGATATGTCCGCCGAGGAGCGCCGTGATGGCTTCGGCGCCGCCGGAGAAGGGGACGAAGGTCGCGCTCACCCCTTCCCGCAGGAAGGCAGCTTCCGTCGCGATATGGGCCACCCCTCTTGGCGCGGCCGTCGCCCACCGCAGCCGGCCGGGATTGGCGCGGCCATAGGCGAGCACGTCGTCCCAGTTGCCGAACGGGCTGTCGCTGCGGACGAAGAACGGAATGGCGATGGCGACGTAGCTTGCGATGTAGGTGAAGTCCTTCAAGGGATCGTAGGGCACCTTCTGCAGATGCGGAGCGACAAGGATCGGGCTTGCCGAATAGAGGGACAACGTCGCGCCATCCGCTCTGGCGCGGGCGAGCTGATCGGCCGCGAGCGTTCCGCCGGCGCCGGGCCGGAAGTCGAGACCCACGGCCACCTTATGACTGGCGCGGGCATGATCGGCGGCAACACGCGCGGCGAGATCCCCTGCCCCACCGGCGGCAAAGCCGACCGTGATGCTGATCCCGCCCGATGGATAGGCTTCGGCTGCCGCCAACCGGGAGAGGCTCAAACCGCCGGCTGACAGTGCGGCGATGATCAGAAGGTCGCGTCGGTTCATGGGTCCCCTCATTCTTGTTCATGGTCGCAACGCTGATGTCGGCCTCGGCGCGGTCAGCCGTTATCGGCGGCCTGGGCGACATGCCGGAGGGCGTCGGCGGCATCGTCGAAGCCCGTGCCGAACCCCTTGCGCGGCCGCGACAGATCGATGTCCTTGAGCCCACTCGCCGTGGCGACGGCCACGACCGTATCGCCAGCCCCGATCGTGCCGTTGCGGCGCAGGAGGCTGATGGCGGCGAGCGGCGTGACAGAGGACAGTTCGGCGAACATCCCATCGAGTGAGGCGAGATCCTCCTGGAGCGCCAGAAGTCCTTCGTTGCCGACCGGGATGGCGAAGCCATCGGATTCCCGCAGCGCCGCGAGTGCCTGATAGGCGCTGCGGGAGGCGCCGAGCGACACGGCGAGCGTGGCAAAGCGCGCGCCGAGGTCCGGCACGCTGTCCTCCTGCCGTGCGAGGGCGGCAGCGAGCGAGCCATGCACCTCGGCCGCCACGAGCCGTGGCAGCCGATCGATCCGCCCGTGATCGCGCAGTTCCTTGAACCCCCGCCACAGGCCGGCCAGCGCATCCCCGTAGCAGACGGGAACCACACACCAGTCCGGCACACGGCCGTCGAGCTGTTCGGCGAGTTCGTAGGCGAGCGTCTTGTAGCCTTCGATGCCGATCGGATGGCTGCCGACCACCGGCGTCCGGAAGGGCGAGGTGACGAACCAGCCATGTCGCTCCATGCCCTCGGCAAGGACCTGCCAGCGGTCGGCCTTGCGGCGCATGGGCACGATGATGGCGCCGTACTTGCGCGCCTGGTCGATCATGGTCCCGGCTGTCTCGGCGAATGTGACGACGACAGCAGTGAGGCCCGCGCGGGCGGCATAGGCCCCAAGCGACGCCCCGGCATTGCCGGAGGAACTGGTGGCGACGACGCGCGCCCCCAGGCTGCGCGCGGCCGAGACCGCCACGGTGGAGAAGCGGTCCTTGTGCGACCACGTAGGATTGCGCGTCTCGTCCTTGATGTAGAGGTAGGTGAGGCCAAGCCGGGCGCCGATCCCGGGCACCGGCACCAGTGGCGTCAGTCCTTCGCCGAGTGAGACGGCATCGGCTTCATCGACCGGCAACATGGCGGCGTAGCGCCACAGCGACGGCAGGCGGCCGGGGGACTGGGGCGCGGTCTCCTGACCTTCCACAGGGGCCGGATAGACCACTTGCAGGTTGGCCGGCGCGGTCGCCGCGCAGAGCGGGCAGCCGCGCGAGTCAATTGCAAGGTCCGGGCGAAAGCGCGCAGCGCAGCGCGGACAGACAAATCCGTCGAAGCGCAGCATCAGCCGACCACCCTGATGTCACCGGCGGTGGTCATGAGGCTTTCGACGCCGTCGGCGCGGACCACGACCATGTCCTCGACCTGCAGGCCCCAGCGGCCGAGCACGTAGTAGGGCGTCTCCACGCACAGCACCATGCCCTCCTCGATGACGTCGGGACTGCCGGGCGACAGGTCGGGCGCATCGTAGCCATCGAGGCCGATACCGTGGCCGACATGATTACGGGCATAGTCCGGGATGCCGGACCGCCGCACGGTCTCGACCGCCGCCTCGAACACCGTGGCAGCTCGCACGCCGGGCCTGATGATCTCACAGGCACGCTCCACTCCGGCGAGCAGCGCCCTGTGGCAACGGAGGATCTCGGCACCGGGCTCACCCAGCGTGGCGATGCGTGCGATATCGGCCCGGTAGTGACGGTAGCGGCCCCCGACGTCGAAGCGAATGACGTCACCATGCGCGAGGCGACGGTCGGAGGGCTGGACATTCATCAGTGCGCTGCGTGGACCGAAGCCGATGCAGCCGAGCACCGGCAGGGCATCGTCCTCGACGGTACGCGTGTGAAAGGCGCGCGCGAGCTCGAGCTCCGTCACACCCTCACGAGCAATCGCCAGGGCTGCGGCTATGGAGCGTTCGGCGATCTCCGCGGCCCGCCGCAGGCGCGCCACCTCCTCCTCCGTCTTCACGGCCCGCACCTTGCGCAGCAGCGACGCGGCGGGAACGAGCGTCGCTGCCGGCAGACGCTTCTGCAGCCGATCCCAGTACCCCGGCAGAAGGCCGAGTTCGTCGACGCCGATACGCGCGCGTGCCAGTCCGGCGTCCGTGATCGCGGCGACGAGGGCTGACAGGGCATCGCCGTCATCCGGCAACTCATGCAACGCGCGCTGCCGCGCGCTTGTTGGATCAAGTTCGCCCTCGTCCGAGACCACGCTGAAGTCGCCGAAGCGCCGTACGCGCTCCACCCAAGCGTCCTGATCAGCCACCAGATCGAGGGTCGCCGTGCTCGTGACGATGACCGGCTCGCCGTGCCCTGCGACCGGCCACAGGGCATAGGCCTGGGGTCCCCGGCGGATCCACTGCGTCATGGCCCAGAAGCCGCTTGTGTAGGTAACATTCTCCGGCGCCGTCGCGACAACGGCGGCGAGATCGTCTCGCTTCATGCACGCCGCGAGGCGCGCCTCGTTGAGCAACATGGAACGGGTCCCTATGCGTGTGGGGTTGAAGGGCCGCGAAAGCCGAGGCGGAAGGAAATCCGCGCGGCTGCGGCCATGACGAGCGGTGCGACGATTGTCGTGGTCAGCGACGGCTCGAGCGCACGTGGATAGGCGACGCTGATCGCCGCCACGACGGTGCCGGCGGCATCGCAGATCCCCGCCCCCACCGAGACGATGCCCGGCAGGTTCTCCTCGACGGAGGTGGCGTGACCCGCCATGCGCGCCTTGCGCAACTGGGCGAGGAGCCGTTCCGGGTCGGTCACGGTGCGCGCGGTCTTCGCCTCCAGCGGCCCAGACCCGAGAATCTGGCGCACCTGCGCATCGTCGAGGGCGGCGAGCAGGGCCTTGCCGAGCGCGGTGCTGTGCAGGGCGAGCGGGTCGCCGGGCGTCGCCTTGACGACGAGAGGGCCGTCGCTCTGCACCGCGACGAGATAGATGCCGCGATCGCCGCGCCGCACGCCGAGGAAGCCGTTGAGGTGATGGTCGCGTGCGAGCTGGCGCAGCTCCTCGAGGGCCGCTTCGAGCATCGGTCCTTGCCGGATGACGTGGTGCGCCAGCGCGAGGGCCGCATGGCCGAGCCTGTAACGTTTCGTCGCGGGATCCTGCTCGACGTAGCCCCACTCCCCAAGCGTGTTCATCAGGCGCTGGATGACCGCAGCGCTCAGGCTGCAGCGCCGCGCGATCTCCCGCACGCCCAGCGGATCGGCATCATCCGACAGGATCTTCAATATGTTGAGGCCGCGTTCGAGCGATTGGCTGCCCGTCATAGATGTTCCTTTTATCGGAACGATGTTTCGTTCAATGACGAGATGCAATCCGACTTGGTCGTGCGTGTCAATGCAAAATGTTCACTATAGTGTGTCGTCACATAGTGCGCGCCGTGGCGACCGTTCGGCATGGACGTTCGCGCGCTCGTCGGAATTAACGTGCTGCGGCTCCGGCGCGATCGGGGCCTGACACAGCTTGAACTGTCGCTGCAGTCAGGCTTCACGCGCGCCTATCTGAGCGACCTCGAGGCCGGCAAGCGCAACCCGAGGCTCCTGTCCCTCGATCGGCTGGCGGCGTCGCTCGGTGTCACCGTGGAGGATCTGGTACGCCGCCCCCAGGTCGCGGCTGAACGAGCGCGGCGCATCGCCGGCTCATCGGGCGACCGTGAATCCCCGCCGTAAGCGATCCAGATGCTCGCGAACCGATAGCCGGCATCCGCCGCTCCAGCGGGGCGTTCTCGCCACCGCCGGACCACGATGCACAACCGATAGGCAACAGCACAAAAACCGTCAAATTACACTGTCGTGTACATAAATTCGCTAGCCATTGCACACGCCAATCGTGGGGATTATTTGATCGCAGGCTTCAATTACTGAGCCGGCTGCCATGACGCCAACGGGCGCGGTCAAGAGCAATGTCCTCGAAGAGCTCCTCGCTATCGGCGAGAGTGGCAGTCCGGCGCCTCTCAAGAGGCGCCTCCACACTTTGTTGGGACGCTACGGCGTCGAGTGCTGGCTCGTCACAGGTCTGCAGCCCCAGACGGTGGCCGGCTGGCAAGACGGCATCCTGATGAACGCATGGCCGGACGCTTGGTACCGCCGCTATATCGCCGCCGGGCACTATCGCCGCGATCCCTGTGTCGCGCGCAGCCTGAGGAGCCCGCGGCCCTTCGCGTGGCGTGAGCTCGAAAGAGAGATGGCGCAAGACACCGCCGGCCTCCGGGTCATGGCAGAAGCCCGAGAATTCGGGCTCAAGCAGGGCATCTGCGTGCCGCTGCACATCCCCGGCGGCCCCTCAGCGGTCGTGACGATGGCGGGAGAAGCCGTGGACGACGCACCGGGCGCGGATCGCGTCCTGCATCTTGCCGCCTTGAGCGCGTTCTGGTCGCTCACGGGCATCCGCAAGCCAGTCGTGAGACCTGGCCGTTTTGAACGCTCTGACCTGACAGGCCGTGAATGCGAGGTGTTGCGGTGGACCGCGGCCGGCAAGACCGCCTGGGAGGTCGGCCAGATCCTCGGCATCGCCGAGACGACGGCCATCTCCCACCTGCGCAACGCCCGAAGAAAGCTCGGCGCGGCAAACGTGGTCCACGCCGTGGCCGAAGCGTTACGCCTCAACCGTATACAGCTGTAGGCCGGCACACCGATCGCAACTCCTCAGATCTGGGGATGGAGCCCTGCTTCGCCCCGCCTCATAGAATCGGAGGTCGAGGGAACTGACCTCCATGTTCCGCATTCATGCCGTGTCGGGCGATAATCAGGCCTGCTTCGCCGATCAGCTGGAACAGTATTTCCGGATCCGCCATGAGATCTACGTCGGCGAGCGCGGCTGGTCGGATGTCGCCCGCCCCGACGGACGGGAGATCGACCAGTTCGACACGGACAGCGCCGTTCATCTCCTCGTCACGCACCCATCTCTCGGGCTGGTCGCCGGATCGCGGCTCGTCCCGACGCTCTCCCCGCACCTTCTGAGCGACGTTTTTCCGCAACTTGCCCCGGACGGCGTTCCCCGCGCCGAGGACACCTTCGAGTGGACGCGCATCTTCGTCGTTCCGGCGCTACGCGAGCCCGGCCGGCCGTGCCGGGCCGCCGGCATCGTCTATTGCGGCATTCTGGAATTCTGCCTGTCGCGCGGGATCCGGCGGCTGAGCGTCGTCTGCGAGACCTACTGGCTCCCTCGCCTCGCCAATCTCGGCTGGCGGCCGCAACGCCTCGGTCCGGCGATCTGGCACAAGGGCGAGGAGATCATGGGTCTGATCCTGGACATGACCGAGGACGCGCTGATGCGCACACGGGCGTTCTACGGCATCACTCGCCCCGTGCTGGCGACGAAAGCACCGGCCTGTCCTGCGGCCCGCCTGGAGCGTGGCGCTTGCTGAGATGCGGCCTGCCATGCCACCCGAACACCGCTTCCCATCGCAGTTCGACGGCGATCTCGGCCGCATGACCGCATACAGGTATCTTACGGCAGCCGCCCAGAACGGCAGCTTCCGGCGCGCAGCGGAGGCACTTGGCATTCGCCAGTCGACCATCAGCCGATCCGTGCGGGCTATGGAAGACCGGCTGGGCGTGTCCCTCTTCCACCGCGGGACCGCGGGCATCCGCCTTACCAATGCCGGCAGGCGCTTCCTCGACGAGGTCCTGCCGGCGATCGAGCAGCTTGCGCTGGCTGCGGTTTCTGCCGCGGCCGCCGGGCGAGCGGCGGTCGGCTCCCTGCGCATTGGCACCTTTCCGGGCGCGTTCGGCGGTCTTTTCGGGCAGATCATGCGCAGCTTCGCGGCTCAATATCCGGATGTGCTCATCACCATCGAGGACGAGCAATGCGACGGCGATCTCGGGCGCCTTCAGCGGCGTCGGCTCGACATCGGCTTCATGGCCAGCCCAACTCCAGTCCCGGGATGTGAGGTCGTGGAACTGTGGCGCGAGCCGTTGTTCGTGGCCCTGCCGCCCGAGCACGTCCTTGCCGCTCGTGACCTGATCGACTGGAAGGCCCTGCGGCAAGAAGCCTTCCTCGTCACGAAGAGAGACCCAGGCCCGGCGATCCGGAATCACATCGTCACGCGAACGCATGGAACGGCGAGCGTGCCGGACGTCGCGCTCTGCTCCGTTTCGCCAGGAACGCTGCTCCATCTCGTCAGCCTCGGACAGGGGATCACGCTCGTGCCGGCATCCTGGACGGACGTGCAAACGGCCGGGATCCTCTGCCGGCCTCTGGCGGACAGCACGGAGGCCCTGCCTGTCCGGGCCGTATGGTCAGCGCGGAATGACAATCCGGCTTTGCGGCGTTTCCTTTCCGTCGCCCATATGCTTGCCGGGCAGCACAGGCGCGGCACGTCCGACTGGTCGGGGAGACTGCCCATCGCCGCCTCTGGGCCTAGGCCTACCCACCAGTGACGTAAACGCCCTGTACTATGCCCCCAATCCGCATGTGCTCACGTAGGCTGTTCGGGACATTGCCGTCCATCTCATTGGGAAGCGATCGATATTTCGGCCTTTCTGCTCGCGAGAGCGTCGTGACGATGATCAGCTTCTATTCGAGCCTGTGCATCTCCCAGGTCCAAATCCGCCGGCACGGGCGCCGTGCTGGCTCGTCCGATTTGCGCGCTACAGTACGATATTCCCGCATTCCTCGTGCGGGAGGCTTCCATCGTGCCAACTATCGCCTTCTTTTGATCAGAAGAACTCGATGGGAGACGTGAAATGAAACCAGCATCAACGAACCTAACATTACGACGGACGATCCGACGTCATGAATTGCGCGGCATGGTACCCTTGGCCGACAGCACCATCTACGAGATGGAGCAGCGGGGCGAATTCCCGAGACGCTTTGCCCTGTCGCCCCGCTGCATTGTCTGGGATCTCGCGGAGGTCCAGGCTTGGCTGGAGAGCCGCCGCGCATCACCGGTCATCCGAGCGAAGCACCCGGACGTGCGACAGCGGAAAACCCGCCCTGTCAAAGCGCGGGATCAAGTTCGAGCAACGTCATAGCGGGCGGCACAAGGACCGGGACGCGCTTGCTGCCTTCCACCCAAGCGTCGATGATATCTGCCCACTCCTGCAGCATATGGCGACGCTGAACTTCGTACTCCGCCTTGTTGTAGACTCCGCGAGATGATCGGCCGTCCTCGTGGGCGAGGCATTTCTCGATCCAGTCGCTGTTGATGGCCTGCACCCGGTTCCGAAGACACCAAGTTAGGTGTTTTAATGGAACGGGAGGTGCGTCATGGAGCGTCGAAAATTTACGCGGGAATTCAAGCTTGAGGCTGTGCGGCTGATCAAGGAGCGCGGC